>Ga0207426_1001010_pt1 | contig 27314 bp, 27 predicted proteins | sample AraplaMF_Cvi_mMS_FD_184265 | JGI IMG/M metagenome (GOLD analysis project Ga0207426, IMG submission 184265) | Arabidopsis root microbial communities from the University of North Carolina, USA - plate scrape MF_Cvi_mMS (SPAdes) (version 2) | ecosystem: Host-associated > Plants > Roots > Endosphere... | reverse complement strand
GCTCGACCGCAACTTATGCCGCTGCGGATCGCACAATCGCATGGTCCGCGCCGTGCTGCGCGCGGCCGCGGAGATGGCGACGTCATGAGTGCGCCGTCCCCTGCCCCGACACTGCCGGTCAGCCTCGCGGCCAATCCGAAGCTGTCGTCCTGGGTGAGGTTCAGCGGCGAAGGCCGCGTCGTCATCTCGCCCGGCAAGGTCGAGATCGGCCAGGGCATCGTCACCGCGCTGGCGCAGATCGCGGCGGACGAACTCGATGTGGAGATCGGCCGGATCGACATGATCCGCGCCTCGACGGCGACGAGCCCGAACGAGGGCGTGACCTCCGGCAGCCTGTCGATCCAGCACTCCGGCCGCGCGCTGCGCCACGCCTGCGCGGAGGTGCGCCAATGTTTCCTCGAAGCGGCGTCCGAGCGTCTCGGCGTCGATGCGTCCCTTCTCGCCATCGAAGACGGCATGATCTCGGGCTCGGGCAATGTCAGGACCAGCTATTGGGAACTCGCCGGCGAAGTTTCCCTCGACCATGATGCCAGCGCGGGCACGATCACGAAGAGCATTGCCAGGCGCACGCTCGCCGGACACTCGGTCCAGCGCGTCGATATTCCCGACAAGGTCTTCGCGCGCCCTCGTTTCATCCACGACGTCTCGTTGCCGGGATCGCTGCACGGCCGCGTGCTGCGGCAGGACGTGTCTGGTGCCAAGCTGACCGGACTCGATGAAACAGCTGCGCGGAACGTTCCCGGCCTCGTTGCGATCGTCCGCGACGGAGGTTTTGCCGGTGTCGTCGCCGACACCGAGGCCGCTGCGGAGGTGGCACTGACGGCGTTACGCAAAAGCGCGGTGTGGTCAACCGGAGAGCCTCTGCCCGACGAAGATGATCTTGCAGGCTTCCTGAAGAGCCAGCCGGTCGAGACGACAATCATCGATACCCGGACCACAGCGCCAAGCCGTCAGACGGTCAAGACTCTCCGCCGGCAATATACACGCCCCTACATCGCCCACGCCTCGATCGCTCCGTCCTGCGCCATGGCGCAATGGAATGGCGACCATGTTCATGTCTGGACGCATAGCCAGGGCGTCTACATGCTGCGCGCGGACCTTGCGATCGTCCTGAAGCTACCGGCCGAGAGCATCGTGGTCGAGCACATGGAGGGCGCCGGTTGTTACGGACACAACGCCGCCGACGACGTCGCGCTCGATGCCGCACTGCTGGCGAAGGCGGCCGGGGGCCGCCCCGTGCGGGTGCAGTGGTCGCGCCACGACGAGATGTCCCACGCGCCGTTTGGTGCCTCGATGGCCATCGAGATCGCGGCCGACCTCGATGCGGACAACGAGATCGTCGGCTGGCGCCACGACATCTGGAGCAACGGCCACGGGGCGCGACCTGGTCGCGCGGCGGAGCCGGCGCTGCTCGCGGCCACCGAGATTGCAAACCCCTATCCACGCATGATCTCGAAGAACCCGCCGGCGGCCAATGGCGGCGGCGGTGACCGCAACTCCGTGCCTCTGTACGACCTGCCGGCCTGGACGATCACGAGCCACCGGCTGTTGACGATGCCGGTCCGCGTCTCCGCACTGCGGACGCTGGGGGCGCAGGGCAATGTGTTCGCCATCGAGTCCGTGCTCGATGAAATTGCCGCCTTGCGCGGCGAGGACCCGGTCGCATTCCGCCTGCGGCATCTCAGCGACGAACGCGCCAGGGACGTCATCCGGGCTGTGGCGCGACGCGCGGGATGGAAACCCCGGCAGCAGGCTGGCACCGGCTATGGCGTCGCCTTTGCGCGCTACAAGAACACCGGCGCCTATTGCGCGGCGATTGCTGAAATCGAAGGCGCGGACGATATCCGGGTGAAGCGGCTGACGCTCACGGTCGATGTCGGCGAGGCCATCAATCCGGACGGCGTCATCAACCAGATCGAAGGTGGCGCGATCCAGGCGGCGAGCTGGGTGTTGAAAGAACGCGTCCGCTTCGACCGGACCCGCATCACATCGACATCCTGGACCGACTATCCGATCCTGACCTTCGGCGAGGTGCCCATCGTGGACGTCGAAATCATCCAGCGGCCGGAGATCGAGCCGGTCGGCGCCGGCGAGGCCGCGCACGGGCCCGTCACGGCAGCGATTGCCAACGCGGTCTTCGATTGCCTCGGCGTGCGCGTGCGCGACCTTCCGATCACGCGTGATAGGATCATCGCAGCCATGGAGCTTGCATCGTGACGACAGTGAACATCTTGAGCGGCGGCGCGGCGCAGGGCCTTGTGCGCGGCCTCACAGAGGCCTTCAAGGCGAAGACGGGTTTCGGCATCGACGGCGAGTTCGGCGCGGTCGGTCTCATGGCCGACAAGCTGCGTGCCTCGACGCCTGCGGATCTCGTGATCCTGACGCAGGCGCTGCTGTCAAAGCTGGCCGAGCAGAAGCTCGTTGTTCCCACCTCGATCGCCGATGTCGGACTGGTCGAGACCGCGCTGGCGGTCCGCAACCGCGATCCCAAAGTCGCGGCAAGGACTGAAGCCGAGTTGCGCGAGGTGCTGCGTAGCGCCGACGCAGTTTTCGTACCCGACATCAAGGCCTCGACGGCGGGACAGCACGTCGCAAAGGTGCTGGACCAGCTCGGCATTGCCTACGAGGTCGCCTCGCGCCTCAAGATCTTCCCGAACGGCGCGACGGCGATGCGTGAGCTTGCAAACTCAACCGCGACGCGGCCGATTGGCTGTACGCAGGCCACCGAGATCATCGCAACCGAGGGCATCGCGCTGTCGGGCGCACTGCCGCCGGGGAGCGAGCTGGTCACGATGTATACGGCCGGCGTTACGTCGCAGGCTGCACACCCGAGCGAGGCGGCCGCGCTGATCGCCTTGCTGACCGGCGCGGACCACAGGGAGTTGCGCCAGCGCGTCGGCTTTGCCGGCTAGGCGCAAGCCCTATTTGTGCAGCTGGGTGAGACCTGTCGGCGGACCATCGACTCCGGTCCAGCCGCCGTCGACGAACAGCGTGCTGCCGCTGACATAGCTCGCGGCATCCGAGGCGAGATAGGCCACGGCGGTGGCGACCTCGTCGGCGCTGCTCCAGCGGTTGAACACGGTATGGCCGGCGTAGAGATCGTAGATGTCCGGCCGCTGCTTGAACGGACTGGTCAGCGCGGTCTCGGCGATGCTGGGCGCAATCGCATTGACGCGCACGCCGGCGCGGCCGACTTCGGAGGCAAAGCCCTTCACCAGCAAACCGATCGCCGCCTTGGTCGAGCCGTAGACGCCGAGGCCCGGCTCGATGGTTACTGCGCGCACCGACGAGCAGGCGATGATGCTGCCGCCCCTCTGCTCGACCATGATGCGGCCGAAGGCCTGGAAGAACCACACCGTCCCCTTGACGTTGAGATTGAGGACGCGGTCGAGATCTTCCTCGGTGTAGTCGAGGATGGTCTTGCGGATATTGAGACCTGGCGTCGTCACGGCGATGTCGAGCCGCGAGAATTTCTGCATCACGATTTTGGCGAGCGCATTGACCTCGGCAGCACTTGCGGCGTCGCAGCTGGCAGCTTCCGCCCATCCGCCCTTCTCGCGAATACCGGCAGCAGTCGCTTCCGCCGCATCAAGCGCGCGATCGGCGCAGACGACGCGTGCGCCCAGCCCGGCCAGCGCCTCGGCTGACGATTTGCCGATACCCGACGCGGCGCCGAGCACCACGGCTGTCTTGCCGGTGAGATCGAAGAGCTTGCGATAGTCAGTCACGGACGAATTCTCCCTGTTGCTGCTATCCCTTGTAGCCCATCAGCAGGCGGGGCAGCCACAGCGAGAACGCAGGCACGTAGGTCACGAACATCAGAGCTGCGATCAAGGCAGCATAGAACGGCAGGATGGTACGCATTACCGCACCCACCGAGATGCCGCCGATGGCGCAGCCGACGAATTGCGTGGTTCCGACCGGCGGAGTGTTCAGCCCGAGCGCGCAGTTGATCAGCATCAGCATGCCGAACTGCACGGGGTCCATGCCCGCCTTCATTGCGATCGGCAGGAAGATCGGGGTGCAGATCAGGATGGTCGCGGCCATGTCCATGAAGGTGCCGAGCACGAACAGGATGACATTGATCAGCAGGAAGATCACCCAGGGTTGCGACGACACCTTGCTCATGAGGTCACCGGCGAAGTCGGCGACTTCGTAGAGCCCCATCAGGTATTGGAACATGGTGGAGACGCCGATCAGGAGCAGCACCACGCCCGTCGTCTTCACCGCCTTCGCAGCCGCTCGCAGGAAGTTCGGCAGCGTCATGGTTCGGTAGATGAAGAACGTCAGCAGGATCGTGTAGGTGACCGCGACGGCCGCGGATTCGGTTGCCGTGAAGACGCCCGACAGGATACCCGACAGGATAATGCCGACGATCAGGAGGCCGGGCAACGCGGCGGCGAACGAGCGGAACACCTCGGCCCAGCCGGGAAACTTGCCGGCCGGATAGCCGCGCTTCACTGCGACGGCATAGGCCGCGACCAGCATGCACACCATCAGCACGAGCGCCGGCAGCAGACCGGCGGCAATCAGCGCGCCGATCGAGACCTTGCCGCCGGCGGCGAGCGCATAAATGATCATGTTGTGACTGGTCGGCATCAAGGCTCCGACCAGCGAGGCGTGCGTTGTGACGTTGACGGCGTAGTCGGTGTCGAACCCTTCCTTCTTCATCATCGGGATCATCACTGCGCCCATCGCCGACACGTCGGCCACGGGCGAGCCGGAGACGCCACCGAACAGCGTGCACGCGACCACGTTCGACATGCCGAGCCCACCGCGGATGTGGCCGACGAGATTCTTGGCGAGCTGCACGATCTTGTCGGCAACGCCGCCATGCAGCATCAGCTCACCGCTGAAGACGAAGAACGGGATGGCCAGGAACGAGAAGATGTTCATTCCCGACATCATCTGTTGGAAGATGACGGCGACCGGCAGGCCTTCGTAGAGGATGGTGCAGATCGCCGAGAGGCCGATCGCGAATGCGACGGGGACGCCGAGGATCAGGAAGCCGAAGAACGTGGCGCCGAGGATGATCAGTTCCATGAGGGGACGACCTCTTCGCCGCGCAGGAGAGCAATGATGTGTTCGATCGAGAAGGAAACGATCATGACGCCGGATGCAATCAGCGGCACGTAGCGGATCACCTCGGGCAGCCCCAGATTGGGGATATGCACGGTGCCGACCGACGCGCCGAGGATCCAGCCGTTGTAGACCATCGCAACGCCGAAAATCGCCACCAGAACGTGGATCACGAGCTCGATCTTCTCGCGCACAGGATCCGGAAGCATGACCAGCAGACTGTCCATGCCGATATGGCCGGCGTCGCGCACGCCGACGGCAGCGCCGATCAGCGTGACATAGAGGATGAGAACCAACGCGAGGTTCTCGGTCCAGGTCGGGCTGGAGTTGAGCACGTAACGCCCGAACACCTGGTAGAACACGATGGTGACGATGACGAGCAGGCCGGTTACCGACAGGTACATGCCGAAACGAGCGACGGGCGCATTGATCCGCGTCAGCAGGCCGTTCGACGGGCGTCCGGCGACCTCCTGCTCGTGGTCAGCGACGTGTGGGTCTGTCATCGGCATCTCCTGGCGCAGGCCGGCGCCGCCTTACGGCGACACCGGTCCCGACGCGAATGGCCTTACTTCGTGTCCTGGATACGCTTGACGAGGCTCTTCAGCTTCTCGTCGCCCGCGAACTTGTCGTAGACGGGCTTCATCGCGTCGACGAACTCCTGCTTGTTGGCGATCGTGATGACCTGCACGCCGGCCGCCTCGACGGTCTTGCGCGAAGCCTGTTCGCGCTCATCCCAGAGCTTGCGCATGACCGGCACGGATTCCTTGGCCGCCTTGCGGATCATCGCCTGGTCTTCCTTGCTCAGCGTGTCCCAGACCTTCTTGGACATCACGAGGACCTCGGGCGCCAGCGAGTGTTCGGTCACGTTATAGAACTTGGCGGCCTCGAAATGGCGCGAAGACTCGTAGGACGGCCAGTTGTTCTCGGCAGCATCCACGAGACCGGTCTTGAGCGCGGTGTAGACTTCACCATAAGGCATCGGGGTCGGGTTGGCGCCGAGGCTCTGGATCATGCCGACCCAGAGGTCTGACTGCTGCACGCGGATCTTGAGGCCCTTGAGGTCGCCGAGCGACTTCACCGGTGCCTTGACAGTGTAGATCGAGCGCGCGCCGCTGTCGTAATAGGCAAGGCCGACCAGCCCTGCGGGCTCCATGGCGGCGAGGATCTCGTCGCCGATCGGGCCGTCGAGGACGGTGCGCATATGCTGAGTGTCACGGAACACGAAGGGAAGACACAGCGCGATGGTCTCGGGCACGAAATTGTTGAGCGGCGATGCGTTGATGCGCATCATGTCGAGCGCGCCGATCTTGAGCTGCTCGATCGTGTCCTTCTCGGAGCCGAGGGCACCATTCGGGAACACCTTGACGCCGAGCTTGCCGCCGCTCGCCGTCGCGAGCTGCTTGCCCATGAACTTGACGGCCTCGACGGTCGGATAATCGGCAGGATGGATGTCGGCGGAACGGAAGTCGCGGGCGGTCGCAAAGGGCGCCGAAACCGCGAGCGTAGCGGCTGCAATGATACCGATCAGTGTCTTCATCTGGGGATCTCCTCCTGAGCTGATTATGTCGTTGTCGGGCAGTTTCTTCGGGCCGCCTTGGGTCGCTCTCCTTCAGGTGCGAAGTCAAGCGTCACAACCGCACCACCTTGGTAGGATTGCGGGGCCGAGTCGAGTGGATTTGGCTGACTGACGAGGGAGCGCAGGTCGATGCGGTCCTGGGGCGGCTGGCGCCCGCCCCCAGCGATCCCTTCTCGCCGTCGGCGAACGCCGGACGCGAGATAACGATGCTCGTCGTATCCATGGTCGTTCCTCTCGTTTCGGGCTCGACCGCTATTGGTTGCGGCTTGACGTTCGGGCGAGACGCTCGCCCAACATTGATTGCGATACACGCTGCTGCAGCGTGATGTCGCCAGTGTCGTCCCTAGGGCCGGCGGCAATTTGAGTCCAAGCCAAATCCGGCATTGATCGATGCTGGAGTTGCATCGATCGGCCACGCCAGCTTCGGAGCGGTCATCGGGCCATGAGTTCGGGTTTCGGAAGCAGTCCGCGCCGACGCGTTACTTGACGCCCCCGATGCAGCCCCCTCAAGATGCCTCTAAACAAGAATGATCCATCGCGAGGGAATGCCATGCCGCGGAAGCTGATCGATATTTCCGTGCCGCTCAGAAACGACGTGACGGCCGATCCGCCGGGCAATCACCCGACCATCCAGTATATCGATCACCAGCAGGGCCTGCCGCGCATGCTGCAGTTCTTCGACGGCCTCAAGGCGCAGGATCTGCCGGACGGACAGGGCTGGGCAGTCGAGCAGGTTTCGCTGTCCACCCACAACGGCACGCATCTCGATGCGCCCTGGCATTTCCATCCGACCATGAACCACGGCGAGCGGTCATGGACGATCGACGAGGTGCCCCTGGACTGGTGCCTGCAGCCCGGCGTGAAGCTCGATTTCCGTCACCTGCCGGACGGCTACGTGGTGACGGCCGCCGATATCGAGAAGGAGCTGAAGCGGATCGGACACATGCTCGCACCGCTGGAAATCGTCGTCGTCAACACCAGCGCCGGCGCCAAGTTCGGCCAGGCCGACTACGTCAACGCCGGTTGCGGGATGGGCTATGACGCCACCATGTACCTGCTCGAGCGTGGCGTCCGGCTGACCGGCACGGACGGCTGGAGCTGGGATGCGCCGTTCGTCTACACGGCGAAGAAATATGCGGAAACAAAAGATGCCGGATTGATCTGGGAAGGCCACAAGGCCGGACGGCACATCGGCTATTGCCACCTCGAGAAGCTGCACAACCTCGACAAATTGCCTTCGACCGGATTTATGGTCTCATGCTTCCCGGTGAAGATCGAACGTGCCTCCGCCGGCTGGACCCGCGCGGTCGCCATCATCGACGACTAAGCCGAGATCCTCACTCGCCGGCGAGCCCGCTGTCGACGAGCTCGCGCAGCGCATCGTTGTCGAGCACGACGATCGCGCCATGTTCCAGGCGAACCCAGTTGCGTCCGGCCCAGGCGCGCAATTGCTTGTTGATGCTCTCGCGGGTCATGCCCACCATCTCGCTGATCTCCTGCTGGGTAATAGCGAGCGTTCCGCTACCCGAGTCGAGCTTTCGGTCCTCGGTGAGGCCGAGCAGAGCACTTGCAAGCCTGCCCGGGAGGTTTTGCAGGATCACCTGCTCGACCTGCTGGCTGGTCCAGCGCAGGCGCGCGCACAGCAGCTCGATGAATTTCATTGCCAGCGCCGGCTGGCTCTTCACGAATGGCAGGAAGTCGCGCCGGTCGATGATGTAAAGCTCGCAATTGGTGTTTGCGGTCGCGTCCGCCGAGCGCGGAGCGCCGTCGAGCACGGCGATCTCGCCGAAGATTTCTCCGGGACCGATCAGGTTGAGAATCGCGTTGCGGCCGTCCGGCCCCGCCGAGGAGATCTTGACCGTTCCGGAAATCACCGCGAACAGGCTGTTGCCTGCATCGCCCTTGGCCGCGATCGTCACACCGCGCTTCACCGTGGTGTGCTTCGCATAGCGGCAGAGCTGATCAAGCGCATCCGGTTCCAGATCCGCAAAGATCGGATGCTTACGCAGGACCGATAATTTATTGCCCGCAGCTTGGCGCGGGTCGCCGGTCTTGTCCTGAGGCACGCCGCTGGGCTCCTAAGACTGCGAGGCACTGAAGTTCCTGCGTAGTCAACGTTAGCAGGCTTTTCAACCGGAAAGCATGCACACGGTTTGAGCCAAATACGGCGAAAATGCCGCGGTCCGGGCTGAGGCAGCATCCGGGAGATGAACCGCCGCATCCCGTTCGATGCAGAGTTGCAGAGGGGGACCACCCGGTTGCGTTCAGGCGCTGCCGGCCGGCCGCGACCGAGCCAAGGAGGCATTCGTGGCAGGCACGGGAAACGCAATTGTGATCTCAGGAGCTGCGGCGCTTGGCGGCCAAGTGCCTGCTGGTCTCCCGGTCTGCCCACGCCATCGCCCCGGCGAATCCAACGAAGATGGCCACGACGATGATTGTCACCAGCAGCGCGTCGACCGGCATAATGCCCCTCCCCTGACTTGTTTCGGGCATTATCGGCGGCACGCAGCCACCGTCATTGATCGAGATCAAAAACGGCAGGGCCCAGGCTTCAGGCCGCGGCCAAAGCCTCGACCTTTGCTTGATCGAGCAGACTGATGCCGCCGTGAATGATCTCGATGACCCCATGGCGCTCCAGCTTGGTGAAGGTGCGGCTGACGGTTTCGATGGTCAGGCCGAGATAGTCGGCGATGTCCTGGCGGCTCATCGGCAGCGGGACCGTGTCCGACGCCCCCTTGAGCGAGACCAGGCGCTCGCGCCAGCCGAGCAGGAACGCCGCGACCTTCTCGTCCGCCGAACGGCGGCCGAGCAAAACCATGTGGTCGCGCGCCTGGCTCAACTCGCGAATCGCCAACTCGTTGATCCGCCGGAGCAGATGCGGCCGGTCCTCGATGAATCGGCCAAAAGGCGCCTTCGCGAACTGACACACGGCCACGGCCCCGATCGCGTCGGCCGAAAAATTGTGCCTGCCGGACATATTCATCCCCAGGAAATCGCCGGGGAGCGCGAACCCGACGATCTGCCGCCGTCCATCCGGCAGCAGCTTGTAGAGCCGCATGACGCCTTCGAGGAGGTTGTAGACCGAGGTGGTGATGTCCTCCTCGGAGAACACGGTCTCGCCACCGTCGAAGTGAACGCGTCGCCCCAGATGCTCGAACTCCCTGAGCTCGGCCAGGCTCAACGACGAACACACCGCGTAGCCGCGGACCGCGCAATCGTTACAGAAATGCCCGTTCGGCTCGATCGTCAGCATGGAGGCCTTCATTCACTGCTCCGAGCGCCGGCTGCCCCACATTGAGCCCTTCCACCGCGCTGACTGCATTTTACTGCACCGCGCCAAAGCCGATTGACCCAGATCAATTTTGACGAGCATCCCTGCCTTATTCTCATTCCAGACTGAGAGGGATTGCCCTTTATGCTGCAAGCCGCGCTACGCCACGGTCTGATCGGACTGTTTCTGATGACGCCCGCGCTGGCGGCCCCGAACGCCGAACAGCGCGGCAAGGCCTTTGCGCGGGCCAATTGCGCGCGCTGCCATGCGATCGATCGGACTTCGAAGAGCCCGCTCGGGATCGCGCCACCGCTGCGCACGTTGCACGAACGTTATCCGATCGAGGCCCTCGAGGAAGCGCTGGCCGAAGGGATCTCGACCGGCCACCCCGACATGCCTGCCTTCGAGCTCTCTCCAAGTCAGATTCACGATCTGCTGACTTACCTGAAGACGCTGGAGTAGACCGCGTCAGACCGCCTGCACCGTCCAGCTGATCAATTCCCTGGCGATGCGGGCGAAGGCCGCGTCGAAAGCGGCGACGGCTGCGGCCGGCTCGACCTTGTCGAACTTCTCGCTGGCGTCGATGAGCCGCGACACAACCACCTTGCCGCTCTTGTCGACGATCCTCGCCGACAACCCGATCTCGACCCGCGTTTCGCCCTCGGTGGCAATGCGAAAGCGCCTGATGTCGATCAGGAGCTGGTAGTCGGCCTGCCCGAGATCGATCGAGCGAAGGGGTGCGTGGGCGATGTCGTAATTCTCGAAGCTGTCAATCAGCCGCGCCTGCACCAGCTTCGGAATGCTGTCGGCCCAGAGGAACTCGGCAAAGCCCGGATTGTCGCCGCTCGGCGCGAACAGCATGCGTTGAGTTTGGAGCATTGCGACAGCGGTCGGCTCGGGAATCGCCAGTGACGCCGACAACGTCTTGCCGGCGGGACCGAGATTTTGCGGCGTGCGCAGATCGTAGGTGATCTTCTGCGCAGGCGTGCCGCCACCCGTCATCTTCTCGAGGCCTGCCAGAATGCCGTCGATCTTGCCGGTGTTGCGCGCGAGGCCGTCAGAGAAGGTCTTGAGGTTGGCGATGGTATCCTTCAACGGGCCGGAATTGTCCTCCAGCACGGTATCGACCCGCCGCAGCGCATCACGCGCGGCCTGCGTCATGCTCTGGCCTGCGCCTGCCTCTGCGATCAGGGTCAGTGGCTCTTCGGACTTGGTGGCGATCACGCCGCCTTCCAACGTCACCACCGGTACACCGGTCAGGCCTTGAAAATCGAGACCGACCTTGGTGTCGGCGCGCACCGGCGTCGTTGCGGCCACCGAGATCGTGGCATTGACGAAGCGCGGATTGTCCGGCGCGAGCCCGAGCTGGGTGACCTCGCCGACGCGGATGCCGTTGAACAGCACCCCGGCGCCGACCAGCAGGCCAGGCACCGGGCCCTTGAATTGGACATGATAGTTCGTGCGCGGGCCGATGCCGCCGGTGTTGTTCAGCCAATAGACGAAGCCGAACACCGCAACGATGGCGGCCAGCACGAAGCTGCCGATCAGCACGTAGGGAGCGCGGGTTTCCATGTCTTATCTCATCTCGTGTTGCAGCATCTGCGAGCGCTTGCCGTGGAAATAGGCGCGCACCCAGGGATGTTCGGATTGCAGCAATTCACGCATCGGGCCGATCGCCACGATCTTGCCGTCGGCCAGCGCGGCGACGCGGTCGCAGACCGTGGTGAGACTCGCCAGGTCATGGGTCACCATGAACACGGTGAGCGCCAGGGTCTTCTGCAGCGTCCTGATCAGCGCGTCGAAATCGCCGGCGGCGATCGGGTCGAGGCCCGATGTTGGCTCGTCAAGGAAAAGGATCGGTGGATCGAGCGCAAGCGCTCGCGCCAGCGCCACCCGCTTGGTCATGCCGCCGGAGAGTTCTGACGGGAATTTGTCGGCATCCTGCGCCCGCAGCCCGACCATTTCGAGCTTGGCGATCGCGATCTCATCCATCAGCTCCTGCGAAAGAACAAGATTTTCGCGCAGCGGAAACTGCACGTTCTGCCGGACGGTCAGCGAGGAGAACAACGCGCCTTGCTGGAACAGGATGCCCCATGTCGTGGCTGCGCCTTCCTTGCGGCCGCCGATCGGCTGTCCCATCACCTCGATGGTGCCTCCCTGGCGCGGGATGAGACCGATGATGGTGCGCATCAGCACCGACTTGCCGCCGCCGGAGGCACCGACCAGCCCGAGAATCTCACCCCGGCGGACGTCGAGCGACAGATGGTCGAGCACCGTCTGGCGGCCGAAGCCGACCACGAGATCGCGGACGCGGATCGCGAATTCCTGTTGCATCGCTTCCATCGTCACATTCCGATCGAGGCGAAGAAGATCGCGAACAGGCCGTCGAGCACGATGACCAGGAAGATCGACTTGACCACCGAGGTCGTGGTTTGCCGTCCCAGCGATTCCGCACTCCCTTTCACGCGCAGGCCCTCGCTGCAGGCGACAATCCCGATCACCAGCGCCATGAACGGCGCCTTGAGGATACCGACCTCGAAATGGGTGACGGAGATCGCTTCGTGCAATCGCGCGACGTAGATTGCAGGTCCCATGTCGCCATAGAACTGCGCGACCAGGCCGCCGCCGTACAGTGCCGCGATCGATCCGATGAAGGCGAGGATCGGCAACGCAATGACCAACGCCGCCACGCGCGGCAGGATCAGGACGTGGACGGGATCGAGCCCCATGGTCGAAAGCGCATCGATCTCCTCGCGCATCTTCATCGAGCCGAGCTCGGCGGTGTAGGCGCTGCCCGAACGTCCCGCCACCATGATGGCGACGATCAGCACGCCAAGTTCGCGCAGCACCAGAATGCCAACCATGTCGACCGTGTAGGACTCGGCCCCGAACCTGCGGAAATGAAAAAAGCCCTGCTGGGCGATGATGGCGCCGATCAGGAAAGTGATCAGTACGACGATGGGGATGGCCTGCCACCCGATCCTGTAGAGCTGGTAGACCAGCGAGGTCAGCCGCAACGACCGCGGCCGGCGCAGCACGCCGATCACGGCCATGGACAAGGCGCCGAGCATCTGCAGGAAGGTCGCAATATCTTCGCGCGCACCGACGGTGGATCTGCCGAGATCACCCAGTCTGAGCAGAACCGGGTTCGGCGCAGCCGCGGGCGACGGCGTATGGCGATTGACCTGGCGCACTTCGTCCATCAGGCCGCTGAAACGATCGGCGACGCCGACGAGCTCCGCCGACCTTCCTGACGATGCTGCCCGGCGCGACAGCTTCTCCAGGACCCAGGCGCCGAGCGTGTCGAGCGCTCTGACGCCCGACATGTCCAACGTCACGGCGCGCGACTGATCGACATCAGCCCCGACCGACCGGGACAGTGTTTCGAGCGCCGACACGTTGGCGGCAGTCCAAGCGCCTTCCGGGCGTAGATTGAGCACATCACCGGACGGCGTCGCCAGCAACAGCGGTTCGGAGTTCACGTTTCTACCTCTTCGGGACAATTGGCCCCTGTTCCGACGGGATTTCTAGGCCAGCTTGCAGCGGCCGGTTTGACCTGTCTCAAGACCGGGATCGCGCGCCGCTTCTTGACGCAAATCAAGCGTGGCCTCGCCATCGGCCTTAGGTTCGTCTCATCCAGAGGAGACCGAGGTCGATGTTCGATAGCGACAGGATGAGTGACGAATTGCGAGCGCTGAAGGTGGACGTCACCCGCTTGCTGAGCACAGCCGGCGAAGAGATGTTCGAAAGCTCGAAAGACCGGGCCGAGGCTCTGGCCGACCAGATCAAGGCCGCGCTGACCGAGCTCGGCGAGACCGTCAGCGACGAGCAGGAGCAGCTTCAGGATATCATTGCGGACCGTCCGATCACATCGCTCGCCTCCGCCTTCGCACTCGGCGTGGTCGTCGGCTTCATGCTGAGGAGGCACTAGGTGAATACGGAAAATGTCGTCAAGCATCTGCGCGTGCTGTGGCGCACCGACAGGATCATCGCGGATATCAGGCTGCGCCATCTGCTGACCGGCCTCGGGCTGCGCGCCTTCGCGGCGCTGATTGCGGCCTTCGGGCTGCTGATGCTGGAGCTGTCTGCCTATTTCGCACTGGTCCAGATATGGAGCGCGATCACTGCCGCTGCAGTTCTCGGCGCGATCAATTTCGTCATCGCTGGGATCCTGTTCTTCGTCGCCGGTCGCCCCCTGTCCGGTCGCGACATTGAGCTTGCCACCGAGATCCACAGCACCTCAATCGACGCCCTGCAGATCGAGGCGCGCGCGTTCCAGGCCCAGGTATCGGGCGCGGTGCATCACCCGCTCAGCACGATCGTGCCGGTGCTGGTGCCGCTGATCGCGATCATCGTGAAGAACCTGCGGAAGACGACCAGGGAGACGACCGCTTCGTCCGAAGCACGCTCCTGATCGGAACGCTCAGAGCTTGAGCCGGACGTCGCAGATGTCGGGCTCGGTCGGGTCCGGCTTCACTTCGAAGCCGAGCTGACGGCACATTTCGAGCATGACAGTGTTCTCCTGGAGCACGTCGCCCGAGATGGTCTTCAACCCCTCCGATCGCGCATAGTCGATGATAAGCTGCATCAGGGCCCAGCCGAGCCCCCTGCCCTTGAGATCGGAACGCAGCAGGATGGCGTATTCGCCGCTCTCATAAACCGAGTCCGAATGCAGCCGGACCACGCCGACCATCTCGCCGGTCGCTTCCTCAAATGCGATGAAGGCCATTGCGCGGGCATAATCGAGCTGGGTCAGGCGCGCGATGAACTCATGGGTGAACTCCTTCATCGGCGCGAAGAAGCGCAGGCGGAGGTCGTGCTGCGTGACGTGACGCAGGAATTCATGAATGGTCGGCTCATCCTCGGGACGTAGAGGCCGAACCAGGATGCGCCAATCGTCCTTGAGCTTCAGGCGGCGCTCCCATTGTGATGGATAGGCACGAACCGCGAAGTTGGAAGGACCTGAGCCGGCGAATTTCCGCTGCGGTGGCCCAACCGCGACCCGAGCATCGACCGCGGTCACACCGGTCTCATCGGCCAGCAATGGATTGATGTCGAACTCGCGGATCTCCGGAATGTCAGCCGCCATCTGAGCGAGCTTGACCAGAACCATCGCAACGGCATCCTGTTTCACCGCCGGGACATCGCGATACGCCTTCAGCAGCCGCGACACGCGGGTACGACCGATCAGGTCCCTGGCCAGTTGCAGATCGAGCGGCGGCAGAGCCAGCGCCCTATCATTGATGATCTCCACCGCCGTGCCGCCACGGCCGAACACGACGACCGTGCCGAAGGTCGGATCGTCAGCAAGTCCGAGGATCAGCTCGCGCGCCTTTGCCTTGACGACCATGGCCTGCACGATGATGCCCTCGATGCGGGCTTCGGGGCGCAGTTTCCTTGCTCGAGCCAGAATATCGGCCGCAGCCGCACGCACGGCCTCAGGCGTCGTCAGGTTGAGGACGACGCCACCGACGTCAGATTTGTGGGTGATGTCGCGCGACATGATCTTCAGCACGACGGTGGCGCCCTGCGCAAACATCTCGTTGGCGTAGGCCACCGCCTGCTCGACATCGGTCGCCGCACAGGTCGGAACCATCGCGATCTCATAGGCGCCGAGTAGATGCTTGATCTCGAGCGGTTCGAGCCATCTGCGGCCGTCGGCGATCGCATTGGCGACGATCTGCCTGGCGGCGCGGGCGTCAGGCACGAACGTATCCGGCATCGCCGGAGGAACCTGGCTCAGTTCCTCCACCACTTCGCGGTGCCTCACGAGGTGCATGAAGCCGCGCACGGCGTCATCCTCGGTCGGATAGTTCGGAATGCCAGCGTCGGAGAGCGCCTGCACGATGTTCTGGTCGGCCCCGACCCAGGCGGCGAGCACGGGCTTTGCCCAGCGGCCAAGTTCCTTGCGATATCTTGCGACACGCTCCGTCACGATTGCCGCAATCTCGGCGGCCGGCGCGATGGCGGTCTGCACGTTAAGGACCAGAACGGCGTCGTTATCGGCATCCGCCAGCAGCACCTCCAGCGCAGCCGCGTAGCGCGCCGCATCGGCATCGCCGACGATGTCGACAGGATTGGCACCGGACCAGGTCGGCGGCAGCACCGCATTGAGCTTCTCACGGGCCTCGTCCGAGATGGTCGCGGGAACTCCATCGAGCTCGACCAACCGGTCGATGGCGAGAACACCAATGCCGCCGCCGTTGGTTAAAATAGCAAGGCACTTTCCGGCCGGCGATTCGACACGGCCGAGTGTCTCGGCACAGTCGAACAGTTCGCGCAGATCGGAAACGCGCAGGACACCCGCACGACGGAACGCTGCATCATAAACGGCATCAGAACCGGCGAGCGCGCCGGTATGCGTCGCGGCGGCCTTCGCGCCCTGCGCCATGCGGCCGGACTTCACCACGACGACCGGCTTGACGCGGGCCGCAGCACGCGCGGCCGACATGAACTTCCGCGCGTCCTTGATGGCCTCGATGTAGAGCAGGATGGCGCGGGTCTTGTGATCCATCGCGAAATGATCGAGCAGATCGGCAATGTCGACGTCGATCTGATCGCCGATCGTGACGATGCCGGAGAAGCCGACGCCGCGCTGCGCAGCCCAGTCCACCATGCCGGCCGCGATCGCGCCCGACTGCGAGATTAGCGCGAGATTTCCCGCGCCCGGCATGTGCGCAGCGAAGCTGGCATTGAGGTTGACGCCCGGCATCATGATGCCCAGGCAGTTTGGACCGATCAGCCGCATGCCATATTTGCGAGCCGCGGCAACGGCCTGCTCCTGCAGCGATCCCGGCCCGTGACCGAGGCCGGCAGAAACAATCAATGCGCCGGTCGAGCCGCGACGCCCGGCCTGATCGATGATGGCGGGAACCTCACGCGCCGGCGCGGTGATGACGACGAGCTCGGGGACGAAAGGCAGCTTGTCCAGGCTCTTCACCGCGGCGATGCCGCCGATCTCGGCATGGCGCGGATTGACGAGGCCGAACTGTCCCTTGAAGCCGGCCGCGTGGATGTTCTCCAGGACCGCGCGCCCGACGGAAACCGGGCGGGCACTTGCGCCAACGAGCGCGACCGAACGTGGTGCCAGCAGATTCTTCAGACGATAAGTGGACATGACTGCAAATGCGCCCGGGTCGGAGGCAGTTCCAAGATCGGAGATTAGTCCGAAAACCGGCGATGCGCCTAATGCGAGATCATAACCCAACACGGTGGCTGGCCAATGACGGTCTTTGTCACACCGCCCCAGACAATCTCGTTCAGGCGGGAATGATGATAGGCTCCCATCACGATGGCGTCGATGGCGTGGGAATTGGCCCAGCTTCCGAGCACCTTGCCGATCGAGCTGCCGCTGCCCCTCGTCGTTTCGAAGGAGGCATAGATCCCGTGTTCCCTGAGATGATGGACAAGGCTCATGCCGGATTTCGAAATCGCATCGGTCTTGACGTCGGCCACCGTCAGCACCCGGACCGATGCCGCGGCCTGAAGGATGGGAAGCGCGTCGCCGACGGCACGCGCGGCGCGGGCCGAATGATCCCAGGCAATCACGACATTCTCGAACTCCGCTTGCAGCGTACCCACGTGTTGTTCCGGACAGAGCAGCAGCGGCCGGCCGGATTCGAACAGTAGCGTTTCAATGATGTGCTCTGTGCGGCTGTCATGCGGCTTCACGGGGAACAGTGTGAGGTCGGTGAAGCGTGCATGCTCGGCCAAGATCGACGCAATCTGGTCCTCAGGCACTTTGGCGGAGCGGCTCGTGGCGCGAACATTGGCGCGGGAGGTCGCGTTGGTGAAGGCGTTCAGGAGTTGTTGCATATCGACGGGTTCGCGCGCGCCCACGGCCTCGGCGGCCCCCGCGTCAGCTGGGAGCACCACCTTCGGACGGACGAACACATCATCTTCAAGCGCCAGCGCCGTGATCCTGGCGCCGAGGTCGGCGGCGACGGCCACGCATTTCTCGATCGCAGCGAGCGCAGGTTCGCGCGGCTGACCGACAAGCGGCAGAAAGACGTCCTTGACAGGCATGGGATTCTCCTCGCCGATCAAGATAAGCCACCTTTGCTCCAGGCACTTGATCCTCCTCAAGGCGGAACAAGCGAGCCGGCGATGGACTTTGACCGATGTCAAGGACTGGCCGCGAGCCGGTCCTAAGCGTTAGCCTGTTGCCTCAACGCTGTTGCATCTGGACATGCCCGCAGAAATGACCGACGATTCTGCAACCCAGGAACGGGTCTTCAAGACTCTCGGTTCGCGTCCCGGCGCGAAGCGGATCGACACGCACGCGGCATCGGTCTTCCTGGATGAGACGCACGCGCTGAAGATCAAGCGCGCGGTCAAGTTTCCGTTCCTCGATTACTCAACGCTCGCAAAGCGCAAGGCCGCGTGCGAGGAAGAGATCAAGATCAACCGTCCGCTCGCGCCGCAAATCTATCGCCGTGTCGTGGCGATCACGCAGGAATCGGACGGGTCGGTAACGATCGACGGCAGTGGCGACCCTATCGAGTACGCGGTCGATATGTCTCGGTTCGATGAAAGCCGGACACTTGACCATCTTGCAAAGGCGGGCTCGTTGGACGCTGGGTTGGCTATGGCCATCGCGGATGCGATCGCGGCGTCGCATGGGAGGGCGGCAGTGGCAGACGGTGATGCGTGGATCGCGTCAATCCCCGTCCTGATCGAGGGCAACAGCAATGGCCTGCGCAATGGCGGTCACTTCGAGGCCGCAGAGGTCGCGCAGCTCGACGACGCCTCCCGTCAGGCATTCCAGCGCGTCCGGGTTACTCTGGAAGAACGCGCGCGCAAGGGCTTCGTGCGCCGCTGTCATGGCGATCTGCACCTCGCCAACGTCGTACTGATCGACGACCGGCCAGTCCTGTTCGACGCCATCGAGTTCGACGCGCAGATCGCGACCATCGACGTCCTCTACGACCTCGCTTTCACGCTGATGGACCTGCTGCGCTACGACCAGATCGCCGCGGCCAATACCGTCCTGAACCAATATCTTGTCACGGCGCCGGTCGAGACTCTCGACGCGCTGGCCGTGCTCCCGCTGTTCATGTCCATCCGTGCGGCGATCCGTGCGCAGGTGGCACTGGCGCGATTGAAGCAGCCCGACGCCGGCCACGAAGGAATTCTCGACGAGGCGCGCCGCTATTTCGATCTTGCCCGCGCGCTGATTGCCCCTCCCGCGCCTCGCCTGATCGCCGTGGGCGGATTGTCAGGAACCGGCAAATCCGCACTCGCCCGCGCGCTGGCCCCGATCGTGACGCCGCAACCGGGCGCTGTCGTGCTTCGCAGTGACGTCATCCGCAAGCAGCTGTTTCAAGTGGGGCTCACCGAGCGGCTGCCGCCATCCACCTACCGACCGGATGTAACGTCACAGGTTTATGACACGATGATGGGGCGCGCCCGGCAGGTGTTGGCGCAGGGCCATTCGGTCATTGCCGACGCCGTCTTTGCCCGCGAATCCGAACGGGGCGAACTCTCAGCCCTTGCCCTGGACTGTGACGTGCCGCTGAGCGGTTTGTTTTTAGTCGCCGACCTCGCCACCCGGCAGTCCCGCATCAGCCGCCGCGACAGCGATGCATCCGATGCCACGCCGGAGGTTGCCGCGCAGCAGGAGAACTATAATATCGGCCATGTCGGTTGGGCAACCATCGATGCGTCGGGGACACCAGAGCAGACACTGCAGCGCTGCCGGGACACGATCGCCAAGAGCAGTTAAGGCAGTTTGATTGACGCGGGCAAGGATGGCGCGACCCACCACGAATTCGGCGGCGAGCGCCAAGCCTGCGACGCCGCGCAATGCCCTGCCCGGCCGCCTCAGCCCCGGCATGGCCTGCGACACCGCATTTCGGATCATCGCACGCCGTCATCTCGATGCCGTCCTCGCGCAGCACGACGGAACCTGCCGCGGCGATCCGGAGGCGTTGCATCAGATCCGGATCGCGCTGACGCATCTACGCACCGCCATCCGCTTCTTCTCGCCGATGGTCGACGACGGGCTACGGATGGATGTCTGGACCGAGCTGAAATGGCTCAACAGCCAGCTCGGCATGGTCCGTGACCTCGACGTGGCCATCGACCGGGTCATCGCCGAGAGCGGCGGCGAGCTCGATGTAATTGCCGAGTTGCAACACTGGGACGAGAAGCGCGCGGAAAGCCACCGCCTGCTGGCCCGCGCGCTCCAATCGGCGCGGTACCGCCGCCTGGTCGAGCAGACCTCCGGCTGGATCGAGAGTGGCCCCTGGTCGACCAAGCGCACCAAGGAGGCCACCAGGCTACGCCGGTGCTCGCTCGCCGACCACGCGACGGCGCAGCTGGCCGAATGGGAAACGAAGCTGCTCAAGAAAGCGAAAAGGCTCCGCAAGCTTGACGTCGAGAAACGGCACAAGCTGCGGCTTCTCAACAAGCGAATGACCTATTCGGTCGAGTCGCTCGAGGACCTGTTCGCGGACGACTTGCTGGCGAAGCAGAAATCCATCCTCAAGCAATTGCGCAAGGCACAGAAGTCGCTCGGACAGTTGAACGACGATGCGCGCGGGCAGACGCTGGCGGCATTGTTGAACGAGGCCGTTCCCGACGCGGGCATTCGCTTCATCGACCGCAAGCGGGAGAAGAAGCTGCTCCGAACCGCGACCAAGGCCTACCGGAAACTGGACAAGGCGAAGCCGTTCCGCTCGTCCGACCTCACGCCGAACGCGGAGCCCGAAGACTAGAATGATCGCAGATCCTGCTTGACTTGCATCAAGCCCGGCCGCTGCCACTGGTCTAGATTTCGCGCATCGATATCAGTGCGAACTTGCGGAGCCCTCAATGCGCGCCCATCAGATCATGACCCGATCGGTCATTTCGGTCACCCCCGACACCAGCATCGTCGAAGCCGCGAACATCATGCTGAAGCGGCATGTCAGCGGCCTCACGGTGGTGGACGATGCCGGCAAGCTGGTCGGCGTGGTCTCCGAAGGCGACTTCATCCGCCGCAGCGAGATCGGCACCGGGCGCAAGCGCGGTCGCTGGCTGCGGTTCATCCTCGGGCCCGGCAAATCCGCCAGCGATTTCGTCCATGAGCATGGCCGCAAGGTCTCGGAAGTCATGACCACCGCCGTCGTGACCATCACCGAAGACACGGCGCTCGCCGAGATCGTCGCTCTGATGGAGCGGAACAATGTGAAACGGCTTCCGGTGGTACACGGCGACAAAGTCGTCGGCATCGTTTCGCGCGCCAATCTGCTGCAGGCCGTGGCCGGCCTTGCCCGCGAGGTGCCGGATCCGACCGCCGACGACGATCACATCCGTGGCCGCATCATCGACGCCATGGAGAAGAACGACTGGTGTCCATTTGGGCTGAACGTGATCGTCCGCGATGGCATCGTCCATCTCAGCGGCGTCATCACGGAAGAGCGCGTGCGGCAGGCCGCGATCGTTGCCGCGGAGAATGTCGAGGGCGTGAAGAAGGTGCACGACCATCTGTGCTGGGTCGACAACATGACCGGCGTCTATCTCAACTCGCCCGAGGACGACAGTCTCTCAAAAGCGAGCTAAGCGGAAATCAGCGCGGAATGACGGCCGTGGCTTCAATTTCGACGCGCGCTGCCTTCTCCACGAGCCGGACGACCTGAACCAGCGCCATCGCCGGATAGTGCGCGCCGAAGATGGCACGATAGATCTTGCCGAGCTCTTTCAGGTTCGACAAATATTCTTCCATGTCGACGACGTACCAGGTCAAACGAACCAGATGCTCCGGCCGCGCGCCGGCCTCGGCGAGAATCTCGGCGACGTTGCTCAGCGTCTGACGTACCTGCGCAACGAAGCCATCGGCGAGATGCTCCTCGGCGTCCCAGCCGATCACGCCACCGGTGACGACAATACGTCCCTCGGCGGCGATGCCGTTGGCATAGCCCTTCGGCATCGGCCAGCCCGAGGGCTGGAGCACCTGCAGCTTGCGGGCACCTTCGTCGGCTGCCGTCGGCAGTACAGCGAGTTGCGGGCCTTTCGGCGTCGTCGCGGACAATTCCCTATCCTTCTCTCATTCCGCCGCAACACCCGAGGACGTTGCTACGGCCTGCGCCAGTTGCCTGAGGGCAAAGCGCTTCAATTTGCCGGTCTCGGTCTTCGGCAACTGCGTCACGAACTCGACCGCGCGCGGATATTTGTATGGCGCAATCTCGCGTTTGACATGTTCCTGCAGCTCAGCTGCGAGCTGAGCATCCACCGTCACGCCGGGTGCGGCAATGACATAGGCCTTTACAATCATCCCGCGCGCCTCGTCCGGGGCACCGACAACGCCGCACTCCGCCACCGACGGATGCGTGAGCAGCGCTGCTTCCACGTCCGTGCCCGCGATATTGTAGCCCGATGACACGATCATGTCGTCAGAGCGTGACTGGTACCAGAAGTAGCCGTCGCTATCCATCAGGTACGTATCGCCGGTGATGTTCCAGCCATTGCGAACGTATTTGCGCTGGCGCTCGTCGGCGAGATAGCGGCAGCCGGTCGGCCCGCGCACCGCGAGATTGCCCATCGTCCCCGGCGGCACATCATTGCCGGCGTCATCGACGATCTTGGCCTCGTAACCGGGAACAGGCTTTCCCGTCGCGCCCGGGCGAATATCGTCTTCGGTCGCGCTGATGAAGATGTGCAGCAGCTCGGTCGAGCCAATACCGTCCATCAGCTTGATGCCGGTGGCCTTGAGCCACGCATCGAATGTCGGCTTGGGGAGCGTCTCGCCGGCGGAGACGCATTTACGCAGCGAGGAGATGTCGCGCCCGGCGAGCTTGCCGATCATCGCGCGGTAAGCTGTGGGCGCCGTGAAGCAGACCGTGGTCTTGTATGTCTCGATCGCTGTCAGAATGTCGTCCGGCGTCGTCTTCTCCAGCACCACGAAGGAGGCGCCGATATGCATCGGGAACAGTACGCCACCGAAACCGAAGGTGAAGGCGAGCGGTGCGGAGCCGACGAAGCGATCCCTTTGCTCGGCGCGCAGGATATTATGCGCGTAGCCGTCGCAGACCGCGAGCATATCGCGGTGGAAATGCATGGTGCCCTTGGGATCGCCTGTCGTGCCCGATGTGAAGGCGATCAGGCAGATGTCGTCGGCCGCGGTATCGACTGCCTGAAATTCAGGGCTCGCATCCGCGATCAGCGCTTCGAGCGAGTCGGCCGCGCCGTTGCCCCAATAGACCACGTGCCTGAGGCCGGGCGCAGCCAGCTTCGCCTTATCCATCTCGTCGGAGAGCTTTCCGTCGCAGAGCGCGAGCGTGATCGCCGCTTTCTGGATCGGGTATGACAGCTCCTTGGCGCGCAACAGCGGCATCGTGGCCACGCAAATGCCGCCGGCCTTGATCACGGCGAGATAAGTCGCAACCATCATCGGATTGTTGGCCGAGCGCAGCAGCACGCGCTCACCAGTGACGAGGCCCAGCCTGCCGACCAGCACGTTGGCGATGCGGTTCACGAGCGCCTGCAGCTCGCGATAGGTGTAGCTGACGGTGGGACTGACGACGCAGGGCGCATCCCCATGGCTCTGCTCGACCCAGCGGTCAAGGAAATAGCTGACGCAGTTCAATCGCTCGGGATAGTGCAGCTCGGGCCGGGTGAAGATGAATTCGGGCCACAGCTCCCGCGGCGGCAGATGCTGCCGTGCGAATGTGTCGACATGGGCCGTCGCGGCGTTGCCGTCATGCGAGCCCGTCACTTGCACCTTGGCGGCGTTGGCCATCGCACGCATCCTTTCAGCATGGAAAGCACCCGGCAGCACTTAACTGGGAAACATTTTAGGCTTAAAACAATTCGGCGCAATAGCGGATTTTGGGCATCCCGTGCATTTTGCTGCGGCAAAGTGGGATTGGCAGGCGCATCGTCCCGCGAGATTTACGGCCGGCGCCGGGCAGCCGATTTCTGCGCAGACGCCTTGGTCTTGGCGAGCAACCGCATCAATTCACGGACATCCTTCGGCGTGAGGTCCGCGAAGAGATCGGCGATCCAGCTTTCATGCTCCGCGGCCATTTTGCGGAACTCGGCACGGCCGAGCTTGGTGAGGCGGATGACCTGGACGCGGCGATCCGTTTCCGAGGTGCGCCGGTCGAGATGTCCGGATTCCACGAGCCTTTCGACGAGGCCGGTGACGTTACCGTTCGAGACCATCATGCGCTTGGAGACGTCGGACAGCGTCATGCCGTCGGGCGCCTTGTCGAGCTGCGCCATCAGGTCGAAACGCGGCAGCGTGACATCGAAGCGCTGCCGCAGTCGGCCGCGAACTTCGCCTTCGATCAGGGTGGTGCAGGTGAGCAGACGCAGCCACAACCGAAGCTCGTCGGCATGGTCTTCCGGCGTTTCGACGGCCTTGGTCTCGGAATCGAGCATTTCGATGCAGTCACTCACGACCGGCATTGCCGCCGGCACGGATTCCCCAACATTTTGAGCTTCAAGTAAATTAGCTCCGGCTGCAAGCCTAAAGCTGCAACAATCGACCACACGCGAATTTCTTTAGGCTTCAAACAATTGGCGCGCGGCTTGCATGCGCGGCTGGCCGCAGGATGATGGCGCCTTGCGCTTCGCTTGCCGCAACCGCCGTCATCGGCATAAGCTTGGATTGGAGACCACGGCTTGCAACGCAGGCCCTGATGTCATGGGGGATAAATCATGAAGACGCAGACGACCTTGGCTGCAGCCGCCTTGCTGCTCGGCACCGCGATGACCCCTGCCCTCGCTCAGGACAAGATCAAGCTGGGTGTGATCGTGACCCTGTCGGGACCCGCCGCGGCGCTTGGTCAGCAGGTTCGCGATGGCTTCGCGCTCGGCGTGAAGGATCTCGGCGGCAAGATGGGCGGCCGCGATGTCGAGGTCGTTGTGGTCGACGACGAGTTGAAGCCGGACGCTGCGGTTACCAAGGTCAAGGGGCTTCTGGAGCGCGACAAGGTCGACTTCGTAGTCGGCCCGATATTCTCCAACATCCTGCAGGCGATCCATCGGCCCGTCACGGAGTCCAAGGTATTCCTGATCAGCCCCAATGCTGGCCCGTCGACCTTCGCAGGCAAGGACTGCAATCCGTTCTTCTACGTGACCTCGTACCAGAACGACCAGGTGCACGAGATCCTCGGCAAGGTCGCGCAGGATCGCGGCTACAAGCGCATGTATCTGATGGTGCCGAACTATCAGGCCGGCAAGGATTCGGTCGCGGGCTTCAAGCTCGACTACAAGGGCGAGATCGTCGAGGAGTCCTACATGCCGCTCAACACGTTGGACTTCCAGCCGGAGCTTTCGAAGATTTCGGCGCAGAAGCCCGACGCGCTCTTCACGTTCATGCCCGGCGGCCTCGGCGTCAATCTCGTCAAGCAGTATCGGCAGGCAGGCCTTGCCGACAGCATTCCGGTGCTCTCGGCGTTCACGGTAGATGAATCGACGCTGCCGGCGCAGCAGGATGCGGCGGTCGGCATGTTCGGCGGCGCGAATTGGGCGCCCAATCTCGACAATCCCCAGAACAAGAAGTTCGTCGCGGCGTATGAGGCCGCCTACAACGTCGTTCCCGGCACCTACGCCTTCCAGGCCTATGACGCCGCGATGCTGATCGACAGCGCTATCAAGGGTGTGAAGGGCGATCTCTCGAACAAGGATGCGGTCGGAGCGGCGTTGAAGAAGGCCGACTTCACCTCGTTGCGCGGCGCTTTCAAGTTCAACACCAACGGCTATCCGGTCCAGGACTTCTATCTGACCAAGGTCGCCAAGCGTCCGGACGGAAAATTCCAGACCGAGATCGTCCAGAAGGTTTTCGAAAACTACGGCGACCGCTATGCCAAGGATTGCAAGGCGGCGAACTGAGCCGGGCGGCGCGTCAAGGGAGGACTTCAATGAGCAGTGAAATCACCGGCATCACGAGGGCCAATGAGGGGATCCAGGGCATTTCCTGGAACATTCTCGGCCAGACCTACGTGCCGAAAAGCAAGACCGAGCACAGCTTCTCCTGGCACGCGACCCTGCCGCCGGGCACGTTCGTGCCGCCGCACATCCATCCCGACCAGGACGAATATCTCTACATGCTGGAGGGCAAGCTCGACTTCGTGCTCGGCAATTCGGAGTCGCAGGCAACCGCGGGCGACCTGATCCGGCTCGGCATGGGCATGCCGCACGGCATCTTCAACAAGTCGGAGCAGACCGCGAAGGTGCTGTTCTGGGTGTCACCGACGAAAAAGCTGTTCGATCTGTTCTGGGGCCTCCACAACATGAAGGAGCAGAAGCCCGAGGACGTGGTCGCGATGGCCGCCGAGTTCAACATCCACTTCCTGCCGCCGCCTCCCGGCGCCGGCTAGGACCTATTTAGGCGCGTACCGCCGCGAGTCCCGGTACCGCGGCGAAGCCTGCCTTGGTGGCGTAGCCGCGCACGATCGCCTCGCGCTGGGAATAGCTCAGCACGTTGTCGACATTGTCGAAGCCGTCGGGCGCAAGCTGCTCGACGGCGTCGATCACGCCCTCGGGCCCGCCGCGGCGGTTGGAGCGGACGATGTCCGCGGTCATCGGCAGACGCTTTTTCTCATATTCCATCAGCGCCTGACACGGATGCTCTGCGCGCACCAGCGCGTCGGCGAGGCAGCGGGCATCGAGGATCGCCTGCGAGGCACCATTCGAGCCGACCGGATACATGGGATGCGCGGCATCGCCGAGCAGCGTGACGCGGCCGGACGACCAGTACGGCAGGGGATCGCGGTCGCAGGTCGGATATTCATAGAATTCCGGCGTCGCGGCGATCAGGCTTCTCACGTCGATATAGGGCACCGAGAAACGTGCCACGTGCGGCATCAGCTCCTCGCGGCGGCCCGGCCGCGACCAATCCTCTTTCCGCGGGGGCGGCGCATTGCCTTCGCCAACCTTGACCAGCACCGCCCAATTGGTGAGGCGGCTCGCCGGGCTCGACCCTTCCGCGATCGGATAGACCACCACCTTGGCGTTGAGACCGCCGGCCACGATCATCGACTTGCCGGTGAGGAACAGCGGCCAATCGCGCGCGCCGCGCCACAGCATCAAGCCGTTCCAGCACGGCGGCCCCTCGTTCGGAAACAGCGTGTCGCGAACGCGCGAATGGATGCCGTCGGCGCCGATCAGGATATCGCCACGCACGGTGTGAATGTGCGAGCCGGTGCGATCGAAGAAATAGGCGGTGACGCCGCCCTCATCCTGGGTGAATGCGCCGAGCCGGCAGCCGGTGTGGATCGCGCCCTGCCCCAGCCGTTCCTCGACGGCGCGATGGATGACGCCTTGAAGACGACCGCGGTGGATCGAGAATTGCGGCACGTCGTGGCCGGCATCGACGCCGCGCGCCTCCCGCCAAACTTCCTGGCCGTGGCGGTTGAGGTAATAAAGCTGATCAGTGCGGATCGCGACATCGTCGAGCTT
>Ga0207426_1001008_pt1 | contig 27341 bp, 23 predicted proteins | sample AraplaMF_Cvi_mMS_FD_184265 | JGI IMG/M metagenome (GOLD analysis project Ga0207426, IMG submission 184265) | Arabidopsis root microbial communities from the University of North Carolina, USA - plate scrape MF_Cvi_mMS (SPAdes) (version 2) | ecosystem: Host-associated > Plants > Roots > Endosphere... | reverse complement strand
CCGTCACCTCGCGCACGACCGCCGGGTCCGCCCGCACCCCCGACCGCCGCGACAGCAGCGCGCCGGCGGCCTCCGCGCCCAGTCCCGGCAGCGCGAGGCGGGGCAGCACGGGGTCGGCGAGCCGGGGCGGCCCCGGATCCCGCTGCGCCAGCAGCAGGCCCACGCCGTCGGGCCCCAGCCGGCGGGCCACGAACAAAAGGGTGTCCAGGCTGGGCCCGTCCAGCCACTGGGCGTCGTCGACCAGGCACACCAGGCCCCCGCCGGCCGTCGCGGCCCCGGTCAGCAGCGACAGGGCCGCCACCGACACCAGGAAACGGTCCTCGTGCGGCGCCGCGGTCAGCCGCAGCGCCCCCGAGAGCGCCGCGGCCTGGGCCGGCGGCAGGGCCGCGAGGCCCGGCAGCAGGGGGCGCAGCACCTGGTGCAGCCCCGCGTACGCGAGGGGGAACTCGGCCTCGGCGCCGCGCGCCGTGACCACGGTCGCTCCCAGGGCCCGGGCGCGCCGCCCGGCCTGCTCCAGCAGGGCGCTCCGGCCGCAACCGGGTTCGCCGTGCAGCAGGAGCAGGTCACCGCGGGAGGCCGTGACGCCGCCGAGAACGCGGTCGATCCCGGCCAGTTCGTCGTCACGGCCGAACAGCTCGGCGTACCTGTCGATGATCCATGCCTCCGTACCGGGAGCCGCCGGCGGGCGGAGCCGGTCCCAGGGCCTGCCGTCACGGTCCCGTCGTCCGCCCGGGGCAGGCGGGACAGTGCGGGCCGGCCCTGCGGCCCGTGCCCCGGCGGCGAGGGTTCCATCGTAGAGCGGGCCGGCCTGCGGGAACGGGCGGCCGGCCCGGACGGCCGCCGCGCGGGGCGCGGCCCGCGAACGCCCCCGCGCCCGGCCCACCCGGGAACCGCCCCCGCGCCCTGCGGGCTACTCGTACAGCTGGCCCCGCTCGGCGCGGGCCACCAGCGACGCCGGCGGCGCGAACCGCTTCCCGTAGCGCGCGGCCAGTTCGCGTGCCCGGGCGACGAATCCGGCGGGCCCGCCCTCGTACTGGTTCACGTACTGCAGCACGCCGCCCGTCCACGCGGGGAACCCGATCCCGAGGATCGACCCCACATTGGCGTCCGGCACCGACCGCAGCACCCCCTCCTCCAGGCACCTGACGGACTCCAGCGCCTCGGCGAACAGCATCCGTTCCTGCATGTCGGCGAACGGAACCGGCGGGCCGTCGGCCGGGAAGGCGTCGGCCAGTCCCGGCCACAGCCGCACCCGCTCGCCGTCCGCGTAGTCATGGAAACCGGCGCCCTCCAAGCGGCCGGGGCGCCCCCACTCCACCATCCGGTCGATGACGTCATAGGCCGCCTGATGGGGCAGCGTGCGCCCCTCGGCCTCATAGGCGGCCTGCGTCTCCCTGCGGACGTGCTGGGCCAGCTTCATGTTCAGCTCGTCGAACAGGGCCAGCGGCGCGGTCGGGTAGCCGGCCTGCATCCCCGCCTGCTCCACGGACGCCGGGGCGGCGCCCTCGGCGACCAGGCTCAGCGCCTCGTTGAGGAAGGTGCTGATCACCCGGCTGGTGAAGAAGCCGCGGCTGTCGCCCGCCACGATCGGTGTCTTGCCGATCTGCCGGGCGAGGTCGAAGGCCTTGGCCAGCGTCGCGTCCGACGTCTTGTCGCCGACGATGATCTCCAGCAGCGCCATCTTGTCGACCGGGGAGAAGAAGTGCAGGCCGACGAAGTCCTCGGGCCGGCGCACCCCCTCGGCGAGCCCGGTGATGGGCAGGGTGGACGTGTTCGAGGCGAGCACCGCATCCGGTGCCAGATGCGGTTCGATCTCGGCGAACACCTTCTTCTTGAGCCCGGCGTCCTCGAAGACCGCCTCGATCACCAGGTCCGCCCCGGCCGCGTCCTCGGCCCGGTCGGTGGGCGTGATCCGGTCCAGCACCGCCGCGCGGCCGTCCTCGGTGAGCCGCCCGCGGGAGACGGCGCGGTCCAGGATCTTCCGCGAGTACGCCTTGCCGCGCTCGGCGGCCGCCCCGTCGACGTCCTTGAGGACGACGTCGATGCCGGCCGCGGCGCACACATACGCGATGCCCGCGCCCATCATGCCGGCGCCCAGCACCACCGCCCTGCGCACCCGGTGCGCCGGGAAGCCCTCGGGGCGGCTGCCGCCGTTCGCGATGTGCTCCGTGTCGAAGTGGAAGGCCTTGATCATGTTCGAGGAGATCTGCCCGCAGGCCAGTTCGGCGAGGTAGCGCGTCTCGATGGCCAGCGCGGTGTCGATGTCGACCTGGGTGCCCTCGACCGCCGCGGCCAGAATGTGGTGCGGGGCGTCCACCTTGGTGCCCCGGCCCCGGTTGCGGACGGTCGCGGAGAACGGCACCACGACCGAGTGGTTGAAGGTCTGGGACGTCGCGGCACCGCCGGGGATGCGGTAGCCCTCGACGTCCCACGGCTGCGCAGCTCCGGGCGTCCGGGCGAGCCATTCCCGGGCCCGCAGGAACATGTCCTCGGCGGATTCGGCGACCTCGTCGACCAGGCCCTTCTCCAGAGCCTGCTGCGGGGTGAACAGCCGGCCCGTCAGCACGACGGAGGACAGCGCCTCGTGCAGGCCCAGCATGCGCACCGTACGGGTCAGCCCGCCGGCGCCCGGGAGGAGCCCCAAGGTCACCTCGGGCAGCCCGATCCGGCTGTCCGCCGCGTCCAGCGCGATCCGGTGGTGGCAGGACAGCGCGACCTCCAGACCGCCGCCGATCGCCGCGCCGTTCACCGCCGCGACCACCGGGCGGCCCAGCGTCTCCAGCCGGCGCAGCAGGCCCTTGAGGTGGTCCGAGCCGCGCGCGAGCTCCGCCGCCCGTTCGGGCGCGGTCCGCCGGAGCACGGTGAGGTCGGCGCCGGCGAAGAAGCTCCGCTTGGCGGACGTGAGGATCACGCCGGTCACGGTCTCCCGCTCGGCCTCCAGGCGTTCCACTGTGGCGTCGAGCGAGGCGGCGAAGACGGCGTTCATCACGTTCACGGAGCCGGTGGGGTCGTCCATGGTCAGGACGACGATGCCGTCCTCGTCCTGCTCCCAGCGGATCATGGTGTCGGTCATGCGAGGGGTCCTGTTCGGTAGCGGTGGCGGACGGCGGGGCGGGCGGAGCGGGCGGTCACAGCCGCTCGATGACGGTGGCGATGCCCATCCCGCCGCCGACGCAGAGCGTGACGAGGGCGCGGCGGGCCTGGCGGCGCTCCAGTTCGTCGACGACGGTGCCGACGAGCATCGCTCCGGTGGCGCCCATGGGGTGCCCCATCGCGATGGCGCCGCCGTTGACGTTGACCTTCTCCATCGGCACGCCGAGCTCCTTGACGAACTTCAACACCACGGCGGCGAACGCCTCGTTGAGCTCGAAGAGGTCGATGTCGTCGAGGGTGAGCCCGGCCAGGTCGAGCACCTTGCGGGTCGCCGGGGCCGGCCCGGTCAGCATGATCAGCGGGTCGGTGCCGGTCAGGGCGGCGGCCACGATCCGGGCGCGCGGCGCGAGGCCGAGAGCGGCACCGGCCCGCTCGCTGCCGACCAGCACCAGGGACGCCCCGTCGACGATGCCGGAGGAGTTCCCGGGGGTGTGCACATGCTCGATCCGCTCCACCCAGTGGTACTTCTGCAGGGCGATCGCGTCGTAGAGGGCACCCGGCGCCGCGAACGACGCGGGCAGCGCGCCGAGCCCGCTCAAGGTGGTGTCCGGCCGCACCAGTTCGTCGTGGTCGAGCACCGGCACGCCGTGGTCCACCACCGGGACGACGGACTTGGCGAAGTGGCCGCCCGACCACGCGGCCGCGGCGCGCTGCTGCGACTGCAACGCGTAGGCGTCCACGTCCTCGCGGGTGAAGCCCTCGATGGTGGCGATCAGGTCGGCGCTGACGCCCTGCGGCACGAAGGCGCCCTTGCGGCTGGTCTCCGGGTCGAAGGCCCACGGGCCGCCGTCCGAGCCCATGGGCACCCGCGACATCGACTCCACACCGCCGGCCACGATCAGCTGGTCCCAGCCGGAACGCACCCGCGCCGCGGCCGTGTTGACCGCCTCCAGGCCCGAGGAGCAGTAGCGGTTGAGCTGGACGCCGCAGACCGTGTCGGGCAGGCCCGCGGCCAGCGCCGCCGCCTTGGCGATGTTGCCGCCCTGGTCCCCGACCGGCATGACGGAGCCCAGGACGAGGTCGTCGATCGCCGCCGGGTCCAGGTCGGGGTGCCGGCGAAGGAGTTCGTCGATCAGGCCGGTCAGCAAGGTGATGGGTTTGGTGCCGTGGAGGGCGCCGTTCTTCTTGCCGCGCCCGCGCGGGGTGCGGATCGCTTCGTAGAGGAATGCCTCGGTGGTCATGAAAGGTCCCTTGTCCGGGGGATGGGTGGAAGAGAGGGGTGGAAAGGCGGAAGGGGGAGGGCATGGGGCGATACGGCACGTGGCCGCCGCCCGCCGGGTGCGCTCACCCGACGGACGAGGCGGCGGCCACCACCCCGGCGGCCAGGAGCTCCTCGACCTCCGCGGCCGAGTAGCCCGTCTCGGCGAGTACCGCGGCCGTGGCGTCGCCGGGCCGGGCGGCCCGGGTCGGTGGTGCGCAGGGGGTGTCGCCGAAGCGTGGCGCCGGTGCGTGCTGGACCAGCCCCTCGCAGGTCACAAAGCTCTCGCGGGCCGCGAAGTGCGGGTGCCGGGGTGCCTCCTCCAAGGAGAGGACCGGAGCGAAGCAGGCGTCGACGTCCTCGAACACCGCACACCACTCGTCGCGCGTGCGCTGCCGGACCACCTCGGCGATCCGCTTCTTGTACTCCGGCCACCGGCTCCGGTCCCACGCATCGGTGAAGTCGGCCGGGTCCAGCCCCAGGGCCCGGTACATCGCCTGCTGGAACTGCGGCTCGACCGCACCGAAACTCACATGGCGGCCGTCGGCGGTCTCGTACGTGTCGTAGAAGTGCGCACCGCCGTCCAGCCAGTTGGTGCCCGCCCCGGGCAGCCAGCTGCCCTGCTGGCTGAGGCCGTAGAAGATGCCCATCAGCTGCGCCACGCCGTCGGCCATCGCCGCGTCCACCACCTGACCGCGGCCGGTGGTGGTGCGTGCCTGGAGCGCGGCGAGGATACCGACGGCCAGCAGCATGCCCCCGCCGCCGAAGTCGGCGAGCAGGTTGAGCGGAATCACCGGTCCGCTGCCCGGCCGGCCGATGGCCGACAACGCCCCCGACAGGGCCGTGTAGTTGATGTCATGACCGGCGGCCGGGGCCAGCGGCCCGGTCTGCCCCCAGCCCGTCATCCGCCCGTAGACCAGGCGCGGGTTGGCGTCGAGACACGGCCCGGGCCCCAGCCCCAGCCGCTCCATGACACCGGGCCGGAAGCCCTCGATGAGCACATCGGCGCGGTCGGTCAACCGCTGTGCCACCGCGCGGCCTGCGGGGGACTTCAGATCGACGGCGACCGACCGTCGGCTGCGGCCCAGGATGACGTCGTTGAACGGGCGGTCCACTTCGGCCGGCCGGTCGATCCGTACGACCCGGGCGCCGAGATCCGCCAGGACCGTCGCACAGAACGGCCCGGGCCCCTGGGCACCGATTTCGACTACCTGCAGACCGGTCAACGGCCCCATGCGCGCCTCCTTGCGTGCGCCGCGGGGACCTCCTTCACGGCACGCCCGAGTGCCCGGCGGCCGACCCGGAACGGCGCAGGGCGCGGCCGGGCGAGGCGGGGTGTTCGGGTGCCCCTCCCGGTCCGTTGCGGACAGGCGGGATGCCGGCCCGGGAACGTGGGGGAGTGGTGAGTGGAGGTCCGCCGCGGATGTGCGGATGGATCCCGCGCGGTGGCGGGATGGGACGCGACCCCGGGACTCCGCATGGCACACGGTGCGCACGGGCTCGACGCCCGGAGGAATCCCGCGGTGGGTGACCGCCCGCTCGGCGGGCGCCGCTGGCCACAGTGTTAACGGTGATCAGCGCCCGTGTCCAGCGGACCGGTGCCGTGGCAGCCGTCACATCGCAGGTGTCCCGTCCGGCCCGCCCCGCGGGAGGCGAGCCCGCCATGGAGATCGCTGTGACGGATCAACGGGCAGCCATCGCAAGGGAGTTGGGTCCCGCATGGCGTTCCCCCCGCCCCCGCCCGGCGGACCACAGGAGCCGGACCGAGACCCCGGGGCGGCACCGACGGCCGTCCCCGGGACCAGTGTTCCTACGGATGCGGTGCTCCGCCCCCGGACCGTTGGATGCAGGGAGCGCCGGCGGTGCCGCCCCGGGTGACGGTGGCAGCGCTGCGCACACACCGTGCACCACCACCCGTGCCGGGTGCCCCGCGGACCGACGCGGGCCGCCCGGCCCCGCTCGCCGAGCCGAGCGGCCCACCGCACCGCCCTGGACCCCAGGGCCCTCCCGGGAGGAACACCATGCCGGACCCGTCCCACCGCGTAGCCGTTGTCACCGGCGGTGCCCGAGGTATCGGCGCCGCCACCGCCGCACGCCTCGCCGCCGACGGCATGTCCGTCGCGGTCCTGGACCTCGACGCCACCGCCTGCGAGCCCGTGGTCGCCGCCATCACCGCGGCCGGCGGCCGGGCCCTGGCCGTCGCGGCGGACGTCTCCGACACCGACCAGGTCGACGCCGCCACAGCCCGCATCGCCGGTGAACTCGGCCCGCCGACGGTACTCGTCAACAACGCGGGCGTGCTGCGCGACAACCTCCTGTACAAGATGTCGGAGGCCGACTGGGAGACGGTCATGGGCGTCCATCTGCGCGGCGCCTTCCTGATGACCCGGGCGGTCCAGCGGTACATGACCGAGCAGCGCTGGGGCCGGATCGTGAACCTGTCCTCGACCTCCGCACGCGGAAACCGGGGTCAGGCCAACTACGCGGCGGCCAAGGCGGGACTCCAGGGATTCACCAGGACGCTCGCCGTGGAACTCGGCAAGTTCGGCATCACCGCCAACGCGGTCGCCCCGGGCTTCGTCGTCACCGAGATGACCCGCGCGACCGCGGCCCGCGTGGGCGCCGACTTCGAGGAGCTGCGGGCGCACATGGCCGCGCTGATCCCCGTCGCGCGGGTCGGCGAGCCCGAGGACATCGCCCACGCCGTGTCCTTCCTGGTGGGGGAGGAGGCCGGCTTTGTCTCCGGCCAGGTCCTCTACGTCTCGGGCGGCCCGCAGGGATGAGCGTCCCGGGCCCGCACCCCGCCGGCGCACCGCACCCGGCGACACCGCTACCGTCCGCAGCCGGCCGCGCGGCGCCGCGCGTCCGCAGAGAGGTGACAGTGAACCTTCCGCCGACCGACGGGGACCGTCCGGTCTCCCTCGCGCATCTCTTCCTCTCCCGCGTCCGGTCCACCCCGGAGGCGGAGGCGTACCGCCACCCCGTGCCCACCGGACCGGGCGGCGCGGACGAGGAGCAGTGGCAGTCGATGAGCTGGGAGCAGACCGGGCAACGCGTACGGGCCGTCGCCGCCGGACTGCTGTCACTGGGCATCGGCGCCGAGGACCGGGTGGCGATCGCCTCCGGTACGCGCCTGGAGTGGATCCTCGCCGACCTGGGCATCCTGTGCGCCGGCGCGGCCACCACCACCGTCTACCCCAGCACCGACGCCGACGAGACGGCCTACATCCTGGCCGACTCCGGCAGCCGCCTGCTGTTCGCCGAGGACGCGGCGCAGGTGGCCAAGGTCCTCGCCCACCGTGCCGAACTGCGCGCGCTGGCCGCGGTGGTCACCTTCGACCCGGTGCCGGCGCCCGACAGCGACGGGCCGGCCGCGGCGCTCCCGGTGCTCTCCCTCGCCGACCTGGAACGGCGCGGCGCGGAGCATCTGCGCGCGCACCCCGGAGCCGTCGAGCAGGCCGTTGCCGCCATCGACCGGGAGCATCTGGCCACCCTCATCTACACCTCCGGCACCACCGGCCGCCCCAAGGGCGTACGGCTGGTGCACGACTGCTGGGCCTTCCAGGCGCAGGCCGCCCGCGACCTGGGCCTGCTCACCACGGCCGACCTGGAGTACGCCTGGCTGCCCATGGCCCACGCCTTCGGCAAGAACCTGTTGTGCGGTCAGATCGCCGTGGGGTACGCCCTGGCGGTGGACGGCCGGCTCGACCGGATGACCGCCAACCTGCAGCGGCTCCGGCCGACCCTGATGGCCGCGGTGCCCCGGGTCTTCGAGAAGATCTACAACTCGCTGGCCGCCGAGGCGCGCGGCCGGGGCGGCCTGCAGCGGCGGATCTTCGACTGGGCCGCCCGGGTGGCCCGCGACTACGCCGCGGCCGCCCAGGAGCGGGGCGCCGCACACGGCGGCGGCATGGAAGCCGGCCGGCGCCTGGTGCCGTTCCCGCTCGCCGCCCGGCACGCCCTCGCCGACCGGCTGGTCTACGCCGGCGTCCGTGAGCTCTTCGGCGGCCGGATCCGGGGCTGTCCCACCGGCAGCGCCCCGCTCGCCCCCGACATCGGCCGCTTCTTCAGCGGCGCGGGGATACCGGTTCTGGAGGGGTACGGGCTGACCGAGTCGGCGTGCGGGGCGTCCATGAGCCTGGCGGAGTTCCGTACCGGCACGGCCGGCCGGCCGCTGCCCGGCGTCGAGGTGCGCATCGCGGACGACGGGGAAATCCTGATGCGCGGCCCGAACATCATGCGCGGCTACCACAACCTCCCCGAGCGGACGGCCGAAGTCCTCGACCCCGACGGCTGGTTCCACACCGGTGACCTCGGGGAACTCACGCCCGACGGCTATCTCCGCATCACCGGCCGCATCAAGGAACTGATCAAGACGTCCGGCGGCAAGTACGTCGCCCCGCTGGAGATCGAGAGCCGTTTCAAGGGCCTCTGCCCCTACGTCGCCAACATCGTTGTCATCGGGGACAACCGCAACTTCTGCACCGCACTGGTCACCCTCGACGAGGCATCGATCATGTCCTGGGCGAAGTCCCGCGGAACGACCGGCCGTTCGTATGCCGAGGTGTGTGCCGCGGCCGAGACCCGCGCGCTCGTGGAGCGGTACATCGGCCAGGTCAACGACGGCCTCCAGCGCTGGCAGACGATCAAGAAATTCGCCGTGCTGCACCGGGACTTCGACCTCGCCCACGGGGAACTGACCCCCAGCATGAAGGTCCGGCGGCGCCAGGTCGAACGCAGCTTCGCCGACCGGATCGAGGCCATGTACGAGGGCGCCCGCGAGCGTTGAGCCGGGCCGGAGGCGGCGGGCGCCGGAGCGGTTCCGGTGCCCGCCGCCTCCGGCCTGCCCGCGTCCGGGAGCCTGCGGCCCGCACGGCGTCGGCGCCCCCGGGGGAGCCGCACGGCACGGCACCCCCGGGAGCCCGCCGGGCCGGCGTCAGCCGAGCAGCGTGCCGTAGACGGCCGCGAGGAGCTTCATACAGCGGTCGTCCGTGGCCGCGCCGTGGTCCACCATGCGGTTGGGGACATAGGCGAACGCCATTCCGGCGTCCAGGTCGACCAGGCAGGCGGAGCCGCCGGCCCCGCCCCAGAAGCCGACGCGGGCGTGGGGGGAGACGGGCAGGCTGTCACTGGGCAGGGCGAAGCCCAGCCCCCAGCGGACCGGGAACTGCAGAATGCGGTCGAGCCCGTCGGTCTGGGTCCGGAACACCGCGTCGCAGGTGGCCTCCGACAACAGCCGCACGCCCCGCGCCTCGCCGCCGCCCGCCAGTACGGACTGGATCGCCGCGATCCCGTACGCATTTCCGTGCCCGTTGAACGCGGGCAATTCCGCCTCCCGCCATTCCGTGGTCCAGGCGACTTTGTGACCCGTCTCGTAGATCGGCGGATTGTTGAGGGCCTGCACCATCGGATGGTCCATGGGCACGCCCTCCGCTATCACCGGCGGCGGGATGACGGGGGACACCCGGTGATGCTGTGCCCGGGGCAGACCGATATGGAAATCGGCGCCGAGCGGGCGGGCGATTTCCCGGGAGAGGAAGGTGCCCAGGCTCAGGCCGGTGATCCGGCGGACCACTTCGCCGATGAGGTGTCCCTGGGTGTACCCGTGGTAGCCGCTCGCCGTGCCGGGCTCCCAGCGGGGCGTCTGCCGGGCGAGGAGGGCGGTGGACTTCCGCCAGTCGTACACGTCCTCGAAGGTCACCGGCTCGTCCCAGGCCGGCAATCCGGCGGAGTGCGCGAGCAGATGCCTGACCAGCACGTTCTCCTTGCCGGCCTGAGCGAACTCCGGCCAGTACCGGGCGACCGGGGCATCGAGGTCGAGCGTGCCGCGGTCGGCCAGCACCAGTGCGCACAGGGCCGTGACGGTCTTGGTGGTGGAGAAGACGTTGGTGAGGGTGTCGCGCTGCCACGGGCGGGTGCGGGCCTCGTCGGCATGGCCGCCCCAGAGGTTCACCACCGGCTCGCCGGCCAGAAAGACGGCGACGGACGCTCCGACGTCCGTGCCGTTCTCCAGATTTTCCCGGAACAAGTCCTCGACGGCGGAGAATCGCGCGTCGCAAGAGCCATTTATGTCGTTCATGCCGGCCAACTTAAAGGCGCCCGACTTCCGTTGCACGGGACACGGGGCGGGAATGCGGAAATGGAGTAGCCCTTACCCACCCGCCCATACCCGGAACAGGTGACGCTGTCCTACATTCCGTCGATCAGTTCCGTGAGCCGTTGGGTGAGTTCGGTGACGGCGGAGCGCTGTTCGGGACTGAGGTCGCGGTAGGCGCGCAACTGCCGCTCGCGCAGGCGGTCGCGGTGCTCGGCGAGCAGGGTGGCCCCGGGGTCGGTGAGGGCGATCTCCACCCGGCGTTCGTTGCCGGGGGCGCGGGTGCGGGTGATGACGCCGTCGCGTTCGAGCTGCTTGAGCATGCGGGTCGCCGTGGGGGCGGCGACGCCGGCGTGCTCGGCGACCTCGCCGACACCCAGCGTGCCGTGATCGGCGAGGGCTTCCAGGAGCTGGATCTGGGAGAGCGAGAGCGCCGGCCGGCCCTCCCCGGCCAGGCGCCCGCGGCTGCGGCGGACCGCGACGAGGAGGTGGTGCACCGCCCGGGTGAAGTCCTGGAACTGGGGATCGTCGGCCTGGGGTGCCGCCTCGGCGGGGTGCGCGGGAGCGGGGCCTCTTTGCGGTGCTGGGGTCACGGGAGTACGGTACCAGCGAGCTAATACTTAGCTTGCTAATTAACAGAGAGGCGCGAGTCATGACCCAGCGTGGCCGTATCGACACCCACCACCACATCGTTCCGCCGGACTACCGGGACTGGCTGCTCTCCCGCGGCGAAAGCGCCGGCGGCCTTCCCGTGCCCACCTGGAGCGCCGAAGCGGACCTCGCCTTCATGGACGGCCTGCGCATCGCCACTGCCGTACTGTCCGTCTCCACCCCGGGCACCCACCTCGGTGACGACGCCGAGGCCCGCACCTGGGCCCGCAAGGTCAACGACCACGCCGCCGAAACCGTGAAGGACCGCCCCGACCGCTTCGGCTTCTTCGCCAGCGTGCCCCTGCCCGATGTCGACGGCGCCCTGGACGAGGCCGCCCGCGCTCTGGACGAACTCGGGGCCGACGGCGTCATCCTGCTCACGAACTACCGCGGGGCCTACCTCGGCGACCCCGCCTTCGCGCCGCTGATGGCCGAACTCGGGCGCCGCGGAACCACCGTGTTCGTCCACCCGGCCGAACTCCCCGGCCCCACCGCCCCCGGCATCCCGCCCTACGCGGCCGACTTCCTCCTGGACACCGTCCGCGCCGCCATGAGCCTCACCCTGTCCGGCACCACCACCCGCCACCCGGACATCGCCTTCCTGCTGTCCCACGGCGGTGGCTTCCTGCCCTACGCCGCACACCGCATCGGCCTCGCGCTCGAAGGCCATCAGCGGGCCACCGGAGTCCACCCCGTGATGGACCGGGAAGCGCTCCTGGCCGGGCTGCGCCGCTTCTACTTCGACACGGCCCTGTCCGCCGGCCCCGCCACCCTCCCCAGCCTCCTCGCCTTCGCCGACCCCACCCGCATCACCTTCGGCAGCGACTACCCCCACGCCACCCCCGAAGGCGCCGCCCACGTCACCGAGCAGCTCGACGCCCATCCCCTCGACGACGCCCAGCGCGCCGCCATCGAACGAGGCAACGCCGAGGTGCTCTTCCCGCGGCTGAGGGCGTGATCCAGGGGCGGGGAGGGCGCCGGCCCGCCCCGTGCGGTGGCCCCCACGCGGACCGAGCGCTCAGGGACGGGCACCTGCGAACGAGCGCTCAGGGGCGAGCCGCCACCAGCAGATCGACCACATAGCGCTCCTCCACCGAGCCGGCGGGGAAGAGCTCGCGCAGGCGGGTGTGCTCGTCGGCGAGGAACGCCTGCGCGGCACCCTCGCCGAGGACGAGGAACGCCGAGTGGCTGCTGATGTTGGCGAGATGCGTCTCCAGGGAGACGGTCCGGCCCCAGCCCACCTGACGCCGCGCGACACGGAGCCCTGAGAGCCCCGCGAGCCGCACGGCGTGACGGTCGTCCGGAAGCGCCTCGGAGGACGGTTCGCCCCCGCAGTGCCGGGCGATGCGTTCGTGCTGCGCGGCGATCCACGGCACATCGAGGGCGTGGGTGTTCCACCAGACGGCCAGAGCGCCCTCCGGCCGCAGCACCCGCAACGCCTCGGGGGCCGAGCGGTCGGTATCCGTCCAGTGCCAGGACTGCGCGTACGTGACCAGGTCGCAGGAGGCATCGGCGAGGGGCAGGGCATTGCCGTCGCCCCGGACGATCGGCACGTCGGGGAGCGTGCCGCGGAACTGGGCGGCCATACCGTCGCCCGGCTCGACGGCGAGGACACCGGCGCCGCGTTCCCGTAACAGGGCGGTGGCGATGCCCGTGCCCGCACCGACGTCGGCGACACGGGCCCCGGCGAGGGGGCGGCCCCAGAGCTCCTCGACGGCGTCCAGGAGAGCGGGCGGGTAGGAGGGCCGGTTCGCGGCGTACCGGGCCGCCGCCGTGTTGAACGAATGGGCACGCGAAAGAGAGGCCATCCCGCCATCCTCGCCTACTGCCCACCGCCCCGCCCTTCTCCGACGGGCGCTCGCCCGCCATCTGACGAGGCGTCCCCTTCGACCGTCCGGGGCGACCGCGCCGCCACGGCAACCTGACCGCTCGCCGTTCCCACGGGCCGCCCGCCGCGGCGGCTAGGGTGCGCACAAGGTGCCCGGGCGGCAGTCGGACCGCCGGGCCGCCCGGAACGGAGCGTACGGTGACACTCTCGCCCTCGGTGCGAAAAGGGATCTGGATCGCCCCCCTTCTGCTGGCGACCCTGGGCATCGGTGTGGCCGTCGTCGTGGGCGTCGCGGATGCCGGCCCCACGGAACAGACCGAACCCGCCGCCTCCGCCACCTCCGGCAGCCCGCTGCTCACCGAGGTCGCCGAGCAGATCGCGCTGCCGGCGCGGACCTGGACCGCGTCCGGCACCCACACCGCACAGGGTTATACGACCGAGGCGGCCAAGACCATCAGCGTCGACGGCATGAAGGCCGACTGCGACAACATCAACCTCAACAAGAAGCTGGCCGCCGACTTCCGCAGCGACGTGTTCGGCCCCGGCATGAAGGGCTTCTTCCCCAAGTGCCAACGGGTCGCCCCGGGCACCAACAAGTACTGGTTCACGATCAGTTCCGCGGACCGCGCCCAGATCGACAAGCTCTGTGATCCCCGCACCACGTACCCGGTCGTCCACGACGAGCAGCACCGGACCTACTGGATCGACAAGCCCTTCACCTGCACCAGCCGCGTCGGCCCTTCGTAGCGCGTCGCCCCGGGACGACGCGGCACCAGCGTCCCGGAAGCGCGCCGGACCGGCCGCACCCGTGGCGTGAGGGGCACCGGCCGGGATCCACGGTGCCATGGACGGGGCAGCACCCAGGTGGCGCCGGTGGCCCGTACGGACGGCACTCCCCGCCGCTTTGCCGCTTCGGCTCCTCCGTCGTCGACGCCCTCGGCGGCGCCCCCGGCTCCGGCGGCGCTAGGCGAGTGCGGCCTCGTGGACCGCCTTCGACAGGCGGGCGTTCTCGGGTGCGGCGCCGCCCGGGAAGGCGAAGCGGCGGCGGGTGTAGCCGTAGGCGAGGCCCGAGCGGGGGTCGCCGAAGGCGAGGGAGCCGGCTGCGCCGCTGTGGCCGAAGGCGTGGGCGGCGAGTGCCGGGAACAGCATGCCGACGGCCTCGAAGCCCAGCGCGAAGGTGCTCGGGTTGTGGAAGACCAGGTCGGTGCCGACCGAGTGGATGCGGGAGAACTCGGCGACGGTCTCCGGCTTGAGCAGCGCGCCCAGGCCGTTGAACGCGCCGATGGTCGCCGCGTACATCCCGGCGATGCCGCGCGCATTGCCCACGCCGCCGACCGAGGCCGGGCTCTTGGCCAGTGCGGCGTCGGAGTTGACGAACGCGGTCAGGTCGAAGGACGGGTCGGCGCTGCGGTTGAAGGCGATGGCGGCGCGGCTGTGGCGGCCGCCCGCGTTCGCGGTCAGCTCGGCGAGCTGCTCGGGGGTCGGCAGCATCGGCAGCACGTCGCGGTGCCGGGCCCGCTCGGACTCGGGAAGCCCCAGGAAGAAGTCGAGGGCGTACGGTGCGCGGACCCGCTCCTCGTAGATCTCCTGGAGGGAGCGGCCGGTGGTCCGCCGTACGACCTCACCGGTGAGCGCGCCGATCACCAAGGCGTGATAGCCGTGGCCGACGCCCGGCTGCCAGAACGGCCGCTGACCGGCGAGCCGTTCGGCGATCACGCGGTCGTCGGCGAGTTCCTCCGGGGTGAAGCCGTCGTCCGCGCCGATGACGCCGGAGCGGTGCGCGAGCAGCTCGCGCAGGGTCAGCGCGCCCTTGCCCTCGGCGGCGAACTCGGGCCAGTAGTCGGCGACCTTGCGGTCGAGCTCCAGGACACCGTCCTGCACGAGCAGCGCGACCACCAGGTGCGCGGCGCCCTTGGTGGTGGAGAAGACACCGGTCAGCGAGTCCCCGGTGACGTCTCCCGCCCACAGGTCCACCACCAGCTCGCCGTCCTTGTACGTGGCGAGCTGCGCGCCCGGGTCGTGCTCCTGCTCCGCGACGAACGCGGCGAACTCCTCGCGTACGCCTTCGTACCCCTCGGCGACGGTGCCGTGAACCGTGGTGCCGGCCGTGTCGTTCGACATCAGTTTCCCCTCGTATCCCACTCGCTGGGTGCGGTGTGTCGGCGCGCTGCCTACGGAAGAGGCCAACCGGCGGCCGGCGCCCGTCATTCCCGCGGCACGGGGAGACGTCCCGCGCCGACACCATGGGACGTACTGCCGATACCCGCCGTCATCTGTTGGACGTACGGGAATTGCCCTGGGCGCGGCTGAACTCACCTGCCACAGGGCGATGTTGAAGTCACCAGCGGGGGTCACGCGGTTCGCGTCCCAGTAGCCTGCCGTCATGGAATGGGAAGCCTTGGTGAGCACCCTCGCCGCCGTCACGACCGTGCTGCCGGTGCTTGCTTCGCTGGTGCGCAAGTGGCTGCGACGGGAGCACGAGATCCAGCGGATCGAGAGTGTGGTCCGCAGGACCACCGGCCGTGACCCTCGCAGCGAGGAGGGCATCGGTGGCTGACAAGAAGGTGCGCGCCCGGTCCATCCACGCGGAAGACGTGAGCAGCGTGGGTGTCGCCGGCCTCGTGGTCACGGTCGGGTTCAATCTCGGCGCGAACACATGGCCGGGCAAGTGCTTGATCTGGTCCTCGCTGTTCCTCGTGCTGCTTCTCCCGCCGCTCGTCGCCGCCGCACTGAACGTGGTCGACGACCGGCTGCGGTACTGGCAGTGGAAGGGGCTGCGGAACAGGCTGCAGAAGACGCTCGACAAGACCACCGATGCCGACTCCCGGCGCCTGTTGCAGGCCGAGATCCACAAGGCGGACCTCGAACTGGCGAAGATCCTGGTGGAGAGCATGCGCGGCATCCACGCGGAGAAGGCGGAGTCCTGAGGGCGGCCGGCTCCGTCACGGTGCGGAGGAACCCGCCGGAAGCCAGTCGTAACAGCCGCCGCACTCGCGGGTGAGCCAGCCGTTGATGCTGCCGAGCCCCCGCTCGTTGATCTGCCCGTCGTGGATGCCGTACGCCCGTTCCGGACCCACGGCGCGTACGAAGTCGATGGTCTCCGCCGTCTTCAGCCACGACCCCTGCAGGGGGACGAGCAGGGTCTCCACCGGCCGCTCGGGAACGTGCAGCGCGTCCCCGGGGTGGTAGAGGCCCTCCCCGAGGAGGTAGCCGAGGTTGGCGCACTCCGGGAGGCCGTCGTAGACGTGGGCGTGCCGCCCGCCGTGGGCGGTCACCCGGAAGCCGGCCGCGGTGAACTCCTCGCCGGCCGCGACACCGATGAAGTCCAGGCCCGGGATCCGCGCCGCCCTGGGCGCGTAGACGGGCACGTTCAACGCCGTCAACCGCGACACGTCGACGTGGTCGTTGTGCTCGTGGGTCACCAGAACCGCATCCGCGCCGTCGAGCACCTCGGGCTCGCTCCAGACGCCGGGGTCGATGACCAGCGTGCCGCCGCCGTGTGCCAACCGGACGCAGGAGTGGGTGTACTTGGTCATCCGCACCCGCAGGAGCATAGCCGCAGCGTCGCGCCTTCCCCGGAGAAGTGGCGCGATCCGGCGGCGGTGAGGGCGGGGCCGTGACCCGGGTGGAGGATACGGCACACCCCGTACGACTCCAGGACCATTTGTCCGGCGGTCCGTCCGCCCATGGTCGGACGCACTGTGACCCGTTGAGGGATTCGTCCCAACTGCCTTTTGCGCAAGGGTGAGTGCGTCCCAGACGTATGGATCCGAAGGGCATGACTTACGTGCGAAGCAGACGAATAGCCCCCGTTCTGGCGGTGAGTGCGCTCGCGGCACTGGTTCCGGCGGTCACGCCGGCGACCGCCTCCGCCGCGGCGCGCTCGTTACCGGAGTACGCCCAGCAGAAGCCCGCCTGGCACCGCTGCGGCAGTGCCACCCCGGCAGCCTTCCAATGTGCCACTCTCAAGGTTCCGTTGGACTACAGCCGTCCGGACGGCAAGAAGATCGATGTCGCGATCTCGCGGATCAAGGCGAGCAGCCCCGCCGAGCGCCGAGGTGTTCTGCTGCTCAATCCCGGAGGGCCGGGTGGGTCGGGACTCGACCTGCCGGAATCGCTGAGGACCGCGATCCCCAAGTCCGTGACGAAGAAGTACGACCTCATCGGCTTCGACCCGCGGGGTGTCGGCGCGAGCTCGCCGCTCGGCTGCGGGCTGACCGCCGACGAGGAGAACTGGCAGCGTCCCTACAAGGCCGCGGCGTACGCCAAGGACGTCAAGTGGGCCCGGACCGTCGCCGAGAAGTGCGACGCCAAGCAGGGCGACACGCTGCGCCACATCACCACCCGCAACACCGCCCGCGACATGGACGTGGTCCGGGCCGTGCTGGGCGAGAAGAAGATCTCCTACCTCGGGTACTCGTACGGCACCTATCTCGGCGCCGTCTACACCCAGATGTTCCCGCGGCGCACCGACCGCTTCGTCCTCGACAGCGCCATCGACCCCGCACGGATCTGGCGGGGCATGATGCAGGTCTGGTCGGAGGGCAGCGAACCCGCGTTCACCAGGTGGAGCAAGTGGACCGCCCGGCGGGACGCCACCTACAAGCTGGGCAGCACCCCGGACAAGGTCCGTAAGACGTTCTGGGATCTGGTCGCCCGGGCGAACCGGAAGCCGATCGTGTTCCACGGCGCCCCGCTGAGCGGCGACGACATCCGTGCGGGCCGTGCCATGTTCTTCAGTGTGCGCACGGCGGCCGAGACGGTCGTCGAACTGAAGAAGGCCGCCGCGGACAAGAACCAGGCCGTCACCCCGGGCACCGGCAAGCGCGAGCGGCCCACGCCGCCGGCGTTCGGCCGCGCCGTGCCCTCGGACAACTCCACCGCCGCCTTCTGGGCGGTCGTCTGCGGTGACACCCGCGCCTGGCCGCGAGACCCCGAGCAGTACCGCCGTGACGCGGTGCGGGACAAGGCCAAGTACCCCCTGTACGGCGACTTCGCGTCCACCATCAAGCCGTGCGCGTTCTGGAAGAAGAACGGCAGCGAACCCGCCACCACCATCGACAACAAGGTCGGCGTCCTCACCCTGCAGAACGAGTGGGACCCCCAGACGCCCCTGCCCAGCGGCCTCGGTATGCACCGGGCCCTGAAGGGCTCGAAGATGGTCATGGTCGCAGGCGGCGTCGGACACGGCATCTACGGTTCCAAGTCGTGCGCCGACAAGACGGCCACCGCGTACCTGACCACGGGCAGGCTCCCGGCGAAGGACGTGGTCTGCCAGGCACCGGCGCCCGCACGTGAGAGCAGCAGCGTCGGAAATCTGCCGCTTCCCGCGCCGCCGGGCCTTCCGGGGATGCCCGGTCGTTCCTGATCCGGAGGTCCGGAGGTCCGGCGGTCCGGCGATCCGGTGAGCCGCCCCCCACCCGACCCGGCGATCCGCTGCGGATGAGGTGGACGGAGGGAATGACGTAATGAAGTGAGGCGATGTGGCGTGGGGTTTCTGCCCGGCGGGGCGGGCCCCGCGTCGCATCGGCTCCGGTGCTCCGGCTATCCGGAACTGCTGTCGGTGCGGGCGTAAATGCCTTGCAGCATGCCGGTGGCCTGTCCGACCTCGATCAGGTGGCCGTCGGGGTCGCGCAGGTAGCAGCGGAGTTCGGCCCGACGGTCGAGGGGCGGTGTCAGGAACTCGGCTCCCTTTGCGCTCCATTGGGCGTAGCAGGCCTCGATGTCGGCGACCCGCAGGTTGATGAAGGCGGAGACGGTGTGCGGATCGTCGGGCGGGACCAGGGTCACATCCGGCTTGTCGGGGGTCGGGCCGCCGCCCGGGTTCATGATGATCCAGCTGTTGGCGAGCCGCACGATGCAGGGGTTCTCCGCGAGGACCACCCGCCCGCCGATCACCTCGCTGTAGAAGCGGCGCGACCGTGCCACATCGCGCACCGTCAGGAAGTGGGTCACCAACAGCCCCTCGCTCGGGGCGGGGAGACCGTCGTCGGGAAGACCGTCGTTGTCCATGCCACGCCTCTCTCCGCCGGACGCGATGCCGCGGCCTTCCGCGGCATCCGCAGCATCCGCGACGTCCGGCGCATTGTCGAGCTGTACGAGTCCGAGTCCGGCACCGCCGACGTGCAGACCGCCGCGGCCCAGAGGTGCGAGGTGCGCCTTGCCATGAGCGGCACCTCGGCAATGCGCACAGCTCCATGGGAGAGGGGCCGAGGAAGACGACCGGCACCTCAGCGAGGGCGATCGGCCCCGTGGTGCCCTCTGGCTCTTGGGGCCTGTGCTTTCCATGCAAGCCCGTCACCGAGCGTGCCGCAACCCACGGGCGCACGGTGGGCGTGCGGTGGGCCGTTCTGCCTGATCGGGACCCGGAGGGCCGGCTGTGGCCACGGACGGGACGCGGGAGCGTCCGCCGGGCGGGACGGGGCCGGGCGGGTGACGATGGAACTGGAACGATCCGACCGTGTTCTTCCGTGGAGGAGGCAGACGGCATGACACACCCCACCGATTCCTCAGGCACCGGCCCTCCGCGTGACACCGGGACACGGGACGTCTCCCCGGACGAGGGCCTGACCGCCCTGGCGAACATGGGCTGGCAGTTCCTGCTCACCACGGGCCTGGCTGCGATCGCCCTGGGCGTCGTCGCGCTGGCCTGGCCGAGTCAGACCCTGCGGGTCGTCGGCGTGCTCTTCGGCATCTACCTGCTGGCCATTGGCGTCTTTCAGCTGGCCGCCGCCTTCGGGACGCATGTCCCCCGGCATCTGCGGGTGCTGCATTTCGTCACCGGCGCGATCTCCGTCCTGCTGGGCCTGGTCTGCTTCCGGGGCACCCTGGAGTCGATTCTGCTGCTCGCGCTGTGGATCGGCTTCGGCTGGCTGATCCGCGGCATCATGATGACCGCCACGGCGGCTTCCGCCGAGGGCATCCCGGCACGTGGCTGGCAGGTGTTCCTGGGCATCCTCACGACGCTGGCGGGCATCGTGCTGATCGTGTTGCCGTTCGGCTCGATCGCCGCGCTGACCTTCGTGGTCGGGGTCATGGCCATCGTCCTGGGCGCGGTCGAGGTCTTCCACGCGCTCAAGTTGCGCGCCGAAGTCGGCCGCCGCCTCACCCCGGGCTCCGCCCCCAAGCGGCGGACCCTGTTCCACTCCGGCCCTCGTCCCCACCCTCAGCACTGACCAGGGGGACACGGCGGCCGACGGCGGGCCCTGTGCCCCTCGGGCCCCCACCCCCATCAAGCGGACGCGACGGTTGATCCGGCCGGGAAGCACGGCCGGATCAGGGGCCGAGGAGCGAGACCAGGGCGTCCGACTGCCCTTCTCTCGCCCACCGTGACCCGCCGCAGCCAGGTGAAGCGGGAGATCCGCACCCTCCTCGCCCGCACCCTCCTCGCCCGCGCCGCCGCCCCGTGCCGCCGCCTCCGACGTCTCCGCGCCTCCTCATGACCATGCCTCCCGCCCGGCCGCCCGCAGCTGCCGCCCCGCCCGGACACGTCGCAGCGATCATCGCCGCCACTCCGGCCGCCGTGGCCCTCTACATGCCTCCGCGGCCTCTTTCGCCTGCCCCGGCTCCACCGGTGGCTCCGCCGTCACCGCCGCCACCTGCGCCCTTGCCGCCCCGTCTCGGCCCTCCAGGGGCGGCCGAGTGAGGGTGCGGAGAGCGGAGGACGGTAAAAAGGGGGAATGGCCGAGCGTGAAGCCCCCGCGGGGGACGTGGATGATGTGGACGCGGTGACCCGTGCGGTGCTCACGGCGTCGAGGTTGTTGGTGGCGGTGTCTGCGCGTTCGCTGGCAGAGGTCGAAGAGCGGGTGACGCTGCCGCAGTTCAGGATGCTGGTGGTCCTCTCCACGCGCGGCTCCGCCAAGTTGGTCGTCCTCGCCGAGCTGCTCCAGGTCGCCCCCTCGACCGCGATGCGGATGGTGGACCGGCTCATCGCGGCGGGCCTGGCGGACCGGCAGACCAACCCCGCCAACCGGCGCGAGACCGTACTGCGGCTCACCGACGAGGGGCGGCGCACCGTGGAGAACGTCACCAGCCGGCGCCGCGCCGAGATCAGCGCGATCGTCGAGCGGATCGCCCCGGACCAGCGCACGGCCCTCATCAAGGCCCTGGCCACTCTCAACGAGGCGGGCGGTGAACCGCCCGCGGAGGAAACGGAGTTGCACCCCCTGGGGTGGGTCGACGCCCCCGCGGGGCGCGGTGCATGACTCCGGTGCCCACCGGAGCCCGCGGGAGGCGCACCGCGCGCCCGACTGCCCGGCGAGGGCTGCATGCCGCGCAAGTAGCCGCCTGTGCTGCTCACTTGGGAATGGTCGAGGCGACGTCGTCGAGCGTGGCGTCGGTGACCAGGCCGGTGTCCTCCAGCACGCTCATGTGGTCCTGGACGGTGTTGTTGGTCTGCGTGGCCAGTCGCCGGATCAGCGAGTTCTTGGTCGCGGCGCGGACCTCGCCGATGGTGATGAAGATCTTGCCGTGGGAAGCGCGCAACAGGTCCACGAAGAGCTGGTCGAACTCGCGGCCCCGGGCGTTCTTCAACTGGTCCACCCAGCCCTGTTGTTCGGCGGTGGCCTGGTCGGGTATGGGCACGTTCAGTGCCTCGGAGTCCTCGCGGGCCAACTCGTCGAGTGTGCTGTGCCCTTCGAGCAGGTGCATTCCGGCGCGCTTGATGGATTCACTCGACGCATGCGTCTGGGCGAGCCGGCCCGCGGGCATCTCCCACAGTCCGGCCTGCCGGACCTTGGTGAGGAAGGTCTTGTCCAGCGCATTGACCGGGCCCGAGTTGGCGGGCTGACCGGACCGGGGCCCGGCCGGGCCGGCATGTGCCGCCGGGAGGTTGGCGGAGACCGACTCACCGGCGGAGCTGTTTCTCTGGTAGAGCCAGACGGAAGCGGTGGCGATGACCGCCAGCACGGCGACCGTGAGGGTGAGCACCCGACCACGACCGGCTGACGGCTTGGTGTTCCGAGCGTGAGACTTCATCATGCCTCCTGGAGGGCGCGGCAATGCACCGGGGGCACTGTGGCGCGGTGGACTGCTGGGGCATGAGCCACGCTAATCTTTGCATCAGGCAAACGAATTGATTCAGTGATGATGCACAAAAGCGGGTGGCGCCCGCGCACCATCCGCTACGATCCCGCCTTTGCCCCCGGAGGCCCGGAACTCCCCGGGACTACGCCGGGTCGGAGGTCCCGGTGTGGTGGTCCAGCAAGCGGATGAGCAACTGCACCAGCTGGTCGCGTTCGGCCGGACTCAGCGGTGCGAGCAGTTCGTCGTGGAGACCGTCCAGGACCGTGTCGAGGCGGCGTAGCCGACGCCGGCCCCGGGCGGAGATCGTGATGATGTTGCGGCGCCGGTCGCCGGGGTCCGGCGCCCGCTCGACGAGGCCGCGCTCGGCCAGTTCGTCGAGCACGCCGACCAGGTCGCTGCGGTAGATGCCGGTGCGTCCGCTCAGCTCCGCTTGGCTGCCGGGTCCGAGGTCCTGCAGCGAGGCGAGCACGGCGTAGTGCCATTTGCGGGCGTCGACCCGGGCCAGCCCCTCGTTGACCAGCCGGTCGGACCGCACGGTCAGCTGCGACAACAGCCGGCTCGCCCGTCGGCGCAGCCTGTCGGGTGTCCTGGGTGCGCCGCCCTCGGGCAGGTCGGCGGCTTCGGCTCCGGTCATGGCGTCCATCCTGCCCATTGCGTTAGTCCGACTAACGATATACGTTCACCGACACTCCGAAAACGTCAGTCCCACCAACGTTGTTGGAGTGCCCCTCACGGAAGGAAGAACTTGCCCCTCACGACGCTGCAGATTCCCACCACGGACGGCCGGGCCGACGCCTTCGCCGCCTACCCCGACCACGGCGAGCGGCACCCCGGGGTGCTGATGTACGCGGACGCCTTCGGCATCCGGCCCGTGGTGCAGGAGATGGCCCGCGAACTGGCCGGCCACGGGTACTACGTGCTCGTCCCCCACTTCTTCTACCGGCACGGCCCGGCACCACTGGTCGAGCTTCCCGAGCACATCGGAGAAGAGGCCCGCTCCGCACTCGTCGCGCAGCTGATGCCCTTGATCGAGGCGCACACCACCGAACGTGTCCTCGGCGACGCCGACGCCTACCTCAGGTTCCTCACCACCCGGCCCGAGGTCGCCGACGGGCCGGTCGCGGTGACCGGCTACTGCATAGGCGGGCTCCTGGCGATGCGCACCGCCGCGGCCCACCCCGGCCAGGTGGCCGCCGTCGCCGGATTCCACGGCCCCGTGGTCGCCGGCGGTCCCGACAGTCTGCACCGCCTCCTGTCCACGCTCACCGCCCAGGTCCACCTCGGCCACGCCGAGACGGACATGACGCCCGAGGCCCTCGGCGAGCTCAACCGGGCCCTGGACGCCGCCGGTGTCGCCCACACCTCCGAGATCTACCCCGGCACCCTCCACGGCTTCACCATGGCCGACACCGACGCCTTCAACCCCTCGGCCCTGCGGCGCCACTGGGACCGCCTGCTCCCTCTCCTCGCCCGCACCCTCGGCACCAACTGAGGTTCCTGCGGATCTCTTGGGCTCCGGTTGCGCGGACCCGAGGGGCGGCCCGCACCCGCGAGCCGCCCCTCGGTCGGCACCGTCAGTCCACGGCGAGGGCCCGGCCGGCCTCGACCAGGACCTTTCCGCCGTCCGGGCCGGTCATCACGAGCCGTGGCAGCCACGGCCCCTCGTGGTCGTACGCATGGGTGACGGCCGGCTCGGTGGTCTCCTGCTGCGTACCGTCGCCGAAGTACCAGTGGTAGCGGTACCCGGCCGGCGGCTTTCCGCCCACCGTCACCGACAGGGGCACCTCACCGCCGACGTGCGCGCTCTCCGGGACGTGCAACTGCGCCCGGGGCCCCTGCCGGGGGAGGTGGAACCATGCGCGCACACTCGGATTGAGGAGAAAGGCGTCGGCGTACTGCCGGGCGCCCGCGATGTCGGGGTGCGCGACGGCCGCCGTCAGGCACTGCGCGGGAGTCGCGCTCAGCTCGGGGCAGGCGCGCGTGCGCAGCGGGAACGCCGGGTCGGACACCGGAGTGTTCCAGACCTTGGAGTCCCGGGTGAGCAGGGCGTTGTCCACGGTGAACAGCCCGTCGGCCGCGACGGCGTACGCACCGTCGGTGGACGCCTCGTTGGCGGCGGCCGCCGCCTGGTGGTAGGCGGCATTGGCCAGTTGGGTGTACTGCTCGTAGCGCTCGGCCACGCCCCCGAGTGCGCTCCGGCAGGAGGACAGCCGCGCCCCGGTGACGCCCGGGACCGAGCAGTTCTTCACCGGGATCGGCGAACTGCTGCGGCTCAGCGCGTAGTAGAAGTCGGCCACGAGCACCTTCGGGCGTCCCGGCAGGGAATGCGCCTTCTCGATCGCCGCTCGCATCCCGCGTCCGCCGTATCCGACCTTCGCGCCGCTGAAGTACGGCACGTCCTTCGCGGGGTTCTCCGCCGCCGCGCCGACGCCGGAGCACTCGCGCCGCACCGCCTTGGGCAGGTCCTCCGAGCCCGGGGTGATGCCGGCGCCGATGCCGAAGAAGGGATCGAGATCGTTGATGCACCCGTTGATCACGACCAGATCGAGTCCGTAGCCACCCGCCCGTGCCTGCGCGCCGGCCTTCTCCAATTGGCAGAACACATCGGGAGTCTGCTGGGTGACCTCGCCGAACTCCATCTCCCCGTCGCCGTCCGGGTCCTGCTGCTCCGTCGTACGGAGGCAGTTCGCGTCCTTGTTGCCCGCGGGCAGGTCGGGCGCGTCGAGCACCGCGCCCGAGATCGCATAGTCCATGACCTGCCGGCCCCGGCCGGTCTCGCGCCCGAGCAACTGCCCTGTCAGATAGGGGAACTTCTGATCGTGGTCCAGGCCCTGCCCCCAGACCACGGAGTCGCCGACGGACGCCACCCGCACCGGGTCACAGCCCCGGCGGATCGTGTCCCGCCAGACCTTGCCGTAGCGGCCGGGCGCATGACCGCCGCCGGACGACGCGGCGACGCGGGCATCGATCCGCAAGGCGGTCTCGGATGCGGGCACCCGGTCGTACGGAATGGTGAACTCCGCCGTGCCGACGCGGGCGCCCATGTCGAGGCGCCCGCCGGCCAACTGCTCCTCACCGGCGCGCACCCGCCACTCCACGGTCGCCCCGGACTTCGCCGCGGCGGGGTCGTAGATCTCCACCCGGCCGCGTACGGGCCCACGGCACGCCGGATTCGGCGTCATATCCACGTCGAGGACGAGAGGGAACGCCGACCCCGGCAGGACGCCGGCCCGCGCCGCGGCGGGACCCGCGCCGAGGAGCTGCCCCAGGAGCACGGCAACGGCACCGACCACCGCGATCCGCCGCGCTGCCCCCGAGCGACGAGCCGTCCCCGGGCCCCTGGTGACCCCGGGGCGATGGGCCGCCCCCGAGCTCCGGGAAAGGGAACCCGCTCGGGCGCCCGCCCTGCTGCGCGCACCCCACCACAACCACGCTGATCTCACTCCAACACCCCTGATGTCACTGCCATTTCCATCCGTGCGGAGGCGGCTTCCTTCCGCATCGGTAGGGATCATGGCAGTCGGGAGACCGGTACATGCCGCGGCGAGTCCCCGCACCGAGTGAAACTGATCACTTACCTTCAGTTACAGGCTGCCGCGGTGCCGGGACGAGGCCTGCGAAGCGGGGTCGCGCACTCGTACCGGCACAGCGAAGACGCAGGGCCGCCGGCGGGCGCGACATGGCCACCGGACACCGGACAGCCGTGCCCCGCACCAGGGTTGACGCCTACCGGACCGGAAGCTTTAGTGAGCGCGACCATCTTTAAACGATCACCGTGCAGTGATCCGTGATCTCTTGGGGGAATCGATGCGCGCTCTCACCTCGGCCGGGGCCGTCCTGGCCGCAGTCGGCCTCAGCCTCGGCCTGGCGTCCGCACCGGCATCCGCGACGCCCGCCGCTTCTGCCGTCTCCGGCACGTCCCAGCCGTCCCTCTCGGCCGCCCCGGCGGCGAAGGCCCCGCCGAAGTCGGGGAAGGACAGCATCAAGTGCAACGACACGAACGCGCGGGTCAACTTCTCGTGGAAGACCGGCTGGGAGAGCACCACGGTCTACTACAACAACCACTGCCTGGGCGGCACGCGCACCACCGCCGCCTTCAAGTTCTACAACGGCGGATCGACGCCGTTCTACAAGTGCGTCACCTTCCAGGGCGACGCCCAGGGCAAGTACAAGTTCGCGCACATCAACGAGATCATGGATGTCAGCAAGGACACCAAGAAGTGCAAGAACAACTGAACATGCCGCACTGATGGGCTGGTTGGCCGAACGGATGCGGTCCGTCCGGCCAGCGGCCATGCAGCACCATAGGGAGCGGGTCGAGCCGCCGACCCCGGCCGGGTCCGGGAGTACCACACGGCTCGCCCCGCTCCCACGGCACATCCGCCCACGGCACACCCGGACCACCACCGACCGGCAGCCCCGAGCGAACTGCCAACGCCCAGGGCGGCGGGCTGGGCGGACCTGGCCGGACTAGGACGGGTCGTAGGCAAACGGCAGCGCGTTGCTGTTCCCGGCCGGGGTGTGCGCCACGACGCTCACCGTTCCGGGCGCGCCGGCCGGGGAGGTCGCGACGACCTGGGTGTCGGAGATCGCCGCGAACGACGCCGGGACACCGCCGAAGGTCACCGCGTCGGTGTAGGTGAGGTTGCTGCCGCCCAGCACGATCGCGTCGCCCCCGAGGTCAGCGCCATGGGAGGGGACGAGGCTGGTCAGGACGGGCGCCCCGAGATAGGTGTAGTACGGATTCCCGGTGGCCGCCGTACTGGTCCCGCCCGGCGTGGTGACGGTGACGACGACCGTGCCGGACCCCGCCGGAGCGGTCACGGTCAGTTGGTTGTCGGACACCACCGTGATGGCCGTCGCCGGATTCCCCCCGAAGTTCACGGCGTTGGTCAGCGTCAGATTGGCGCCGAAGACGGTGACGGTGTTGCCTCCGGTGGCCGGGCCCAGGTGCGGGGACAGATCGCTGAGGGTGGGCGCGGCGAGATAGAAGTACGGCAGGGGATTGCTGGTCCCGCCGGCCGTGGTGACCGTGACATTGACCGAGGACGGCGGCCCCGCGGGCGCGATGGCCGTGATCTGACTCGCGGTATTGGTGACAACGGCGGCCGTGTTGCTCCCGAACTTCACCGAGGTCGCGCCGGTGAGGTTGGTGCCGTTGAGGGTGACCACGTTGCCGCCCGAGGTGGGGCCTGAGGTGGGGTTGAGGCTGGTGAGGGTGGGGACGGGGGTGGCGACATAGGAATAGGTGAGGGCGTTGCTGGTGCCGCCTGCTGTGGTGACGGTGACGTTGACATTGCCGGTGCCTGGTGGGGCGGTGGCGGTGATCTGGGTGGCGGTGTTGGTGAGGATGGTGGCGGGGGTGGGTCCGAAGAGGACGGTGGTCGCGCCGG
>Ga0207426_1001005_pt1 | contig 27396 bp, 23 predicted proteins | sample AraplaMF_Cvi_mMS_FD_184265 | JGI IMG/M metagenome (GOLD analysis project Ga0207426, IMG submission 184265) | Arabidopsis root microbial communities from the University of North Carolina, USA - plate scrape MF_Cvi_mMS (SPAdes) (version 2) | ecosystem: Host-associated > Plants > Roots > Endosphere... | reverse complement strand
CAGCTGCTCCTCGGGCAACACTCACCAGGAGTACCTGACGATCAAGAACTACTCGTCGTCGGCGACCATCAACCTCAAGGGGTACGTCGTCAAGGACGCCACCGGAAACCGCTTCACCTTCACCGCCGGCCACTACCTTCAGCCCGGGGACTACGTGAAGCTCCGGGGCGGCCACGGCACCGATTCCGACCGGTACAACGTCGTCTACCGCGACAACTGCAACTTCCTGTGGAACAACGACCGCGACACGATCTACCTGTACAAGCCCTCCGGCAGCCGCTCGGACGTCCACTCCTACACGAAGAGCGGATCGGACTCCGACGGCGACGGCTACATCCGCTATCACCGCTGAGCGAGAGGCGTGCGGGCCCGCCTCCTGAGCAGAGGTGATGGTGCGTCACCGTGCACGCAGCACCGCCCAGCGAGGCCGGCCCGCGAGCCGCTCAGTAGGGTGTCCGCATGATTCGCGCAGTGGTCTTCGACGTCGGCGAGTGCCTGGTCGACGAGACGCGGGAATACGGGACCTGGGCTGACTGGCTCGGGGTGCCGCGGCATACGTTCGCGGCGATGTTCGGCGCGGTCATCGCACAGGGGCGGGACTACCGCGAAGTGTTCCAGGAGTTCCGGCCTGGGTTTGACCTGTACGAGCAGCGGGACGCCCGCGCCGCTGCGGGCCAGCCGGAACACTTCGATGAGTCAGATCTCTACTCCGATGTACGGCCCGCCCTGCGGCAGTTGCGCGGCGAGGGCCTGTGGCTTGGCATTGCTGGGAACCAAACCGTACGGGCAGGCGGGATCCTCCGCCGCTTGTTCGCCGACGACGTCGACCTGATCGGTACGTCGGATGACTGGGGAGCCAGCAAGCCCGATCTGCTCTTCTTCGAGCGTGTGGCCGACGTGGTTCCCTTCGAGAACGATCAGATTCTGTATGTCGGGGACCGCGTGGACAACGACCTTCGCCCGGCTGTGGCCGCGGGTATGCACACGGCGCTCGTTCACCGAGGCCCGTGGGCCACCATCCAGTGGAACACCGCGGAGGCGCGCGAGCTGCCCACGTTCCGTATCGAGACGCTGTTGGAACTGCCTGAGGCCATCGCGCAGTTCAACGGGCGAGGGCACTGACTGTCGTCGCCCATCCGTACAGCCGGTCGTCGAGATCGCGCACACATCGGTCGTGTTGGTGCGGAGCGAGTGCGCGCCGCACTTCCCGGACGCGGTCCATGCCCGTCGCGTACCAGGTGATCGCCAACTGGTCGAGAGCAAGGCATGCGTACCGGCACGCTTCCTCCGGTTGACCAGCAGCGGTCTCGACCGCGGCCAGGTCGCCGTAAATGACGGTGCGCTGCTTGTCCTCCGAGGCCGACATCAGTTCCAGCACGCCGAGCAGCGTTGTGCGGGCTTGTGGCAGGTGTCCGGCCTTCAACTGAGTGTGGCCCTTGAACGCGGCCAGCCGTACCGGGCTGAACCAGTCCATCCATGGGGGTGTGGTGTGTTCGGAGCCCACAGCGAGTGTGTCCTCGGCATGCCTGATCAAGTGCAGTGCGGTGCGGGTGTTCCCGCAGCGTGTCTCGCACTCGGCCTCGACGGCATCGAGCCATGCCCAGAACTCGGCTGAGGCAGGGCCGCGGCGGGCATACGTACGGGCAGCGACCATGCGCTCCCCAGCGGTTTCACGCTCTCCCGCCCACCCAGGGATGAAGGCTGTGTGTGCGAGGATCGCGGATCCGATCAGGGTCTCGTCCGCCTCGCCCGCGCCACGGCAGGGCCGCCGCTGGTGCCCGAGGCCCGGCGGAGGGGCCGGTCCCTCCGTTATTACCTCCCGGGTAATCGACCCTCACCCCACCGCCAGGCAAGGTGAAGGCATCGGTTCACGGGCCGGCGCACTCCGGCCCGTGAACCGGTGTCAGGCCGCGATGCCTTTAGGCAGCAGGCGGCGCGTACTGGGAGGAATGGGGAGTTGGAGATGACGCAGGATCAGGGGCGCGTTGTACAGCGGACGTCCGTTGTGGGGGAGCGATATGCGGCGGCTGTCGCGCGGTACTTCGAGGCGTGGAATGCGCGGGAGGAGGGGGCGTTGGGCAAGGCCGTGGAGGCGGCGTTCGGTGTGGAGGTGACGTATACCGATCCGCTGGCCGATGTTGCGGGGCAGGACGGGTTGGTAGCTGTGATCGGTGGGGCGCATGCGCAGTTCCCCGGTTATGTGTTCCGGCAGGTGGGCGAGGTGGATGGGCACCACGACATCGCGCGGTTCGGGTGGGAGCTGGTCAGCGTGGCGGACGGGACGGCGCCGGTGGCCGGGTTCGATGCGGTGCGGCTGGGGGAGGACGGGCGGATCCGGTCCGTCCTAGGGTTCCTGGACCGGGTGCCGACTGTGTGAGTCTGCTGGTGGCGCCAGCCCCTATAGCTGGACCTCCCGCAGATAGCCCGCTGTCTCCGGGTCGGCCGGCAGGAGGGTTTCCACCGCCAGTTCGGAGACCGTCACATCCATGGGGGTGTTGAAGGTGGCGATGGTGGAGACGAAGGACAGCACGGTGTGTTCGTGCTCGATCAGCATGGGGAGGGCGAAGGGGGCGTGTGCGCCGGTGGTGGCCGATTCGCGGCCGCCGGGTGGCAGGGGGTAGGCGCTCACCTCGTCGTAGAGCGCCCGTAGGGGAGCGGAGCGCAGCAGGGCCAACTGCCGCTCCATCTGGGAGAGAAGGTGGCCGCGCCACTCCCGGAAGTTGCGGATGCGCGGGGCCAGGCCCTCGGGGTGCAGGGTGATCCGCATGGCGTTCAGCGGCGGCTCCAGCAGCGCCGGGGCGATGCCCGCCAGCAGCATGGTGATCCCGCGGTTCGCCGCCTGGACCTGGTAGGTCGCGTCGACGACCAGCGCGGGAAACGGTTCGTAGCCGGTCAGCAGCCGTTCCATGCCGGCGCGCAGGGCGGTCATCGACGGGTCGTCCAGCGGGGTCTCCGGGAAGGTCGGGGCGTAGCCCGCCGCGATCAGCAGGGCGTTGCGCTCCCGTACGGGGACGTCGAGATGTTCGGCGAGCCGGAGCACCATCTCCTGGCTGGGGCGGGAGCGGCCGGTCTCGATGAAGCTGATGTGGCGGGCGGAGGAGTCGGCGCGCAGCGCCAGTTCCAGCTGGCTGATCCGGCGCCGGTCGCGCCATTCGCGCAACAGCGCGCCCACACCCGTGGTCGTCTTCGGTGACGACGCCGCAGCAGTTGTCATGGGAGGGACGGTAGCCGAGGGGTGGGAGGCGGCCGACCCCTACGGGAGGGCGGGGATCCAAGGACGGCGGACGCCATCCTTACGGCGGCGGGCCCCACCCCTACGGGAGAGGTGCCTGCCGCGCCGCCGACACGCGCGAAAGGAGCCCCGGCGTGACACGCTGGGAACGGCGCGGCCGCCGCGGCAGCGGGGGAGCTGCGCGGACCGCGCGACGTATCGGAAGCCGGCTCCTCGGCGGCCGGCCCACACGGCGAGAGGTGAGCAGTGATGAATGCTCAGGTGGAACCGCTCAGTGACAAGGAGATCGAGGAGCGTCTCGCGGAGCTGCCCGGGTGGTCCGTGGAGGGGGACTCGCTGCGCCGTCACTATCTCTTCCACGGGCATGTCCCGGCCGTCGCCATGGTGGTCCATATCGCGCAGATCCAGGAGGAGTTGGGGCACCACGCCGATCTCACCCTGGGCTACAACCGGGTCGGCGTCGCGGTGAACACCCACAGCATCGGCGGCCGGGTCACCCACCTCGACTTCGGGCTCGCCCGCCGGATCGAGGACATCGCGCCGGGCCACGGGGTGCGCTGACCCCGTAGCCGCTCAGCTGCCGCTGCGGGGCCGTACCACCCGCCCCGCGCGGGCCAGCTCCACATTGAACTGGGCGCCGGACAGCAGCGACAGGTGGGAGAACCACAGCCAGATCAGGAACACCACCGGCCCGGCGAGCGAGCCGTAGAGCCGGTTGAAGGTGCCGACGTACGAGGCGTAGAGGGCGAATCCGGCGGAGGAGATCAGCCAGAGCAGCACGGCCACCACACCGCCGGGGGCCGCCCGGCGCACCCCGCGGGAACTGGGCGGCCCGGAGCGGAACAGCACCATCGCCAGCACCGTGGCCAGGATCAGTAGCAGCGGCCACTTCAGCAGGTTCCAGGTCGCCTCGCCCGCCTCGCCGAGCCCCACGGCCCGGCCCAGCGCGGTCGCGATCGGGCCGCTCACCAGCAGCGCCACCGCACTGCTGATCAGCAGCGCCATCAGCAGCAGCGCCGTGAACAGGATGCGCGGCGCCTTGCGCCACGGCGGCCGGTCGTCCTTCGTACGGTGCATGGCGTGCAGCGCGCGGCGGAACACCGCCAGATAGCTGCACGACGACCACAGCGCACTGATCAGGGCGCCGCCCAGCACCACCCACGCCGCGGTCTGCTGGTGCGCCATCCCGACCAGCGCCCGGTGAACGGTCGGGCCCGACTCGGCCGGGGCGAGCGAACTGATCTGGTTGATGAGCTGTTCGGTGGCCGGCGGATCGGCGAGACCGATCAGCGACACCGTGACGATCAGCGACGGCAGCAGCGCCAGCACCGAGTAGTACGTCAGGCTCGCGGCCCAGTCCGTCACATCGTCGTGCCACACGGACAGTGGCGTACGGCGCAGCGCGGTACGGATCTGGGCCCAGGTAGGCAGCCCGGCCGGCTTCCTCGGCCCCGCCGCCCCGAGTGCCCGGTCCAGCTGTGTCGGGTCCAGCCCGCGGCGCATACCGCTCCCGCCCATGTCGTATCCGTCCTTCCCGTCGGTCCGCCCTGCATCATCTCCCGCCCCGGACGCCGCCCACGCCACACGGCCGGCCGGTGCCCCGCTCAGTCCAGCCCGCGGGCCCGCTTGAACCGCACCAGCCCGTCCGCCAGGTCCAGCACCGGATCCGGGTAGTCGTACGCCGCCCGCTCGGGCCCGGACAGCGTCCAGGGCCGGTGCACCGCCGCGCCCGCGAGACCCGCGAGCTCCGGCACCCAGCGCCGTACATAGTCGCCCCGGGGATCGAACCGCCGGGCCTGGACGAGCGGATTCAGCACCCGGTTGGGCCGGGTATCGGTGCCGGTGCCGGCCACCCACTGCCAGTTGAGCTGGTTGTTCGCCATATCACCGTCCACCAGCAGATCCAGGAAGTGCCGCGCGCCCACCCGCCAGTCCACATACAGCGTCTTGGTCAGAAAGCTCGCCACCAGCATCCGGGCCCGGTTGTGCAGCCATCCCTCGTGCAGGAGCTGCCGCATCCCCGCGTCGACCACCGGATAGCCGGTACGGCCCTCCTTCCAGGCCGTCACCTCGGCGCGGTCGAAGCGCCAGCGGTCACCCCTCGCGCGGTAGTCGGCGTGCGCCGCGTCGGGACGGGCCGCCAGCACCTGATGGTGGAAGTCCCGCCAGGCCAGCTGCCGTACGAACGCCTCGGCACCGGCGTCGCTCCGGCCGGCCGCCTTGTGCACCAGCTCCACCGGCGACAGGCACCCGAAGTGCAGATACGGCGACAGCCGCGAGGTGGCGTCGCCCGGCAGATCGTCCTGCCGGTCCTGGTAGTCGGCCATGCCCGACCGCTGCCAGGCCCCGAACCGGCGGCGCCCCGCCCGTTCGCCGCCCTCCGGCAGCGCGGGCGACGGCGTGCCGTCCGGGCACAGCACCCGTGCGGACGGCAGCTTCTCGGACCGCACCTCGGCGGGCACCCGTACGGAGCGGGGCGCGGGCAGCACCGACCGCCGCCCCGCCGCCTGCCAGCGCCGGAAGTACGGGGTGAAGACCGCGAAGTGGTCCTTGCCCGGCCCGGAAGGCAGCACCGCGCCGGGCGGCAGCGCCGTGATCACCGCGTCATGGACCACCAGCGCCCGCCCCGCCGACGCCAGCTCCGCCCGCAACCGCCGCTCCCTGGACAGCGCATAGCCGCTCACCCCGGCCGCGAGATGCACCTCCCCGGCCCCGGCCTCCGCCGCCACCCGGCAGGTCTCGGTGACCACGTCCCCCGTACGGATGACCAGCCGACCGTCCCGTTCGCGCAGCCCCGTATCGAGATCCGCCAGCGCATCGGCCAGAAAGGCCGCCCGGTTGGGCACCACGAACCCGGCGTCGGCGATGCCCTTGTCGACGACGAACAGCGGTACCACCTGGCGCGCGGCGCGCAGCGCGGCATGCAGCACCGGCTGATCGTGCAGCCGCAGATCGGAGCTGAACAGGCAGATCGCTACATCCATGCCCTACGTCTACACCGAACGGCGCCGTGCGGTGCGGCGTTCGAGGGCGCCCGCCCGTCAGCCAGGCGCCCCGCTTGTCAGGAGAAGGGCAGCCCGCGCCACGGCGAGGACGGGTCCTGGGTGAGCACGCGGTGCAGATGCACCGCCTCCGCGTACTGCGGCCCGAACCAGCCGTTGTCGAACGCCAGCATCCGGCCCAGCGCATAGCCCGCGGCGAACTCCTCCCACGAGCCGTACACCTCCCGGGCCCGCGCGGCGACCTGCTGCACGGCCTGTTCGGCCTGGGGCGGTGCGCACAGCCGGGCGCTCAGGCCCCAGCGGACGAGATTGACGGCATGCGCATGGTCCAGCGCCACCAGGGACACCACCCGGCCATCGGCCGGCAGCAGCCCGTCCGCGCGGAACCGCTCCTCGTACCGGGTCACGAGCTCGGGAACGGCAGGCGATGCCGCGGCGTCCCCGGGCCCCGCGGTCTTCGGCTCCGCACCGGCCGCGTCCTCCGGGGCCCCGGCATCCCGGGCCCGTGCCCGCAGCGCCGCCTCGGTCTCCGCTGGTACGAACTGCCCGCCGAGCAGCTGGTCCAGCCGCTGCTGCCAGCTGGCGGGATCGGTCACCGACCACTGGTCGCGCAGGGTCTGGGCGTCCGCGGCGTGGTCGAGGAAGGCCGTGCCGAGTTCGTTCCACGGCACGCTGTGGTGCACCGCGATCGGCGCACCGCACGCCAGCCCCTGCGCGACGGGGCCGTGCAGCGCACTCCCGTAGTGCGTGACGAGCAGTCCGCCGGGCCGCACCCCGAACTGGGCGCGGACCCGCAGCCAGCCGGCGCGGTGGCCGGGGGACGCGGCGAGATACGCGGCGCACGGCGTCCCGGGGTTCACCGCGAGCCGCCATTTGTCGTTCGGCCAGTCCTGCGCCAGTTCCTCCAGCGAGACCCGGTCGAAGAACTGCTGTGGCTGCCACGGCGGGAGCATGCCGCGGGTCAGGACGGGAATGCATTTCGCACCCGCCGCCGGGTCGTCGTAGACGGGCAGCGGGTCCTGACCCTGCTGGGGTACCGCCAGATACAGATCCTCACCGGCGATCGCCGCGACCTGACCGTCCCAGTCCCCACGCGCCGTTGCTTCGCACAGCCGCCGCTCGGTATCCGTCGGCGGCATCCATCCCGGAGTAGCCACAGGCCAAGACCCTACGATCACCCCTGCTCCCGGGGGAACGTGGGGCCGCCGGCCCGCAGGATTGCACGCGCACCACCCGTCACGGAGGCTCGACGTATGAGCGACCACGACCGTCCCGGACCCGGACACCACCACGGGCACGACAGCGTCCACCCCGACTGGGAGATGCTCGGCCCGGACCTCGAACGGGGCGCCGAGCTGTACACACCGCTCTACGAACAGGCCGCGTCCTGGCTGCGCGAGGCCGCCACCGGCGCCGTCCCCGGCGGAGTGCGCAGGGTGCTCGACATCGGCAGCGGTCCGGGCGTCGTCAGCTGTCTGCTGGCCCGTGCCTTCCCCGACGCCGAGGTGGTGGCGGCGGACGCCACCGGGGCACTCCTGGAGCGGGCCCGTGACCGGGCCGCGCGCCTGGGCCTCGCCGACCGGGTCCACACCCAGCTCGCCGAGGTCCCGGACGGACTGGACGCCCTCGGCGGCGCCGATCTCATCTGGTCGAGCAAGGCCCTGCACCACGTCGGCGACCAGCGTGCCGCGGTCGCCGCCCTGGCCGGTCATCTGCGGCCCGGCGGACTGCTCGCCCTCGCCGAGGGCGGCCTCACCCCGCGCTTTCTGCCGCGCGACCTCGGCATCGGCCGCCCGGGGCTCCAGTCCCGGCTCGACGTGGCCGGTGAGGAATGGTTCAGCGAGATGCGGGCGGCGCTGCCGGACACCGTCGACGAGACCGAGGACTGGCCCGCCTTCCTCGCCGACGCCGGTCTGCACGCGCCGGGTACCCGCAGCTTCCTGCTGGATCTGCCGGCCCCGCTGTCCGCCGACGCCCGCGCCTACGTCGTGACCCTCCTGAGCCGTGCGTGCGAGATGTACGGCGACCGCCTCGACGAGGAGGACCGCACCGCCCTGGCTCGCCTCACCGACCCCGAGGACGCTGCCGGGATCACCCGTCGCCCCGATGCCTTCTTCCTGTCGGCGCAGACCGTCCACACGGCGCGGGCGTAGCGGGCCGGTTCGGCAGGCCAGGGACCGGAAGGCCCTGGCCCGCCACCCGGCAACCGCCGCGCCCGCAGGCTTACTTGCCGTCCGAAGGTCCGCCCCGGCTCGGATCAGCCCTGATGCCCCGGCTCTCGGTTCAGCCCTGATCCATCGGCTTGGGAGTGATGACGGCGAAGGTCGCGCCCTGCGGGTCGCTCACCACGGCCATCCGGCCGGCGATCATGTCGAAGGGCTGCTGGAGCGCCGCGCCGCCCGCCGCGGTCACCTTCTCGACCGTCGCGTCGGCGTCCGCCACCGAGAAGTACGCCAGCCAGTGCGAGGGGGTGTCGGCCGGCATCTGCTCGGACATCGGCTGCATGCCGCCCACCGGACGGTCGTTCACCTGGAGGGCGTAGTAGTTGTCGGCGCCCTCCATGGGGGCGCTCTCGATGCCGAGGGCCGACTTGTAGAACGCGGCGGCGGCCGACGGGTCGGTGGTGTTCAGCTCGTTCCAGATCAGCGCGCCGTGCTCGTTGACGATCCCGGCGCCGGGGAAGTCCCTGGGCTGCCAGATGCCGAACACCGCTCCCGTGGGGTCGGCCGCGATACACATCCGGCCGAGCGTCATCACGTCCATGACCGGCATCAGGACTGTGCCTTCGGCCCCCCGGACCGCTTCGGAGGTGGCGTCCGCGTCGGCGGCCGCCAGGTAGGTGGTCCACACGGTCGGTGGTGCGGGCTGGCCGCCCATCTCGACCGCGGCCATGATTCCGGCGACCGGCTTGCCGTTGAGCTCACAGACCGCGTAGCCGCCGGTCTCCGGGGGCCCGATCTCTCCGGTCCACCCGAAGACCTGGGAGTAGAAGTCGATGGCCGCTTGCTGGTCAGGGGCCGCGAGGTCGATCCAGCAGGGCGTCCCGGGCTGGTAGGGAGCTGTGACTTCAGGCATCAAGGCCTCCTCGATGGGGCGCCTCCCGCCGTTCAGGCATACGGGAGGAGCGGAACGCGGAGGGGTCGCGGCCCCGGTCGGCACGCCTCGGGAGCCACCCCACACTCACCCTCCACAGTCACCGCCGCCCGCCGAGCCCGCCACTCGGGTACGACTCGGCGCCGCCCGGAACAGCCGGGCGGCGCCGAATACGGGCGGCGGATCAGACCACGTCGAAGGCGACCGGGTCCGGGCCGAGGCGGGTGCCGGTGTCCAGGCCGGCGAGCGCGGTGAGGTCCGCGTCGTCCAGCTCGAAGTCGAAGATGTCGATGTTCTCGGCGATGCGCGAGGGGGTGACGGACTTCGGGATGGCGACATTGCCGAGCTGGACGTGCCAGCGCAGCACGACCTGGGCCGGGCTCTTGCCGTGCTTGGCGGCGAGCTCCACCAGCGTCGGGTGCTCCAGGAGGCCCCTGCCCTGGCCGATCGGCGACCAGGCCTCGGTGACGATGTTGTGCCGGGCGTGGAAGGCACGGGAGGCGGCCTGCGGGAACTGCGGGTGCAGCTCGATCTGGTTGACGGCCGGGACGACGGAGGTCTCGCCCATCAGCCGCTCCAGATGCTCCGGCAGGAAGTTGGAGACACCGATGGCCTTGGCGCGGCCGTCCGCGTAGATCTTCTCCAGCGCCTGGTACGTCTCGATGTACGTGTCCCGGGACGGGAGCGGCCAGTGGATCAGATACAGGTCCACGTACTCCAGGCCGAGCTTGGCGAGGGAGGTGTCGAACGCGCGCAGCGTCGCGTCGTGCCCCTGGTCGGCATTCCAGAGCTTGGTCGTGACGAAGAGCTCGTCACGGGCGATGCCGGAGGCGGCGAGCGCCTTGCCGGTGCCCTCTTCGTTGCCGTAGATCATCGCGGTGTCGATGCTGCGGTACCCGGCGTCCAGGGCCTGGCCGACGGCGGTGGCCGCCTGCTCGTCCTCGACCTGCCAGACGCCGTAGCCGAGCTGCGGCATGGCGACGCCGTTGTTGAGCTTGATGGACGGAACCTTGCTCACGAGGGGATCGATCCTTACGTCGGCTTTCTTCTTCAGGGATGTCAACGATCATCCGCCGACACGCATTCCCGTGTGGCGGGACGGGATGCCCGAAACGCGGAGTGTTCCCGGGCACGCGCCGTGGGCGGGGCCGCGTGGGCGCCCTCGGACGCGGGTGTGGCGCGGGTCGCGGCGGTGAGTTCGCAGAGCGCGAACGACCCGGCGCACAGCACCACGAGTCCGGCGCACAGCTCCAGGGCGCCGACCAGACCAGGAAGCCCCTCGGGGACCGCGGCGGCGCCGGGGGAGAGGCCGTCCGTCACCGCCTGCCCTAGCCACAGACAGCCGCCGCAGGCGAACGCCGCGGCACTGCCGCACCAGGCCAGGAACAGCGGCGTACGCACCCGGAGCCCGGGCAGCGGGCCCGGCAGTACCAGGAGCAGCAGCCCGGCCGCGCCCGCGAGCGAGAGCAGGCCGGCGGCCCATTCCGACGCGGAGCCGATGACCGTACGGGCGGCCGCATCGGCCGCCGTGACGCCCAGTGTCGAGCCCGCGCCCCACAACACGTGCACGGTGCCCAGCGCCATGAGCAGCACCGCGGCGGGCACCACGAAGATCCGCTGTAGCGCCCGGGTGCCGGTGTCCGGCAGTGCGTGCAGCGGACGGCGCAGCAGGGCGCCCCAGCGCTGATGTGCGTACAGCACGAAGGCACCGAGCAGGGTGACGGCCTCGACGGTGAAGCCGCCGTAGACCACGCCGAAGACCCACGGGGCGAGGAAGTTGCCGGTGGTCAGCGGGTTGGCGGTGCCGGTGACCAGGGCGGTCACGCTGCCGCCGGCGAGCCCCGTCATCAGTGGAATGAGCAGTCCGGACGCCATCCACAACGGGAAGGCCAGCAGCCAGGCCGGGGCACGCAGGCCGGCCGGGCGGGTGAGGGTGTGGGCCACCACGGCGGCGACGGCGTCCAGGAGGAAGGTGACGACATTGGCCGACACCCAGGCGGCGCGGCCGATGCGGTGGGTGTCCAGGACGCCGAGGTCGAAGCCCAGCACCCACAGCAGCTTGAGCGTGAGGTACGGGACGCAGGCGACGACCGCGATCCGGCCGAGGAGCGTGAGACGGCGGTTATCCATGGCAGGAGCCTCGCTGCCGGCGGCCCGAGCGGCGTCCGTCCGGCGGACGATCCCACTCCGCCGGACGGGGGAGCGCCGCGGTGCCGGCCGGCGCCCCCGCTCCCGTCACGTCTGGTACAGCGCGTCCACCTCGACCGTATAGGCCGTCTCGATCGCCTTGCGCTTCAGCTTCAACGACGGGGTCAGCAGCCCGTGTTCCTCGCTGAACTGGTTGGCCAGTATCCGGAACGTACGGATCGACTCCGCCTGGGAGACCAGGGTGTTGGCGGCGACCACGGCGCGCCGGATCTCGGTCTCCAGGTCCGGGTCGCGCACCAGGTCGGTCGGCGGCATCTCCGGCTTGTCGCGCATGGCCAGCCAGTGGGTGACCGCCTCCGGGTCCAGGGTCACCAGCGCGGCGATGAACGGCCGGTCGTTGCCGACCACGATGCACTGGGCGACCAGCGGATGCGCCCGCACCCGCTCTTCCAGGCCCACCGGCGAGACCGTCTTGCCGCCGGAGGTCACCAGGACCTCCTTCTTGCGGCCGGTGATCGTCAGATAGCCGTCCTCGTCCAGCGCGCCCAGGTCACCGGTGGAGAACCAGCCGTCGTGCAGCACGGCATCGGTCGCCTTGGGGTCGTTGTGGTAGCCGTGGAAGACCTGCCCGCCGTACAGCCAGATCTCACCGTCCTCCGCGATGTGCACGGTGGTGCCCGGGACGGGGGTGCCGACGGTGCCGAAGCGGGTCCGCTCGGGTGGGTTGGCGGTGGCGGCCGCGGTGCTCTCCGTCAGGCCGTAGCCCTCGAAGATCCGCACCCCGGCGCCGGCGAAGAACAGCCCGAGCCGGCGCTCCATCGCCGAGCCGCCCGACATCGCGTGCCGCACCCGGCCGCCCATCGCCGCCCGGACCTTGCTGTAGACGACCTTGTCGAAGAACTGATGCTGCATCCGCAGTGAGGCGCTGGGACCGGAGCCGGTCCCGAAGGCCTTGTGCTCCTGCGCCTCGGCATAACGGACCGCGATCTCGACGGCCTTGTCGAACGGCCCCACCTTGCCGTCCGCCTCCGCCCGGCGCCGGGCCGCGGCGAAGACCTTCTCGAAGATGTACGGCACCGCCAGGATGAACGTGGGCTGGAGGGTCTGGAGATCGGGCAGCAGGGCACGGGCCGCCAGCTCCGGCTGGTGGCCGAGCTTGACCCGGCCACGGATCGCCGCGACCTGGACCATCCGTCCGAAGACATGCGCCAGCGGAAGGAACAGCAGCGTGGCCGCCTCGTCGCCCGGCTTGGAGTGGAAGACGGTCTCGTAGCGGAGCACGATGTTGTCGGACTCGGCCATGAAGTTGGCGTGGGTGATCAGACAGCCCTTGGGGCGGCCGGTGGTGCCCGAGGTGTAGATGATCGTCGCCGTGGCGTCAGGGGTGACGGCCATCCGGTGGCGGTGGACGACATCGTCCTCGATATGCGCACCGGCCGCGGTCAGTTCGGCCACCGGGTCGGCGTCCAGCTGCCACAGCTTGCGCAGCTGCGGAAGCCGGTCAATGACCGAGCCGATGGTCATCGCATGGTCCTCGTGCTCGACCAGACAGGCCGAGACGCCCGCGTTGTGCAGCATCCAGAAGACCTGGTCCGCCGACGAGGTCGGATACAGCGGTACGGACTGGACGCCGATGGACCACAGCGCGAAGTCGAACAGGGTCCATTCGTAGCGCGTACGCGACATGATGCCGACGCGGTCGCCGAACCGGACGCCCTGGGCCAGCAGGCCCTTGGCGAGGGCGAGAACCTCGTCCCGGAACTGTCCGGAAGTGACGTTCTGCCAGTTCCCCGCGTCGTCCTTACGCGCCAGGGCGACGCGATCGGGATCGGTTTCGGCATGCTCGTAGACGGCGTCCGCCAGCCCGCCGACCCGGGGCGCGGTCGCCAAAGGCGGGACGGTGAACTCGCGCAATGACCCAGCTCCTCGTGGTGTTGCTCACAAGGCCGCGACCGTACCCCACCGTGACGGCATCCGGCAGAGCCGTACCACGTCGCGAACGCGGCCGCACAGGAAACGGCCAACTGGAGAAATCGGGTTACTCCGGAGAAGCAGGGACACGGTTCAGCTGGTTCAACGCCGGACGATCACGGCGCCGGGACCATATCTGCACCAAATCTCTGCACGTGAGCGCGGATCGGCTGACCTGTCCGGAACGCCGCCCTGGATCAGGGGAGCTGGAGGCGGTCGCCGCCCGCGAGGATCGCGTCGGCCAGCGCCTCGGCCGGGCCCCGCGCCGCGAGGTCGCGCTGTCCGTACACAAGAACGAAATCCACGCCGCCCAGTTCCGGAAGTCCGGCACGTGGCTGAATCTTGACCAAGCCTGGCGGGATCATGCCCCTCGTATGTGCCATTACGCCCAGACCTGCCCTGGTTGCGGCGATCAGTCCGTTCAGACTTCCGCTGGTGCACGCGATCCGCCACTCCCGGCCGGCCCGCTCCAACGCCTCCAGCGCGCGGGCGCGGGTCAGCGCGGGCGGCGGGTAGACGACCAGCGGGACCGGCCGCTGCGGATCGAGGCGCAGCCGCTCCGCCCCCACCCACACCAGCCGGTCGCGCCAGACCAGCCGTCCGTGTGAGTCCTCCGGACGCCGCTTGGCGAGCACCAGATCCAGCCGGCCGGCCGCCAGCAGCTCGTGCAGGGTCCCCGACAGCTCGACGGTCAGCTCCAGATCGACCTCGGGATGCTCCCGCCGGAACTCTTCGAGGACCTCCGGCATCCGGGTCAGCACGAAGTCCTCCGAGGCGCCGAAGCGGAGCCTGCCACGCAGCCGGGTGCCCGCGAAGAAGCTCGCGGCGCGCTCGTTCGCCTCCAGGATCGTGCGGGCGAAGCCGAGCATCGCCTCGCCGTCCTCGGTCAGCTCCACGGCATGGGTGTCACGGGCGAACAGCCGGCGCCCGGCGGCCTCCTCCAGCTTCCGTACGTGCTGGCTCACCGTCGACTGCCGCAGCCCGAGCCGGTGCGCGGCCTGGGTGAAGCTCAGCGTCTGCGCCACGGCGAGGAAGGTGCGCAACTGGGCGGGCTCGAACACGGCTCTCCGTTCCTGGCCGGGCTCTGGGGCTGCGGGCCTCTACGGCTTATCGCGAACCGGCATCACAGTGACCACGGTAAGCGGGGTTCCCGATGGCCGCGGGCCACGGCACCCTGGAGGGGCCCGCACCGGCCACCGTGCCCCGTGCCCCGTGCCCCGAGCCCGGTGCCCGCTCCGAGCCCGGTGCCCGCCCCGAGCCGCCGAACGACCGAACCGAAGTGAGACCATGCGCCGCCCCCCTCTGACCGAGCTCCCGTCCCGGCTGCCCGTGGACGGCTACCTCCTGGCGCTGGTGGGCACCGTCGCCCTGGCCGCGCTGCTGCCCGCCCGCGGGCCGGCTGCCTCCGTCGCCGAGGGAGCCGCCACCGGAGCCGTGGCGCTGCTCTTCTTCCTCTACGGCGCCCGGCTCTCGACCCGCGAGGCGATGGCCGGCCTGCGTCACTGGCGGCTCCATCTCACCGTTCTGGCCTGCACCTTTGTGGTCTTCCCGGTGCTCGGCCTGGCCGCCCGCGTGCTGGTTCCCCAGGTCCTGCCGCCCACCCTCTATACCGGTCTGCTGTTCCTCTGCCTGGTGCCGTCCACGATCCAGTCCTCGATCGCCTTCACCTCCCTCGCTCGCGGCAATGTCGCGGCGGCGATCTGCGCCGGCTCGTTCTCCAGCCTCGTCGGCATCGTCGTCACACCGCTGCTGGCGAGCCTGGTCCTGCACGGGAACGGCGGCGGCTTCTCCGTCGGATCCCTCGTCTCGATCGTCTGCCAGCTCCTGCTCCCGTTCCTCGCCGGGCAGTTGCTGCGCCGGTGGATCGGCGACCGGCTCACCCGGCACAAGAAGGCCCTCGGACGGGTGGACCGCGGCTCGATCCTGCTCGTCGTCTACGCCGCCTTCAGCGCCGGTGTGGTCCAGGGCATCTGGCACCAGGTCTCCGCGCCGCGGCTGCTGTGCCTGCTGGGCGTGGAGGCCGTCCTGCTCGCGGTGATGCTGTCCGCCAGCTGGTACGGCTCGAAGCGGCTCGGCTTCCACCGGGCGGACCGGATCGCGATCACCTTCGCCGGCTCCAAGAAGAGCCTCGCGGCCGGCCTCCCCATGGCCAGCGTCCTGTTCGGCGCCCAGGCCGGCCTCGCGGTGCTGCCCCTGATGGTGTTCCACCAGATGCAGTTGATGGTGTGCGCGGTCCTCGCAAAGCGCTTCGCGGCTTCCGCGGGACCGGAGCCGATGGTGGCGGGCGGCGTTGGGGGAAGCCCGGCGGCGGCCGCGGGGGAGGTGGGGGTGAGCGGGGGGGCGGCGGTAGGGCGTCAGGCCGGACCGGCCCCAGGGCCCGCCCGGCGCGTTCGCGTCCCGGCGGGCCCCGGCTTTCTCGCTCCGTGCTGATCAGTTCTTCGCGGCCCCCTGTACCCGGTCCAGTGGCAGCCCGAGGACCAGTGGGCCGTTCGCCGGGGCGTTCTCGGTGCGTACGCGGGACAGTTCGGTGTCGGTCAGGGCTCGTCGGTAGACGCGTACCTCGTCCAGTGCGCCGGTGAACTGGAGGCGGCTGTCGGGCTTCTGGCCGAGGTGTACGCCGAAGACCGAGCCGCGGCTGACCGATCCCGGGACATCGGGGGCGACGGTGGTTTCGCCGCCGTCGACCGTGAGCAGCAGTCGCCCGCCGCTGCGGCGTAGCGCCAGATGGTGCCAACTGCCGTCGTTGTAGGCGGAGTTGGTCACCGCCTGGGCGGAGGCGGCCGGTTGGGCGCCGTTGACGGCCGTGAGGCGGGCGACGATCCGGTGATGGGCGGGGTCGCCCGAGATGGCGACCTGTGGGGCCCTGGCGCCCACACCGCCCATCCACAGCAGAGGCTGTTCGCCGGTGGTGGCGGTGTAGCGGAACCACAGGCCGGCGGTGAAGTCGTGGGTTCCCAGGGGCAGGGCGCGGCGGAAGGGGAGGCGGACCGCATCGTCGGTGCCGTCGAAGGACAGGGCCTGTCCGAAGCGGCCGTCGGTGCCGCGGGCGCCGCCCAGGACGAGCGCCGGCCGGGCGCCGGGGGCGGTGTCGCGGGTCGTGGGGTCCGGGGCGCGGCGGGGGCCGAGCCAGTCCTCGGTGAAGCGGGCGAAGCGGATCTCGTCGCGCGCGTCGACCGCACCGCCCTCGTACATCAGGCCGGTGACCTCGGGGGAGATGGCGACCAGATCGGAGTAGCCGGACCAGTCGGTGGTGACCCGGGCGCCGCGGTCGACGCCCTCCCAGGTGCGGCCCTCGTCGTAGGAGGAGCGGATGGTCATCGTCCGGCGCCGGTCGGGGTCGGCGGGGGCCGCGAACAGGGTGCGGGCGCGGCCGCTGCGCGGGTGCGGCAGACGGAGCGCCGAGCCCTGCACCATCGGGGTGTAGAGGTCGGGGAGGGCGCGGAACGGTGCGGTGAAGGAGTCGCCGCCGTCCCGGCTGACCGCCGCGGTGCGATGGCCCAGGTCGCTGCCGTCCTGTTCGCGGCCGTTGACGTAGACCGAACCGTCGGAGCGTTCCAGGAGGGTCATCTCCGAGGGCTTCTGACGGAACGTCCCGTCGGCCGCGACGGGCCAGCTGTCCAGCGCGCCGACCTTCCAGGAGGCGCCGCCGTTGTCGCTGTGGATCAGGGCGGCATGGTTGGCGGTGACCCGGTGGTCCGCGTAGCTCTCGGCGTTCATGCTGAACACCAGCCGGCCCGCGTGCCGTCCACGGGTGAGCTGGATGCCGTGCACGGGCCCGGTGGCGTACCAGGAGTTCCACTGCGGCGGTCGGATGCTTGCGGTCAGGTCCCGGGGCGCGGACCAGGTCGCGCCGTCGTCGTCGCTGTACTGGAGGTGCGGGGTGCGATCACAGGGGACATCGCAGCTGAGGCCGTCGTTGCGGCCCTTGTTGTAGGTCTCGGCGAGCACGATCCGGCCGGTGCGGCGGTCCACGATGGGCGCCGGGTTGCCGTGGGTGTCACCGTTGCCGTGGTTGATGACCTGGAGCGGTCCCCAGGTGCGGCCGCCGTCGGTGGAGCGTTTGAGGACGAGGTCGATGTCGCCCGCGTCGCCGCAGTCGTGCCGCCGGCCCTCGGCGAAGGCGAGCAGGGTGCCCCGCGCGGACTGGACGACGGCCGGTATACGGAAGCAGTAGTAGCCCGGGTCCTGGGCGGCCTTGAAGAGGATCTGCTGGTCGAAGCCACCGGCGGGGGTGCCCTGCGCGCCGTCCGGTGCGGCATGGACGGGGGCGGCCGGCAGGAGGGCGAGGGCCGTGGCGGTCAGTGCGGTGAGCAGGGTCGCGGCGCGGCGGCGGGGTCTGCTGCGGGGGCTGGGGTGTGCGCGGAGAACTGACGTCATGGTCCGGCCTGCCCTTCGAGGCATCGGCGTCGGGTCATCAGGACATCCCACGTCCTATGTGTGCATCGCGACGGAAGCTACTGCCGCGTGCGGACCGCGACAAGGAGCGTGCGTCGGTTCTCCGCGCCGCAGCCGGAATTCACTCTCCCGGCCCGCAGGTACTGCGCCGGGTGCGCCGACTGCGGTGCGGGGGCCGGGAGTGCCGCGTGGGCCGGGTGCCCCGAATGTGCCGCAGGCGCCCGCCGGGCCTCACGGCCGCAGCACCACCTTTCCGAGGTTCGCCCTGGCCTCGATGATCTCGTGCGCCTTGGCGGCCTCGGCCAGCGGCAGTTCGGCATGGACGGCGGCCCGCAGCCGTCCGGAGCCCGCCAGCTCCCACAGCTGGGCCCGGTGCTCCTCGTACAGCTCCCGGTGGACGGTGGAGAAGTGGCGCATCGTCAGCCCGGTGATCGTCTTGGCGCCCGCCAGCAGATCGTACGCCGGGACCGTGCCGCCACCGGAGTTGAAGAAGATGAGCCGGCCGCCGGGGGCCAGCGCAGCGAGGGCGCGCGGAAGCAGCTCGCCGCCGACACCGTCCAGCACGATGTCGACGGGCGCGCCCCAGGACTCCTGGTCGTACGTCACCACCTCATCGGCCCCCAGCTCGCGGAGGAACTCCGCCTTGGCGGCCGAGCTGACGGCGGCCACCACCCGTGGCACCCCCTGGAGCTTGGCCAGTTGGACGGCGAGATGCCCGGCGCCGCCGGCCGCACCGGTGATCAGTACGGACTCGGCGCCCTGTGGTGCGGCGGTGCTGAGCGCGGCGAGCGCGACATGCCCGCCGCGCACCAGCGCCACCGCCTGCACGGCGCTCGCCCCGTCCGGTATCCGGCTCGCCAGAAAGGCGGGGGCGAGGGCGAGTTCGGTGTACGAGCCGGTGAGGGTGAGCGAGGTGACGCGGTCGCCGGGGGCGAAGCCGGTGACGTCCGGGCCGTGCGCGACGACCGTCCCGGCGATCTCGCCGCCGGGCATGGCGGGCAGCGGGTCGCCGCCGCCGTTGCCGTCGCCGCGCACCCGCCGTACGCACGGCAGCGTGACGCCGATGGCCTCCGTACGGACCAGGAGTTCACCCGCGCCGGGCACCGGCGCCGCCGCCTCCTCGACCCGCAGCACGTCGGGACCGCCGTAGGAATGGAATCGGACGCGGCGCATGCGCAGCACCTCCAGGGGTGTCGGCCGGTGAGCACCGGCGGGCTTCATTGGGTGACCCAACGATATCCATAAACCATTGGACCTTCCAATGGTTTTTCGTTGGGTTCTCCAATGGGTTCTCGGTACGGTGGCCCCATGGCCGACACCCCCTACGCCCCCAGCCGTATCCGCGCGCTCCCCAGCTGGCTGCTGGGCCGTGCCGCCGCCCGCGGTCACCGCCTGGTCGCCGACGCACTGGCCGCCGAAGGCATGCGGATGATGCATCACGCCGTTCTCTCGGCGGTCGCCGAACTCGGTCCGGTCTCCCAGGCGGAGCTCGGCCGGACGCTGGCCATCGACCCCAAGGACATGGTCGCGATCGTCAACGACCTCCAGCGGGACGGACTGGTGACCCGCACCCCCGATCCCAAGGACCGGCGCAAGAACGCCGTCGAGATCTCCGCCGACGGCCGCCGGCGGCTGCGCCGCACCCAGCAGCTCGGCGACGAGGCCAACGCGGAGCTGACCGCGGCCCTGACCCCCGCCGAACGCGAGCAGCTGATCGCGCTGCTGGCCCGGATCGCGCTGCCGGCGGGGTGACGCGCGGCCGCCGGCCCTGCCGGGCGCGCGCCTCAGCCCGTGGTGGCCGCCGCGTCCAGGGCGATCCGGTGCTCACCCGCGTACACGTTCATGGAGCTGCCGCGCAGAAACCCGACCAGGGTCAGCCCGGTCTCGACGGCCAGATCGACGGCGAGCGAGGACGGCGCCGAGACCGCGGCCAGCACGGGAATGCCCGCCATCACCGCCTTCTGCGCCAGCTCGAACGAGGCCCGGCCGGAGACCATCAGCACAGCGGAGGACAGCGGCAGCCGCCCCTGCTGCAGCGCCCGCCCGACGATCTTGTCGACGGCGTTGTGCCGCCCCACGTCCTCCCGGATGTCGAGCAGCTCACCGTCCGCCGTGAACAGCGCCGCGGCATGCAGACCGCCCGTCCGCTCGAACACCCGCTGGGCCGCCCGCAGCCGGTCCGGGAGGGCGCTCAGCGTCTCCGGGGCGATCCGGACCGGGGTGTCGGGGGAGGTGTCCGGGGTCCAGCGGGCCGTGGTGCGCACCGCGTCCAGGCTGGCCTTGCCGCAGAGCCCGCACGACGAGGTCGTATAGACGTTGCGCTCCAGGCTGATGTCCGGGACCGGAACCCCGTCCGCGAGCCGGACATCGACCACGTTGTAGCTGTTGCCCCCGCTCCCGCTCTCCGTTTCGTCCGGGCCGGCGGTGCCCCCACTGGTGGCTCCCGCGCAGTAGACGATGTTCGCCAGTTCGTCGGCGCTCGCCAGGACGCCCTCGCTGACGAGGAAGCCGGCGGCGAGCGCGAAGTCGTCACCGGGGGTGCGCATGGTGATCGCCAGCGGCTTGCCGCCGACCCGGATCTCCATCGGCTCCTCGGCGACGAGGGTGTCCGGGCGGGTGCTCACGGCACCGTCGCGGATGCGGATGACGCGGCGTCGCTCGGTGACCCGTCCCATGTCTGATCAGTCCCGTCCGCACCGGTCCGGCCTGGTCCCGGTGCTGTATGTGCCGAGGGCCGGAGCGGCCCCTGATACGGATCGCCGTGGGCCACCGGTGCCGTGCGGGCGAGGTGACCTTGGCGTTCGCATTCTCCTGCACCTGGCGGGTGCGGTGGCGCGCCGCGAAGAGGGCGTGTACGCGCCGTAGTCGCGTGCCTGCGGATCGCTTCCCGGGGAGGGCCTTCCCGGCCGTACGGGCCGCACGGCCCTGGCGAATCCGCGGCTCGTCGACGGCCGTCGCCGGGCCCGCGCGGCCTGCCCCCTCGTGCCGACGTGGCGTCAGCTCTTCAGCTCGCGGCCGCCGAACGCGCCCGAGCCATCGGCCGTGGCCCAGGCGGCCGCCAGCCCGGCCTGGTCCAGCGTCCGCCAGTCCGGGGCGTCCTGCACCAGGAACCGGCCCAGCCGCCGTCCCAGCTCGACCATCGCCCGGCCGGTCCGCCCGCGCTCGGTGCCGTACGCGTCCAGCGCATCCGGCCGCTCCGGTACGGCGCGCAGTGCGGCCTCCAGAGCGGCGGCGTCCTGGAGCGCCTTCACCGCGCCGCCGCCCGTGTGCGGGCGGGCGACGGTGGCCGCATCGCCCGCGAGCAGCAGCCGGCCGGCGGTGTAGCGCGGCGCCGTGAAGTCGTACATGGGCTGGATGAAGCAGTCTTCACGGGGCGTCAGCCGGATCAGCCCGCCCCAGTACAGCGGCAGCAACTCGTCGGCCACATAGGTGAGATGGCGGTACAGGGCATCGGTGAGGGTGCCGGGCGGCAGACTGGTGGGGGAGGCCGACGCCAGGTCGAGGCCGGCCGGCGGGGCGGTGTACAGGACCCAGTTGGCGCGGTGGCCGCCGTGGCCGTCCGGGATGCGGTAGATGATGACGTGGCCGCCGGGGAAGACGACGTAGATGCAGTCCTCCACCGCCCAGGGAGTGGCCGGCAGGCCGGGGAAATCGAGTTCCGCCAGCCGCTCGGCCGGGATGGCGCCGCGCCAGGCCAGATAGCCGGCGTAGTCGGGCCGTACCTCGGGAAACGCGGCGGCACGGACCGTCGAGCGATAGCCGTCCGCACCGATGACCAGGTCGAAACGCTCCGTACGACGGCCGTCGTGGTCCCGTACGCCGTCGCTCGTGCCGCTGCCCCCGCCGCCCCCGCCCTCGCCGTCGTCGAGCCGCAGCGTGGCGCCGTCCGCGGCCTCGCTGACTCCGGCCACCCGGACGCCCGACCGGAAGACGGTGTCCTCCGGCAGCCGCCGCCGTAACTCCCGCCAGAGCGGCCCCCAGCAGTACGAGCGGAACGGGAAGGGCAGATCGCCGAGCCGGCGGCCGAGTGGCGCGCTGCCGTCGCGGAGGTACCAGCGGCGGGTGGTCAGCTGCACCCACGGCATCGCGGTGTCCAGGTAGCCGGCGGCCGCGAGTTCGGCGTAACGGGCGTTGTGCACCGCCAGGCCGACGCCGCGGTCCGCGAGGCGCCCGGTGGTGCGCTCAAGAACGGTGATCCGGCCCGCGCCGGCGCGATGCGCGGCCAGTGCCGTGGCGCAACCGGCGATACTGCCGCCCACGACGGCGACCTCGGCCCCTGCGATCCGGATGTGATCCGTGTTCATACGGTGCGTGCCCCCTGCACTTGTCCGGCGGCCGGTGGTCGGTCGGCGCGCTGCGGTCGACGGGGCACATTCTCACAGGAGTTGTCCCTGGCCGGACAGGATGCGTGCGGTGGGGCGGCGGGTCGCGCCCCGGATGGCAGGGCAGGAACGAAAAGCGCGAATCAAGGGAAGACGGAGGGATGGCCGGGCCCCGGTGTGGGTAGGTGCATGAGCCGGGGACGGATCAGCGCCCCGCATCAGGGGCCGGCCATCGCCGTGGCCCCGCGTGAATCGGCCCGGTGGCGGGATCTGTGGGGGATCCCGCTACCGGGCGTAGCGCAGTCACCGCCCGTCCCGATCCCGGCCATTCGGTCCGATCTGCGAGACCAGCCCAGGTCACCGGCCTTCATCCGGGTAATGTGCAGCCGATCAGGCATGACGTACCCGAAGCAGGACACCGCACCGGGCACCGGACCGACCATGAATGGCGAGACGCACATGAGCGAAGGGACCGCACCGGCGGCCGGCGAAGCGGCCTCCGTTGCCGACGAGGCGGCCCGTGAGCGGCTGCTTTACCTGCGCGGCAGTATCGACAACCTCGACGCCGCCCTGGTGCATCTGCTCGCCGAGCGCTTCAAGTGCACCCAGCAGGTCGGCGAACTCAAGGCCCGGCACAGCCTGCCGCCCGCCGACCCGGCCCGGGAGGCCGCGCAGATCGAGCGGCTGCGCCGGCTGGCCGAGGACGCCAAGCTGGACCCGGCCTTCGCCGAGAAGTTCCTCAACTTCATCATCGGCGAGGTCGTCCGCCACCACCGGGCGATCGCCGACCGTACGCACGAAGAGGCGACGGCGGAAGCCGCCGGGCCCGCCGCGGGCTGAGCCCCGGACGTCCGACGGAGGGCAGGGCACCGCCCGCGCGGCAACGATCCGCGTGGGCGCCCTCGTCTCCGGCGCGGCGCGCAGGGCACCGGCCAGCCGGCCGCGAAGATCGCGGCGCCCGGTGACGAAGGCCGTGGCGCCCCCGCCACGAAGCACCCCGGAGGCCCCTCGATGGCCGCCTCGGGCGGTCCCACCCGAAGAATGGCGCAGCTCCTCCTTGACCGTCCGGCCCCACGGTCGCCTCACCCAGCTGGCCCCGCCGCCCCAGCGGAGTGACACTCGCCATACCTGACGCCGGACCGTCTCGCAGTGTCGCCGCGCCCACTACCGTCCAGTAACACGGCTCCTCCGGGAGCCGACCGAGCGCCACCACCCTGCCCCTCCGGCCGTGCACCGAGAGCGGAGACACATGATGGCCACCACCCCCGCATCCCCCGCCGACCCGGCGCGGAGCGATAGCCCCGCCCCGACGCTCATACTCAAGCCCGGTACGTCCTGGCAGGACGCCTGGCAGCGCAGCCTGGCCGTGGCCCCCGAGGCGTTCCGCGACGATCAGGCCCTCAACCTCTGGGGCGCCACCTGGCATCCGGACGGCCACCCGCTGCCCGCCACCAGCCCCGTCGACGGCAGCCCGGTCGCCGGCCCGCCCCGGCTCGACGCGGACGCCGCGCTGCATGCCGTACGCGCCTCCCTCGACCAGCACCGGGCCTGGCGCCAGGTCCCGTTGGCCGAACGCAAGGCCCGGATCTCCGCCACCCTCGACGCGCTGACCGAGCACCGTGAACTGCTCGCACTGCTCCTGGTCTGGGAGATCGGCAAGCCCTGGAAGCTCGCGCAGGCGGACGTCGACCGGGCCATCGACGGGGTCCGCTGGTACGTCGACGAGATCGACCGGATGCTCGTCGACCGCACCCCGCTGCCCGGCCCGGTCAGCAACATCGCCAGCTGGAACTACCCGATGTCGGTCCTGATCCACGCGATGCTGGTGCAGGCACTGGCCGGGAACGCGGTGATCGCCAAGACCCCCACCGACGGCGGCCTGGTGTGTCTCACCCTCGCCTGCGCCCTGGCCGCCCGGGAGGGCGTCCCGGCCACCCTCGTCAGCGGCAGCGGCAAGGAGCTCTCACCCTCGCTCGTCCGCTCGCCCGAGATCGGCTGTGTCTCGTTCGTCGGCGGCCGGGACACCGGCGCCCGGGTCGCCACCGCCGTCGCCGACCTCGGCAAACGCCATATCCTCGAACAAGAGGGCCTCAACACCTGGGGCATCTGGAACTTCACCGACTGGCCGGTCCTGACGCCGCTGCTCCGCAAGACCTTCGACTACGCCAAGCAGCGCTGCACCGCCTACCCCCGGTTCGTCGTCCAGCGCGAGGCCTTCGCCGACTTCCTCGCCGCCTACCTCCCGGCAGTCCGCAGCGTCCGCTTCGGCCACCCGCTGGCCGTCGCCGACCCCGCCGATCCGCTCCCCGAACTCGACTTCGGCCCGCTGATCAACGCCGCCAAGGCCAAGGAACTCGCCGACCTCACCAACGAGGCGATCTCCCGGGGCGCGGTCCCCCTGCACCGCGGCAGCCTGGCGGACGGTCACTTCCTGCCGTCCCAGGACACCTCCGCCTACCTCCCGCCCACCACGCTCCTGGCCCCGCCCCCGTCCTCCCCGCTCCACCACGCCGAGCCCTTCGGGCCGGTCGACACCCTCGTCCTCGTCGACACCGAGGCGGAACTCCTCGCCGCCATGAACGCCAGCAACGGCGCCCTGGTGGCCAGCCTGTCCTGTGACGACCAGGAGGCCTACGACCGCCTCGCACCGCAGATCCGTGCCTTCAAGGTCGGCCACGGCAAGCCGCGTTCCCGGGGCGACCGCGATGAGCTGTTCGGCGGCTTCGGCAACTCCTGGAGCGGTGCCTTCGTCGGCGGCGAACTGCTCGTCCGCGCGGTCACCGAGGGCCCGGAGTCCGAACGTCTGCCGGGCAACTTCCCCGACTACCACCTGATGCCGTAGCCGGCGTCCCGGACCGGCTTCAGCCGATTCCCTGCCGGTCGGGGGACGAGGCGAACCGCCGGTCCGGGGCCGCCGGCACCGCGCGCTCCACCGCCTGGAGCAGGAGCGTGCGGTGCCGCACCAGCGGCTCCCGCCGTGGTTCGGGTGCGAGCCGCAGCAGATCGTCGATCCCGGCCAGCATCCGCCGGGTGACCTGCGGACTGTGCAGCGCGGCGACCCGGATCTCGGTCAGCCCCAGGTCCACCAGATCGGCCCAGGCCGGAACGTTCTGCACCAGCCGCACCGCACCGCGGCGGTCCCGGTGGTGCACCGCCCCGAGGGGCCGCCCCACCACCGCCGCGAGGATCTGCACGATCCGGTCCAGGCACTGCACGGCCGTGGTCGGATCGTTCACCGCGGGCGACAGCGCCCGCAGCGCGATGTCCGACAACTGCCGCAGCCCGAGCCCGAGATCCTGGTGAAAGGTGCGCTCCACCCCCACCGACACCGTGCGCCGCAGCGCCCACCGGGGCGGCACCGTCTCGCCGTGCACCGCCAGGACGGGCGTCCCCGGCAGCACGAAATCCCCGATCCGCGGCAGCAGCCGCAGCACGACCCCCTGCCGCCGCGCCACCCGCACCAGCCGCGCCACATACACATCCCGTACGACCCCGGCCCGGCCGGTGTGCGTGACCCGCCCCGTCTCGGCCGCCAGGGAGCCGCCGTCCTCCGAGCCCTCCTTGCCCGTGCCCTGCCGCGCCAGCATCCGCAGCGTCTCCCGGGTGATCCGGTCGACCACAGGACCCACCTGCATCAGCCGCAGCGTGGCCGACACATACGCGATGAACAGCACCAGACTGAGCACCACCAGGACCATCGTCAGCAGGCTCTGCACCACCGGCACCGAGGTGACCTGGCGGATGTCGGTCTCACTCTCGTACGAGGTGAGCACCAGCAGCGAGAACAGGAAGGTCGCCAGGAAGACGGTGAACGTGATCTTGCTGATCCGGCTCCGGATGAAGATCCGCACCACCCGCGGGGTGAGCTGACCGCTGGCCATCTGCACCGCGACCAGCGAAATGCTGAAGACCACCCCGATGAAGGTCATCATCGCCGAGCTGATCGTCGTCACGATCGTCCTGGTGTCCTCGGCGATCGACACCAGTTCCCGCAGTGCCGCATACGCCTTCTCCCGCTGGAGCAGCGCGACGATCTCAAGATCGAGCGTCGACGCACCCCACCACAGCAGCCCGGCACACACCAGTCCCGCCGACGGCGCGAACCAGAAGGTGTCCCGCAGATGCTCCCGTAGCGGCGACAGCGCACGTGGCCTGCGGGGACCAGTGATATGCGCGACTTGTCCCTCATTGCCCATAAAGCGAGGTTATGTGGGCAGCGGATATGCAGGTGAAGGGCACTCCGAAACCTTGGTATTGTTGTCCATGTCGCCGCGGGGAACGCCCCGTGAAGATCACACCTAGTCCGGGTGGCGGAATGGCAGACGCGCTAGCTTGAGGTGCTAGTGCCCTTTATCGGGCGTGGGGGTTCAAGTCCCCCCTCGGACACCAGCGAAAACCCCTGCTGAGCAGGGGTTTTCTGCATTTCCGGGTGACGGGGCAAGAGATGTCCAAATTGACTGTTCCATACCCTTTGTTTGGGAGTATCCTGAAGACCGGCCTACGGGGCGAGCGAGGGAGTTCGACCGGACTGGCCTCGGGGAAGGGAGCTCTGGCTCTCGCCGAGGACAAGAGGAAAGGTCGGGCTGAGAGGCTGAAAGGTCGTAAGACCGGACGGCGACCCCCAAGCACCTGATCCGGACAATGCCGGCGAAGGGAGCCCACCTCGTAGGTCTTTTGTGTGCCCGGTCAGGCGCTCCGCATCATGTCCGCGCACTTCTCCCCGATCATCATCGTGGTGATGCACGGATTCACGGCCGGCAGGAACGGCATCACCGAACCGTCGGCGACCCGCAGACCCGTGACGCCCTTGACCCGCAGCTGGGGGTCGAGCGGAGTGGCCTGGTCGTCGGTGGCGCCCATTCGGACCGTGCAGGCGGGGTGGTAGACCGTGTTGTGGGTGGTGCGGATGTAGTCGAGGAGCTCGGCGTCGGAGTGGGCGGAGGGGCCCGGGGCGAGTTCGGTGCCCGCCCAGTCGGCCATGGCGGGCTGGGCGACGATCTCGCGGGCGAGCCGGAGCCCGTGGGTCATGACGCGGATGTCGTGCTCGTCGGTGAAGTAGCGCGGGTCCACCTTGGGCTTGTCACGGAAGTCGCGGGTGCGCAGCCGTACGGTGCCCAGGGAGCGGGCGCGGGTGACGTTCGGGGTGAGGCAGAAGGCGTTCTCCGAGGTGGGGTAGCCGCGGCGGTAGGTGTTCATGTCGAAGGGCACCTGGCCGTAGTGGAACATCAGGTCC
>Ga0207426_1001003_pt1 | contig 27442 bp, 19 predicted proteins | sample AraplaMF_Cvi_mMS_FD_184265 | JGI IMG/M metagenome (GOLD analysis project Ga0207426, IMG submission 184265) | Arabidopsis root microbial communities from the University of North Carolina, USA - plate scrape MF_Cvi_mMS (SPAdes) (version 2) | ecosystem: Host-associated > Plants > Roots > Endosphere... | reverse complement strand
AGGTGCCGGACGACTGGCCCGCCCACCCGGACCTGACCCTGGCCCTCAACGGCATGGGCGGCTTCGACTGGGACCTCGACAGCGGGCTGATGCACATGGACACGCCCGCCCTCGAGGTGTTCGACATGCTCCCCTCGGAGTACGACGACCGCCCGGCCACCCTCGGCTGCCGCGTCCCGCCCCACGAGGCGGCCCGCCTGGACGCCCTGGTCGCACGCGCGCTCAAGGACGGCAGCGACTCCTACGGCGCCTACTTCCGGGTCCGGCTGCGCGACGGCGAGCTGCGCTGGACCCACAGCCAGGGCAGCATCCGCCGGGACAGCAGCGGCCGCCCCCGCCGCATCATCGGGGTGGTGCGCGACGCCAGCCACGAATACACCCACGCGGCCGAGCGGCTCGCCGTCGACGAGGAGCGCCGCCGGCACACCAGCGTCGTCGAACGCACCACCGCGGCCCTGGCCCACGCCCGGACCGTCGGCGAGGTCATCGCCGTGCTCGCCGACGAGCAGGGGCTCAGCCGGCTGGGCGCGGAGAACGTGATCCTCGGACTCGTCGAGGCCGGACGCATCCGGCTGGTCTCCGAGGGCAAGGCGGGAAGCTTCGTGCCCGATCTGGAGTACACGCGGGTGGGGGACGAATTCCCGATGAGCGAGGTCGTCCGCACCCTCACTCCGCGTTACGTGGGCAGCCGCGCGGCCTTCCAGCACGACTACCCCCGGCTGTGGCCGGCCATCGAGCCGCTCAACGTCCACTCCGCCGCCTATCTGCCGCTGATCGCGCAGGGCCGCCCGATCGGTGTCATCGGCCTCTTCTTCGAGCGGGAGAGCGACTTCCGCGACCAGGAGCGCAACGTCCTGGTGGCGCTCGGCAGCAGCATCGCGCAGAGCCTGGCCCGCGCCATGCTCTACGACCAGGAACACGATCTCGCCGCGGGCCTCCAGCAGGCCATGCTGCCGCGTCGGATCCCCGGTGTCGTCGGCGCGCAGATCGCCGTCCGCTACCGCTCCGCCCGGATGGGCCGGGACATCGGCGGCGACTGGTACGACGTCATCCCGCTGCCCGACGGCCGCGTCGGCGCCGTCATCGGCGACGTCCAGGGCCATGACACCCAGGCCGCGGCGCTCATGGGCCAGCTGCGGATCGTGCTGCGCGCCTACGCCGCCGAGGGGCACGCCCCCGCCACCGTCATGGCCCGCGCCTCCGCCTTCCTCAACGAACTCGACACCGACCGCTTCGCGACCTGCACCTACGTCGACGCGGACCTGAGCACCGGTGCCGCCCGGATCGTCCGGGCCGGCCACATCGACCCGCTGCTCCGGCACGCCGAGGGCATCTGCCGCAGGCTGCCGGTGGCCGGCGGGCTGCCGCTCGGGATCTCCTCCGAGTTCCGGCGGCTGGACTACCCGGTCACCACCGTCCTGCTCGCCCCCGGCGACACCCTGCTGCTGTGCACCGACGGCATCGTCGAACAGCCCGGCACCGACCTCGACGACGGCATGCGGCGGCTGGCCCGCGAGGTCCGCCAGGGCCCCCAGGACGTCCAGCAACTCGCCGACCGGCTCTGCGAAACGGCGGACGAACGGACCGGCGAGGACGACATGGCGCTGCTCCTGCTGCGCCGCCTCGGCGCGCCCGAGCACGACATCGTCGGACGGTTCCGCCAGCACATCGCGCCCGCCGACCCCGAGGGCCTGTCCGCCGCCCGGCACATGATCCGGGCCGCGGTGCGCGCCTGGGGAGCGGCGGAGCGGGCCGAGGAGATCGAACTGGTCGCCGACGAGCTGATCACCAACGCGCTGCTGCACACCGACGGCGAGGCCATCGTCAACATCCGTATGCCGCACAGCGTGGGCCGGCTGCTGCGGCTGGAGGTCGAGGACCACTCCAGCAGCCTGCCCCGCCGCCGCGAGCCGGGCGAGGCCGGAGTCTCCGGCCGCGGACTGCTGCTCGTGGACCGCCTGGCCGATGTCTGGGGTGTGGAACCGCGCGGCAGCGGAAAGTGCGTATGGTGCGAGTTCAACTGCTCCTGACCGGGAGGCGGCGCACCGCACCGGCAGGGGCACACAGCGGGAACGGGCGCCGAGGCATCGGCACGGTCAGTGAGGACGGCTCTATGGGTTCGTGGGCGGCACAACAGCGCCAGGAAGCACGCCAGTTGGCGGCGCGCCTCTCGGCGGAGGGCGTCCGCAACGTGGCGCTGACCTGGGTGGACAACGCGGGCATCACCCGCGTCAAGACCATCCCCGCCGAACGCCTCGCCGCCGCGGCCGAACGCGGTATCGGGATGTCACCCGTCTTCGACGTCTTCACCTCCGACGACGCCATCACCGCATCCGAGCACCTCGGCGGCCCCGACGGCGACCTGCGGCTCTTCCCCGACCTCGAACGCGTCACCTCGCTCGCCGCGCAGCCCGGCTGGGCCTGGGCCCCCGCGGACCGCTACGACCAGCTCGGCCTGCCGCACCCCGCCTGCCAGCGGCAGTTCGCCCGGCGCATGACGGAACGGGCCGCCACGGCCGGCCTGGAGCTGCGGATGGGCTTCGAGACCGAGTGGGTGGTCACCCGCGCCCCCGCGGGACACCCCGCCCCCAGCGGCGCCGACGAGCCGCTCGACTACCCCTGCGCGGGCCCTGCGTACGGCATGACCCGGGTCGTCGAACTCTCCGACTACCTCCGCGACGTCACCGAGGCGCTGAGCGTCCAGGGCATCGACGTCCTCCAGATCCACCCCGAGTACGCCCCCGGCCAGTTCGAGGTCACCACCGCTCCCGGCGACCCGGTCCGCGCCGCCGACGACGTGGTGCTGGTGCGCGAGACCATCCGCGCCGTCTCCGTCCGGCACGGACTGCGCGCCTCCTTCGCCCCGTCGGTCGTCGCCGGCGAGGTCGGCAACGGCTGCCACCTCCACGTCGGGCTCTACCGCGACGGCACCAGCCTGCACCGCAGCCCCGACGCCGCATGGGGCCTGGCGCCCGAAGCGACCGCCTTCCTCGGCGGCATCCTCGGCGCCCTGCCCGCCCTCCTCGCCATCGGCTGCCCCTCACCCGCCAGCTATCTGCGGCTGCAGCCCTCCCACTGGGCCGGCGTCTACCAGTGCTGGGGCGTGGAGAACCGGGAGGCGGCGCTGCGCCTGATCACCGGCGCTCCCGACGACCCGGACGGCGGCCACGCCGAGGTCAAGACCTTCGACGCCGCCGCCAACCCCTACCTCGCCGTCGGCGCCGTCATCGCCGCCGGCCTCCACGGCATCGAGTCCGCGACCCAGCTGCCGCCGCCCCAGACCGGCGACCCGGGCGTGCTCGGCGTCCGCGAGCGCGCCCGGCGGGGCATCGTCCGGCTGCCCGCCACCCTCACCGAGGCGGCCGACCGGCTGGAGAAGTCCGCCCCGCTGTACGAGGCGATGGGCGAGGTGCTGCACGGCGCCGTCCTCGCCGTCCGGCGCGCGGAGGAGGCCCACTTCGCCGAGAGCGAGGACGACGCGATCGCCGCCGCCACCCGCTGGCGCTGGTGATGCCAGCGGACGCCGTGGGAAGCGTCCCCGGCCCCGGCGACGGCCTGCCGCCACTGGTGGACCACCACTGCCACGGAGTGCTCCGGCACGCCCCGGACCCCGGCACGTTCGCCGCGTACCTCACCGAGTCGGACCGGCCGCCCGCCGCCGGCACCACCTACTTCGACACCCAGGCCGGCTTCGCGGTACGCCGTTGGTGCCCGCCGTTGCTCGACCTGCCGGCGCACTGCCCGCCGGACCGCTACCTGGCCCGCCGCGCCGAACTGGGCCCCGCCGAGACCCGCCGCCGTCTGCTGCGGGCCACCGGCATCGGCACCTACCTCCTCGACACCGGGCTGCCCGGCGACCTGACCGGCCCGGCCGAGACCGCCGAGGACGGCGGCGGCACCGGGTTCGAGGTCGTACGGCTGGAGACGCTCGCCGAGCGGCTCGCGGCCGGCACCCACGACGCCGAGGAGTTCACCGACGCCCTCGCCCGTGCGGTCCGGGACGCGGCGCGCACCGCCGTCGCTTTCAAGTCCGTCGTCGCCTACCGCCACGGACTCGCCCTGGACCCCTCGCCGCCCGCCCCGGGCGCGGTGCACACCGCGGCCCGCTCGTGGCTGGCCGCGGGCGCGCCCCGGCTCACCGACCCGGTCCTGCTGCGCCACCTCGTCCAACTGGCCGTCGCCACCGGCCGCCCCCTCCAGCTCCACACCGGTTTCGGCGACCCCGACCTCCGGATCGACCACGCCGACCCGGCGCTGCTGACCGACCTGGTCCGCGCCACCGCGGACACCGGCACGGACCTGGTGCTGCTGCACTGCTACCCGTACCACCGCCAGGCCGCCTACCTGGCCGCCGTGTTCCCGCACGTCCACGCCGACATCGGGCTGACGCTCACCCACACCGGCCCGCGCGCCGCGGCCGTGCTCGCCGAGTTCCTGGAACTCGCGCCGTTCGGCAAACTGCTCTTCTCCACCGACGCCTACGGCCTCCCGGAGCTGTACGTCGTCGGCAGCGCCCTCTTCCGGAACGCGCTGGGCACCGTCCTCGGCGACTGGGTGTCCTCCGGGGCCTGGTCCGCCGAGGACGCCCGGCGGGTCGGCGCGATGATCGCGGCGGAGAACGCGCGGAGGGTGTACGGGCTGGAGGGTGGGTGAGGGGCGAGGGCGGCCGGGACGTGCGTGCGAGCGGGCGGCCGGTGACGGGGCCCGGCCGACTTACGAGCCGGTGACGGGGCCCGGCCGACTTACGAGCTGGTGACCGAAGTGGTCGCGTCTCACGCGGGGTTGTCGCCGCGCCCTCGGGCGGGCCCCGGTGGTCACGTGATGTGGCTACCCGGGTGGCAGTCTCGTGCGGCGGGAACCGGCACGGTCGGCCGATCGTCATGCAGAGCATGCCTTCCGCTCTCGTTCTTGGTTTCGACCCGCATGAAGTGCCCGGGATGGACGGGGACGCCGTGCGCGCGGTCCTCGACGAGGAACTCGCCCGCTTTGGCGAACATGCCATCGATGCGTCCATGACGCTGATCGCGCCGGATGAATCGGCCGAGTCCGTGGTGGTCGCGGCGCTGTCCGAACGAGACTGGGACGTCGTCGTCATCGGGGGCGGGATACGCAAGCCGGAAGCCCTTGTGACGTTCTTCGAGCAGGTCGTGAACCTGGTCCGACAGCATGCCCCAGGGGCCGCGATCGCGTTCAACACCAGCGGCGGTGACAGCGTCGAGGCAACCAAGCGGTGGCTGTGAAACCCGGCCCGTGGGCTGCACCGCCTCGGCTCCGGAAGGTGCTTGGCGCTGTCGCTCACCAGCCCGCCGGCCCGTAGGTGATCGGGGGCGTGGGCCACCAGGGGTGTGGGCGACCGGGCGTGGTGAGCGGAGGCCGAGGGCGTCGGCCGCTCCGCCCGTAAGGGGTGACCGGCGCGAGCGCCACTTCCCGCCCTGCCGCCCGCCGCGGCCCCGCGGCATGCTTTACTGCGCCGCGTGGCCCCTACAACGACCCCCGAGAAGAGCGAAATACCCCTGCGCTCCCGGATATTCGCCGACCTGACCCCGCTGCGCCTCTCCCCGGACTACCGCCGCCTGTGGTGCGGCAACACCATTTCCTGGATGGGCCAGCAGATGACCGCCCTCGCGGTCTCCCTGCAGGTCTACGCCCTCACCCACTCCACCTTCGCGGTCGGCCTGGTGGGCCTGTGCTCCCTGGTGCCCCTGGTGGTCTTCGGGCTGTACGGCGGCGCCATCGCCGACACCGTCGACCGGCGCACCCTGGGCCTCTACAGCGCCGCCGGGGCCACCGCGATGTCCGTCACGCTGGCCGCCGCCGCGGTGGCCGGATACCACCGGGTCTGGCTGCTCTACACCGTCGTCGCCCTCCAGGCCGTCTGCTTCGCGATGAACTCGCCGGCCCGCTCGTCGATGATCCCGCGGCTGCTGCCGCCCGAACAGCTGCCGGCCGCCAATGCCCTCAACTCCCTGACCAGCAACCTCGGTCTGATGGGCGGGCCGATGCTGGGCGGTGTCATCGTCGGCCTGTGGGGCTACCAGGCGGCGTACCTGATCGACGTGGTGGCCTTCGGCGCCGCGCTGTACGCGATGTGGCGCCTGCCGTCCATGCGTCCCGAGCAGGGGGAGGGGCCGCGGCGCCGGGCCTCCGTCCTGGACGGCCTGCGCTTTCTCGCCACCCGCCCGAACCTGCGGATGACGTTCTTCTCCGACCTGGCGGCCATGGTGCTGGCCCAGCCGCGCGCGCTGTTCCCCGCGATCGCGGTGCTCTGGTTCGCCGGGGACGCCAAGACCGTCGGGCTCCTGGTGGCCGCGCCCGCGGTGGGCGCCGTACTGGGCGGGCTGTTCTCCGGCTGGCTCGGCGGCATCCGCCGGCACGGCCTGGCCATCCTGATCGCGGTGGCCGCCTGGGGTGCGGCCATCGCCTGCTTCGGACTCTCCCGGCACCTGTGGCTCGGCCTGTTCTTCCTGGCCGTGGCCGGCTGCGCGGACACCATCTCGATGGTGTTCCGCAGCACCATGCTGCAGGCCGCGACGCCGGACGCGATGCGCGGCCGGCTCCAGGGCGTCTTCATCGTCGTCGTCGCCGGCGGCCCGCGGCTGGGAGACTTCCTCGCCGGCTCGGTCGCCGATCTGACCTCCCCGGCCACCGCGGTGATCGGCGGCGGCCTCGCCTGTGTCCTGGTGGTGACCGGGCTGGGCCTGGGGCACCGCGCCTTCGCCCGCTACGACGCGCGGGATCCGCAGCCGTAGGTCTGAACCTGCTGGACCCGATGGCCCTTCCGCCGATGCCGATGCCGATGCCGATGCCGATGCCGAATGCGCGGTGCCGATGCGGAGCCGGTGGCCCGGTGCCCCGGTGGCCGGGGCCATGGGGCGCACCTTCCGTGGGGCGGACCGGGGGCGGGCCCGGCGGCCGCGGGCCGGCTCGCCGGGGGAGCCGTCAGTAGCGGGTGAGGGCGGTCGGCCCGTGCGCCGTGCCGATGGCGATGTGCGGGTGTGCGGACGGCCGTACCCAGGACAGGATCCGGGCCACCGCTGCGGCCGGTACGGAGACACAGCCGGCCGTGGCGCCCTTCCCGTTGACATGGAGGAAGATCCCGGCCCCGCGGCCGTGCACCGGACGGTGGTAGTTGAAGCCGATGACCAGGGCACGGGCGTACTGCGCGGGGTAGTCCGCCAGCCGTTCGGACTCGCCGGGCGCGCAGTCCGGCGGCAGTGGCGCCACCCAGCGGTTGTAGGAGGCGGCGGCGTTGTCCTCGCACCACCAGGAGTCCGCGCCGACCCTGCGGTACGGGACGGCGGTGCCGGCCGGCGGCGGGAGGATCCCGAAGGCGAACGGCAGGTCGTACAGCCCGGTGGGGGTGGTGGAGGTGCCCTGCACCCGGGTGCCGCCCTCGGTCAGCCCGCCGGAGCCGAAGCGGGCGGGCGCCCATCCCACCTGCCGCCAGCGGCCGTTGCGCCGCTGCCACCACCGCACGGTCCCGGTGGTGGCGTCCGCCGTGGGCGCCAGGGCGGTGATCAGCTGGTCGCCGCCGCCGGTGTCGGCCATGCGGAGGGGGAGGGGGAGGCGGTGCACGGGAGCGCCGGCGGGCGCGGGGGCCGCCGGGACGGGCGCGGCGAGCGCAAGCAGCGCCACGGCGGCCGCCGAGACCAGCGCGGCGGCCCGGCCCCGGGCCGCGGTTCGGCCCCGGACCACGGCCCGGGCCGCGGCGGCCGCCCCGGCCGCCCGGACCGGGCGCCCGTCCGCGGTCGTGGTCCCGGCCGCCGCCGGGTGCGTCGTCGTCCCTGTACGCGTCATGGGCATGACCGCAATGTAGGGCGCGCCCGGCCCGTCCGGCGCCGCCCGTTCAGGTCATATACGACGCCCGCGGCCCGTGCGCAACCCGTCCGCGGCAGTCCGCCGTGCGCCGGGGCCATGGACGGGCGAAACTCGGGTACGGGGGCTCATGTGCCACTAGCCGTCTCAGTCTGGAGGCCCGCAGTGCAGCGGCAACCGCAAACGCGCAGTGAGCGCACGCTCGACCGCGATCCGCAGCCCACGCCCCCGGATCCGGGAGGCCCGCCGCCCGTCCCGGACCCGCTTCCCGGCCCGCCGAGCCCGCCCGGGCCGCCGGATCCCATACCGCCGGAACCCTCGCCGATACCCCGTCCGCCCGGACCCGATCCCGACCCGGTCCCGGAGCCGTCCCCGCAACCGTCGCCGCTCTCCTAGGAGCCGCCCGGGCCCTTCGCCCCCTCGACCAGGGGGCACTCCGCTTCCCCACCACCGAGGAGGTGCTGATCATGGCCATCGCCACGGTCAACCCGGCCACCGGCGAGACCCTGAAGACCTTCGACGCCCTCAACGCGGGCGAGATCGAAGATCACCTGGTCCGGGCGGACCAGGCCTTCCAGGAGCACCGCACCACCAGCTTCGAGTACCGCAAGGAGCGGATGCTCGCGGCCGCCGACCTGCTCGACGCCGACCAGGACGGCATCGCCCGCACCATGACCACCGAGATGGGCAAACCGCTGGCCCAGGCGCGCGCGGAGGCGGCGAAGTGCGCCAAGACCATGCGCTGGTACGCCCACCACGCCGAGGAACTGCTCGCCGACGAGCACCCCGATCCGGCCGACGTCAGCGATTCCGGTGCGATCCGTGCCGTGGTGCGCTACCGCCCCCTCGGCCCCGTCCTTGCGGTGATGCCCTGGAACTTCCCGCTCTGGCAGGTCGTACGGTTCGCCGCGCCCGCCCTGATGGCGGGCAACACCGGGCTGCTCAAGCACGCCTCCAACGTGCCGCAGACCGCGCTCTATCTGGAGGAGCTCTTCAGCCGCGCCGGTTTCCCCGAGGGCTGTTTCCAGACCCTGCTGATCGGGTCCGGGGCGGTCGAGGACATCCTGCGCGACCCGCGGGTGGTCGCCGCCACGCTCACCGGCAGCGAGCCGGCCGGCCGTGCGGTGGCCTCCACCGCCGGTGACGAGGTCAAGAAGACCGTCCTCGAACTCGGCGGCAGCGACCCGTTCATCGTCCTGCCCTCCGCCGACCTCGACAAGGCGGTCCGCGTCGGGGTCACCGCACGCGTCCAGAACAACGGGCAGTCGTGCATCGCGGCCAAGCGGTTCCTGGTGCACCAGGACGTCCATGACGCCTTCGCCGAGCGGTTCACGGCCCGCATGGCCGCGCTGACCGTCGGCGACCCGATGGACGAACACACCGACATCGGGCCGCTCTCCAGCGAACAGGGCCGCTCCGACCTGGAGGAACTCGTCGACGACGCGGTCCACCAGGGCGCCACCGCACTGTGCGGCGGCCGGCGGCCGCCCGAGCACGGCGCGGGCTGGTTCTACGAGCCGACGGTGCTGTCCGGCATCACCGAGGGGATGCGCATCCACCGCGAGGAGGCGTTCGGCCCGGTCGCCACGCTCTACCGCGTCGCCGATCTCGACGAGGCGGTGCGGCTGGCCAACGACACCCCGTTCGGGCTCGGTTCCAACGCCTGGACCCGCGACCCCGACGAACAGCAGCGTCTCGCCCGTGACGTGCAGGCCGGCGGTGTCTTCTTCAACGGGATGACCGCCTCCCACCCGGGCATCCCCTTCGGCGGCGTCAAGCGCTCGGGCTACGGGCGGGAGCTCTCCGGGCACGGCATCCGGGAGTTCTGCAACATGACGACCCTGTGGTACGGCCCGGAGGACTGAACCGGGCCGGAAAGAAGCGCTGCCGGTGCGCGCATGCGCCAGGGCGGTTTCCGTGACGGATGTGAGGGTGTACGTTCCGGTCAGGTCGAGCCGGCCAACGGCCAGGTTGGTCGGCTCGGCCCTTGCTGCTCCCGGGGCGCACGGAGGCATCCGCCTTCTTCCGTAGGTCAGTTGACGGGCCGTCGCCAGGCGTGGCGGATGAGTCGGACAGGTCGCTCACCGCCTCCTCCCAGGAAGTGACGGGACGTCACCCCGGCCGCGGTGACGGGACATCACCCCGGCCGCGCCGCCTCCTGCCCGTCCGGAACCGCGAACTCGCACCACAGGGCCTTGCCCGCGCCGCGCGGCTCGGCGCCCCACTCGTCGGCGAGCGCCTCGACCAGCATCAGCCCGCGGCCCGAGGTGGCGGTCTCGCCGGGACTGCGCCGCCGCGGCCACCGGCTGGAGCGGTCCTCGACCTCCAGCCGGATCCGGCGCGGGGTGCCGGGCAGCAGCTCCATGGAGACCAGGGCGCCGCTCTCGGTGTGGGTCAGCGCATTGGCGATCAGCTCGGAGGCGGCGACCTCGATGTTGTGCACGACGGTGCCCGCCCGCCACTGGTCCAGGGTGCGGCGCACCGCGGAGCGGACCTCCGCGGTGCCCGACGGGTCCGCCTGGTGGACGTGCAGCCGCAACCGCGGGGTGGCGACGGTCCCGGAGACCGGCAGCCGGTGCAGCAGCAGGAGGGCCATGTCGTCCTCCGAGCCGGGGTCGGCCCACAGGTGGTCCGAGAGCCGGTCGGCGAGCGCCTCCAGCTCCGTGGGCCCGGTGCGCACCGCCGCGGACAGCGCCTCGATCCCGGCGGTGATGTCCTGGCCGGGCTGTTCGACCAGGCCGTCGGTGCACAGCAGCAGGGTCGACCCGGGCTCCAGGAACAGCTGGGTCTCCGGGAAGTGGTCGTGCCCGAAGACCGTGGCCAGGCCGAGCGGCAGCCCACCGCGGACCTCGGGCCAGTCGATGTGCCGGGAGCTGTTGCTGATCAACGGGCCGAGGTGGCCGGCCCGCGCCAGGTGCAGTGCCCCCGATTCCATGTCGGCCTGGACGTAGGTGCAGGTCGCGAACCGTTCGGTGTCCAGCTCCGCCAGGAACCGGGACGCCCGCACCAGCACCGTCTCCGGCGAGTGCCCCTCGCTGGCGTAGGCCCGCAGGGCGATCCGCAGCTGGCCCATCACGGCGGCCGCATGGGTGTCATGGCCCTGTACGTCGCCGACCACCAGCCCGGTCCGCCCCTGGGGCAGGGCGATCACGTCGTACCAGTCGCCGCCGATGTCCCGGCCGACGCTCGCCGGGTGGTAGCGGACGGTGACCGCGCCGCCCTCGATGGGCGGGAGCCGGCGCGGCAGCATCGTCGCCTGCAGCCCCGTCGCGAACTCCCGCTCCTGGTCGAAGAGGGTCGCCCGCTGCACCGACTGCGCGACGACACCGGCCAGCGCCAGCGCCAGGTTCCTGGCCTCCGGCGACTGCACCGCGGGCTCGGCGGTGAACAGCCCCAGCGCCCCGATCACGGTGTCCTGTGCGATCAGCGGCAGGAACGCCGCGCTGCCCGCCGGCAGCACCTCGGTGTACGGACGCAGCCGGGGATAGCGGGCGATCAGCTCGCCGCGGGTGCCGAGGAAGACGGCGCGGCGCCCGCGTGCCGCGTCCGCCAGCGGCAGGGTGTCGTCGAGCCGCGAGGTCATCATGTCGTCGGGCACCTCGCCCTCCAGCCCGGCGGTGGCGATGACCTCGAACTCGTCGTTCTCGACCAGGCCGAGGACCAGACCGTCCGCGCCGAACCGCCGGGCGCCGCCGCTTCCGGTGAGCACCCGGGTCACGTCCTTGACGGACAGCGCACGGGCCAGCGCGGCGGTGGTCTGCTGCACCATCACGGTCTGCCGCTGCCGCTCCTGCTGGAGCGAGCGCAGCAGCGCGGAGTCCGCCAGCTCGCTGGTCGCCTCCCTGACGATGCCGATGACCCGGTACGGCACCCCGTCCGCGGTGTGCAGGATCCGTCCCTGGGCGTGGGTCCAGCGCTGGGTCCCGTCACGGCACTGGACCCGGAAGTAGGCCCCGGAGGAGGAGTGGCCGTCCAGCAGGGCCTGCGACAGGGCCTCGTCCAGCCGGCGGCACTCCTCGGGCGGTACCCGGGTGACCAGGGACGCCCGTACGCCGTCGTATTCGTCCGGGCGCAGGTCGAAGACGTCCATGGCGCCGGGGTCCAGGTCCATGGCACCGCGGTCCAGATCCCAGTCGAAGGTGCCCATCCGGTTGAGCGAGAGCCGCTCGCGCAGGCCGATCGGCTGACCGTGCGACACCCCGGGCGCGTCCTCCTCGACGAGGCGCCAGTCCCGGCCTGCCCGGGGGTCGTACTCCTCGTCGAACGGGTCGGGGGGTACGTCGGTCATGGCGTGCCGGGCCTCGTGGCCGCGCGGTGCGGGACGGGCGCCCGCGGGGGGCGAGGGCAGCGCGGCGGCGCGGCCGGCGTCGCCGGGCCGAGCCTGCCTCGTGCCCACGGTCGCGGGCCGTTGACCGGGGCCGATATCCACCGGAACGCGGCCATGCGCTCACCCTAGGCGCGGGCCGCAGGCCCCGCATGTCCGGTACTCCGGACGCCGTCCGGGGGTACGGAGGACGGGTGACGGGGGCGGCGGGACCGCGGAGCCGTCACCCGTCCGGCGCTGTCCGATGCCGGATGCCGCGGGCTGCGCACCCCCCGAGCCGATTCGCATCCGCTCGTCAAGCCCTGATAACTCCCCGGCCGGGCGGGGCGCTTGACGCGGTACGTGCACGATCCGGGCCGACGGGCCGGACCGCCGGTGCGACCCCACCGGCCGGCAGCATCAGCAGGGCGTGACCCCACCGGCCCCCGGGGCGGACGTCCGGCGGGCGCCGCGGCCCGCCCTTCCTACGGGAAGGCACCCCCACCATGAGATCCCGAACGGTCCGGCGCTGCCCGACCGGCGCGCTGGGGGCGGCCGTGGCCCTGCTCGTCGTGGTGTGGACGGCCGCCCCGTACCCCGCCGGGCCGGAGCGGATGCAGGTCTACCTCACGACCACCTCCGACCCCGGCGGCCGGCAGGTCGTCAAGGGGCTGGAGAAGCAGACCCCGCTGCCCTTCGTCCCGGGCCGGGCCGGGCCGGGCCGGCGGCGTCACCGTCGACGACGCGCGGGCCCACCAGCGTTCCGAGGGCGGCAGCGCGTCCTTCACCGACACCGCCGCCTCGCTGCAGAAGAGCAGCGGCACACTCCCCGAGGCCACCCGCGACGCCACGCTGACCAGGCTCTTCGACCCGGTCAAGGGCATCGGTCCCGGCTTCGTCCGCAACCCCATGGGCACTTCCGACCCCGCCCGCTCCGGCGACACCGACGACGACCTGCCCGCCGGGCGGACCGACCCGGGCCTGGCGCGGTTGTCCGTCGCCCCTGACCTCGCCGGGTGCTGCCGCTGACCGCGCGGCCCCGCAGGCTCCACCCCGCCGTCAGGCGTGTGCCGGTGCCGCCCCCGCGACCGGACGGGTCTGGCGGGCCCGGTGCCGCAGGGTCGCCTTCCGCGTGGCCACATCGACGGTGTAGGCGTCGATGGTCAGCCGCGCGCCGGACACCTTCAGCACCATGAACCCGTGGTCGGAGAAGTTCTGCCAGGCCGCCGGGTGACCGAAGTGCGCCACCCCGTCCTCCGTCTTGGCCGACGCGCCGCACACCACCTGGCGGGTGCCGCCCGTACGGGCCGTCGGCTCCAGGATCTGCAGCGTGTGGTCGTGACCGGACAGGATCAGGTCGGCCCGCCCGCACACCACCTTCTCGTACATGTCCTTCAGATGGACGCCGCTGGTGTAGTTCCCGATCTCGAAACCGTCGTAGGAACCGGCGCTGCCGTGCTTGCCGTTGTTGAGGTACGGGTGGTGCCCGATCACCACCTTCCAGCGGGCCCGCGAGGCGCGCAGCGCGCCCTCCAGCCAGCTGCGCTGCTCGCGCATGTACGGCCCGTCCCACCGGTAGTGCGGATCGAGCTGGGCGACGTACGACGACCAGGGGATGGTGTCGATCGCGAAGAACTCCACCAGCGGGTCGGCGGCCGGCAGCGGCACGCTGTAGTAGCGGTCCGGCATGTACCAGCGCCGCGACGTGGCGGCGTAGGCGACCTCCCGGTCACCGCGCGACGGGTCGCCGCCGCTGCCGGGGATCAGGCCCGAGCAGTCGTGGTTGCCGAGCACCATCAGCCACGGCACGTCGATGCCGCTGTTCGGCTTCTCGAACTTGTCCTGGAACTCCGAGTCGTCGTCGGACTCCGGGCCGTTCTCGTAGATGTTGTCGCCGAGCCCCACGGCGAGGTCGATGCCCTCGGCCTCGCAGAGGTCCCGTGCGGCCGCCGCCACCGCGTACTGCGCCTCGTCGCCGGTCCCCGCGTCGCCGGTGACCAGAACCGCGAACTCACCCTTGCCGTTGGGGTGTTCGGGGAACGGGAAGGCTCCCGGGCCCTGGCGGCGGGGCGCGGCGGACGCGGGCGACTGGCCCGGCGAGGGCAGCACCGCGAGCGCCGCACCGGCCATGGCGCCGCCCAGCAGCGTCCGCCGGTTCACCCACTGCGGCACGCGCCCCGTCGTACGCGGCGGCGGCCCCCCGGCCGTCGCCGCCGATCCGGTCCGCAGCCACTCCTGCTCGGTCATGTCCGCCTGCGGCGGGATCAGTTCGTCTTCACACATGCCTGGATTTCTTTCACGATCGACAGAGGTGATGGTGACGAAATGATGAAGCCGGGGTGGACGTCCGGCGATCGCACGCCACGCCGCTACGCATCGGTAACAAAGCGTGTTCCAGGGGTCGTCGGACGGTGAGCGGATCGCCGGACCGGGCGGCGACGGCGTGCGCCGGCGGCACCCGTTCCGTCGCTCGTGCCCGTCCGGCGGGCCGGTCGCTGCCGGTGTGGCCCGCCGCCGTCACCGGGGGTTCGCGAGGCGGCGGAGCGTCCGGCCGAGATGGCGGACGTACTGGCGCTGGAAGACGGGGACCAGCGGGCCGGCGAGGCGGGTGAGCGCTCGCGCGGGGCGGCTGAAGGCGGTCACGGTGAACCACACCGAGCCGTCACCGCGCAGCTCGGCGACGAACGCCTCCTCGCCGCACTCGGGATGGCCCTCCCGGGCCCCGTAGCCGAAGCCGATGCGGTCCGCCTCGTCCACCGTCCACACCACGGTGCACGGCGCCCGCAGCCGCAGCGGGCCGAGACCCAGCGAGACCTCGACGCCCACGCCCGGCGCGGCCCGCGGCGCGCCGGCCCGGATGCGGGTGCCGGCCGCGCGGTGCATCCGGAAGGTGGTGATCGCCTCGCCGGCCGCGGCCAGAACCGCCCTGCCGTGGCCGAGCGGCAGCTCCTCATGGAGGTGGTGGTAGCCGGCCGGCAGCGGGGAGTGCCGAGTGCCGCCCCGCTCGGGGTAGTTCAGATCGCTCATGGGATGCGCTCCTCGGGCGGGCAAGGGAGGCGAGGGTGTCCGGAGAACCGTAAGCGATCGCCTCCGCCCGCGGACGCACCCCGCCCGCCCACGGAGCCCGCCGGCGGTCCCTGAGGGGGACGGCCCTGGGGGACGGCCCTGGGGGACGGTCCCTAAGGGGCGTCCGGGCCGCCCTCCGGTGCCCCGTGCCGTCCCGCTCCCGCGGCGAACCGGGCCGCGCCCTCCCTCGACTCGGCCAGCACCCCCTGGCCGTGCCGGAGCTCCGCGGCCAGCGCCGACCGCTCGTCCCTGCCCTCCTGGTCCAGCAGGGAGGCGCGGTCGCTGCGCAGGCATGCCTGCGGGAAGCGGGCGATCTCCGCCGCCAGCAGCTCGGCCTCCGCGCGAGCCGTCCCGGCCGGCACCACGCGGTGGACGAGGCCGATGTCCAGCGCCTCGGCGGCCGCGACCGGACGCCCCGTCAGCACCAGGTCCATCGCCCGGCTCGCGCCGATCAGCCGGGGCAGCCGCACCGTGCCGCCGTCGACCAGCGGCACTCCCCAGCGCCGGCAGAACACCCCGAAGACGGCGTCCTCCTCCGCCACCCGCAGATCGCACCACAGCGCCAGCTCCAGTCCGCCGGCCACCGCATGGCCGGCGACCGCCGCGATCACCGGCTTGCCGAGCCGCATCCGGGTCGGTCCCATCGGCCCGTCCCCGTCCGGCGCCACCCGGTTGCCGCGCTCGGTGCCGATCGCCTTCAGGTCGGCGCCGGAGCAGAACGTGCCGCCCTCGCCCCACAGCACCGCGACCCGGGCACCGTCGTCGGCGTCGAACTCCCGGAAGGCGTCGGCGAGCCGGGCGGCCGTCGCGCCGTCCACCGCATTGCGCGACGCCGGCCGGGACAGCACCACCGTGGTCACCGGCCCCGCGCGCTCCACCCGTACGGACATCAGGCCCCGCTCCCGGCCGCGGCCGCCGGGCGGCTGCGTTCCAGGATCGCGGCCAGGTCCGCGCCGGCCGGCAGGGTGCCGAAGGCATTGCCCCACTCGCCGTCGAGCCGCGAGGCGCAGAACGCGTCGGCGACCGCCGGGTGGCTGTACCGCACCAGCAATGACCCCTGCAGCACCAGCGCCAGCCGTTCCGCCAGCGACCGCGCCATCAGCTGCGCCCGCTCCGGATCGCCGAGCCCGCCGAGCATCTTGCGGACCCCGGCCACCGCCGCGTCCAGCCGGCGGTCGGCACCCGCCGCGGTCTCCACCTCCGCGAGGAACGCCTCCAGCGCGGCGGGCTCCTTGCCCAGCGCCCGCAGCACATCGAGCGCGGCGACGTTCCCCGAGCCCTCCCAGATGGACAGCAGCGGCGCCTCCCGGTAGAGCCGCGGCATACCGGAGTCCTCGACGTAGCCGTTGCCGCCCAGGCACTCCAGCGCCTCCGCGGCGTGGGTGCTGCCCCGCTTGCACACCCAGTACTTCCCGGCCGCCAGCGCCAGCCGCCGCAGCGCCGTCTCCCCGGCGTCCCCGGCCTGCGACCGGTCCACCGCGCTCGCCAGCCGCATCCCCAGCAGCGTCGCCGCCTCCGACTCGACCGCCAGATCGGCGAGCACCGAGCGCATCAGCGGCTGCCGGTCCAGCTTCCGCCCGAAGGCCTGCCGGTGCGCGGTGTGGTGCAGCGCCTGCCGCAGCCCCGCCCGCATCCCGGCCGCCGACCCCAGCACACAGTCCAGCCGGGTCATGTTCACCATCTCGACGATCGTCCGCACCCCGCGGCCCGGCTCGCCCACCGGCCAGGCCACCGCCTCGTCGTACTCGATCTCGGAGGACGCGTTCGAGCGGTTGCCCAGCTTGTCCTTGAGCCGCATCAGCCGCATGCCGTTGAGGGTGCCGTCCGGCAGCACCCGCGGCACCAGGAAGCAGCCGAGCCCCTCCTCGGTCTGCGCCAGCGCCAGGAAGACGTCGCTCATCGGCGCCGAGGTGAACCACTTGTGGCCGGTGAGGCGGTAGCTGCCGTCGCCGGCCGGCACCGCGCGGGTGGTGTTGGCCCGTACGTCGGAGCCGCCCTGCTTCTCCGTCATCGACATGCCCGCGATCAGGCCCGACTTGGTCAGCGGCGCCCGCAGCCCGAAGTCGTAGCTGCGGGCCGCGAGCAACGGCTCGTACTGCGCGGCGAGTTCCGGTGCGGCGCGCAGCGCGGGGACGGCGGCGTACGTCATCGAGACCGGGCAGCCGTGCCCCGCCTCGGCCTGCGACCAGACGTAGAACTTCGCGGCGCGCACCAGATGCGCCCCGGGGCGGTCGTCGGCCCAGGGCGCGGCGTGCAGACCGTGCTCCACCGCGACGGTCATCAGCTGGTGCCAGGCCGGGTGGAAGGCGACCTCGTCGATGCGGTGCCCGAACCGGTCATGGGTGTGCAGCCGGGGCGGCTGCTCCTCCGCCCAGCGCGCCTGGTCCTGTACCGCGGCGGAACCGGCCAGCGCGCCCAGCTCCGCCACTTCCCCGGTGCCCCACTCGGCGCCGTCCCGGACCAGCGCCTCCAGGAGGGCCGGCTCGTCCGCCGCGCTGAACCCGGTCAGCGGCGGGGCCTGATTCACGACTTCATGGGTGACGGTCATACCCTGACGTTACAGAATCAGAACAGCCGTGGGAAGACTGTAATGCCCCTGCCCGGCTCGCTAGGATTTCGTGCACATATGAACGACGACGACACCGGCACTCCCGACCGCACCGGGGCCGCCGCCCTCGCGCTGCGGCCGCTCACCGCACGCTCGATCGTGCTGAGCACCCTCCTCGGCCATCACCCGCCGCGGCTGCCCGCCCGCGCCCTGGTACGGGTCGGCGAGCTCTTCGGCATCGCCGAGGGCACCGTCCGGGTCGCCCTCTCCCGCATGGTGGCCGCCGGCGACCTGCACCAGGCCGACGGCTCGTACGCCCTCACCACCCGCCTCCTGGCGCGCCAGGCCCGGCAGGACGAGAGCCGCGCACCGCGGACGCGGCACTGGGACGGGGACTGGGAGATCGCCGTGGTCGCCACGGCGGAAGGCCGCACCCCGGCCGAGCGCACCGCGCTGCGCCAGGCGATGGCCGCGCTGCGGCTGGCCGAACTCCGCGAGGGCAGCTGGCTGCGCCCCGCCAACCTCGACCGGTCCCGCCCCGCCGTCGTCACCGCGCAGTGCACCTGGCTCACCGGCACCCCGGACGGCGACCCGGCCGCGCTCGCCGCCCGGCTGTGGGACCTGACCGGCTGGGCGCGCCACGCCGACGCCCTGACCGACGCACTCGACCGCGCCGGCGCCCCCGCGGACCGCTTCACCATCGCGGCGGCCGCGCTCCGCCATCTCCTCGCCGACCCGCTGCTGCCCGCCGGGCTGCTGCCCGACGACTGGCCCGGCGACCGACTGCGCCGGAAATACGCGGAGTTCGAGACCGAGCTGCGCACGCTGCTGCGGCAGTACCTGGCCGACGGGGAGACCGCCCGGCCGACCGGGTGACCTCCTCGGGTCCGGCCGGGAAGCCGCCGCACCGCCGGGCCGCCGCACCGCCGGGCCGCCGGGCCGCCGGGCCGCCCGGCACCGAACCGTCAGGCCATCGGACCCCGAGCCGTCAGCCCGCCGGACCCCCAGCCGTCAGCCCGTCACGCTCCCGGCCCGTCCGGCGTCCGCGGCGCGGCGGCCGGGCCCTTCCTGCGGCGCACCTCGTAGCCGGCCAGCACCACGGCCACCGTCAGCAGGCTCAGCCAGAACTGCGCGCGGCTGTCCGGCAGGAACGCCATCGCGCCGATCACCGACGCCATCAGCGCCACGGTCACCCAGCTCAGCCACGGGAACAGCCACATCTTCAGCGTCAGCCGCTCCGGCTCGGTGCGCTCCAGCTTCCGCCGCATCCGCACCTGCGCGACGGCGATCGCCAGATAGACGAACAGGGCGATCGCGCCGTAGGAGTTGATCAGGAACTCGAAGACGACATCGGGCGAGATCCAGGCGGCGACGACCGACAGATAGCCGACCGAGGTCCCGGCCAGCAGCGCCCGGCGCGGCACCCCGCTCTCGCTGACCGCGGTGAAGCCACGGGGCGCGTCCCCGTGCCGGGTGAGCGCGAACAGCATCCGGGAGGACGTGTAGAGCGCGGAGTTCAGGCAGGACAGCACGGCGATCAGCACCAGGGCGTTCATGACCGTACCGGCCGCGGGCACCGCGAGCCGGTCCAGCACCGCCGCGTACGGACTCACCTCGATCGCCCTCGACGTCCACGGCACCACCGCGACGACGAGGAAGACCGACAGCACGTAGAAGGCCACCACCCGCAGCACGATCGAACGGATCGCGTCCGCCACCGCCCGCTCCGGCTCGGCCGACTCGGCGGCCGCGATCGTGACGATCTCCGCGCCGGTGAAGAACCCGATGCAGGGCACGACGGCCGCCAGCACCGCGCCGACGCCCTCGGGCGCGAACCCGCCGTGGGCGGTCAGATTGCCCAGCCCGCCGGGGGAGTGCGGCCACAGGCCCAGCACGAACAGGGCGCCGAGGAAGAGGAACACCACGATCGCCAGGACCTTGACGGACGAGAACCAGTACTCGAACTCACCGTAGGAGCGGGCGGAGACCAGGTTGGTCGCGGTCAGCAGCGTCATCAGCACCAGGCTGACCGCCCACAACGGTGCGCCGGGCAGCCACAGCTGGACGATCCGGCCGCCGGCCACCGCCTCGACGGCGACCACGATCACAAAGAAGTACCAGTACAGCCAGCCGACCGTGAACCCCGCACGGAGCCCCAGGGTCTCGCGGACATGGGCGTAGAAGGACCCCAGCGCCGGGCGGGCGACCGTCATCTCGGCCAGCATCCGCATGATCAGTACGGTCAGCGCACCGGCCGCCAGGAAGGACAGCACGGCGGCCGGACCGGCGGACCGGATGACCACCCCGCTGCCGACGAACAGCCCGGCCCCGATGACCCCGCCCAGCGCGATCAGCTGCATATGGCGGCGTTGCAGCCCCTGCCGCAGACCGGCCGGCCCCGTCGCCGCCCCGGTCCGTGTCGTGCCGTCGTCCCGTACCGTTCCCGTGCTCATGGCAGGCGACGCTAACCGGCCAACCATGCAGCCGTGTTGCGGCAGTGTGTCGGCGTCCGGGGCGCGTGCCGCGGCGGGCCGTGCCCGTGCTCACAGCGGCAGGACGCACACCGGGACCGGCGCCGCGAACGGCTCGCCCGTGCGCCGGAGCGCCCCGGTGCGGGCGTCCACCGCGAACACCGTCACCGACCCCGACTTCTGGTTCGCCGCGAACAGCCACCGCTGGTCCGGCGAGAAGACGATCTGCCGAGGGAAGTCCCCGCCCACCGGCACGGTGTCCAGCAGCCGCAGCCGCGCCCCGGCCGCTTCCACGGCATAGCGGGTGAGGCTGTCGTGACCGCGGTTGGCGAGGTAGGCGAAGCGGCCCCCGCGGGTGACCAGGAACTGCGCCGGATAGCTGGTGCCGGGGCCGGTCCCGGTGGATTGCGGCGCACCGGGCGTCAGCCGCCCGCTGCGCCGGTCGTAGCGGCAGACCACGACCGTGTTGTCGACCTCGTTCGCCAGGTAGGCGAAGGCGCCCGACGGGTGGAACGTCAGATGCCGGGGACCGGCGCCGGGCCGCAGCGTCGCGTACGACACCTCGGTGAGTGCGCCGGCCGACTCGTCCAGCCGGTAGGTGTAGACGGTGTCGTTGCCGAGGTCTACGGCCAGCACATGGCGGCCGTCCGGGGCGGTGACGATCTGGTGGGCGTGCGGGCCGTCCTGGCCGGGGCCGGGCGGCGGGTGGGAGTGCGTGACCAGGTCCGTGCGCTCGCCCAGGGCGCCGGTGGCGCGGTCGACCGGGTGCACGGCGACGCTGCCCGAGAGGTAGTTGGCGCTGAGCAGCCAGCGGCCGCCGGGGTGCACCGACAGATGACAGGGGCCGGCGCCGCCCGTGGAGCGGGTGCCCAGCGGCCTGGGCGGCCCGTCCGGCGGCAGCGCCATCGCGGTGACCCCGCCCTGCTGCTGCTCGTCGACCGCGTAGAGGGTGCGGCCGGACGGCGCCAGGGCGAGGTAGGAGGGGTCGGCGACGCCCGCCACGCTGCCGGTGGCGGTGATCCGGCCGGTCGTGGTGTCGTACGTCCCGAAGCCGACGCCGGTGCCGCCGCCCGGGGCCGAGGTGTACGTCCCCAGGAAGAGCGGCCGGTCGCGCCGCGGGCGGTGCTCAGGAGCGTGCCGGTCGGCGGGCGCGGGCGCCGGGTCCCCCGTCAGCTGCCCCGCCCCGCCCGCCGCGGCCAGCCCCGCCGCGACGCCGAGGAAGCGTCTGCGGCCGATCCACGGCCCGGTCTGCGGTCCCGTACGCGCTGCGCTCATCCCACACCTCGGTGTTCGGCGGTCGGTGGTCCGTGATCGGGAGGTCGTGCCAGCAGGGTGGCTCCTCCCGCGCGCCGCGGCAAGTGACGCACGCGTCCGGCGCGGGGTGCCGCGCCGGGGACGGACCCCGGGCCGGCTCGGGTAACCCTGACGATCCCGTACATCCCCGTGATGACCATGACCCCCTCGCGTAGCACTCGAGTCGTACAGCACAACCCATACGCGGGCGGATTCGCCGCACCCCCTGCGGCTCGTAGTTTGTTGATCAAGGAACCGAGATGACCGAGAGGCCACGGATATCTATGTACGGCAAGGCATTCGCCCCGGAATACCAGGGCGAGTTGGGCACGGCACTGGGCGTGAACTCCTCTTACGAGGAGGTGCTGGCGACGGCGAGCCGCGCGCACGCCGAAGCCGGCACAGCCCTGGAGCGGTCCCGGGCCGCGCTCGCGGTCGCCGAGGCCAACCGGCGGCTCGGCCGGGTGACGCAGGCGGGCGACGCCTGGCGGCAGAGCTACCGCAGCGGCCGCAGCGCCGGTGACCGGGGCGCCATGGCCTGGGCGCTGTGGAGCGGCGGCACCCTGGCCCGCCAGTGCGGGTCCCTGCCGCTCGCCCGCCGGCTGCTCACCCACGCCGTGACGCTGGCCGACGGCAGCGGCGACCGTCTCGCCCACGGCTACTCCCTCGCCGGCCTCGCCGAGACCGGCCGCATACAGGGCGACTACGAAGCGGTCGCCGAACTCCACGAGCAGCTGCTCGCACAGGGCCGGGCGCACGGCGAGGCCCGGCACATGGTCTGGGCGATGTCCGGCATAGCCCAGATGCACCGCAACACCGGCGGCTACGACAAGGCCCTGGAGCTCTTCGAGGAATCCGCCCGCATCGCCGCCGAGGCGGACGACTTCCGCGGCCGCGCCTGGTCGCTGCGCGGCGTCGCCGACGTCCTGTCCGTGCAGGGCGAGACGGAGCGGGCGCTCACCCTGCTGTCCGAGGCGGAGGCCATCTGCCGCACGATGGACCTGGCCAGCGCGCTCGCGTACAACCACAAGATGCGCGCCAACGTCTTCTACCGCGCGGGCCGTTACGAGTCGGCGCGCGAGATGTACATCCTCGCGCTGGGGGAGTTCCGCGAGATGCAGGAGCCCCGCGGGGAGGCGCTCTCCCGGCTCGGCCTGGCCAAGTCCCGCTCCCGCCTCGGTCGCGACCGGGACGAGACACTGGCCGAACTCGCCGCACTGGAAGCCGACTTCACCCGCATCGGACTGCGCCACGCCCGCGACATGGTCATCGCCTTCCGTGCAGAGCTGACCGCGCCACCGGCGCCAGAAACTCCCGCTCCTCGGTGCGATGCCACCACGCCCGGGTCTCCCGCAGTTCCCGCCAGGTCGTGAACCGGTAACGGAACACCCGTGCCCTGATCCGGGCCGGCGGCAGATCGGGGAACGGATTGCGGTGCAACAGCCGCAGCGTGTCCCGGTCGTTCTCCAGCAGCCGTGCGACGAACGGCACGAACCACGACCGCGCATAGGCCGGGGACAGCGCGGCGAACCACATCAGCCAGTCCAGCCGGAGGTGATACGGCGCGAATTGCCGCGGCAGCCGCCGGACCTCGCCCGGCTTGCCGCGGAATTCGTACGGCAGCCAGGTGGTTTCCGGCCCGGTCACCGCGTCCGCGGTCCCCTCCACGACGATCTCCCGGCGCACCCGCGTAATACTCCCGAATGCGCCGTACGAATTGACCAGATGCAGCGACTCGTAGGACGTGTTCATCATCTGCTGCCGGGTCAGCAGATTGCGCGCGGGGCGGTAGCTGAGGGCGAGGACCCCGGCCGTGGCGGCGAGGGCCAGGACCTCGAACCACACGGGGGGCGCGGGCAGCGGCGCGGCCGGCCCGCCCCACAGCGGGGCCGCGGCCGACAGGGCGAGCGCGATGGTCACCCAGTTCAGCCAGGCGAAGTTGCCGGACAGCACCAGCCACAACTGGGTGACGACCATGGCCACCGCGGCCCACCCGGCGATCGGCTGCGGGGTGAACAGCAGCACGGGTACGGCGAGTTGGGCGACATGGTTGGCGGCCACCTCGACCCGGTGGAGGGGCCCCGGCAGATGGTGGAAGAACCAGCTCAACGGGCCGGGCATCGGCTGGGTCTCGTGGTGGTAGTACAGGCAGGTCAGGTCCCGCCAGCAGTGGTCGCCGCGCATCTTGATCAGCCCGGCCCCGAACTCCACCCGGAACAGCAGCCAGCGCAGCAGCCACATGACCGGCACCGGGGGAGCGATCGCGGTGTTCCCGAGGAACACCGCGAGGGAGCCCGCCTCCAGCAGCAGCGACTCCCAGCCGAAGCTGTACCAGGTCTGTCCGACGTTCACGATGGACAGGTACATCGCCCACAGCACGGCCCAGAGCACCATCGCCGCCCACAGCGGCACGGCATCCGCGGCCCCCGCCGCGACCGCGGCGGCCAGCAGCGCCCCGCTCCAGGACCAGAGGGCGAAGAAGCGGTCCGAGAACCGCCAGTGGAAGACCGAGGGCGCCGCCCGGAACGGCACCCGCGCCACGAACGCGGGCACCGGCAGCATGCCGCCCGCGCCGATGAGCGCCCGGAACTGCCGGGCCGCCGCGAGGAACGCGACCAGGTAGAGGACGGCCAGCACGCGCTGGAAGACCAGCCGCCCCAGCCAGTAACCGGAATCCGAGAACCATGCCACCCGCCCATGGGTAGCACTGCCGTCGCGTACGCCGCACCGCGGCACGCGGCGACCCGGAGCGGATCCACCGCTCACTCTTCAAGCGTAGGGAACGGGGCGAATGCAGCAACCTGAGGGCCATTGGAGTGAGTGATGTGCGTCACATATCCGACCCGAATTCCCCGTCGCTGAGCGGGGTCGTATCCGCACCTTCCGATGAGGTGTCATCGCGGCGTCAAAACGCCGAGCGCGCGGAGTGCGGCGTCGTTACTCTGAGGGGCGACGGACGACCTTTCTGGGAGACGCCAACACCATTGGCCCGTCGCGGGAACGCCACAAACCTTGGCCGACCTCCCGGTTTGTGAACAAGGCGCCACCGCGTCGGACCAATACCTCTGATGAAGGAGCGCGTGGTGGCATTGCACAAGGCTCAACACAAGCAGCCCCGTTTGAAGCAGGGTGAGCGGCCCGGACGGATCAAGGAAGTCCGCAATCTGGAAATCTGGGACCGCTGCGCCCCCGTGCGCCTCGCCGGCTGCGATGACGATCCCGCCGAGCCGTATATCTTCCGCGGCATCGACTGAATCACCGATCACTCGGGCACCGGCCCTGACCCGTGGGCTTTCTTTTCCTGGGTCAGGGCCGGCGCCCGAGCAGGCACAGCAGCCGGGTGAGGTCGTCGGCGTCCGCCGGCGGCTCCACCGCGGGAGCGAACAGCCCCGAGGCACCGAGCCCGGCGGCGTACGGCTCCACCTCGCGCAGCGCCGCCCGCGCGAGGTGCCCCGGCAGTCGCTCCTCGGCGCCGATCGCACGGGACAGGTCCCAGGCGTGCACCACGGCGTCGGCCGTCATCTGGGTGCAGTAGGCGCCGGCCGGGCCGGGGCCGTACGAGAGCCGGACCGTGCGGTCCAGCGCCCCGCGCTCCGTGAACGCCGCCACGGCGGCCACCGCCGCGCGGTCCCAGACCCCGGCCGGATCCTCCCCGAGCAGATCGCCGTCGTACTCCGCCCCCACCTCGGCGACCGTCGCGCCGTCCCGCACCAGGCGGGGCACCCACAACTGCTCGGCGGTGAGGTGGTTCACCAGATCGCGCACCGACCACTGCGCACACGGTGTCGGGGCGCCCCACTGGTCGGCGCGGATCGCATGCACCCGGCTCCCGAAGAGCGCCAGGGCCTCGCCGTGGGTCCGCAGGATCTCGTCGTTGTCCATGCTGCCGAGACTAGGAGCGGGCACGGACAACGGCGCTCCGGCGCACGCCCGGTGCCCCGGGAAGCCCGTCCCCGGCCCCGCGGTGACCCGAACGGCCCAACCGGGGGCGGGGGTCTTGCCGCCTTCCTGCCCGCCCGCCGGTCGGCACGCCGCGGCCGTGGTCACTCGGCGTAGAGCCGGCGCCTCGGCACGATCTGCTGGGGCTGGCTCGGGCTGGACCAGAGCAGCTTCATATGGGCCTCGCCGGTCCGTTCCGTGTAGTCGATCCGGATGCTGTGCCGGTGGCCGGCCCGTAGGGTGACGGTCCCCTTGTCGACCTTGGGGCCGTGCGGGGTGGTGCTGTCGATCACCGGCTTGCCGTCGATCCACAGTCGCACGGTGTCGTCGGAGACGGTGGTGAAGGTGTAGGTCTCGTCGAAGCGCGGCTGGACGGTGCCGGTCCAGCGGGTGCTGAAGTGGTCGGCGGGGATCGACGGGTGCGGTGATCCGTCGAAGCGGTAGGCCTTGTTCACCGTCGGATCGACGGTGGTCACCGCGGGCGGCCCGCTGAAGGAGTCGTTCGCCCAGCTCTGTGCCGTCAGCCCGGTGCCGGTGCCGGCGGGTGCCGCGGCGGGGGGTTCGATGGTGAGCCGGATGACGCCGGCGAGCGGCCCGGGGGCGCCCCCGGACGGGGTGAGATCGAAGCCGTCACCGGCGCGGGCGACCGTGACCTGCTGGGAGCTGCCCAGCACCCGGGCCGCGGTGATCTCGAACCGCCCCTTGGCGGTGAGGTGCAGGGGCGCGCCGGCGGCCGGCCAGGAGGTGACCGCGGCGTACAGGACGTCGCCCCGCCGGGAGACCGTCCCCCAGGGCGGGTCCGCCACCAGCCCCGTGTGCCCGGCCCCGTAGACCGCATCGCCCTGGCCGTGCGCGGCCAGCCACCGGCCGGTCTCGCGCAGCCGGTCGACGGACGGCTGCGGGATGCGCCCGTATTTGTCGGGGCCCACGTTGAGCAGGTAGTTGCCGCCGCGGCTCGTCACCTCCAGCAGGTTGCGCACCACGGTCGCCGCCGGCTTCCAGTGGGTGTCGTACCGGGCGAAGCCCCAGTGGTCGTTGAGCGTCATACAGCTCTCCCACAGCTGCCCGTCGACCGGCTCCGCGGGGATCTCCTGTTCAGGGGTGCCGAAGTCGCCGTCGACCACATCGCGCTTGCCGACCCGGTTGTTGACGATCAGGCGGGGGTCGAGGCCGTGCAGATACGCCTGGAGATCGGCGCCGTCCCGGCGGGACCAGCGGTTGGTGGGGTTGTCCGTGTCCCACTCCCCGTCGAACCACAACAGCGCCGGGTCATAGTGCTCGACGAGTTCCTTGAGCTGGGCGTACATCCGCTTCTTGTAGCGCGGGAAGGTCGCCGGGTCGGCGAAGTCCGGGTCGTGCCAGTCCCAGATCGAGTAGTAGAAGCCGAGTTTGATCCCGGCGGCGTCGGCGGCCTTCTTCAGCTCGGCGAGGATGTCGCGGTGCGGGTCGAAGGAGGAGTGGTCGCGCAGGTTCCAGGTGTTCTGCCGGGTCGGCCACATCGCATAGCCGTCGTGGTGCTTGGACGTGATGACGAGGTAGCGCTGCCCGGCGTCCTTGGCCGCCCGGACGATCGCCTCGGCGTCGAAGGCGGACGGGTTGAAGGCGGCGGCCTGCTTCTCGTACTCCTCGTCCGGGATCCGGCACTCGCGCTTGATCCACTCCGCGTTGCGGCACACCGTGCCGTCGGGCCGGGTGTACTCGCCCTCCAGGTTCGAGTACGCGCCGAAGTGGATGAACATCCCGAACCGGTCCTGGCGCCACCACGCGGTGCGCGACGAGGTGAAGGGATCGTCGGTGGCGTGGTTGGTCCCGGGTCCCGCGGCGGGCCGCGGCGGGGGCTTCGCGGCGGCCACGGGGCCGCCGGCGGCCAGCAGCAGGGTGCCCAGCACCCCCATGAGTCCCAGCAGCCGGAACGGTCTGGTGCGGCTGTGCATCGCTCGCTCCTCGGGTCAGTTGGTCACGTACGTGCCTCCTGTGCCATCCCGCATGGTGCAGCTCCGGCTCCGG
>Ga0207426_1001002_pt1 | contig 27486 bp, 18 predicted proteins | sample AraplaMF_Cvi_mMS_FD_184265 | JGI IMG/M metagenome (GOLD analysis project Ga0207426, IMG submission 184265) | Arabidopsis root microbial communities from the University of North Carolina, USA - plate scrape MF_Cvi_mMS (SPAdes) (version 2) | ecosystem: Host-associated > Plants > Roots > Endosphere... | reverse complement strand
TCCCGCACGAAAGCGGGCGAATTAATTTGTCCACGGCCGGACCGTACCCCGCCGCCGCACCCCGTCGCCTCCCCCGAAAGGGCCAGAACGCACCCCGAAATAGGGGGAATCGGAATTCGCTCTCGACAGCGATACAAACTTTTCCGCCCGATGCGAGAGTGGGAAAGGCAGCCACCGCAGAGGAAACAGCGACAGCGAGAGGAAATCACCCACAGGCCCACCACGCCGAACGCGGGGAGCGGAACCCCCGGCCCGAAAACCACGAAAGGCAAAAGTCAGTGCTCACCAACCATGAAAAATCCGTCACCCGCAAAGGTGTGACGGTCTTCCTCCTCATCTCCTTCGCCGGAACCTGGCTCTGGCTGCTGTTCGCGCGAGCAGGCCTGGGTCTGTCCGCGCTCCATCCTCTCCTGCAGCTACCCGGCTTCTGTATGCCCGGAATCGCCGCAGTGGTGGTCCGCCGCTGGATCACAAACGAAGGCTTCGCCGACGCCGGACTGAAACTCCACCTCAAGACGGCCTGGCGCTACTACGGTGTGGCCTGGCTGGGCCCGCCGCTCATCGCGGCAGCCACCCTCACCCTCGCCGCTGCGCTCGGCCTGTGGACCCCGGACCTGTCCGGCCCGGGCGGCTTACCCGGAACAAAAGAACTGGTGACCTTCCTCGGCCTCATGATGGTGGCCCTCATTCTCACCCCTCTCTACTCGGGCGAGGAATTCGGCTGGACCAGCTACCTCAGGCCACGCCTATTCGGCGGCCGCCCGGTGCCCTCCACCATCGCCACGGGGCTGATATGGACGGCGTGGCACTTTCCACTGGCCGTCATCGGCTACGTCGAGTTCACGAACCTGGCGATCGGCCTGGCGGTGTGGGCCCTCTCCTTCCAGCTCCAGGAGATCATTCTCATGTGGCTGTACCAGCGCAGCGGCAGCGTCTGGGTCGCGAGTCTGGCCCACGCCGGCAACAACATGGTCCTCTTCCTGATCCTCGGCGAAACCCTGGACGGGAGGAGAGGCCTGGGCACAGTCACTCCCATGCTGCTGACCCTCGCCCCCATGGCCGTCATCTGCCTGTTGCTCCTCGGCACCCGAAGACTGACCCGCAATACGCCGGCCCCGACCCCGCTGCTCGCACGGCATATTGCCGGAACGGACTGAGGAGGTAACGCGAAGTACTCCGTGGGAGCGTCCACAGCCTGCAGTGGAACCGAACGCCACCACCACACCAGCCATGACCACACCGATCACGACAGCCGCACAGAAGCCGACGGCTGCGAAGCCGACGGCACCGATCCCGAACCCGGCCACGCTCGCTGAACCAGCGTCACGGTGTCCGTCCGGGTTCTCCTGACCATCCACGTCGCCACTGCAGACGCGATACCAACGGTGACCTTCGCCGGAGGGGCTGGCTCCGCAGAAAGCTGGCACCCGGCCGACCCGAGTGGCAACCAGCGGGCATCGAAGGTCCGTAGTCCTCGGCCGGGACGAACGGCACGCCACCGGACTGGGCGTACCCAGCGACATCGGCGCCCTCCGGCAGAAGGTCGCCTCATCGAACGGCCAGACACCGACCTCAACACGCAGCTCGCCGACGAAACAAAGACTTGGAAGCTGACCGTGCCACCAACCGGGGCAAACAGCCCAGCTCAACAGCAGCCCTCGCCCTGTTACTGTCTGGTCACGAATTGCCCAGGGGGCGGGATGGCGGATCAGCTCGAGTTCGATTGGCAGCTCAGCGGTAGCGGCTGGGCAACGTGCCGCATCGCCGACGCGTCTGCTGAAGCAAAGTACGTAGTCAGCTACTGCACCGATCCCTTGGCCGATCTCATCAATGGGCTAGCAGGCATGTACCGGCCGGAACCGGTCGAGCGGGTCTCCTTCGACCTTGAACCCGTCGAGATCAGGTGGGTGCTTCGTGGCGTCGCTACAGGTGTCGAAGTCTCGATCTACAGGTTCCCCGATATATCCGCGAGTTTCGCCGCTCCCGACGCCGACGGCACCCTCTCGTGGCGTACGTCCCAGCGTCGATGCAGCCTGGTACACGCCGTGGTCGAAGCCGCTCAGACAGTGCTGCGGGAGCATGGCGAGGCCGGCTACAAGGCCCGGTGGGTACGGTTTCCGTTCCCGGCCGCTGCCCTTCAACGTCTCCGGCAACTGCACCTGCTGGACGACAAGTGCGACCAACTGCACGACCTCTCCACGCCGTAGGCCGAAGGGCCCTCTCTCGCGAGCTGGACCACGCAGGCCACTCCTCGTCCGACGGGGTGTCTGAAGCGGACGGCCAGGGTCCTGTCGGCCCGCTCTGGCGGCCAGCGCTGCGGGGTGGCACCGGGTGGTGATGTCCGTCCTCGCCGAGGTACCGCTTGGCCGTGGGCCGGTAGACGGTGGCCCTCTGAGCGCCCCACGGGGTCAGCGGTGATAGCCAATAGCCGCCCGAACCCGTCGTGGAGGTGTCGCCGTCCGAGGTCGCCTCGCCTCGATCGCCACAATTGGCCAGCGCCCCGGCAGCCGGTGATCCAGGGACTCCAGGTCGCAGAGGCTCTCCGGCTCGCGGGCATCCGATCCCCGTAGTGGACCCAGCTCGCGGGCGATCCGATCCCGTAGGTGATGTGGCGGGCGTCGGCAATCAGCCTCGTCACGGTCCGCATGAAGCTCGCGCCGTCGGGACCCCGCCCCAACTAGGCAGGGGCACCTTGCGTTCTGCGCGCCAGAGCTCCATCCAGGGCCGACAGGCGTCTCCCTGGTTCGGATCGAGCCACCTACTCCACCGCGTACAGCAGGTTGTACTCGGCGCCTTCCGCCCTGAAGCGCAGACAGCGCTCACCAGGTGTATCCGTGATCCACTGCTCCCCGAGCCTGCCGTCCCCGGCTGTTCCGCCAGCCTCCCCGAGAGAAACGGCGATCGTTCCCGTGAAGTCGCAGTCGTACTTGACGGTGTACATCCGGTCTCCCACCACCGTCCCGTTCCACACGGTGCCACGATTCTGGACCACAAGCCTCGGCTCGTCGAAGCCGCGCCAGCCCTCAGTCGTGACGCACTTGAGCTTCTCCAGATAGAGCTTGGCCATACCGTCCCCTGTGAAGGATCCTTCTCGACACTTCACATCCTGCCGAGCCTCAATAAACGATCACTAAACGAATGAACGCGGTGTGCCGACGGTGGCTGCCGATGATCCAGCGGTGAGCGCCGTCGGCCAACACCGCGGCAGGTCCCGTGGGTCCGACACCGCGTCGGAGGAGGTCGCGCCAGCCGGTCGAGCCCCCGGTTCGTTCGTGATCGTCCACTCGGCGAGCTCCACGGCCGTGGAGCGGGTCAGGCTGGAGCGTCCGCCGGGCGAGGCCACCGGCGCCGATGTGGTCGCCGCGCCCTTCGACGACCACATCGGGCGGGACACGCTCGTGCGGTTCCCGGCGGCACCGTCGAGATCCACGACCACCGGCCGGGCCGCTGACGCAGCGCCGCGCCCTCTCCCCGGCTGACACCCGCGGGCAGCCCCGGCTGCGTGCCCCGGGCAACGTGTGTCAGCGACAGCGGCAGAGCCAGCGGGAGCGCCGCAGGTCCCAGCCGTCGCCGCACGGATCAGGGGCTGGACGGGAACTATTCGACGGGCGCAGCGGACTTATGGAGCAAGCCAGCGCCACTCCCGAAGTGTGATGAGGGGTCGGACTTGACGAACGCGCGCAACCTCGTGCCGCTCATGAGCTCCTCTAGGCGACACGCATGCGGCCCGCAGAGGGCCATCCCAGCGCGCCGTCGCTCGCTGCCGACCGCCGCCGGCTTGACCGGAGGTCGGGCGAGTGATGAGGAGATGGGCCACTGCAATACAGGCACCTGCTCAAACCGTCAGCCACGACCGCTGAACTCGGTTCGTTCGGGATATTCGCAGTGCCCGCAGCACCCGCAGGCACTTCACCAGCCAAGGAGAAAAGCCAATGTCTTTACGTGTTCAGATCCTCATGTACGACGGGGTGGAGGAGCAGGACTTCATCGGGCCGCGTGACGTTCTCGGGCATGCCGAGCGGGCGGGTGGCCAGGTACAAACGACACTGGTGCGGCCATCGGCTCCCGGCGAGGTGACGTGCTTCTTCGGCACCCACGTCACGGTGCCGACCGCGTGGGAACCTGCCAACACCGATCTTCTGATCGTGCCGGGCGGCGACGACCAGTTGATCAAGAGTCCGGAGGTCCTACGGGACCTCGTGCGGGCACAGCAGTCCGGGGTCGTCGTCGCCGGTGTCTGCACAGGAGTCATGGTGCTGTCCGCAGCAGGCTTGACCAAGGGCCGTCCGTGCACGACACACCACCTCGCCAAGGCCGAGCTGGCCGCCCAGGGAGGCAAGGTGATCGACGCACGAGTCGTCGACGACGGGAACCTGGTGACCGCGGGCGGTGTCACCAGCGGAATCGATCTGGCGCTCTGGATGATCACCCGCGAGTGCGGGCCCTCCCTCGCCCTCAGCGTCGAGTCCATCATGGAATACGAGCAGCGCGGCGTCGTCTGGCGAAGCTCCTGATCGCCATGGCACCGGGACGTCCCAGCTGACGCTGCTCAGAGCGTTCCGCCGACCACTGACAGCCGGCCCCGGGCCGGCCGGACTCTCGAACCTGGGCCGTACGTTCGTCGAGTCGAGGCCGGCGTCCGGCCTCACCTGCATGAGGCACTCCGCGCCGACTGCGGGCAACCGACTGAGTGACAGGGACAGGGGCATGCAGCAATCGACAGTCCCACATCAGCCCCCCAACAGGGACTCAGGTCGGCCGTTCACCCGTCATCCGCGGCCGCCCGGCTGTTCCGTCGCCGGCCCAGCCACCTGAGCGCCTCCGTCCGTTCCGGTGCCTCCGGCCTCTGGGGAGGCCTCCGTGATGGGCGGCGGCGTTCGGGCCCCGAGGCCGGGCGGGTCGGCTACGACGGTCAGCGGGCCAGACCCGCCTGGGCGAGCGCGCTGCCCACCATGTCCGCGCAGTGGTTCAGTTTGTTGCGGATCCGTACCGTGGCGGCCGGGGCTCCGGTCGTGGCGGCCAGACCCAGGCCGTTGGTTTCGGCTTCCATGACCAGCCGGTCGTCCTGAACGGACAGGCTCATACAGAGCCTGCCGGTGAACAGCTTGCTGCGGACCTCGTTTTCGCCCTCGCGCACCTCTGCGCTGCTGTTCGTCTGCGGCACCCAGTGGTAGCCCTGCCGCTCCAGCGCCGCGCGGGCAACGCCCAGGGCCTCCTGCGGCGCGGCTCCCGGCGTCAGTGTGATCTCTCGATTGCGCACGAACCCTCCGTCTGCTCTCAGCTCCGCCTGCGAATTCACTCGTGCCATGCCATGGCACTTTTTCGTGCCGGGGCGTGCATTCACGAGAGTTTCAGGACACCGCACGAACTCCGATCCCGAAATCCCGTCCCGACATCCTGCTCGCGAAATCCTGTTCCCAGAATTCTGCGCACCCGTCATGTACCGCATACTGCTTACCGGCAGGCAGAGGAAACCCGCCTGCGGCAGGGGCGGTCGGCGACGCACTCCGACACGGCGGGGGCCGAACGCCGAGTCCCCGATCCCGACCGATCGCCGTGACCGGAGATCTGCACGCCTTCCGGCCCCTTTCGAAGCCTACGATGCGACTCCTAGGTGATTCCCTAAAGCGGGCCGTTGAAGAATCCAGGCGAGTACAGCTTGCCTGGATTGCGTCATTTGATCTGCACACCTCGCCGGCGGCCCACCTTCCCCCTCCCCCGAAGTGCAGAAGATCTCACTCACGAGCCGGACGGCGAAGTGCCCGGGTGATGCGAGCACTCGGTGTACGACGGCTTCGGCACCCGCTGATCCCCCGCGCCCGCTGATCCACCGCTTTCACCCAGGACTCCCCCGAGTAGCTGGTTGCGTTCTGGTCGAGCGCTGGGCCGCCGCGCCCACTGGGAGGCTCACGATGCCGGTGACGCCATCCAGAAGATCTACCTCCCGGGGATCGTGCCGCGCATCGGGCCCGCTCCGCGCACCGTGGCGCGAAGTGCATCCGAGCATGCGCGTGCACAGCAGAAACCAAGCGGTAAGTGAGTGTGGAAACTTCCGCCGCGGACTGCAGGGGTGCGAGGCGTTCCTGACGAGCCGCGGAATATCCGCTGCAGCGTGGATCCACGGACTCCTATCATCACCGGATGACGGACCCTCTCTACCCTGTGAAGCCCCGTCCCGGAGATCGGGTCGCGGTGCTGTCCCCCTCATCCGGTCTGCCCGGTGCCCTTCCTCTGCCCTACCTATTGGGGCTGGCCAGGCTTCGGGACGACTTTGGTTTGCAGCCTGTGGAGTATCCGACCACCCGGATGATGGGCTCGACGCCTGAAGCGCGGGCCGCGGACATCCACGCGGCCTTCGCGGACCCCGACATCAAGGCAGTGATCGCCAGTATCGGCGGCGATGACCAGATGACCGTGCTGCCACACCTCGATGGCGCACTTCTGCGCGCCAATCCCAAGCCCTTCTTCGGTTACAGCGACAACACCAATCTGCTGCTGTTCCTGCGGAACCTGGGCATCGTCGGTTTCCACGGCACCTCCGTGATGGTGGAGTTAGGGCGCCCCGGCGCGATGCACCCACTGACCGCCGAGTCGCTCAGGGCAGCGTTGTTCACCTCCGGCGAGTACGAGCTCACCGCGGCAAGCACTTACGGGGACATCGGCCGGCCCTGGGAAGACCCGCGGACCTTCGAGTCCGAACCGGAGAGGGAACCCGCTGACGGATGGACCTGGCACAACGGGGACCGCGTAGTCGAAGGGATCAGCTGGGGCGGCGAATTGGAGATCATTTCCTGGCTGCTGATGGCCGACCGTGCGGTACTGCCGGTCGATGCCTATGCCGGTGATGTGCTCTTCCTCGAGACGTCGGAAGAGATGCCCCGCGCCGAAGAGGTCTACCGGATCCTTCGGAACATGGGCGAACGCGGGCTCCTCCGGCAGTTCCCCGCACTGTTGATGGGCAGGGCCAAGAGCTGGTCCTTCGAGAACCAGCTCGGCGCCCAGGAGAAAGCGGAGTTCCGCCGGCAACAGCGAGAGGCGGTCCTGCACGCCTTCCAGCAGTACGCCCCCGACGCGATGCTGGTGTTCGACGTCGATCTCGGCCACACCGACCCCCAGCTCGTCATCCCCGTCGGCGGACACATCCGGGTGGACGGACCGGCGCGTCGGATCACGGTCACCTATTGAGGCAGTTCCTCCCATCCGTGCGGCATCAGTCTCGGGTGGGTGCTCTCTCATCGCGCGCCTCGCGAGAGCCTCTGCGCGTGAGCCGTCTGCCCTTGAGGTGGCGAGTGCCCAGGTCAGGTGGGATTCGGAGCGGGAGTGGAACCGGTCGGGCGGGTACCGCTCGTGCCGGAAGGGGAACGCTCCATTGAGTCGTTCGACGGTTCGCTGCCTGCCCGGCTCCAGCTGAAATCTCCAGTCGGAATCGACAGCGGGAAAAGGCCGATGGGGAACTCCCTCGCAGGCGGTTTTATTTTCAGGGCGCGGCAACTCGTGGTGTCGTCCACTCCGTTGCAGGTCCCGTCCGGAATTGTTCCCCCGGCTCGGCACACCGTTCGTCTATCGTGATAGTGCCAACTCCCTTATTCAGAGGAAGCGTTCATACTGGTGACAGTGCACATGGCCGCCCTCCGTCCGCTGCCGGATCTGCTTCGGGAGCATGCCCGGCGTCTCGGTACCAAGACCGCCTTCCAGGACGACCGTTCCCGTGTGACCTATGGGGAGCTGGAACTGCGGACCGGCCGACTGGCGGGACATCTCGTCGGCCTCGGGCTGCGGCACGGGGAACGAGCGGCGGTCCTCCTGGGCAACCGGGTGGAGGCCGTCGAGAGCGTCCTCGCCGTCATCAGGGCGGGCGCGGTCGGTGTGCCGATGGACCCGCGGAGCACCACCGCCGAGTTGGCGCACCTGCTGGACGACAGCGGGGCCCGGGTCGTCTTCACCGACCGGTCCTCCCTGGAGCAGTTACGGCCGTTGCTGCCGGAGCGCCCCCGGCTGAGCGTGGTGCTCGTCGAGGATGCGGGGACGCGAGACGGGTACCCGGCGGTGGGGGCAGGTGACGGCTCGGCCGACGAAGCGGGCATGTTCCGCTACGCGCCGCTGGCCGCCACCGAGCCGCCCGTGCCGGCTCCGGATGATCTCGGGCTCGACGAGGTGGCCTGGCTCCTCTACACCTCCGGGTCGACCGGCCTGCCCAAAGGGGTGCGCTCCACCCAGCGCAACCGGCTGTCGTCGGTGGCGTCCGGTTTCGTCACCGTCCTCGGCCTGTCAGCGGACGACCGCCTGCTCTGGCCCCTCCCCCTCCACCACGCCATGGGGCAACTCCTGTGCGTCCTCGGGGTGACCGCGACCGGGGCATCCGCCATGCTCCTGCCGCGGTTTTCCGTGACGGACGTGCTGGGCGAGCTACGCCGGGCCGAAGACCCGTTCACGCTGCTGGCAGGTGTACCGGCGACGTACGGCAAGCTCGTCGACGCCGTGGGGGACGGCGGGCTGGGGACGCCCGCCCTGCGTGGCTGCGTCAGCGGGGGTGCGGCCGCCCCTCCCGCCTTCCAGCGGGTGTTCGAGGAAGTCTGCCGGGTCCCGTTCCTCGATCATTACGGAAGCACCGAGGCGGGGCCCGTCACCATGACCGCACCGGGCGCCGCCAAGGCGGACGGCTCCTGCGGCCGTGTGCTGCCGGGCATGCGGGCGCGTATCGGCGACGGCAGCGGCGCCCAAGCCTCGGGCGAGGGCGAGGGCGAGTTGTGGGTCTCCGGGCCCGGTGTCATGGCCGGTTACCACCAGCGGCCCGACGACACCGCCGAGGTCCTGCGCGACGGGTGGTACCGCACCGGTGACCTGGCCCGGATCGGCCCCGACGGTGAACTCACCCTCACGGGCCGGGTCAGCGAGCTGATCATCCGGGCCGGGGAGAACATCCATCCCTCCGAGGTGGAGGCGGTGCTGCTGGCCCTGCCGGGAATCCGGGACGCCGCCGTGACCGGCCTCCCGGACGACGTACTCGGTGAGGTCCCGGCCGCCTACCTGGTCCCGGCGAACGCCGGTGCCCTCGACAGGAGGGAGATTCTCGCCGCCTGCCGGGAACACCTCTCACCGTTCAAGGTGCCCGCCGCCCTCTACGAGGTGGACACGATCCCGCGTACCGCCTCGGGCAAGGTCAGGCGGTACGCGCTCGCAGGCTTGCCGGGGCGCCCTGTGCCGGCCGGAACCCGCACGCCGGCGGACGCGGAGACGGTGGACCTGGCGGCTCTGGTGCGGGCCGAGGTAGCCGCCGTGCTCGGCTGTGCCGTGGACGAGGTGGAGCAGAGCACCGCGTTCCGCGACCTGGGCCTGGACTCGTTGACGTCGACGGTGCTGTGCAACCGCTTGTCGACGGCGACCGGCCTCCCGCTGTCCGAGGCCGCGCCCTTCGACTTCCCCACCGCGGCCGAGCTCGCCGCACATCTCCGGGCGCGGCTCACCGGTGGGACGGCGACTGCCACGCCCAGTCGTCCGGAAGACGCCGGTACGGACGAGGACCCCGTGGTCATCGTCGGCATGGCGTGCCGTTTCCCCGGCGGCGTGCAGAACCCCGAGGACCTGTGGCGGCTGGTCGAGGACGGGACCGACGCCCTCACCCCCTTCCCCGCCGACCGGGGATGGGACGTGGACGGGCTGTACGACCCGGACCCCGGGCGGGCGGGCCGTACCTACGTACGCGCGGGAGGCTTCCTGTCGGGTGCCGACCGCTTCGACCCGGCCTTCTTCGGGATCTCGCCCCGCGAGGCCCTGGCCATGGATCCGCAGCACCGGTTGCTGCTCGAAGTCGCCTGGGAAGCCTTCGAACACGCGGGGATCGATCCCGGCGCGGTGCGCTCCACACCCACTGGCGTGTACGCCGGACTCATGTACAGCGACTACGCCAGCCGTCTCGCCCGCACGCCGGAACGTGTGGAGGGCTACCTCGGTATCGGTAACGCGGGCAGTGTCGCCTCCGGCCGCATCGCCTACACCCTGGGCCTGGAGGGGCCGGCGGTCACCGTGGACACGGCCTGCTCGTCGTCACTGGTGGCCCTGCACCTGGCAGCCCAGGCTCTGCGCAGGGGCGAGTGCGCGCTGGCGCTCGCCGGAGGCGCCACAGTGATGTCGACGCCCCACTCCTTCGTCGAGTTCAGCAGACAGCGCGCGCTCGCCCCCGACGGCCGCTGCAAGGCGTTCGGGGCGACGGCGGACGGCACCGGGTGGGCCGAGGGCGCCGGGATGCTGCTCGTGACCCGGCTGTCGGAGGCCCGGCGGGCCGGCTACCGGATCCTGGCCGTGCTGCGCGGTTCCGCGGTGAACCAGGACGGTGCGAGCAACGGTCTGACCGCGCCGCACGGACCGGCGCAGCAACGGGTGATCCGCCAGGCTCTGGCGGACGCCCGGCTGGGACCCGCGGACATCGACGCGGTGGAAGCGCATGGCACGGGCACCCGGCTCGGCGACGTCATCGAGGCGGAGGCTTTCCTGGAGGCATACGGGCAGGCCGGAACACGCGAACACCCGCTGTGGCTGGGCTCGGTCAAGTCGAACATCGGGCATACGCAGGCGGCGGCGGGCATGGCCGCTGTGATCAAGATGGTCCAGGCGATGGCACACGGCGTACTGCCGCGTACGCTGCACGCCGAGCAGCCGAACCCCGGCGTGGACTGGTCGTCGGGTGCGGTGGCGCTGCTCACCCGTGCGGTGCCCTGGCCCCGGACCGGGCGGCCCCGGCGAGCGGGCGTGTCGTCCTTCGGGATCAGCGGGACCAACGCGCATGTGGTGATCGAGGAGGCACCCGCGGAGAAGCCGGATGCCCCGGGCCGCCCGGATCGCAGATCAACGACCGCTCAGGTGGCCGCGGCCCCGGGGGCGGCCGTGGCGTTCCCGGTGTCGGCGAGGAGCGCCCCGGCGCTGCGGGCGCAGGCGCGGCGACTGCACGCCTACGTGGGCGAACGCCCCGGAACAGATCTGCTGGACCTCGGTTTCTCCCTGGCCACGACCCGCGCCCGCTTCGAGCATCGCGCGGTGCTGGTGGCCGGTGACCGCGAAGAACTGCTCGCCTCGCTCGACGCGGTGGCGGAAGGCCGCTTCCGGCCGGGCCCGAGCACGAGCTGCCCCCGCCCGGCGGGCCCGGTCGCCTTCATGTTCACCGGGCAGGGCAGCCAACGGGTCGGCATGGGCCGCGAACTGTACGAGACCCAGCCCGTCTACGCCCGTTCCTTCGACGAGATCTGCGCACTGCTGGACCCGCTTCTGCCGGTACCGCTTCGGGACGTGGTGTTCGCCGCCGAGAGCGCCGACGCCGCCGAAGGCGGCGCGGGGAGCGCCGAGGGTGCCGGGGGCCCGCGAGCAGGTGGGCTCCTGCACAGGACGCGCTTCGCCCAGCCCGCCCTCTTCGCACTGGAGGTCTCCCTCTTCCGGCTGCTGGAGTCCTGGGGCGTACGCCCCGGCATGGTGGCGGGGCACTCGGTCGGCGAACTGGTGGCGGCGCATGTCGCCGGGGTGCTGTCCCTCGCGGACGCCTGCACCTTGGTCGCGGCACGGGGCCGCCTGATGGACGCTCTGCCCACCGGTGGGGCGATGGCCTCGGTACAGGCCGACGAGAGCGAGGTGACCGCGTATCGGGCAGGCGGAGGGGACCCTGCGCGGGCGTTGGACATCGCAGCCGTGAACGGCCGCTCCGTGGTCGTCTCCGGGGACGAATCGGCAGTGCTGGCGGCCATCGCGCACTGGCGCGCACAGGGACGCGAGACCACCCGTCTACGGGTGAGCCACGCCTTCCACTCGGCGCACATGGAACCCATGCTCGATGCCTTCGGCCTGGTCGCGCAGGGGATCAGCTACTCCCCGCCGAAACTTCCCCTCGTCACCGCGGTGGCGGACCGGCCCGCAACCACCGAGGAGATCTGCTCGCCCCGGTACTGGGTGGACCATGTACGCCGACCGGTCCGATTCGCCGACTCGGTGCGGTACCTGTCGGAGCAGGGGGCCACGCACTTCGTGGAACTCGGCCCGGACGGTGTGCTCGCGGGTCTGGCCCGCGACTGCCTCTCCGGCCGCCGCCCGGCGGCCACGGCGGATACGGCGGCGGCGACGTCCGGTGGCGGTACGGACGCCCCCGCGCCTCTGGTCGTCCCGACGCTGCGCGGTCCACGGCCGGAGGCCGGGGCGCTGCTCACCACGGTGGCCGCACTCCACACCCACGGTGTGGACGTGGACTGGCACGCGGTCTTCGCCGGGCGCGGCGCACGGCACACGGCGCTGCCCACCTACGCGTTCCAGCGTGAGCGCTACTGGCTGGAGGCCGATGCGACGGGCTCCGCGACGGGGTCCGACACCGCGCCCCACCCGTTCCTGCGCGCCGTGACGTCGACGGCGGACGACGACGGCCTGTTGCTGAGCGGCCGGCTGTCCCTGCGTGACCAGCCCTGGCTCGCCGACCACGCGGTGCTGGACACGGTGCTCCTGCCGGCGACGGCCTTCGTCGAGATGGCGATCCACGCCGGCGACCGGATGGGTGCCCCCGTACTGGAGGAACTGACGCTGACGGCACCGCTGGTGCTGTCCCTCGACGAGACGGTCGAGCTCCAGGTGAAGGTGGCGCGAGCGGATACGGACGGGCGCCGGGCGGTGGTCTTCCACGCACGGACGCACACTCCCGGACACGACGACCGCTCGTGGACCCGTCACGCCTCCGGAGCCCTGACCCCTGCGGACTTCGGCCTGCCGGAACTGCGGACATCCGCGGAGGCACCGTCCCCATGGCCTCCGGCCGGCGCCGTACCGCTGCCGCTCGGCACCGGGGCGGGTGTCGGCCTCTATGGGGGACTCGCGCACGGTGGGCTCCGTTACGGACCGGCCTTCCAGGGGCTGCGGGCCGCCTGGCGCCTGGGCGACGACCTCCTCGCCGAGGTGGAACTCCCGGAGGACGAAGACGTAAACGCCCACCTGTTCACCGTGCATCCGGCCCTGCTGGACGCGGCGCTGCACATCCTGACGCTAGATCAGGCCGCCCCGGAGGGCGACGGTGGCAGCGGAGCCGGGGCGGTGTTGTCGCTCCCGTTCGCCTGGAGCGGTGTGCGGCTGTACCGGTCGGGCGCCCGCACCCTGCGGGTGCGGGTGTCCCGGGCGGAGGAAAACAGTGCCCGGCTGGAGCTGACCGACGGGACCGGAGCCCTCGTGGCCACGGTGCGCTCGCTCGCCCTGCGGCCGTTCTCCCCCGAGCAGTTGAGCGTCCTACCCGTGCACAGTGACGGTCTGTTCCGCCTGGAGTGGACACGTCTGCCGGATGCCTCCGCCCCGATGCCGACGCAGCCGCCTCCGTGCGGGCTCCTCGGCGAGCCGGGCCCACAACTGAGCCACACACTCGGGCAGTCGGGCATCCGGCCGATGCTCTACCCGGATCCGGCTTCGGCGGCAGCCGACGCCCCGGCCATCGTGATCGCCTGCCCTCCGTCCACCGGGGTGGACGGAGGGGACCGTGCCTCGGCCGCACACCGTGCGGCCGGCTGGGCGCTGCGGCTCGTACAGGGCTGGCTCGCCGAGGAACGGCTCGTCAACTCACGTCTCGTCGTCCTCACGTCTGGAATCGTCGCCACCGGAGCCGATCCGGACCCAAGCATGGGCACCGACGATGCTGCTCTCGTCCAGGCACCTGTGTGGGGGCTGTTGCGCTCGGCGCGGACCGAGAACCCGGGCCGCTTCTCGCTGATCGACATCGACGACCATCCCGCGTCCGCAGGGGCCTTGGCCCGAGTCCTGACGAGCCCCGAGCCGCAGACGGCCGTACGCCACGGTGTCACGTACGTACCGAGACTCGTCCGCGCATCCCAAGCGGCAACGGCAGCGACAGCGACAGCGACAGCGACAGCGACAGCCGATGATGCACCGCGCCGGCTGAATCCGGACGGCACCGTTCTGGTCACCGGTGGCTCCGGCTCCCTGGGCATGACGTTCGCCCGTCACCTCGTGGTCGCCCACGGGGTACGTCACCTGCTGCTCGCGGGACGGCGCGGAGCCGACGCGCCCGGTGCCGCCGAACTGCGCGCGGAACTCACCGAACTGGGCGCGGAGGTGACGGTGGCGGCCTGCGACGTCGCCGACCGCACGGCGCTTGCCGCTCTGCTCGCGAACGTGCCGCAGGCCCACCCACTGACCGGCGTGGTGCACACCGCGGGGGTCCTGGACGACGGCGTGGTCCCGTCACTCACCCAGGAGCGGCTGGACCGCGTACTGCGACCGAAGGTGGACGCGGGCCTCGCCCTGCACGAGTTGACCCGGAGCGACGACCTGGCTGTGTTCGCCCTGTTCTCGTCGGTGGCCGGGGTGTTCGGCTCCGGCGGCCAGGGCAACTACGCGGCGGCGAACTCGTTCCTGGACGCGCTGGCACGGCACCGCAGGGCGCTCGGGCTGCCCGGTACCTCGCTCGCCTGGGGGCCCTGGCAGCAGAACGGTGGGATGACGGCCGGGCTCCGGGGCGCGGACCTGCGCCGGATGGCCCGTTCCGGATTCCTCCCGCTGCGGGCCGAGGAGGGCCTTTCGCTCTTCGACGCCGCCGTCGAGGGACGGGACGCGGTCCTGGTGGCCGCGCGTCTCGACCCGGCGGCTGCCGGGGCATCCTGGGACCCCGGGGCGCCGCTCTCCCGCGTACCGGGCCGACAGCCCGTACGGAGGGCCTCCGCCTCGCTCACCGGACCCCGCGCCGACGGCCAGGACTCTCTGCGTCGACAACTGGCCGCCACGCCCCCGGGCGAACGCGGTGTTCTGCTCCTCTCGCAGGTCCGGGCGGAAGCCGCCCTGGCACTCGGCCACGGTCCGCGGAATTCCGCGATCGAGGCGGACCGCGCGCTGGCCGAACTGGGCCTCGACTCACTGGCCGCGGTCGAATTGCGCAACCGGCTCGCAGCGCTGACGGGACTCGCCTTGCCGGCCACGCTCCTGTTCGACTACCCGACGCCACGTGCGATCGCTGCCCGCTTGGAGGAACTCTGGTCCCAAGCCGCCCCTGCCTCACCCGGCCCGTTGGCCGCTCCCCGGTGGCAGGACGGTGCCACCGAAAGCACTCCGGCCCCGAGTGAGGACACGGACGCCGACTCCTTGTCCGCGCTCTTCCGTACGGCGTGCGCCCGCGGCAAGGCGTGGGACGGGATGGCCCTCCTGACGATCGCCGCGCGTCTCCGTGCGGTGTTCGAGGACGCCGCGGACCTCGGCGCACCACCCTCGGCCGTCACCCTTGCGACAGGGGGCTCCGGGACCCGCCTGATCTGCTTCCCCGCCCTCAGCGCACTGTCAGGGCCGCACGAGTACGCCCGTTTCGGGCCGGCCCTCCAGGACCGGCGTCCGGTTTCGGTACTGCCGAACCCCGGCTTCCTCCCGCGGGAACCGCTGCCCGCCACACTGGACGCCTTCGTGGCGGCGCAGGCCGCCGCCGTCCGCGCATGTGCGGGAGACGAGCCGTTCGTCCTGCTGGGGCGCTCGGCCGGCGGATGGGTGGCACACGCGGTCGCCGAGGAGCTCGAGAGCGCGGGCCTGCTTCCGTCCGCCGTCGTCCTGATCGACACCTATCCCGGCGAGGAGAGCGAACCCGGCGGCCGCGGTGGCGACGGGCCCGCGCTCTCGGCGATGACCGCGGGCATGCTGGAGAACGCCGCACAGTTCGCCTCAGCCGAGACCGACCGGCTCACCGCGATGGCCGGATACCTGGAGCTCTACGCCGGCTGGAAGCCGACCGCCCTGACGGCCCCCACCCTCTTCGTCCGGGCCGGAGACCGTCTGCCCGGCATCGAGGCAGCCGGTCCCTGGAGCCTGCCGCACTCCGAAATCACGGTGCCCGGCGACCACTTCACCGTGTTGGAGGACCATTCCCGCACGACCGCCCTCGCCGTCCACACCTGGCTCTCCGAGCACCTGCGAGTGGACGCCTCCGGAGACGAGTCTCAGGGCCACGACGGGGAAGCCGGACGGCAGCCGACTTCCCGGCCGTCTCCCGCCCACGGCGGTGGACCGGCGCAGGACCTCTGACTCCCCCGTCGTGGCGGCGCCGGGAGGTCGCGGCGCAGCCGGACTCCCCGGCTACCGTCCCACCGAAGCGACCGACGAACTCCGGAAGCCCAAGCGAACCTGACGGCGGGGATTGTCCTTCTCGGTGTCCACGGAACTCCGTAAAGCCAACCCCGCCCTCAAGCGCGCCGGCTGCTCCAAGCAGGACCCCTGCCGTGCGAGCCGGCTGGTCAGCGGCCCGAATCCGGAGCCTCGCGCGGGGCGGAGGAAGCCCGGTCTCCGGGCCGAGCGACCCAGCCGGCGGTGGCGGCCAGAGTACGCAGGACGGTAGCGCCGGCGAACACCGCCGAGGAGACCGGCCATCCCATCCATCGCGTCAGATCACCTCGCAGGTCGGGATCGACCTCGACGGTCACCCGGATGTATCTGCTCTGCAACCTGGTGACCCTGGTGGGCCGAGGTGCCGAGACGTCCGGCCCGCGCCGCAATGCCGCACGGTAGCTCTCCTTGCGCTGGCTCATGCCTCATCCTGACGCTTGATCAGTTCCTCCGCGAAGTCCATGTACGCCGACCCCTTGGCCCGGACCGGGTTCCCGAAGGACTGGGCGTACAGGTCGAGCCGCGCGATATGGGTGTCCAGCACCTCGAAACCCCGCTCGGTGAGTGCCTCGCGAGCGTCCGCATCGGGCCCGGTGCGCGTGGCATCGGGACGGTTGGTGCGATTGAGCAGGACCGCGGTGCGGGCCGGCTCGGCACGCAGGGACTGCACGTCCGCCATCTCACCGAGAATGGGTGCCATCCGGTCCAGTTCGATGGGGGCGGGGGTCACGGGCACGATCCACTCGCCGGCGTACCTCATGATGCTGCGGGTAATGCGGGGATGGTCCTCCAGCTGGGGCGCATCGAGCACGACGGCCTGCCGGTCGCCGAGGAAGTCGTTCACGCGCCGGTGGACGTCCCCCACCGGCAGGGCGATCACCGGAAACGGAAAGCCACCGGCCAGCTCGCTCCAGCGCAGCGCGGAAGCGGCTGGGTCACCGTCGACCAGCAGCGGCGACATACCCAACTCGTAAAGCGCATGGGCCAGCCACACGGCACTCGTCGTCTTTCCGACGCCGGGCTTGAGGTTCACAAACGCACAACTCAGAGGCACAAGAAGGGACAATAACGGGCGCGATCGCCCAGTTTCGGTCGGCACGGCGGCGTGGTCCCGTGGTTCACCCGCAAGCAGCGAGAAACGTCGGACACCCGGGAGTGGGGTCATTCCTCCAGTGCTGCCGCCATGCGGTCGAGGTCGGCGAGGAGCACTGCCAGGCGCTGCGCCGGGATCGCTTCGACCATGCGCTGTTCGATGGCGTAGACGGCGGCCTGGACGGCGGCCAGGCGCGCGTTGCCTTCCTCGGTGAGATGGGCGGGCCGGGCGCGGCCGTGGTCGGCGGTGGCGGGGCGAGTGATCAGCCCCTCTTCCTGCAGGCCCCGCAGGACGACGTTTCCGGATTGCCGGGTGACGAAGGTCGCGCGGGCGAGGTCGGCGTTGGACATGCCGGGATGCAGGGCCAGGAGTTCGAGGGTGGCGTACTGCGGCACGGTCAGGCCGTGCTCGCGCAGGACCTTGTCCATGGCCCCACGAAGGGCGGCCTGGGTGCGTTTGAGCACGTACCCCACGTGTTGAGTGACGTCTTTCGTGGGGTGGGACGGTTCGGCCGACACGTTCTCCAGCATGTCAGCATTTTGACATACGCGACACGATCGCCTTAGCCTCAGCTATGTCAAAGTCCTGACATTGAGTTCGAGGAGACCCATGACTGTCACCATCGACGGCCCCGACTTCGTCGCCCTGCAAGTGCGCGACCTGAACGCGGCAGCGGACTTCTGCGAGCAGCACCTCGGCCTGCGTCGGGCCGAGGTCTCGCCACCCCACGCGGTCGTCTTCGACACCAAGCCGACCCCCTTCGCCGTCCGCGAGCTCCTGCCGGGCGTCGACCTCGCCGACACCGCACGGCCCGGACTCGGCGCGGTGCTCTGGTTCCAGACCTCCGACGCCCATCAGCTCCACGACCAGCTCACCGCTGCCGGGATCAAGATCCTCACCCCGATCGCGGACAGCCCCTTCGGGCCGATGTTCTCCTTCGAGGGCCCCGAGGGCTACACCCTCACCGCGCACGGAGGCTGACCGTGCCCGCCGTCACCCTCACCCCGGCCGGGCCCTTCTCGCTCGCCTCCGGCATCCGGTTCCTGGAGGGCTTCGGCCCCGCGAGCTACCACCACGCGGCGGACGGAATCCTCCGCCTGGCCTTCCCCGCCGACGACGGCGTCTCGGTCGTCGCGGCCGCCGTCCGGCAGGAGGTGAGGGCAGACGGCGGCACGGGAACGGTCCGGGCCGAGTTCACCGTGCATCCCGGCACCCCGTACCCGGCGACGGCGGTGACCGCAGAGGCAGCGGCCAAACAGGCCGTCCGGGCCCAACTCGCCCGCATCCTCTCGCTCGACGTCGACGCCACCGGATTCCCCGGCCTTGCCACGGACCCCGTGGTGGCCGGGCTCGCGGCGGACCACCCTGGGCTGCGCCCGGTGTGCTTCCACTCCCCCTACGAAGCCGCCACCTGGGCAATCATCGGCAACCGCATCCGCATGACCCAGGCAGCCGCCATCAAGGCCCGCATCGCCCACCAGCACGGACACCGCGTCCACATCGCAGGCCAGACCCTGCACGCATTCCCCACCCCCGCGGCCCTGCGCACCCTCACCCACGTGCCCGGCCTCACCGACATCAAGATCCAGCGACTGCACGCGCTGGCCGAAGCAGCCCTCGACGGGACACTCGACGCACCCCACCTGCGCGCCCTGCCCGCCGACCACGCCCTCGCCGAACTGCGCACCCTGCCCGGCATCGGCCCCTTCTCCGCCGAACTCATCCTCATCCGGGGAGCAGGACACCCCGACGTCTTTCCCCGCCACGAACCACGCGTCCACAAGGCCGTCGCCACCGCATACGGACTCGGTGCCCCGACCACCGACGACGACGTCACCCAATTGGCCAAGATCGCCGATCGGTGGAAGCCCTACCGCAGCTGGGTCGCCTTCCTGCTCCGCGCCCGCGCCCAGGACACGTCCCCGCCGGGCCCCGTGTGCCACGGCTCCCCGCCATCGTCATGACACCCGTCACCAATGTGCCGGGACAACACACTTGGGCACCTCTCCGCTACCGCGCCCACTCCGGCGCCTTGCGAGGTAGCTCGGCATCCGTGGAACGAAGGAAGAGCCGAGACGGAGAGAGCGATGGGGTGCCCCCGCGCCCCTAAGACGTAGGAGAGAACGCAGTGCACCGGACCCCGCGACCTTTCCGACCTGGACACCCATCGGACGGGCTCTAGAGACCCCGTGGCCGCACCCTCATCCGGATCCCGTCCCGCGCCCACAGCACGAACCGTTCCACCGGCGTCACTTCGTGCCCCGGCGCGGGCCGAAAGCGCAGGCGCTTGAGGAGGACGGCCAGGACGAGCTGGGCCTCGACCGTGGCCAAAGCGGCGCCCTCACAGCTGCGTGGCCCGATCCCGAAGGGGACGTACGCGAGCCGCGGCCGCTTGGCCACCTCCTGCGGCGTGAACCGCTCGGGGTCGAACCGCTCCGGCTCGGGCCAGTGCTCAGGGTTCAGGTGCACCGCCCAGAACGGATAGAACACCGTCGTCCCGGCCGGGATCTCGTACGGGCCCAGAACCAGGTCCTCGGTCGTCTCGCGTGCGCCGTACGGGCCGGGCGGGAACAGGCGCATCGACTCCTTGAGCACCATGTCCAGATACGTGAGCCGCCGCAGATCACCGTAATCGGGCGTGGCGCGCTCGCCCAACACCTGGTCCAGTTCGGCCGCGACGCGATCGGCCGCTTCGGGATGGCGGCCCAGCAGGTGCAGCGTCCACGAGACGGCGACGCCGGTGGTGTGGTGGGCGGCGAGCAGCGTCACCATCACGGTGTCCCGGATCCTCGCCGGACTCTGACCGGCTTCGACGAGCGCCCCGATCAGGTCGCTGCGGTCGGTGCGGCCGTCCGGGCGGTGCGCCGCCACTACGCGGTCGACCGTCTCCCGCAGATATGCAAGGGCCACCTCCGCTCGCTCGGCCGAGCGCGGGTCGGCCCGCGGCACCTGGTAGAGCCGCCCGAGGTGCTCGGTGAGCACGTCCTCGAACGCGGCGACGACACGGTCCGTGTCGGTTTCCGCGCCGCCGAGCGCGAACCCGCAGATCATACGGAGCGACAGCGCGGTCAACTCCTGTTGCAGCTCGACGGGTTCACCGTCGGCCTGCCCCGCCCAGCGGTCCGCGAGCTCCCGCGCCAGCTCGGTGAAGCGCGCGAAGTGGCGCTCGTGAGCCGGCCGTCCGGCGAGCACCGAGAGCAGTAGTCGGCGCCAGGGGGTGTGCTCGTCGGCGGGTAGCACTTGCAGGTTGCCGGCCTCGCACAGCGGGTCCAGGAACGCGAACAGCTCCTCGGGCCGCGTGTCGAGGTGCGCCGTGGCCTCCAGAAGCACGGGATCGGCGACCGACACGGCCGTGTCCGCGCCCGGCAGTTGGAAGCGCACGACGGGTCCGTGCGCCTCGTGCAGACGTAACTGGTACCGATGCAGCCCGCCCGCGGCCGCAATGGCGCTCAGCCCGCCGTCCTCCTGGTGCTCGGGTCCGGGGATACGCATAACAGTGGCTCCTGTCCCAAGTCCAAGTCCTGCCCTCGATCGCGTCTGTTCCGAGGGGCCTCAACTCGCCCTTGCATCAGCCAGTTTTTCCCCCCGTCCCCGCTTCCCTACCCCACGGCGGGTTCATGCCCGCACTGCCCTCCGCAATCAGGGTTCTTTCAGCGTTCAGAAGCCCACCAAAAGGAGTTCCTAAGGAGTTCCTGATGAAGGCCGTGGCCTATGTGGTGAGGCGGTATCCGGCCACAGAACCGCTGCAAAAACCCGTTGGCGGGCCCACGGCGACCACTGCTACCTTCCGGAAAGCCGTGCGAGAGAACGAGGAGGTGGTACCCGTGAACGCAGTATCGACATGGGTGCTCCCCTCCGGGGTCACGGTCGGGCGATAGGTCGTCCGGGAGCGCCGTTCAAGCGCACTCCCGAAAGGCACGACCATGCCCTTCACATCTGAACAGCACCTCGACTGCGGCGTCCTCGAACGCGAATTCACCCTCGGCGAGATCCCTGGCACCCTGTGGACGCCCGCATCTGCATCCGCATCCGCACCGGCGCCGCTGATCCTGCTCGGCCACCCTCCGCTCGGACTGCGCACGATGTACCCCCGGCTGGCGGGGCGGGCCCGGCACGCCGCGGCGGACGGGTTCGCCGCGGCCACCATCGAGCTCCCCGGGAGCGGTGACCGGCCCCGTTGGGCCGCCGCCGAGCAGGCCCGCGCCAACCTGCGCCGGGCCATGGAGGCCGGCGAGCCGGTCGGCGACGAGATCATCGACGCCCTCGTCCTCCCGCTCGTCGAAAAGTCGGTCCCGGAATGGCAGGCCGCCCTGGACGCCCTCCTGTCACTGCCCGAGATCGGCGGCCCGGTCGGGTACTCGGGGGGAGTGATCTCCATCGGCATCCGGCTCGCGGTGGTCGAGCCGCGCATCTCGGCCGCCGTTCTGTTCGCCGGGAGTCTCGTGCCCGCCGCCATGTTCGAGGAGGCCCGACGGGTCACCATCCCGCTGCACGTCCTGCTGCAGTGGGACGACGAAGGGAACGACCGGCAGGCGGCCCTGGACCTGTTCGACGCCTTCGGCTCCAAGGAAAAGACGCTGCACGCCAACATGGGCGGGCACAGCGGCGTCCCGCAGTTCGCGGGGGACGCCGCGGCCCGGTTCTTCGCCCGGCATCTGCGCTAGCCGCCGGCCGGCGCCGCCAGGCCAGTAGACGGTAGGCGGTGCCGGCCGGCACGCCACTCATCAAGGACAGGCTCTGGCCCTCCCCGATGGCCGTGGCCGGCAGATGCACAACCGCCCCGATCGCGACGGTACCGGCCATCGACGGCACCGGCCGGTCGGGGCGGCGTTCGGCCCGTTCGTGTCCGACAGGACATGCATCTCGGATGCCTGGCTTACCCCGCTCCTCGGACCTCGGACCTGTGAGTTCGCCCCCTCTTCAGCGCGGACTTGGGCGGAGTCGAGGACCGCTCGGGAGAGATCGAGGAGGCCCGCATGGTCGAGCAAACGTCGACCGCCAAGCCGCATTTCCTGACTGGCTGGACTGGTACAACTACCACCGACCCACACCGGAATCAGCGGCCACACCCAGCCAGCCGCGTCACCACTGTCGAAACAGCACACCTAGCTCCTACGGCTTGGCGTCTACAGGAGCATCCGCTCTCACTACTCCGCCTGTTCCTTTTCCGCCAGTTCTTCTGGCGTGCCGACGAAGGCTCGACCGCAGCCCGGAGGGAGTCGTTCGACCACCATCGCGATGGCAGCCTCCGCGGTCGGGGCGGGGCCGACGCTCTGGGACCGCGAGGGCCCGCCGACGAAGAAGCCTCCGCCCATCATCGGGGCGATGAACGGCACGTCCCAGGTCCAACGCAGCTCTGTGCACCGGCTGAAGTGCAGCTCGCCCATGCCGACCCAGGGGAACAGCTGCCGTAGTCGGGGCTCGGCGTAGGCGGCGCGTAGCAACCGGCCGTCCACGCGATGGGCAGTGAGCAGCTTCTGCCATGCGGCTTCGATGATGTCTTCCTCGGGTGCGTCCTCCGTCATGCCCCGCATTCTGCTCGACACCGAAAGATTTCGGCCAGCTCACGGTGATAACTCTTGGCCCCGCCCCGGGGCACGCCGCACCTCCAGAGGGCAAACGTTTCGCGTCGTCCCGTGCGGGCCGGGCGTAGTCGGACCCCTCATCGGCGTCTCCAACGGCACCCCTCGGGCCCGGTGACACCACCCCCCAGGTCATCCCATCGGCAGGGGGACACAGTCAGGTCGGGCCCGGAGGCAAGCGGCCCTCTTGCAGGACCGCGAAAAAACAAAACGGGGGGCGCTGAGCGGACGGGGCCCCGGTCCGGTGTCCCGGCGAGTGGGTAGCCGGACCGGGGCGTCCCGTCACCCCTGTCGGCCTGTGTGGACCTTCAATGCCGTCCGGACGGCGGATTCGAGGGCGCCTTCGATCCAGGCGGGCTTGATGGACGTGTGGTCCCCCGCGAAATGCAGCGGCCCTTCGGACGCGGGGACGTCGGGGAGAAGTTCCGTGTGCTGGCCGGGGAAGAGCACAGAAGCCTCACCGTAGGCGTAGTGGTCGCGCATCCACGACTGGGTCTTGCACTTGTTGGTGAAGAAGACCTCGCAGCGGCGGCCGAAGACAGCCTGCACTCCGGCGAGCGCGCGCAGATACCGCTCCTCGTCGGCGAAGGCGTCCCATTTGAGGGCGTCGTCGGACCAGCTGTAGGAGGCGAGCATGATGCCTCCGTCGCTGCCCTCCAGAGGGTGCGCGTGCTCGAAGTACATGAAGCGGTTGGCGTTGTCGCTCACGGTGCCGCCGCCACGGACATGAGCGGCCTCCGGTTCGCCGCTCATGACGGGCCGGAAGACGGCGAAGCACTTCTTGAGTTCGTCGGGGATCGTCACCCCCAGGTCCTTCACGGACTTGTGCGCGCCGAGGTACTTGCCGTGTTTGACCCCGCCCGCCTTGTACTTTTCGTAGAGCTTGTCCTCGATGGAGTTCAGCGCCTCCTTCCACTGCGCCTCGGTGAACTCCCACCAACGGCGGGAGAACTCCAGCAGCACCTTGGTCGCGGCGTCGTAGTGCAGTTCCGTGACGGCCCGGCGCTTGCCGTAGGTGAGCGGAGGGTCGAAGGCCACGTGGCGCAGTCCGGAGAAGGGGACGGTGATGATCGCCTCGTCGCCCTCGAAGACCTCCGTGACACCCCCCTTGCCGGTCTGGCAGCCCTCGGAAACGGTGTGCACCCTGACCTTGCCGCCGTTGCGTTCGATGCGTAAGGCGCGCCTGTCGAGCCTTACCTTTCCCTTCACAGGCGCGTACAGCGCGTCGGCGAGCAGCGCGGTGCCGCCCTTGATCTCCCAGAACTTGGTCTTGGGGTCGATCAGCGCGGCGGACAGGAAGCTGTGCGTGAAGGAGAGGTGCAGCCGGGAGGTCAGGTTCTGGATGGTGCCAATGAGGTCGATGGTCCTGGTGTCGAGTTTGGCGACTTCGGTGAGATACCGGTACATGGACCAGTGGCCGTACCTCTTGAGAACCTCGACCCATCCGTTGACGAGGGCCGGACCCTCCTTACCCCGGATGAGCTGGTGTGCAGGTTCGAGGGCCTGCGCGAGGATGGCAGAGGCGGTCTTCGTACGGTTGGGGCCCGTGACACCGAAGGTGTCGTTGATCTTTTCGGGGTTCTTCTCGTAGTCGGCACGGCGCATGTGGATGCCATTGACGTGAATCCAGGTGCGGTTGGCCTTCTTCGTCGGATTGTCGACCTCCACATCCACCAGGTAAAACTCCTGGAGCGCGAGGTCGAGCTTCTTGATCAGTGCCATAAGGAGCGGGTGGCTGTCGGGCAGCCGCATGGCCCCGGCTTCGGCGTACTGCTTGGGGTCGGCGAAGGGCTGCTCCCCCTTCTCGTGGCCGCCCTTGCGGAACGTCTTGATTCGGCCGCCGACGCGGTTGCCGTTGGCCTCGATCACGACGACATCGTGGCCTGCCCGGTTGAGCAGGTTGGCGGCGAGCAGACCGGCCGGTCCGGCCCCGACGATCAGGACCCGCTTCGTTGCTTTCGCCCGGCGGGCGGGCAAGCCGTTCTCGATGACCTTCACGTAGGCCGGGACGAGGGGTTTGTCGTGCTCGTCGTAGACGGCGATGGCGCGGGCGACCGTGGTGTACGCCTTGGGATCGAGGCCGGGCGGCACCGCGGCCGGCGCCGTCGAGGGTGCGGTGGCAGGGCTCAACGCGGTCGCGGGCGCGACGGAGGCGGCGGTGAGCCCGGCAGCGAGCGCCGAGGCACCGGTCGCGGTGACCACGGAGCGCCGTGAGGGCTGCGCGCCGTGCGACCGAGGCGAGGGATGCGAGGCGCGTGAAGCATCCGACGCGAGTCGCTCCTCGCTCGCCGCGTCCATGTTCTTCGTGCTCGGAATGCTCAGGCCTGGAGTGCTCATATCTTGTGTACTCATCGGCCATCACACTTGGCATACGAGCGACGCAGAGCCAGTGCATTCACACGGACGAGGACGGTAAACCACTCGAACCGCTACATGACGCGGCTCCCCTGTCAACGTCCACACGAGAACCGGACGCTCGCTCCCTCGTCCCTCGCCGAAGGCAATGCGGAACAGGGCCGCCCCCAGCTGGGAAGCCAGGCGCAGGTTCGCCAGCTGGACGTCCGTGACATCGGCCGAGTGCGAGGCGCGCGCACCTTGAAGAGGATCTCCTGGTTGCACAGGGCGGTGGCGAGCTGCCAAATGGCGGGGCGTTTACCGTCCAACTCGGTGAAGGCGCTCCTCACGGCGGAAGCGACCGGCCCCGCCCCGTACCTGGCACTCAGCGATCTGGTCCCCGCCCCATGCCCGTGTCTGTACGTGGCGCCCTCTTGCGCTTCGTCCCCCACGACCCGCCGAGCCGATCCGCGTCGTATGGAATACCGCACCCGGCCACGACCGTCTGGCGCCCACACTCATATCGGTCTCCAGGCCCCGGCCGCAGTCTTGGAGACGGGTCGTCAGGCCTGGGAATCAAGCATCATGGCAGGGACTGGCGGCGCACCACCGCACTTGGACTGTTTTCCGGGCAACCCATCACTCCATCTCCTAAGCTGCTGCCGGGCCGACGGTTGGCTGCCGTCCTCACACCAACCGGGGAGTAAATGGAAGCCGCTGCCATTGGTGCTCGCCTCGCCTCAAGCGTTGTAGCGCCGCTGATCAAGAGACTCTTCGTAGCTGACGGCCCGGGTGCCGGTTTGGTCGACAAGCCGCTGCGCGTCTCGAAGCTCGTTTCGTTCAAGGGCGAGAAACGGGCCCTGTCGGACGAAGACCTACACAAGATCGCCGAGGAACTGGTGAACCGCGCCGCGCAGTCCACCGGCGTCAAGGAACGTCTGCCGGCATACGAACAGCGTGCTGTGGCACATGCCGTAGCGGACTCACTGAGGTCGCTCGGCTACATCGACATGGACGACGTGCAAGCCGTGCAGCTCGGGCACCTTGCGCTCTCCCGGCATCTGCGGTCGCAGAGTCCCTCGGCCACCCTCGGTTTATCCAGTGACGCGGTGACACTTCATGCGAGCGTGCTCGACACCGCGTGCCTGCACATCCTGCAGTTCTTCACCCAGAGATCAACTTTTGTGGCCCGTACGCTGATCGAACACAGCCGCCGGATCGAAGAGTTATCGCTCAAGATCGACTCCCTGATCGCCCGCACTCCGTCGCCAGCCGACGGGCCTTTCGAGGAGCGCTACGCCGAGTACATCGCCTCCAAGCACGGCAAATTGACCATTTTTGGACTCGATCTGTCCGAGGCGCCCGAGAATTGGCCGCTCGACGCCGCCTATCTGAGCTTGGACGCAGCGGGGGGCAGAGCGCATGACCTCCCCACCCTCCTCCCCGCCGATCACATCTTGGCCGGCCGTGATCGAGTATTGCTCCGGGGCGTGGCAGGGTCAGGGAAAACTACCCTCGTGCAGTGGCTGGCGGTATCCACGGCGCGGAAGGCTCTCGACGAACGTCTGCTGTATCTCTACGGCCTGGTGCCGTTTGTACTGCCGCTGCGCACGCTGACCCGAGGCGGCGCCAAACTCCCCACACCCGACGGATTCCTGGCCGCCGTTGACTGCCCCATCGCCAACCTCCAGCCCACGGGGTGGTTCGACAGGGTGTTGAGGTCAAAACGTGGGTTGATCCTGATCGACGGGATCGACGAAATTCCGGAAAGCGAACGCCAAGAGGCTCGCCGTTGGCTACAGGAGCTGGTCAGTGCCTACCCGAACAACCGGTGGCTGGTGACCTCTCGGCCTTCGGCCGTACGCCAGGACTGGTTGGTCGGTGACGACTTCGCAGAACTCGACCTCGCTCCGATGAGCCGGGAGAACGTCGCCGAGTTCATCAAGCGGTGGCACAAGGCCGCGGGCATTGGTGACCGCTATGCCACAGATCTCCTGCAGTCGGTACGAGACAAGCAAGACCTGGGCCGGCTCGCCACCAACCCCCTGATGTGCGCACTGATCTGCGCCCTTCACCAGGACCGTCGTGGCTACCTCCCGGATGGCCGGAAGGAGGTCTACGACGCCGCCCTTTCCATGCTGCTGTCCCGGCGCGACCGTGAGCGAGGAATCTACAAGCCGGGCACCATCCGCATCGGCGAGGAACACCACATCCAGTTGATCCAGAAGCTGGCCTACTGGATGATCCGAAACGGTCGTTCCGAGATGGACCGGGCCGACGCCATCGAGCTGCTGGAGCATGCACTACCCGCCATGCCGAAAATCGCCGATCAGGGAACGGCTGAGGAGATCTATCACCACCTGCTGATCCGAA
>Ga0207426_1001001_pt1 | contig 27520 bp, 23 predicted proteins | sample AraplaMF_Cvi_mMS_FD_184265 | JGI IMG/M metagenome (GOLD analysis project Ga0207426, IMG submission 184265) | Arabidopsis root microbial communities from the University of North Carolina, USA - plate scrape MF_Cvi_mMS (SPAdes) (version 2) | ecosystem: Host-associated > Plants > Roots > Endosphere... | reverse complement strand
GCCGTCATAGCCGCGCGTGGTCCAGCAATGCATCATCGCGTAGGTCACATCAGGATGAAACTGCACGCCGAAGGCATTGCAGGCGCGGAACGCCTGGTTTGGAAAATCATCGCCTTCCGCGAGCAGTTCGGTGCCACGCGGCAGCTCAAAGCCCTCGCGATGCCAGTGATAGACCTGCGCCGGCCAGTCCGGGCAGAGCGCGTGGCCCGCCGCTGTCGGGCGGATCGGGTAGTAGCCGATCTGGGTCAGCGCCTGCGCATGCGGCGCGACGCGGGCGCCGAGCTGCTTCGCCAGCATTTGCGCACCGAGGCAGATGCCGAGGAACGGCCGCTGTTCGCGAAGCGGAATTTCGATCCAGTCGATCTCGCGGCGGATGTAATCGTCGGGATCATTGGCGCTCATCGGGCCGCCGAAGATCACGGCACCGGCGTGCCGGTCGAGCGTCTCGGGCAGGGGATCGCCGAAGCGGGGACGTCTGACGTCGAGGCGGTGGCCGAGCGCGCGCAGCGCATTGCCGACACGGCCGGGGGTCGAGGACTCCTGGTGCAGGACGATCAGAACCGGCAACCGGGACTCGGAGGCGGCCGCGCCCGGCGTCCTTCCGGGGAAGGCCACCAACTCTGCGCCACCAAACCTGTTCGTCCGGAACGACATGGCCTCTGCGAGTGCTATCGGTTCAGATCGCCAGCATAGCTAAGCGAAGGTTAACATCGTGTGAGTTCGCGCACACACGCTGCCGATATTGAAGCAAGCTCCGGGCCACTAGGGACGCTTCAAAGCGTTTTCCAGCGAAGCGGATACCGGTTCGCGTCAAGGAAGCGCATCAAAACAAAACGTTTCAATGCCGCTGCCGCTGAAACCGGCTGGTCGCCGACAGGATGAAGCCGCGCGGGAAGAAGCGCAGCGCGAACGGCACGATCTTGATGCCGAGGCCGGGCAGCACTGCCCGTTTGTTGGCCATCAGGCCGCGATAGGCCTGCTGCGCAACGACGGCGGCGGACACGTTCAGAAGGGCCGTGTCGTGTCCCGTCCCGACGCCGGCGCGCGCCTGGAATTCGGTGGGCACCGGCCCCGGGCAGAGCACGGTGACGCGGACGCCGTGCGGCGCAAGCTCCGCGCGCAAGGCCTCGGTCAGGGAAATCACATAGGCCTTGGACGCGTAATAGACCGCCATGCCCGGGCCCGGCAGGAAGCCCGCGACCGATCCGACATTGAGCAGACCGCCCTTGTTCCTGATCAACTGATCGGCAAAGCGCAGCGACAGATCCGTCAGCGCCCGGCAATTGACGTCGACGATACCAACCTGGTCGCAGCGGTCGCGCTCGATGGCGTCGCCAAACACGCCGAAGCCGGCATTGTTGACGAGATTGTCGACCTCGACGCCTTCGGCGGCCAGGGCCGCGGCGATCTTCTCACCGGCATCGGCCTCCTGGAGATCGCAGGCAATCACGATCGGCTTTTTCCCGCCCTTGGCGGCGAGCTCGCAGGCGAGCGACTCGAGCCGATCGGCGCGCCGCGCCGTCAACGCGAGGCGATGCCCATTGGCGGCGAACACACGCGCCAGCTCCGTGCCGATGCCCGCCGAAGCACCGGTGATCAACGTTACCCGCTCAGTCACGATCGAAGTCTCTTGGATTGAAGTTTCTTGGCCCCGCAATGGCTGAACGAGAGCATAGGCCGGGCGCGACAAGCAAGCGGCGCTGGCGGCATGGCCACTTGAGCCGGCAACAGGGAGGGCGGGAGCCTCCGGATTTTGCAGGGAAATTTGGAACCCGGCCGCGCCGGGACTAAATTAAAGTTTGGTCATGTGGTCGATACAACCGGCAATTGGCCGTGCAGGGCGGATCAGCCGCCGACGGCGCCGTCCTTGACCTGGCTGCCGCTTTGCGCGCCGGCGCGGTCGGCAACGGCATGCTTCAGGTCGATCCGGTCGCGCTGGGAAATGCCGAGCAGGTCGGAGGCGCGCCAGACGACGTTGTCCTCGAACTCGGTGACCTGACCGTCGGCATAGACCAGCTCCCACATCATCTGGACGATGCGTTTGCGGCCCTCTTCGTCGAGCGAGCGCATGATGACGCTGGTGAAGTGATAGAGATCGACCGCCTCGCCCTCGACCTGGGTGGCGTCGGCAATCAGGCGGTCCGCGGTGCCGCGATCGAGCCCGAAATGGCTTTCGATCAGGGCGTGCAGCTTGCGCTGCTCGGCCGCCGTCGGCTGGCCGTCCAGTGAGACCACGTGAACCAGCAGCGCGGTCGCGGCCAGCCGATAGTCGCTGTCGCCGAATGCACGATCCTGTGCGTGGGGAGCAACAATGTCGGCAATGAATTGGCGCAGGCCGTCGAGCATAAGGTCCTTCCAGGGATCGATGACGCCGCAGGGCGCGGCCGTTACCAGCATTATATGAGCGGGAAACTCAACCGGCGCAACGTGCGTCAGTTCCGCACGTTGCATTACGTTTCGGCAATCCGGGACGCCGATTGCCCGTTGTTGATGGTTCTGTCCGGCCGGAAACGGACATTCGGCGCGCTCCCGCCTCCACATCGTCATTGCGAGGATGTGGCAGTCACCACGAATTACTCACGGGATCTCGTACACCACGATCTTGTCGGCGATGCCGCGCAGTGCGGCCTGTTTCTGGATTGGCTTGATCGCGCGCTTTTCGAGGACTTCGGCGACCGCGGGCACGTCAAGCACCGGACCGGTGATGTGGATCTCCTGCGCCGTCGACAGGCTCTGCACCCGGGCTGCGATGTTGACGGTCTGGCCGAAATAGTCCTGCCGCTCGTTGAGCATCACCGCGAGGCACGGACCTTCGTGGATGCCGATCTTGACGATGAGATCGTCGGTGCCGCGCTTCTTGTTGAGCTCGTCCATGGCGGCACGCATCCGCAGGCCCGCAACGATCGCATGCTCGGGACGGATGAAGGTCGCCATCACGGCATCTCCGATGGTCTTCACCACCGCGCCCTTCTCCGACGAGATGATCTCGAGCAGCGCATGGAAATGCGCCCGCACGAGATCGAACGCAGCGAGATCGCCGACGCGTTCGTAGAGCGCGGTCGAGCCCTTGAGATCGGTGAACAGGAACGTCAGCGACGTGATCTGGAGGCGCTGGTCGAGGCTGAGATTGTCCGCCTTGAACACATCGCGAAAGGTCTGGTTCGACAGCATCCGCTTGGCGGTGAGGAACGGCTTGCGCTTGCCGATCAGGTGATGGAGCGCTTCGGCGGCGATGAACACCGACGGCAGCACGCGCACGCCGGCCTGGTTCTCCAGCGACAACCGCAGCGGGCCCGGCCGCATCGTGGTCGTCCCCGTCGGGGCCTGCACCTTGTTGTACATGATCGCGAGTTGCTGACGGTCCTTGGTCGGCTCGCCCTGCACGTCGATGAATTGCGCGGCGTGCGTCACGGGCTCGAAGATAATGATGAAGTCGTTCGGCAACTGCAGCGACATCGTCGCCTTCTCGCCGGCCGGCAGCTCCATCGTGTCCAGCGTCACCTCGTTGGCGAGCGTCGCAAATGATTCCTTGTTGAAATCGACGCCGGAGCTCCAGAACACCTGCTTGAAATACTCCCACACCGGAAGCGTGTCCGGATCATGCGACGCAATGCGCCGGACACGCGGATTCACGGTGAAGGACACCTCGACCTGATCGTCGACGGAGGCCTTGTAGCCGCAGGCGCAAAGCGCGCAGTGATAATCGTCCGTCTTCAGCGCCTTCAGGGTCGTATGCGCTCCCAGCACGCCGCCGCAGCCCGGACACAACACATTCCAGCCGAGATCGAACAGCCCGAGCCGGGCCGAATGCAGGAAGGCCGAGATCGCATGCTCCTCGTCGACGCCATGTTGCGTGGCAAAGTCGAGCACGTTGACACGGTTGAGCTCGTGATCCTCGCCGTCCTTGATGAGACGCGCGATCGCATCGACCACCTTCGCATCGGCGGTCTGCTTCAACACGGAAAACTGGGCCTGGATATCGCTCATGGCGCGACCTCTAGCGAAACGCGATCTACGTGGATCACGTCGACGACCCGACGAATGCCTGTCATCGACGTGTAATGCTGAACAGGGGTGAACGGTCCGGCTGGGTGGTAACGACGCCCATCGGGATCACGGGACTCTTGTCGGCGAGCTCAACGCGGAACGCGCCGATCAGCCGGGCCAGCGCCAGCACGGACTCGGCCTGCGCGAACGGCGCGCCGATGCAGACGCGCGGGCCTGCGCCGAACGGCAGGTAAGCGAACCGATCCGGCGCCTCCTTGGCCATGAAGCGCTTGGGAATGAACGCGTTCGGCTGATCCCACAGCTTCTCGTGACGGTGCAGCAGCCACGGCGCGATCATGATGATGTCGCCCTTGCTGATCTCGATGCCGGCGGCATTGTCCTTGTCGCGCGCGGCCCGCGCGACCAGGAAGGCGGGCGGATAGAGCCGCATGGTCTCGTCGATCACCGCGCGGGTGAATTTCTGGCGGTCGATGTCGGCCATGCTGTCGAGATGCTCGCCGCGCGCTTCGGACGCGACTTCCTCCTGGGTCTCCGGATCGAGCGCGAGCAGGTAGAGCGCCCAGAACAGCGCGGTCGCGGTGGTCTCGTGACCGGCGAGAATCATGGTCGCGACTTCGTCGACGAGCTGCTCGTCGGAAAAGCCCTTGCCCGTTTCGGGATCGCGGGCCTCATCCATCAGGTCGAACAGGTCGCGCGGTGGCGCGCCGTCCTTCTTGCCCATCTCGCGCCGCTCGGCGATCAGCATCGCGACGAATTCGGTCCAGCGCTTGCGGAAGCGCGCGCGGGCGCGATCCATCGGGGTCGGCCACGACACCGGCAGCAGCATGTCGAGAAAATACGGCCGTCCCAGCCGCTCGCCATACTCCATGACGAAATTGCGCAAGGTCGCACCGTGGCGGTCCATGCCGAACGAGAACATCGTGCGCCCGGCGATCTCCAGCGTCATGCGCTGCAGGATCTCGCGCAGGTCGACCGGCGCGCCGGTCTGTGGTTCGAGCTTCGCGATGGTCTCGTCGAGCACCGCGGTCATGTGCGGCACGAGGTTCGCCGTCGCGCGCGGCGTGAAGGCGGGCGCGAGCGTGCGGCGCTGAAACGTCCAGGAGTGGCCTTCCGCGATCAGAAGGCCCTCGCCGAGCACGGGGCGCAGCATGCGGATGCCGGCCGGCGTTCTTGTATAATTTTCGTAATTGTTCAGCAGCACGTGCCGGATCGCGGCGGGCTGGTTCAGGATAAAACTGTTGCGGAGGAAGAAGCGGCCCTTGATGACCTCTTCCTCATAGGCGCGCTGGCCCCAGGTCGCGATCATGTTCTGCCGGAACAGCGCGACCCGGCCGAGGAACGACATGTCGTCTGGCGCACGCGGCGGGGTCGGAGGGACCACGGGACGACGCACGCTGGCGATATTCATGGCTCCCTCCCGAAGATGTGGCGTGGGCAAATAGCTAGTAAGTCAGCTCGGCAATCGCAATCCTGTTCTCCGCGGCGGGCCAGGCCCGTGCCACAATTCGTTCTTCGCCGAACTCGGCCACGACGTTACGTCCGACCTCGCTGGCCGGAAGCCGCAAGGTCGTTGCCGCATCCGTAGGCACGCCCGGCTTGACGTCGGCGGGCTCCTTGCCGTCGAGCAGCACGACGTCGCGCGGCAGTCCGAAATAGCCGCGCGGGCGCGCCATGATCACGACGGCGCCGGCATCCTTGTCGGCCGGTCCAAGCGGGCGAGCGGGCCGCAGATGCACGAGATCGGACGACCGCGGGAACGGCGACCGATAGATATGCGTGGTCGGCGCGCCGGGCGAAGCCAGAACGAATTCGAGCGACCAGGAGGGATCGACCTGCGCCGGTCCCCAGCGGCCATCGGCCCCCGTCTTCGCGCCGTGCACCGCCGCGCCCCTGCGCTCCCCGGTATCAGGATCGACGCGGAAAATGTCGACGGTTGCACCTTCCACCGGCCGGTTGGTCGGCGTGCCACCGGGCGTACCGCTCACGAGGCCGTTCAGCCTGACGCTTTGCTCCGGCACGATGGCGATGCGGCCCGGCTCGCGCCCGGCGATGAATTTGTAGATCTCGCGGAAGGCGCGCGGATGATACGCCGTCTCGCGATGGTCGATCGTGCCGAGCACGAGATTGGTGGCGCCCTTTAATTCCGGCCCTTCCGCGGTCACACCAGTCGGCGTACCGGGCTTGCCGATGAAGCGACCGTCGGCCTGGGCGTATTTGTCCATGCCGTCGCTGCGCAGCGTGAGGAACGCAACGCCCGGCGTCACCTCGCTCTCGCCCTCGTTGAGGCCGCGCAGGAATGTGCCACGGCCGTTGAATTCGTTGTTGGGCTGATCGTCGGTCGCGAACACGCCGTGATTGGGCGTGCCGCACAGCACGGCGTGGCTGACATCGCCGGCGCCGCCGTTCTTGATGACGTTGCGGATGGCGTAGCCGCCGCGGGAATTGCCGACCAGTGCCACGCGGGGCGCTCCGGTGCGGCGCTTCAATTCCGCAATCGCTGCAGCGAGTTCGCGGCGCTGGTCTTCGGTCGAGGAGCGGCCGGCCTGCTCGACCTTGTCGTCGTTGCGCGCCAGCGGGTCGGTGAAATTGATCGCCATCATGCGGTCGCGGGCAATGCCGTTGGATTCCATCCGCCACAACGTCGTCAGCCAGAGCGCGTCATAGTCGCCATTGCCGTGGACGAACAGGATCGGTGGCACTTCGGCATTCGGTGCCGCGGGAGCGCTCTGGGCCCATGCGCCGGTCCGCATGCTCGCAACCGCGAAAGGCAGACTGCCCGCCCCCAGCAAGATCGATCGTCGCGACAGCTTCATTTGTTCCTCCCGGCAAAACCAAGTCTTTGCACCGCTTATACCGGCCTAACCACTGGACAGCGAAGGACTTTCGCGGGCATCACTGATCTTGCCGGAATCACCCGATTATTTCTGCCAGCCCAATTGGAAGGGGATATGACCGAGCAGCCGAACCGTCAGAAATTTGCCGGCGACGGCATTACCGCGCCGCTGCGGTACACGATATTCCGGCGCATCTGGCTCGCCAGCCTGCTCTCCAATCTCGGCCTTTTGATCCAGGGCGTCGGCGCGGCTTGGGCGATGACGCAGATGGCGGCCTCGGCCGACCAGGTGGCGCTGGTGCAGACCGCGCTGATGCTGCCGATCATGCTGATCTCGATGCCGGCCGGCGCCATCGCCGACATGTACGACCGCCGCATCGTCACCCTGATCTCGCTGTCGATCGCGCTGATCGGCGCCACCGCGCTGACCGTGCTGGCCGGACTCAATCTGATCACCCCGGAAGCGCTGCTCGCCTTCTGCTTCGTCGTCGGCAGCGGCAACGCGCTGTTCGGACCGGCCTGGCAGTCCTCGGTCAGCGAGCAGGTGCCGCCGGATGCGCTGCCCTCCGCCGTCGCGCTGAACGGCATCAGCTACAACATCGCCCGCAGCTTCGGTCCCGCGGTCGGCGGCGTGATCGTCGCCTCGCTCGGCGCCGTCGCCGCCTTCGCCTGCAACGCGATCCTCTATCTGCCGCTGCTGGTGGTGCTGCTGCTCTGGCGGCGCAGCACCGAGCCGTCACGCCTGCCGCGGGAAAAGCTCAACCGCGCGATGGTCTCAGGCTTCCGCTACATCACCAACTCGCCGCCGATCAAGATCGTGCTGTTGCGCACATTGGTAATGGGCCTGATCGGCGGCGCCATCATGGCGCTGATGCCGCTGGTGGCGCGCGACCTCCTGCACGGCGGCGCGCAGACCTACGGCATCATGCTCGGCGCGTTCGGCATGGGCGCGGTGGTCGGCGCGCTCAATATCCACGAACTGCGCAAGCGCATGAGCGGCGAGGCCGCGATCCGCGCCTGCACCATCTCGATGGCGTTCGCGATGGCGGCGCTTGCCGTCAGCAGCGAACCGGTGCTGACGGCGGCGGCGCTGGTGCTCGCCGGCGCGGTCTGGATGGCGGCCGTGGCGCTGTTCAATATCGGCGTGCAGCTGTCGGCGCCGCGCTGGGTCGCGGGCCGTTCGCTTGCCGCCTTCCAGGCTTCGATTTCCGGCGGCATCGCGATCGGTGCCTGGGGCTGGGGCCATCTCACCGATTACGCCGGCGTCGAGATCGCGCTGCTGACGGCGGCCGGGCTGATGCTGATCTCGCCGCTGCTCGGGATCTGGCTGACGATGCCGCGAGTCGGCGCGCGCAACGAGGACGCCGACGTGCTCGCCGATCCCGAGGTGAAGCTGTCGATCACCGGCCGCAGCGGACCACTGGTGGTCGAGATCGAATATCGCGTCAGCCAGGACAATGCGCGCGCCTTTCACAATGTGATGCAGGACGTGCAGCTCTCGCGTCAGCGCAACGGCGCCTATGGCTGGTCGATCGCGCGCGACATCGCCGATCCGGAATTGTGGACCGAGCGCTATCACTGCCCGACCTGGTTCGATTATTTGCGCCAGCGCAACCGTTCGACCCAGTCCGAGCGCGCGCTGCATCAGCAGGCGATCGGCTATCACATGGGCCCCGATCCCGTCCGGATCCGGCGCATGCTGGAGCGGCCGTTCGGCTCGGTGCGCTGGAAGGAGGAGACGCCGGACCGCGCAGCCGCGGAAGTGCTGCCGGTGGTCGCGACCGCGGCGGGAAGCAGCACGTAGGTTATGTCGTCATTCGGGGCGCGCGAAGCGCGAGCCCGGAATGACAGTTACTGCCCGTGATCCGTCAGCACCTTGTCGCAGCCCTTGCTGAGGCGGGTGCGGTTCTGCTTGAGGCAGGCGAGCACGGCGCCATCGCCATTGTTCATCACGGCTCGGCAGAAGCGCGTGACGTCGCGCGCACAGGCATCGTGGCCAGGCTGTTGCGCCGACGCGGCCGATGCGCACAGCAGCAAAGGAAGAATCAAAAGAAATCTGGTCATCGCGTAATGCCTCTTACCCGGACGAATGTGCGGGCGAAGCTAGTGCGATGATCCCACAGCCGCAACGGCTTTATTGGCGGAAGGCATCTCGCCACCGCGTGGCCCCGGCTTGACGCCGGGGCGCATCGCGAGGGGAGCTAACCGACGCAACGACTATGTCGCGTTGCTCTTACTGGCTGTCCTGAGCGTCAGCGACCTTGCGCGACGCGCCCTTGGCCAGGTCCTTGTCCATCACCGCGCGGCAGCCGGCGCTCAGGTCCGAGCGATGCTTCATCATGCACGCGGTGATCTTCGGAATGTTGGGGATCTCCGACGAGCAGAGGCGGAAGGCATCGCCGGTGCACATCTGCTGCGCTTCGGCCGAGAAGGCGAAGCTCGAAGTGGTCGAAACGATCGAGACGATGGCGGCAAAGCCCAGGGCCAGGCCGGTGTCGCGGATCTTGGTGGTCAGGGACTTGGTGTTCAGCGAGGTGGTCATTTGAAGCTCCCATTGGCACCGCGGAAGCGGGGCCCGTTGTTGATGGGACTGATGATGCTCCCGCAAAGACCTTTCGACTGTGATGACGGTCACGGGAGGCCACCCCTCTGTGACATCAGTCACAATGACGCAGCCCGCTGAAAATCCTCCGGATCCGCTGTCGTGTTGGTGTCACGTTAACCGTTCCTTCGCATTAATGGCTCGTCGCGCGGGGAATTCCGCATGTTTGGTTGCGTAATTGGAAAGAGTAGCGATGCGTAATGCGTTGGGCCTGATGCTGGCCAGTGTAGTTGCGGCGGTCGTGATCGCCGCCGGCGGTTGGCTTTATTATTCCTCGCGCGCCGATCAGGGCGCTCCCAAGACAGTTGCCGCCCGTGCCGCCGACCCGTTGCCGGCACCGGCGAAGCTCGCCGCCAAGGATGACGTCACCACCACCGCGACGATCGCGGCCAAGCCGACGGCGATGGCCCAGGCGGCACCTGCGCCCGCTCCGGTCGCGCCCGTGCAGCCGAAGCAGACCTGCGCCAATCCGAACGCGCTGGGCGTTTCCCGCGTGGTCGAGATCGACACCACCGGCGGCCCCGGCTTCGGCTTCGAGACCTTCAAGCAGTTCGACTTCCTCACCGACAAGGAAGTCGTGCTGACCTTCGACGACAGCCCGTGGCCGGTGAACACGCCCGCGGTGCTGAAGGCGCTCGCGGACGAATGCACCAAGGGCCTGTTCTTCTCGGTCGGCAAGCACGCGAGCTGGCATCCGGAAATCCTGCGCCAGGTGCTGGCCCAGGGCCACACGGTCGGCACGCACACCTGGTCGCACCTCAACCTCAACAGCAAGAAGCTGACGGAGCAGCAGGCCAAGGACGAGATCGAAAAGGGCTTCAGCGCCGTGAAGCTCGCGCTCGGCACCAACCCCGCGCCGTTCTTCCGTTTCCCGCAACTCCAGCACAATCCGGCGATGGTGACCTATCTCGGCACCCGCAACGTCGCGATGTGGTCGACCGATCTCGACTCCTTCGACTTCCGCAAGGGCGCCACGCCCGAGAAGATCGTCAACACGGTGATGACCAAGCTCGACAAGCTCGGCAAGGGCATCATCCTGATGCACGACTTCCAGAAGCACACCGGCGAGGCGCTGCCCGCACTGCTGGCCCGGCTGAAGGCCGGCGGCTACAAGGTCGTGCAGATCAAGGCCAAGACGACCTTCGAATCGCTGCCGGAGTACGACGAAGCAGTGCTGAAGGAGATGAAGGTGCCGACCGCGAGCACGACCACGCGCCCGATCTCGAGCGTGGTGCAGACGGTCTCGCAATAAACGAGCGACCCATTCAAGATGCGCATGGCCGGGCTTTCGCCCGGCCATTTGCTTTTGGGAAGAGGGCTGCGGCTTACCAATAGATGCCGTGGCGATGCAGCTCGCTGATGATGCGACGCTCGGTCCATTCGCGCTTGCGCTTCGGCTTCTCGGCCCGCGCGGTCTTCGCGGGCCTGGTCGTTGCAGCCGGAGCCGCTGATGTCGTGGTCGCGGCAGGAGCGGCCGCCGCGGCGGGCGCAGGAACAGGAGCAGGTGCCGGGGCCACTGCGGGAGCAGGAGGCGCGGGGATCGCCGGCGGGCGGTCGACATATTTCGGCGCTTCAGGCGACGTCGCGACGTCGCTGATCTGCGTCGTGGGAACGGTGGTGGTCGTGGCGGCCGGCGGAGCAGCGGCCGATCCGGCCGGGCCCGACAGCGACAGGCTGCGATCGCCTGCATGGGCAGATGCAGAGGCCAGGACCATGGCGGCGACCAGAATGATCTTGCGCATATGAGATCTCCCCGTGTTTGCGTGACCGGGACATTACGGGAGCCGATCACCTATCGATGTGATCGGCATCACATGTGTCACTGGTCGTTTCGAACCCGGCCACTCGCCCCGTCACACGCAATCCATCGGCGGCGCATCGTCTTGACACGATCGCGGAGCGCAACGCGTGCGCGAGGCGGCTTCAGAAGGAACGAAAACGATCGGATGAAGGGAGGCGCTGGTGCCGCAAGAGGGATTCGAACCCCCGACCCCGTCATTACGAATGACGTGCTCTACCGACTGAGCTATTGCGGCGAACCCTGCCGGGACGCGGGCGGTGCCGGTCCCGATACGCGCGCTCCTGATATCGGGCATGGCCCGAATTGGCAAGGAGAAGCAAAGGACGGACGGGAGGTGAAATCGGCCTTACCCGCCCCAGCGCGACCAGAATCCACGCCAGCCGCCCGCCTGGGCCTTCGGCGTACCGATTTGTTCCGTAAATTCATCGCTCGGGCCGTCGTCGTCGATCCCGGGATCGTCGGGGGCACGGACGATTGGGATGACGGCCTGGATCGGGGCGGAAGCCGGCTTGCCGAGGTCGGCACGGGTCCGGAACACCGGCGTTGCCGCCACCGGTGATGATTCGGCCGCGTCCGGAGCCGGCTTGAGCGGCTCGGCGGGCAGGGCGACCACGGGTTCGTCCTGGATGGGTTCCTTGATGGGTTCCTTGATGGGTTCCTTGGCGACGTCCTTGGGAGCTTCTGTGACCGCCTCCTTGGCTTCGGGAGGCGAATTGTCCTGGGCGGCCGGCACCGGCGCAGGCGCATTCACAGCCGGTTCCGCCGGGCTCTCGGACGGAGCTGCCGTCACCCGCTTCGGCGGTGGCGCCGCCAGCATGGCTTCCTCGAAGGCCGAGGATTCGATCGTGGCGCCCTTGTCGGACGGCAGGCTCGCGACCGGCGTCTGCCACTGGAAGGCGTCGAGGCGGCCGGTGACCGGCGAGACCGGGCGCCAGCGGTCGCTGACATAGCCGTCCGCGGTCCAGGCCGGGTCGTGGCGGGCGCGCACCGCGCGCAAGGTCCAGGCGCGGGCGCGGCCGCCGTCGCCATGCTCGGTGCGCTCGAGCTCGGCCATCAGCAGCGCGACGCGCTGGGTCGGATCGTTGACATAGGGCGCCAGCACTGCGCGGGCGCGGGCGAATTCGGAGGCGTCGATCGCGGCGCGCGCGATCGCGAGCTGTCCCTCGATATATCCGGCCTTGTCGGCCGGCGTCTTCGCCGCGAGCGTCTCAACCCGCTGCAAACGCTGACGCGCGGAATCGCCGAGTTTCACATGCGCATAGGCGTCGGCGAGATCGGGATGCGGATTGGCGAGCCAGGCGGCCTCGACCAGCTTCATGGCGCGGCGCACCTGATGCGCTTCGCTCTCGAATTTCGCGGCGAGCACGGCGGCCGGCACCAAGGTCGGCGCCAGCTTGATCGCTTCCATCACGCTCTCGCGCGCGACGTCGCGGTCCATCGTTTCCAATTCCAGCGCGCGCGCCGTCAGCAGCACGCCGCGCTGACGGCGATAGGCCGCCTTATCGATCAGACCCGCGGACAGATTCGAATCCAGAATCGCGAGCGCACCGCTCCAGTCGCCGCGCGCGCAACGGAAACCGAGCACCGCATGCGAGGCCCAGGTCGAGGACGGCGACAGCTTGATCGCTTCCTCCGCGATCATCACGGCACCGACCGCATCGTCGGCGCGCTGCGCCTCGATGAACAGGCCGCGCAGACCGAGCAGGCGGGTGTCCTCGCGCTCGGCCATGACGCGGAAGACGCGCTGGGCTTCCTCGCGATTGCCTTCGAGCTGGGCCGACTGCGCGTGCAGGAGCAGCGCGAGCGGATCGTTCGCGGCGAGCCGGCGCGCGGTGTCGGCGTGACGGCGGGCGAGGCCGCTATCGCCGTGACCGACCGCGAGCAGACCCTGGGTGATCGCATGGCGGCCGCGCGCATGACGCTTTTCATGGCGGCGGCGGCGCATGCGGCCCGGCATACGCCAGAGCATGGTCAGCAGGCTCCAGAGCAGCACGATCGCGACGGCGAAGATGCCAAGCAGGAGCACGAACACCGGAATGCTCGGCGAGGCCTGCCAGACGCCCCAGTTCATCACGACTTGGCCGGGCTGATCGGCAACCCAGGCCGCGCCGGCCGCAGCCAGCGCAATCAGGACGAGGAAAAGGACAATGCGAAGCATGGCGATTCCTATACGCGCCGATTGTTGCGCGAACCTTTACTGGCCGGGCTTGACGAGGTCGGCCATGGCATCGTCGGCAAACTTGCGGGACGCCGCGAGCGCGGCCTCGCGGGCATCGGTCTTGTCGAGCCAGGCCTGCGCCGGAGCCCGGTCGGCCTGTGGCAGCGTCTTCAGCTCGCGCCGCGCCTCGACGAAATCGTTGCGGAGCGCCGCATTCGTCACGCGCGCGACGATGGCGCCACGATCGTTGCCGACACCGTCGGTGCGCTCGATCCGGACCAGCTTCGAGGCGCCGGCCTGAAGGCGCTCGACGATGCTGGCATCGGCCGCCGGCGTTTCCGGCGGCGGCGCCAGCTTCGGCACGATGTTGAGGAGCTCTCGGCTCAACGCCACCGGCGTCGGAATGCCCGCCGCGGCAAAGGCATCGAGCGGCTTCAACACATCAGGCTTGGCCGCGAGCGCCCGCGCCGCGGAGAGCTGCGACTGATAGGGATCGCCGTGACGAACGGCGACATCGAGCAGGGATGCCGCCACGACGTAGCGCAACGGCTTGTCGTCCATCGTCTTGTTGTCTGCGATCTTCTCGCCCTGCTGTGCAAGCTCGGCGCGATCGGTCTTGCTGGCGCGCTCGAGCTGCGCGACGCGGTCGGCGAGATCGGAGGGAACGCCGGCATCACGCGGTGCGGATTTCGCATCGTTCAGCGCGCTCGCGGTCTTGTCGGACTGGGCGCGTAGATTGGCGATATCGCCGCGCAACGCGGTGACGGATTTTTCCAGCGCGTCGATCCGCGCCACCATGGCCGGATCGGCCACGGGCTTCGCTGCCCTGGCTTCGACGGCGGCGACACGGCCGCTCAGCGCGTCGACATTCGCGCTCGTCACCTGCGGCGCGGCGGGCGGCGCCTGCACCGCGGGCCAGCCGAGCACCCAGCCGACCCCGATCACGAGCGCGGCGGCGACGGCGCCGGAGAACGGGGCGATGACCCAGGGCGAAATCGGCGCGGATGCGACGGATGGCGGCTCGTCGGCGTGCCCGGGCTGCGCCGTGGCCGCGACTTCTTCAGGCTTGATCTCTTCAGAATTGGCTTCGGCGTTTTCAGGCTCGTGCGCGGTCTGCCCGGTCGCCGGCTGTGCGTCCGGCTCGGCGGCCGTTTCCTGCGGCTGGGTGGAGACTTCGGTCGCCTGGAGGTCGATGGTGGGCGGGGTGCGCTTGGCACGGCCGGACTCGGGAGCCATTGTCAACTCTTCAGGTCTGGCTGCGTCTTCGGGCCTGCCCGTGTCTTCAGGCTTGCCTGCGTCTTCAGGCTTGAAGTCGGCCATCGTGACGGTTCCTCACACTTACATGCCCAAAACGGACCCGATTGCGTCGGATTCGGCCCGACCTCTTACGCCAAACGGGTCCGCAAAGCACGCTCCAACGTGTCGAACAAGGCATTTTCGTCCGGGGTCGCGGCCACCAGAACCTGGGAGGCGCCGGCCTCGCGGAGCACCGCGGCGACGTTCTCGGACAGGCAGCATTGCGGGATTGCCAGCGCCGAGATCTCGACGCCCTCGCCCCGCGCCGCGTCCAGAAAGGCACGCGCGCTGCGCCTGGAGTAGTGCAGCACCGCCTTGATGCCCTGTGCGGCAAAGCCGTCGCAAACCTCGCGCGGCAACAGCTTGACCGGCGCCATACGATAGGTCGTCTGCGTCACCACGCTGAACCCTTCCGCGCCCAGCTCGCCCGCGAGATCGCGCGAGAGGTCGGCGCCAGCGAGATACAGCAGCGCGCTTTTCTTCTTCAGTCGCTTGTCGCGCGCACTCTGCATCACCTTGTCGCGCAGCGCAGCCGCATCGCCGCCGGCGACGATCACCTCCGCAAAACCGGCATCGCGCGCGGCAGCCTCGGTGTGCTTGCCGACCGCGAACAACGGCAGCGCCAGAAGGCCGATGTCACGCAATTGTGGTGCGACGGCACGGATCGCATTGGCCGACGTCACGATGATGGCGCCGTAACCTGCTTCGCTCTCGTCGTGGAATGCGACAGGTTCGAACTTGAGCGCCGGCGCGAGCAACACCGCATGTCCCCGCGCCCGCAGACTCTCCGCCGTCGCCTGATTGTCGGGATGCGGCCGTGTGACAAGAATGGACATCGCTGGTGTTCCCGGACCACGTGGCGGTGACGCATTGACGAATGCTGCCGGACGTACCAGAACTCTGCTTTCCGGATGAGCGCAAGGCCGCAAATTGGATAACGATTCACCAATGCTGGTGCTGGGCATCGAAACCACCTGCGACGAGACGGCCGCGGCCGTGATCGAACGCGCGCCCGACGGTGTCGGCAGGATCCTGTCCAATATCGTGCGATCACAAGTCGAGGAGCACGCCCGCTTCGGCGGCGTCGTGCCCGAGATCGCCGCGCGCGCGCATGTGGATCTGCTCGACGGCATCATCGAACGCGCCATGACAGAGGCCGGGATCGGCTTTGCCCAGCTCAACGGCGTCGCCGCAGCAGCAGGGCCCGGGTTGATCGGCGGCGTCATCGTCGGGCTCACCACCGCGAAGGCGATCGCGATGGTGCATGACACGCCGCTGGTCGCGGTGAACCATCTCGAAGCGCATGCGCTGACGCCGCGCCTCACAGACGCCATCGAATTTCCTTACTGTCTGTTCCTCGCCTCGGGCGGCCATACCCAGATCGTCGCGGTCACCGGCGTCGGCCAGTATGTCCGTCTCGGCACCACCGTCGACGACGCGATCGGCGAAGCCTTCGACAAGGTCGCGAAGATGCTGGGCCTGCCCTATCCGGGCGGTCCGCAGGTCGAGCGCGCCGCGGCGAATGGCGATGCCACACGCTTTGCTCTTCCGCGGCCGATGCAGGGGCGCCCCGACGCCAATTTTTCGCTGTCGGGGTTGAAGACTGCGGTGCGCACCGAAGCGAACCGCCTCACCGAAATCACCCCGCAGGACATCAACGATCTCTGCGCGAGTTTCCAGGCCGCCGTGCTGGAATCGATGGCCGACCGCCTCAATGTCGGGCTGAGGCTTTTCCGCGAGCGGTTCGGCGCGCCCAACGCGCTGGTCGCGGCCGGCGGCGTCGCCGCCAACCACGCGATCCGCGGAGCGCTCTACGGCGTCGCGCGCGAGGCGGACACGCAGCTGATCATGCCGCCGCCCGCGCTCTGCACCGACAACGGCGCGATGATCGCCTGGGCCGGCGCAGAACGTCTCGCGCTCGGCATGACCGACACGATGGAAGCCCAGCCGCGCGCGCGCTGGCTGCTCGACGCCAACGCGACGGCACCCGCCGGCTACGGCAAGACGCGGGCGGGCTACTGACCATGACCGCGTTCCAGTCCGTCGCGGTGATCGGCGCGGGCGCCTGGGGCACGGCGCTGGCGACGGTGGCGGCGCGGGCGGGACGAAGCGTGACGCTCTGGGCGCGCAACGCCGAACATGCCGCGCGGATCGCTTCCACCCGCGAAAATCCGCGGCTGCCCGGCGTCAGGCTCGCGAGCGATATCAACGTCACGCACGAGCTCGCGAATACCGCGCGCGCCGACATGGTGCTCGTGGTCACGCCGGCGCAGCATTTGCGCGGTGCCGTCAACATGCTGGCCCAGCACCTGACAAAGCCCGTGCCGATCGTTGCCTGCGCCAAGGGCATCGAGCATGGCACCCATAAATTCATGACCGAAATCATCGCCGAGGCCGCGCCGCACGCGCAGCCGGCGATCCTGTCGGGCCCGAGCTTCGCCGACGACGTCGCGCGCGGATTGCCGACCGCGGTGACACTGGCTGCGAAGGACGAGGCCCTGGCCAGCGCGCTGGTGCAGGCGTTGGGCTCGCCGACCTTCCGGCCCTATCACTCCACCGACATCCGCGGCGTCGAGATCGGCGGCGCGGCCAAGAACGTGCTGGCGATCGCCGCCGGCATCGTGGTCGGCCGCAACCTCGGCGCCTCCGCGCATGCGGCGCTGACCACGCGCGGCTTCAGCGAGCTGGCGCGGCTCGGCCGTGCCTGTGGCGCGCGCGCGGAAACGCTCTCGGGCCTCTCTGGTCTCGGCGATCTGCTGTTGAGCTGCTCGACCGCGCAGTCGCGCAATTTCGCGTTCGGCATCGCGCTCGGTCGCGGCGAGGCCGCACCGGCCGGCAAGCTTGCGGAAGGTGCGTTCACCGCACCGGTGCTGGTCGAGCTCGCGGCTGCACGCGGCGTCGACATGCCGGTCTCGCAGGCGGTCGCCACCATCCTGGAGGGACGGTTGACGATCGACGCCGCGATCGAAGGACTGCTGACGCGCCCGTTCAAGGCCGAGCAATAAGGATCGCGTCGCACGCAGCACTTTCCGGCTTGTGCGCGCTGGTCTAGCCTATCGGCACACCGCGGGATCCCGGTCCAACAACAACGAAACGGATCCAGGGGAAGAACGCATGCGCAAACCGCATCGTGCGATCGTTTCGATCGCCATCACTGCACTCGCCGCCATTACGCTACCCACCGCCGCCTATACCCAGGCCGCGATCTCCTATGACGAACTCGCCAAGAATGAAGCCGCGGCCAACGCCGAAGGCGGCAAGCGTGTCGCGCCCGTCAAGTCGATCGCCAATCCCTCCAACGACGTCAGCCCCGACATGCAGGCCATGATCGGCGCGCCGTTCCCGCCGCATTTCAATGCGGACCCGAAGACGCCGGCGGAATGGAAGGAGCTGATCGAGCGTCGCGCAAAACTGTCGGCCGCAGGCGTTCCCGCAATGAAAGAGAAGCTCGGCGTCAAGGTCGAGGAGACGAAGATCGCGGGCGTGCATTGCTTCATCGTCACGCCGAACAAGATCCCGCCCGAGAACCGGCGCCGCCTTCTGGTCCATGTCCATGGCGGCGGCTATGTGTTCGGGCCCGGCGAGGCCGCGCTGCCGGAAGCAATCATGATGGCGGGCTTTGGCGGCTTCAAGGTGATCTCGGTCGACTACCGCATGCCGCCCGACTTCCCCTATCCCGCCGCGATGGACGACGCGATGGCGGTCTGGAAGGAGGTCACGAAGACCAACGATTCGCGCCGGATGGCGATCTTCGGCACGTCGACGGGCGGCGCGATGACGCTGGCGATGGTGCTGCGCGCCAAGGACGAGAAGCTGCCGAAGCCGGCCGCGATCGCGCCGGGCACGCCGTGGTCCGACATCGACAAGATCGGCGACACCTATGCCAGCAACGAATGGGTCGACAACGTGCTGGTGACCTGGGACGGCTGGCTCGGCCGTGCCGCAAAGCTCTACGCCAATGGGACCGATCTGAAGAATCCCTACATCTCGCCGATCTACGGCGACTTCAAAGGCTTCCCGCCGACGATCCTGACCTCGGGCACGCGCGACCTGTTCCTCAGCAACACGGTGCGCACCCATCGTAAATTGCGCCGCGCCGGCGTGATCGCCGATCTCAACGTCTATGAGGGCCAGTCTCACGCGCAGTATCAGTTCAACGCCAATGCGCCGGAGACGAAGGAAGCCTTCACCGACATCGCGCGGTTCTTCGATCGCTATCTGAAGGAGTGAGCGCATCGACGGATATCGGATGCCCGCGCTTGTCGCGGGCGTCCGCGTGCCTGTATGGTCGCGGCACGCAAGACACACGTGAATGGGACAAGTTGCGATGAACTACTGGCTGGTGAAATCCGAACCGTCGGTGTGGTCCTGGGACCAGCAGGTCGCGAAGGGCGCCAAGGGCGAGGCCTGGACCGGCGTTCGCAACTACACCGCGCGCATCAACCTCGTGAACATGAAGAAGGGCGACAAGGCGTTCTTCTATCATTCCAACGAGGGCAAGGAGATCGTCGGCATCGCCGAGATCATCAAGGAAGCCTACCTCGATCCCACCGACAAGACCGAGAAATTCGTCTGCGTCGACATCAAGGCCGACAAGCCGCTGAAGACGCCGGTGACGATGGCTGCGATCAAGGCCGAGAAGAAGCTGGCGGATATGGCGCTGGTGAAATATTCGCGCCTCTCGGTCCAGCCGGTGACGGCGGAGGAGTGGAAGCTCGTCTGCAAGATGGGTGGGATGTAGGCGCTGCTCTCGTAGGGTGGGCAAAGGCGCAGGTGCGCCGTGCCCACGATCTCGCGCGGTTAACAAAAGGTGATAGGCACGCTTCGCTTTGCCCACCCTACGGCAATGCCGATGAGGCTCGCTACACCGCCGCGGTCGCGACCACCTGCTGCAACAGCTGCTCGCGCCGGGCCTGCGAACGCTGGCCCTTCATCGTCGCTGCGAACCGCTCCAGGATGCCGTCCTCGAACGCCGTGACGATGGTGTCGTGGACGTAGCTCTTGCGGCAGATCGCCGGCGTGTTGGAGAGCTTGTCGGCGGCGGCGCGGATCGCATCCAGCACCTGCTTCTTGCGGCCGCGCTGGCTGGTTGCCGGCGTGATCCGCGACAGCGACTCCACGACGACGGCGGACGCCATCAGCGTGCGAAAGTCCTTCAGTGAAATCTTGATGCCGGCGATTTCGCGCAAGAACGCATTCACCTGGGTGGTGCTGACCGCGCGCACGATGCCGTAGGCATCGCGGTACTGGAACATGCGCTTGCCCGGGACGCCCTGCAGAATGCCGATGGCGCGCACCAGCTTGGCGGCGTCGCACTCCTTGCGCACGGCCTTGCCGCCCTTCGCCTTGAAGGTCAGCACGAAGCAGTCGTCTTCCAGCGTCACGTTGGACTTCAGCAGCGTGGTGGCGCCGCGGGTGCCGTTGAGGCGGGCGTAGGATTCATTGCCGGGGCGGATCGCGGTGCGCGCGATCAGCTCGATCACCGCCGAGAGCGCGAATTCGCGCGTCGGCTCATCGCCTGACAGGAACGCGGAGACCTTGCGCCGGATTTTCGGCAGCGCGCCGACGAGCTTCTCCAGGCGATGTGCCTTGCGGTGCTCGCGGACCTTCTCCCAGTCGGCGTGATATCGATATTGCAGCCGGCCCGCGGCATCGCGTCCCACCGCTTGCAGATGCGTATTCGGATCGGCCGAGTAGCGCACCTCGCGATAGGCCGGCGGCACCGCCATGGCGTGCAGGCGGCGGATGGTGCGGGCGTCGCGGATATGGGCGCCGTTCGGACGGACGAAGGAATAGCCCTTGCCGCGCCGGATACGGCGGATCGTCAGCTCGTTCTGGTCGCCGAGCCGCAGGCCCAGCTCCTTGGCAAGCGCCTCAACCGTCGCCGCGGGCGCCGTGTCGAACACCTTTTTCGGGCTGGGACGGCTGGAACCGGCCGGTTTCGGCCATTGTCCGAGGGCCTTGGCCAGGGCCACGGCAGCAGGATCGGCCGAAGCGTGCCGCATCGTCCCGAGATTCTGCTGATCCATCATAGTCTTAAGCCTTGGCCCTGTCTGTTACCGTTCAATGCCGCTGTTCTGAATTTTGTTCCAAGGATGCCCTAGGGCTCGCCTGGAGGGCCTCTTTGGGACCCGGGTTAGCCACTTAGGGTGTTCCGAACCGCTTTGCGAGTCCCGAATCAGTGAGAAACGGTCTCTAAATACCGCCAGCGGCGCATGGGCGCCCTGCATGCGCCACTTCCGGAGAACTGGGTAAAGGCGCAAAGGTCGCCGCTTCAGCCGGTTTCAGATCTGCGATCGCCGGCCCGCACAGGTTGATAATTCGCATGGCGGGCCGCTCGCCGAAGGTCCAGCTTGTGCTCCTTGTCCGGTCCGGTTACGCGGACGCATAATCGTTCAACGATGAAGTCGGCGCGCCTGATGCCTGTGCTCGGCTTGCCGTATCTGGAGGGAAACATGTCCGAGAAGATTTACGACGTCCCCGCGGAATGGGCCAAGCGCGCCTGGATCGACCAGGCCAAGTACAAGGACATGTACGCCCGCTCGATCGCCGACCCGAACGCATTCTGGGCCGAGCAGGCCAAGCGCATCGACTGGATGCATGCGCCGACCAAGATCGAAAACGTCTCTTATGCGCCCGGCAATATCTCGATCAAATGGTTCGAGGACGGCATTCTCAACGTCGCCTACAACTGCATCGACCGGCATCTCGCCAAGCGCGCCAACCAGACCGCGATCATCTGGGAGGGTGACGATCCCTCGCAGTCCAGGCACATCACCTATCAGGAGCTGCACGACGAAGTCTGCCGGATGGCCAACATCCTGCGCACCCGTAACGTCAAGAAGGGCGACCGCGTCACCATCTATCTGCCGATGATTCCGGAAGCGGCCTACGCGATGCTGGCCTGCGCGCGGATCGGCGCGATTCACTCCGTGGTATTCGCAGGCTTCTCGCCCGACAGCCTCGCGCAGCGCATCAACGACTGCCAGTCCAAGATCATCATCACCGCGGACGAAGGCCTGCGCGGCGGCAAGAAGGTGCCGCTGAAGGCCAATGTCGACGCAGCCATCGCCAAAGCGGACGGCGTCGACTGGGTCGTCGTGGTCAAGCGCACCGGCGGCAAGATCGACATGAACCCGACCCGCGACCTCTGGTATCACGAGGCCGCCGCGATGGTGACGACGGAATGCCCGGCCGAGCATATGAATGCCGAGGACCCGCTGTTCATCCTCTACACCTCGGGCTCGACCGGCCAGCCCAAGGGCGTGCTGCACACCTCGGGCGGCTATCTCGTGTTCGCGTCGATGACGCATCAATACGTCTTCGACTATCACGAGGGCGACATCTACTGGTGCACCGCCGACGTCGGCTGGGTCACCGGCCACAGCTACATTCTCTATGGGCCGCTCGCCAACGGCGCGACCACGCTGATGTTCGAAGGCGTGCCGAATTACCCGGATAATTCGCGGTTCTGGAACGTCATCGACAAGCACAAGGTCAACATCTTCTACACCGCGCCGACCGCGATTCGTGCGCTGATGCAGTCGGGCGATGATCCCGTGAAGAAGACCTCACGCGCATCGCTTCGACTGCTCGGCTCCGTCGGCGAGCCCATCAATCCCGAAGCCTGGGAGTGGTATCACCGCGTGGTCGGCGACGGCCGCTGCCCGATCGTCGACACATGGTGGCAGACCGAGACCGGCGGCATCCTGATCACGCCGCTGCCGGGTGCGACCAAGTTGAAGCCCGGCTCGGCGACGCAGCCGTTCTTCGGCGTCGTGCCTGAGATCGTCGACGCCGACGGCAAGGTGCTGGAAGGCGAGACTACCGGCAACCTCTGCCTGACGCGGTCATGGCCGGGCCAGATGCGCACGGTCTATGGCGATCACGCCCGCTTCGAGCAGACCTACTTCTCGACCTACAAGGGCAAATACTTCACCGGCGACGGCTGCCGCCGCGATGCCGATGGTTACTACTGGATCACCGGCCGCGTCGACGACGTCATCAACGTCAGCGGTCACCGCATGGGCACCGCGGAAGTCGAGAGCGCGCTGGTCGCGCACGAGAAGGTCTCGGAAGCCGCCGTGGTCGGTTACCCCCACGACATCAAGGGCCAGGGCATCTACGCCTACGTCACCCTGATGGCCGGCGTCGAGCCGAGCGACGAGCTGCGCAAGGAGCTCGTCACCTGGGTGCGCAAGGAGATCGGCCCGATCGCCGCGCCCGACCAGATCCAGTTCTCGCCGGGCCTGCCCAAGACCCGCTCCGGCAAGATCATGCGCCGCATCCTGCGCAAGATCGCCGAGGACGAACCGGGCAGCCTCGGCGACACCTCGACGCTCGCCGATCCCGCCGTGGTCGATGACCTCGTCAAGAACCGGCAGAACAAGAAGTCGGCGTAAGCGCCCTCGTGCCCCGGACGCAGCGCAGCGCGCGCTTCGCGGAGCGCTGCTGAGCCGGGGCCCATCGCGCGACGGAGTGCCTGGCTCCTGGGTCCCGGATCTGCGCTTCGCTTGTCCGGGACACGAGGCTGTCTCTCGCGCCAGCGCTCTCCCAAAACAACCCCCGTTCACATCCTCACGCACTTGTCAGGGCGCGGGCGGCCGCGGCCGCCTGTTTCCGGCCGAGTGTTGTTTTCAGGTCATTTACTTTATTTCGAACATTTCCTTTGTTCGCCCTGCTGGCGGGCCCTTGGCGGCCGTGCGTGGAAACTTTCCGGTTAACGCGCGCGGTTAAGACTATCCGGGCACGCAGGCGATTGCCGGTTTTGCGTGAATTTGGATGAGCCGTTCGGGGCAAGGGGAAATTCGATGTCGATGAGGATTGCTGTGGCGCTGGCCGCCACCATCGGGGCTGGGGTCTTGATGTCGACGGCAGCCGAAGCGCGGCCGGAAATGGTCGGGACCCATCTGGCCGACTATTCGCCTGGTACCATCGTGGTCAAGACCAGCGAACGGCGGCTCTATCTCATCATGGGCAACGGCCAGGCCGTGCGCTATCCGGTCGGCGTCGGCAAGTCCGGCAAGCAGTGGGCCGGCACCACCCGCATCGACGGCAAGTATCGCAACCCCGCCTGGTCGCCGCCCGCGGAAGTGAAGCGTGACAAGCCGAGCATTCCCGACGTCATTCCCGGCGGCTCGCCGAAGAATCCGATGGGCGTTGCTGCGATGACGCTCGCCGGCGGCGAATACGCGATCCACGGCACGAACGTGCCGGGCTCGATCGGCGGCTTCGTCTCCTACGGCTGCATCCGCATGCTCAACGATGACATCACTGATCTCTACGGCCGCGTCTCCGTCGGCACGACGGTGGTCGTAACGCGCTGATCTCCAAAGCTGGTCTCAAGGATCGAAGAGAGTTGCAAAAGCCGCGTCCATCGACGCGGCTTTTTTATTGCCAGAAGCGCCAGCCGCGCCCGCACCAGCCGTCGCGATGGCCGCCATTGTAGCTGCGCACATAGCCGCCCGCGAGCAGCGCCGCCGACACGTTTGCGGTGCGCCTGGTCGCAACGTCGGCGAGAACGCGGCCGTATTTGTCCTGGCCGAGATTGTAGATCGTGACGCCGCCCTGTCCGAGCAGGCTGCGTAGCGCATCGCCGGCGGCTTCGGCCTTGTCCAGCTCGGTCTGGCAGGATGCTTTCATCTCGGGCGCATCGATGCCACGCAGACGGACGCGTGCAACGAGATCGCGGCCGTTCGACTGACGCACGCGGGCAAGGAAAGTGTCCCCGTCGATGGTCCTGACGACATCGACCGCGTGGCGCGCGTCGGAATTGCCGGACTGCTGCAGGATGATCTCAGTGTCGTGCGACTGACCGTCATCGGCATGCGGAAGCGGCCAGTTCGTCCCGTGGCGGAAGCCGAGCACGATCGCCGTCACGAGGCCGACGACGAACATCCACGGCAGCAATCCGGAAAAGCGGTGGCCGAACGGCGAGCCGCTGTAGGAAGGCCGGTAGGGATGGCTGGGATCGAAGCGCGGCATCCGCGCACGCTAGGGCTGAGTCGGCTCGAGTCGCAAGAGAGGCTTCACGGGGGCCTTGAAGAGAGCGTCAGAAGTCCGAGGCGATGCCCTTGCGTTCCCAATCACCGTAGCGGGTCGGCTCGGGCCCCTTCGGCCCCTGCAATTCCTTCGGTGCAGCCTCGGCATGCGCCGCGGCCGCAGCCTGCCGGCGCGCTTCGGCTTCGGCCAACGCGCGCTGTGCAGCCGGCGTTAACGGTTTGCGATCGGGGACGGAGGGCTGGTCACTCATCGAGCGGTTCCTAGCGCAGGATCACGGGGCGTGCGAGGTCCAATATCGCATTGCTGAAATGGTGATCGCGGGCTGCAAGCGCGAGAGGCCATTCTTACATTTGGCATATTCGCGTGCCAGAGATCAGCACCTCCAAGGCATGCGCCCCCGTGGCGGAACTGCCGCTCGCTCAGAACCTTGTTGCCGCATGCCATCTCAACGTTTCGCCCCTCCGTCCGAAGTGCCCGGTCTCGCGGCGCGGCGGATTGCCGCCGACATCGTCGACGGCGTGCTCCACAAACATCGCACGCTTGACGACCAGCTCGACGGCGGCGGTGCCCATCCCGGACTGAAGACGCTCGCCGACCGCGACCGCGCGCTGATGCGCCGCCTGGTCGCGACCGTGCTGCGCCGGCTCGGCACGCTCGGCCATGTGCTGTCCCGCCTGCTCGACAAGGGCATTCCCTCCGACGCGCCGCGTGCGCAGAGCGCGCTGCTGATCGGCGCCGCGCAGATCCTCTGGATGGACGTGCCCGATCACGCCGCGGTCGATCTCTCGGTTCGCCTCGTGCAATCCGACCGGCGCGCGGCGCGCTATGCCGGTCTCGTCAACGCTGTGTTGCGCCGCTGCGCCCGCGAGGGCCAGCCGCTGGTGGAGGAAGTCGCCGCGCAATCGCTGGACCTGCCGCCGTGGATGCTGGCGCGATGGAGCGCGCATTACGGCGAGGCGACCGCGCGGGACATGGCGCTGGCACTTGGCCACGAGCCTTCGCTGGATCTCACCGTGAAGTCTGACGCCGCGCAATGGGCGAGCCGCCTGCACGGCGAGACGCTGCCGACCGGCACGGTGCGCATGCTGCTGCACGGTTCGGTGACGGTGCTGCCGGGCTTTGCCGAAGGACAATGGTGGGTGCAGGACGCCGCCGCGGCGCTGCCGGCCCGGCTGTTCGGCGACATCAAGGGCAAGAGCATTGCGGATCTCTGCGCCGCGCCCGGCGGCAAGACCGCGCAGCTGGCACAGGCCGGTGCGCAGGTCACGGCGATCGACCGCTCGCCCGCCCGGGTTGCGCGCCTGCGCGAGAACCTGGCGCGGCTGTCGCTCCAGGCCGAGACCGTCGTCGCTGACGCCGTCGAATGGGCCGGACCGGCCGAGGGTTTCGACGGGATCCTGATCGATGCGCCCTGCACCTCGACCGGCACGATCCGCCGCCATCCCGATGTCGCATGGCTACGGCAGGAATCCGACATCGCCGCGCTAACGGCGCTCCAGCAGCGGCTATTGAAGAAATCCGTCTCGCTGCTCAAGCCGGGCGGCACGCTGGTCTACTGCACCTGTTCGCTGGAACCCGAAGAAGGCGAGCAGGCAATCGCCTCGCTGCTCGCCACTGAGCCCGGACTTCGCCGCGTGCCGGTCGAAGCGTCCGAGGTGTCCGGGCTCGGCGAGATCATCACGGCCGAGGGCGACCTGCGCACGCTGCCCAGCCATCTGCCGAACGCCGATCCCAAGCTCGGCGGGCTCGACGGATTTTTCGCGGCCCGGCTCGTTAAATCCTGATTTTGCACCGGATTTTGCGGCCACGGCGCTGATTCGCGCCGTTCAAGGTGGTGTCAGCGGTCCGATTTTGGGATTAATAAGGATTCGCAGGAATCCTCTTCCCCTTCAAGGCAACGCGTGTCGGTCGCTCAACGCAGACGTATCTCGACGCTGGTGATGAGCCGCTTCGCGCGGAACGTGCTCGCGCGCGCGAGCGGCGGTTCCGTGGCGGTGTCGCGCGTCTGGCCCGGCCGCACCGATCGCCTGATCATCGCGCCGCATGATCTGCGCACCGCGGATGCGACCCGTGCAGCCGAGATCTATGCCGGCCGCTTCGTCTTCGCCGGCAAGATCGTCAATTGCCACGGCCGCTCGATCTTCGATCTCGAGCCGCCGTCGGAGGATTGGGAGGTCGCACTGCTCGGCTTCGGCTGGCTGCGCCATCTGCGCGCCGCCGACACGGCGCTGACGCGTGCCAATGCGCGCGCGCTGGTCGAGGACTGGATCTCCAACCCCGCCAACAAGCGCCGCCCCGTCGCGCGGCGCGCCGACGTGCTGGCACGGCGCGTGGTCTCGCTGCTGTCGCAGGCGCCGCTGGTGCTCAACGACACCGACAACAAGTTCTATCGCCGTTATTTGCGCGCGCTCGCGCGCGAGATCCGCTTCCTGCGCTACACCATGGTCGACATTCCCGACGGGGTGCCGAAGCTGCAGGTGCTGATCGCGCTGTGCTACGCAGCGCTGTGCCTCGCCAACCAGGCCCGCCACATCCGTAGCGCCTCGAAGAAACTGTCGGACGAATTGCAGCGGCAGATCCTGCCCGACGGCGGCCACATCTCGCGCAACCCGGGCGCGCTGATCGAGCTGCTGATCGACCTGTTGCCGCTGCGGCAGACCTTTGCAGCGCGCAACATCGCGCCGCCGCCGGCGCTGCTCAATGCGATCGACCGCATGATGCCGATGCTGCGCTTCTTCCGGCACGGCGACGGCAATTTCGCGCTGTTCAACGGCATGAGCGCGACGCCGTCGGATTTGCTCGCGACGCTGCTCGCCTATG
>Ga0207426_1001000_pt1 | contig 27562 bp, 25 predicted proteins | sample AraplaMF_Cvi_mMS_FD_184265 | JGI IMG/M metagenome (GOLD analysis project Ga0207426, IMG submission 184265) | Arabidopsis root microbial communities from the University of North Carolina, USA - plate scrape MF_Cvi_mMS (SPAdes) (version 2) | ecosystem: Host-associated > Plants > Roots > Endosphere... | reverse complement strand
GCTCCTGTTATCCCTCATACCTTTGTTATTTATGCGTGGGGAAGCCGCTCCCCTGCTTCATTAGCGCCCCATGAACTGATTGGTATAAAACCCTGGGAGCGTAATAAATTGTTCAGAACAGATACCTTATCGATCCGCAACAAACTCGTGATCCTGCAGCCGGTTACCTTCCAGGATGAAGAACATTACGAACTGCATCGACTGCTGCGGGCTATTGATCAAAACATTCTTATTTCCCGGCTCACACCGGAAATGACGGGACATCCCGCAGAGCAGTTTATATCTCCTGCAAAAATGGTGGATCATTTTTCAGAATATCCGCACATCGTACAAAATACGCTGGAAATAATGGCCGCCTGCCAGGTGGAGATGGATGTAACGCCCAACATTCCGCGCAACAAAAAAACCTTCACCGGCAGCGTGGAAGGCGATCGTGTGAAGCTCCGTGAACTCGCCCTGGAGGGGATGTATTACCGTTACGGCGACGATCATACGGAAGCGCTTTGTCGTATTGAAAAAGAACTGGCCATCATATCACAGATGGATTTCGAAGCTTACTTTTTGATTACCTGGGATATTATCCGCTATGCACAGGAACGGGGATTTTTCTATGTAGGCCGTGGTAGTGGCGCCAATTCAATTATCGCTTATTGTACAAAAATTACGGATGTAGATCCGATAGAGCTTGATCTGTATTTTGAGCGGTTTCTTAATCCCAGCCGGTCTTCCCCACCGGACTTTGATATTGATTTTTCATGGCGCGACCGTGACCAGATCATTCAATATGTTTTTGATAAATACGGTGCAGCACACACCGCGCTGTTGGGTACAGTTACCACTTTCCAGACCAATGCAATCATACGTGAACTGGGGAAAGTGTATGGCTTACCTAAAAAAGAAATTGACAAAATACTGGAGAACGGTTTTAATATACAATTGGAAGAAGACAGCATTCACCGGAAGATAGCACACTACTGCCGGCTGATGGACAGAAAGCCTGCTTTTCCCAACCATCTCAGTATTCATGCGGGTGGAGTCCTGATCAGCGAAGCGCCGATCCATCATTATTGTACCACCTATTTGCCCCCCAAAGGCTTTTTGACAGCACAACTGGACATGTGGCAGGCGGAGCGCATCGGGCTTTATAAGTTTGATATTCTCAGCCAGCGCGGACTTGGGCATATACGCGATGCCATTGACATCATCAAAGAAAACCGGCATACGGATATTGACATCCATAATGTAAAAGCATTCCAGATTGATACCCGTGTAAAAAATAACCTGGCAACCGTTAATACCATCGGATGTTTTTATATAGAATCTCCCGCTATGCGGCAACTGTTATTAAAACTGCGGTGCGACAATTACCTCGCGCTGGTAGCCGCCAGCTCTATTATTCGCCCGGGAGTAGCGCAGTCGGGGATGATGAAGGAATATGTACAACGATACCGCGCGCCGGATAAGGTGGTATACCTGCATCCTGTAATCGAAGAGCTGTTGAAAGAAACCTTTGGAATTATGGTGTACCAGGAAGATGTGATCAAGGTAGCACACCGGTTTGCCGGGCTGGAGCTCGCGGATGCGGATACACTGCGCAGAGCCATGGGCGGGAAGTACAGGGATTCCAATGATTTTGGGAACATAGAGAAAAAGTTTTTTCAGAACTGTGCGGCCCGTGGCCATTCAGAAACCGTATCCAGGGAGGTATGGCGGCAAATAGCCAGCTTTGCGAACTTCTCTTTTTCCAAAGCCCATTCTGCCAGCTTTGCGGTAGAGAGCTATCAGAGCCTGTACCTGAAGACATATTTTCCGGCGGAATTTATGGTGGCAGTCATTAATAATTTCGGAGGGTTTTATAACCGGGAATTATATTTCCGGGAGTTACAAAAAACAGGCGTAACACTGCATCCGCCCTGTATCAATAACAGTGACTATGCCACCAACATCAGGGGGCGGAATGTATATGTGGGATTCATCCATATAGAAGGACTCGAACAACTGCTGGTAGAAAGAATATTGGCTGAACGGAAGAACTATGGCCCGTTCCGGCACCTGGAAGATTTCACCAACCGTATCTCGCCCGGACCGGAGCAACTGGAAATACTGATCCGTATGGGCTGTTTCAATTTTACAGGTTACACCAAAAAAGAATTATTGTGGAAAAGCAGCCTGCTGGTAAAAAGTAAAGAAAGCAGTAATACACATAGTCTCCCGCTGTTTGGGAGCGCCCCCGTAGATTGTGAATTACCCACACTTGCCTATCATGCCCATGAAGATGCGTTTGATGAAATTGATCTGTTGGGCTTCCCGCTGCAATCGCCATTTAGTGTACTGCAACATAACCAAAGTACGTATATGCCTGCCCGTGAGTTCGAAAATTACGTGGGGTTGCCGGTAACCACCTTAGGCTACCTGGTTACCACAAAATACCTGCGCAGCAACAAAGGCGAGCCGATGTGTTTTGGCACTTTTCTGGACCGGGAAGGTACATTTGTGGATACGGTGCATTTCCCGGATAGTTTGCGGCAATATCCTTTTCAGAAGCACGGTTTTTATGTATTACAGGGGAAAGTAATAAAAGAGCATGATGTGATCACACTGGAAATCAATAAGATGCGGAAGATCGGCTACTTTGAGGATAAAAAATCGTAAATCACGACAAATTGTTGTATTTTTGTGACAAATGTCGGGTATTATGAAACACGTAAAAGGATACCGCGTGCAGGAAAATGCGTTATTAATAGTAGAAGCACCTGGAGCGGCCTTCATTGCCGATAGCGGCTATTTTGATTTTATACAGTTGTCCCGTAGCGGGATCATTAAACAAGCGTTGCTGAACCTGAGCAGACAGCTTTCCTTTTCTTTGTCAGAATTGGCACAAGTGGTACATGTTTCAGAAAGAACGCTGCAACGCTATGCGGACGACGCCAAACTGTCTGCCGACACCTCTGAGCGTGCTATCCTGCTGTCTCAGCTTTACCAGCGCGGTACCGAAGTATTCGGTCAGCTGGAAAACTTCAAGGAATGGATGAGAACACCGTTACCTGCTTTCAACTATCAATCCCCTATTTCGCTTTTAGATACCACTTTTGGGTTTCAGCTCATACAGGATGAGCTGGGACGTATTGAGCATGGCATCTTTGCATAAATCAACGAAACTATCGACATGGAAGTATACAGGATCAGTAAGTGCGCTTACATCAATGACCTGAGCGGAACCGGTGCGCGTTTGTACGGAGGACGCTGGAACAGTCCGGGGCATTCCATTGTGTATACTGCTGGCAGCAGGGCGTTATCGGCATTGGAAGTGCTGGTACATATTCCGCTGAAAAACATTGTGCAGGATTTTTGTATCGCCACTATCCACATTCCGGATAACATTGCCATTAAAGTACTGACCAAGTATGATCTGCCTTCGGGCTGGCAATCGTTAGCGCCGGATCCGCAATCACAGGGCATTGGAGATGAATGGATAGATACTGCTAAATATGCTGTACTAAGAATTCCCTCGGTGATTATAGCAGACGAATCCAACTACCTGATCAACCCACTGCATCCGGATGCAGCCAGTATCACCGTGGCCAATACCCAACCCTTTGTGTTTGACCAGCGACTAAAAAAATAAGTGACCGTTTTATAAAAAGAAATGCCGTGAAGAAATTTCTTCGCGGCATTTCTTTTTACTGGTTATTTCTATTACAGACCGAATAAACCTTTATTCAGCACCTGCAATGTTTTCTCTTTGAACTGACCATTGATCAGGATAGATATATTATGCCTGCTACCGCCATAGGAGATCATGCGCAAGGGAATTTCTTCGATGGCATCAAATAATTTGGTGATAATAGAAGGCGTAGCAGCTACTTCGTTACCTACAATAGATACAATAGTCTGGTGGTAATCCAGTTCTACAGTACCGAATGGTTGCAGTTCTTTCAGGATCTGATCCAGGTATTGCTGGCTATCGATCGTAACAGACACCGCTACTTCGGAAGTAGTGATCATATCGATCGGGGTGCGGTATTTTTCGAATATTTCAAAAATCTTACGGAGGAAACCATATGCCAGCAACATACGGCTGGATTTGATTTTGATGGCAATGATACCATCCTTCGCAGCAATGGCTTTTACCCCGTTGCCATTAGGCATTTCAGTAATGATGGTGCCTTTGGCTTCCGGCTGCATAGTATTCAGCAACTTCACCGGAATGTTGAAATGCTGGGCAGGCCAGATCGATGCCGGATGGAGGATCTTTGCACCAAAGTAGGCCAGCTCCGCTGCTTCATCAAAAGAGAGCTGCTCAATGGGGAAGGTTTTATCCACCACGCGCGGATCATTGTTGTGCATACCATCAATATCCGTCCAGATCTGTACTTCGGCAGCCTGGATAGCAGCGCCGATCAGGGATGCAGAATAGTCGCTGCCTCCACGTTTCAGGTTATCTACTTCTCCACGGGCATTACGGCAGATATAACCCTGCGTAATAAATACGTTCTGCCCTTTATGCTGGCTGATGAGATTAGCCAGTTTGATTTTTATTTTCGGGATTTCCGGCTCCTCATATTCATCAATACTCATGAAATCCAGTGCAGGTAACAGTACTGCCGGGATACCTGCTTCTTCCAGGTATACGCAGAACAGGCGGGTAGATAATAACTCGCCTTGTGCCAGGATATCTTTATTCAGCGCCTCGTTAAAGGATATCTTCAGAATAATATTCAGAAATTCGAAGTGTTCATCAACAATCGCCTTCGCTTTTGCGCGGCCGGCTTCCTGTTTCACCAGTTCTTCACAAAAGGCACGGTAGTGGCTCTCCAGCTTATCGATCTGCTGCTTCGCCTGTTCCTTCTTACCTTCCGACAGTGACTGACTAATTTCCACAAGGGAATTTGTGGTGCCTGACAGTGCAGACAGGACCACAATTTTCTGATCATTATCTGCTGTGATCAGTTGTGATACCGACTGCATACGCTCTGGTTTTCCCACGGAGGTGCCACCAAATTTTAACACTTTCATCTGAATGTTTTGTTTTTGCTTTAGCTACCTGAAACTCAGCACTGGCCTTATTCCGGGTGTTTTTTTATGAACGATTACGATTTAAAAATTCAAATTAAACTTTGCGGCAACTTCCTTCATATCCTTCACCACCGGGGCTATTACGGGAATACCGTTCTCCAGCCTTTCGTGGTGCATTTCTCTTTCCGGGTCGCCAGGTATTAACACCTTTTTTCCGGCTACCGGCTCAGCAGCTCTGAAACGGCCGATCCAGGTATCCATATTGGTCTTAAACTCCTCTGCCGGACGGAAGGCATCTACACGCATAGCTCCGAAGAAATGCCCGAGTCCTGCTCCTACCGGATCAGGTGCTAACGGCAAGAAGCTCACAAAAGGAGGCGCCCATGGTCCATAATTGGCCCCTGAAAGAACGGCCGAAAATATATCAACAATTGCTCCTAAACAATACCCTTTATGACTTCCATGTTCACGATCACCTCCGAGCGGCAGCAAAGCCCCGCCATCCTTGAGTTCATGAGGATTTTTACTTGGATGGCCCTCCTTATCCTGGATCCAGCCATAAGGCGCTACTTCATTTTTACGTTGAAGAATCTCCAGTTTACCGTTTGCAGCAGTGGTAGTGGCGAAATCGGCCACAAAAGCCGGTTGCTCCTTTGCAGGAATGGCTACTGCTATGGGGTTGGTACCCAACATACGTTCTGTGGAAAAAGTAGGCGCTACCAGCGGACTGGCATTGGTCATGGCCATACCTATCATATCGCGCTCCAGCGCCATCATGGCATGGTAACCGGCGATACCGAAATGATTGGAGTTTTTCACGCTTACCCAACCGGTACCCACCGCAGCAGCTTTTTGCATGGCTATTTCCATGGCAAACGGTGCTACCACAAGGCCAAGGCCGGCATCACCATCAATCACTGCAGTACTGGGCGTTTCATGTACCACTCTAATATCGGGACGCGCATTGATGCGCTTTGCCTCCCATAAACGAACATAGCCCGACAACCGGGCTATTCCATGAGAATCGATACCACGCAAATCTGCTGATACCAGTACCTCACTCGCCAATGCAGCATGTTCCAGGCTGCACCCCATATGAATAAAAACCTCGCGGGTAAACTCTCTCAAATGATGATAAGAAAAAATATGTTCCATCTGCTAACGAGTTAAGCCTGAGCGGTTGGTCCACCAAAATTCAACGGTACAGACACCTGCTCCTGATCCTGGATAGGACCATGTACAGACTCATACTTCTTAATATTATCCAGCATAGCCTTCATAAAGCGCTTGGCATGCTGTGGGGTGAGTATTATACGGGATTTCACTTTCGCTTTAGGCAGACCGGGCATCACATTTACAAAGTCCACCACAAATTCTGCGTTTGAATGGGTAATGATCGCAAGATTCGCATATTGTCCTTCGGCGATTTCTTCGTTTAACTCTATATTAAGCTGATTCTGTTCTTCCTGATTTTCCATGTTGTATGATTTTGCCGTACAAAAATAGAAAAAGAGGACTCAAATGAGCCCTCTTTTTTTATAAAGAGCGGATTAAGCCCGTTTAATAGTCGTTTCCGTTAAATTTTGTACGCAAAATACCGGCTATCACTTGCTTCCTGACGGGATCTGGAGCCACCTGTAACTCCGGGCAGATACTATCTGTTGTATGATTAGCTTAGACTTCCCCACGGGAAACACATCTCCACCGTAATGGTAACCCTCACATTGTGCTGTTGATGTCCTTTTGAGTTGGCGACGTGGAAACTGAGGTTGGCTGTATTAACATTGACCCCGGCCTGGAAATCAAACTACAGATTCCAGGCCATTGGATCTCTACACAAACTTCTTAGAGTGAAAGAAATTCGTTGTTCATAAAGCAAGTTAGATTTAGATTTCGGTTGACAACCACAAGTTAGAAAAAAATAAGACGCTGTGCTGCATATAGTTAACACTATTTTAACAGAAAGGCACAATGCAGATATAACTAATTGAAAAACAATTCATTGAAATTAAAAAAATTGAAATTAAAATATTTCACATCACCTCATCAAATACTGCAGTTGAAATTGTAGCAGCGTTTTTTTATTACCAACGACCTGGTCGTTCCCACTGCCTATCTTATCAATGCCAGGATAAACGGTTTGATGAAAGCGCCCCCAACAGGATAAGCGCTTGTTCGTTTTCCATTTTATGTTCAGGTAATATTGCCAGCCGAGGCCATAGAGCTGGGATACCGCGTTTTCGTACAATACACTGTTTTCCGATGCATAGATGCGGGAATCGTAACTGCTGGTTTGAAACCGTGCCAATCTCCCGCTCACCGCAAATGGTAAGTGTTTGAAATGATAACCCACATCCTGGTAAATCATCCATCCATGTTGTGTGCCCGCAGCCGATTGATAGCCTGTGTATTCCAGCCTGGTTCTGGCATCCAGCTGTTTGTTCCATTGCCAGTTACATTGAAACCGTATATGCTTACTGGTTACCAGCATCAACATTTTAAGGGGATTATCAGGCAACAGGATATTTTCACTGGCCTGCCGGTAGTTGTATCGAAGCAGCATCGTTATTTTTTTGCCGGGAACAAAAGAACCCTGTATAAAATATTCCTGTCCGGCAGAGGGGGCATTGACACGGTACTTCAGCCAGGGGAATTGGAAGAAGTCGGCATACGCATCCAGTTTGATGCGCGCATTTACTTTAACTGTCGCAGCTGTGTAAAGCCCCTGTTCGTTGACAGTGCGATAGCCATCGCCAAAACCTTTTGCATATAGTGATTGATAAGCCTTGTCATAGTAACGGTATACGATCACCATATCAGCTGATGGCGCTACACTCGTTAATAACCCTTGTACGATTGCTGGTTTGCGGTTATTACTCACAGCGGCTTCTCCGAATAAGTGTACATTTTTCCAGCTGCCGGCATAGTCGATACTTGCAGCAGAGAGTTGACGACCATTAAAATCAAACTGGTTATAGGGCGCAACTTCCTTTTGCAGGACAGGAGAAAAACGGTGACAAATGGCATTTACCCCCACTTGCCAGCGACGGATATTATAGCGTATATTCCCCCCTGCACTGACTAGCTGTACGCCTCCGCGTTTTGCCGCTTCGCTCGCGGTACGGTGATAACCGCTGCTGATCACACTTGCCGCCGTTACTTCATCTATTAAAGTATCTGTACTGGCATCCTGTTTCCGCACCGATGCAAAAGCAGTAGCCTCCCAGTGCTGATGTTGCAGCGTTAAAGCCGCGCCTCTGAAAAAATAAAATTCTCCCGGCGAAGCATAAGGCCTCAACACTTCTCCTTCCCGTTTTACCTGCATCACTCCTGCTCCCTTGCCAAAGGCCTGCGCCTGCCAGTTTAACAACCCTTGCCCCATATTTACCGTATAATCGCCCAAAGCCAGTGCTTTAATTTTCCGGTACTGTCTTACAAAAAGGTGAGCGCTGTAGAAATCGAATCCCTGTTGCTGAGCACCTTTAAAAAATGCTTCGCCTGCATCTTTTTCCATAACGACTCCCCAACTGATATAACGTGGAAAATTATAACGGTAACGGATAAACAATTTATCCGGGCTGCCCCTATAGGCCGGCAAAGTACTATCGGTATGCAGGAAGCCTTTTGCTTTTTCCAGTGGCCGTGCATACCGCAGCAAGAGGCTGTGATCACCCTTATGCAGGTAATCACGTAATGAATAGTGTGGTGCAAGGTCATTACCTACCATCACATAAGGCAGGATGCGCCGGATTACTGCAGGTTCAAATCCTGGTACCGCCTGTAATTCATAGATGCTTACCAGGTCGCCCAGTACCAGGCGGTATTGCAGGAAATTACTGATCTGCAGCGGTGTTAGTAAGCCGATGGATTGCAGCGTCGCTTCATCCGCCGTATTCAGCTGGATTTTGTGTCGCTGCAATGCATTGAGCTGTTGCCATTGTGCATCATCTTCCGATACGTTTTCTGTGCCGGCAGCTTCCCGCTCCAGGTTGTTTTCTATCACTGCGGGCTGTGTTTCTTCCTCCTGCCGGGCCATTACCCGTTTGCTGTCCAACAAGAACAAACAGCCTATTATTCCGCAACAGATGAGGTAGCCGGTTGCCATATCAGCGAGGTTGAAGGTGTAATACCCAGTTGCGGATGAAACCCTGCGGCAATATCAATCCGGAGGGAGCGCAGGTAAAAGATGACAGCAGCATTGTGATACGCCGGCGCCGCAGCGATCCCTATCTCCAGTGCTAATGCAGGTATAATCCGGTAGTAGGCTGCTGCTGTTACACTGGTAACCGCACCTGCATTGATAACTTCCGCGGTCAGTAAACAATCGCGCGAGGCCTCGAAACCAACGCCGCCACTGTATACCGGCACCGTACCCGATAGCCTGTATGCCTGTACCCCGGTGTGCAGCTTTTCGCTGACATGCCATAACAGCCCCCCGGTAAAACCAATATCGCTGCTACTCACCATTCCCTGCACTGCGGTGGTGGCGTAGTTAAACATTAACCCTATTCCCAGTTTGCGGCCAAGACTGCGGCCATATGCGCCGCTGATGCGTTGCTGATACCAGGCGGCGTTGCCCAGCCGTGTAATACTCCCTCCAAAAGCACCCGCTTGCACAGGAATAGCTGCCATCACGGCATACAAGGAGGCTGCCTTTAACAGGAACCTGTTTTCAGCGTAAATACCAGCGCTGAATTCCGGTAAACAGGATAAACCGGCAGGGTTACTCCATGCAGCTATCACATTTTGAAAATGCCGGCTATAACTACCTGCTGCGGTATTCTTTCCTACAGGCATCAGTAGCGGCTGTGCGGGCAGCAAGGCAATCCACCACGTGGATATAACGGTCAACAACAACTGTTTCATCCGGGAACTGGGTTTAACAATAAAAATGCTAACTGATAGCTGATGTGTTTGGGTTAACAAAATGCTATCTACTGCATCAAATGTAGGAATCAAATAACAGCCAAACGTTAATGAAACATAAACAAACGTGATTAGTTTGATTAAAATGATGATCCTGATTTTGTCTTTACCAGGATTAACTGATTTCATTGATTGTCCTGATTCTTTACAGGATTAAAAAAGATTAGCGGAGACCGATAAGTTTTACCTTATCCATCTCCGCTAATCTTTTTTAATCTCTTAATATCAATAAAAAAATCTGGTAATCGTTAAAATCAGTTAATCCTGGTAAAGACAAAATCAGGATCATCATTTTAATCAGATCAATTACCGTTAGAATAATCCGTACAACTGGGAGTCAATCTTGGAAATAATCTCTCCCAGGTCTTCATCGCTTTCCGGGAATTTATTTTTATCGATATCGATAATCAGTAATGGACCTTCTTTGTATTTCTCTATCCAGTTGTTATAATATTCGTTCAGGCGTTTGAGGTAGTCGAGCCGGATATTTTCCTCGTACTCTCTTCCTCTTTTCTGGATCTGCGCTACCAGGGTTGGTACCGATGCCTGCAGATAAATCAACAGGTCCGGCGGCTTCACCATACTTTTCAGCGTTTCAAAAAAGTTGAAATAGTTGTCGAAATCACGCTTGGTCATCAGCCCCATTTCATAAAGGTTTGGGGCAAAAATATGCGCATCCTCGTAAATGGTACGATCCTGTATCACCGTCTCCTTTCCATTCTGCACTTCCAGTAGTTGCTTTAACCTGCCGTTCAGAAAGTATACCTGCAGGTTAAAGGACCAGCGGGGCATATCTTCATAAAAATCATTCAAATAAGGGTTATGCTCAACATCTTCATACTGCGGATGCCATTTGTAGTGTCTGCACAACATCTCTGTGAGTGTGGTTTTACCGGCGCCGATATTTCCGGCGATGGCGATATGTTTGATCTTGTTCTGTTTTGCCATGCGATGATAGGTCTAACATTGAAAATAGCGACACTTGGCGACTTTTTCAATAATAATTTATACCAATAAGTTTTTTCGCCTGTTGCAAAGTTTGTGCCGCATTCGCCCTGGCCTTTTCCGCACCGGATTTCATAATCTTCTTCAGATAGTCGGTATCCCGCTGCAGTTCTTTTGCCCGTTCACGGATAGGCGCAATAAATTTCACCATATCTTCTCCCAGCTGCTTTTTCATATCACCAAAACGGATATTTCCATTGGTGTTCCATGTTTCTTCATAAAATGGTGCCGCATCAGGAGCAGACACCAACTTCATCAGATCCAACAAATTTTTCACTGATTCCGGTATAGGGGAACCAGGTACACCGGTACCGGTGTCTGACTTGGCTTTTTTAATCTTATCAATGATCTTCGCATCCTCGTCTGCCAGGTATAACGTGGCCATTTCATTTTCACTCTTGCTCATCTTACCTTCACCGTCCAGGCTGGGAATACGTACCAAACCATCACCATAGTTGAAGGCTTCCGGCTCAGGGAACAAATCACCATAACGGTGGTTAAAACGCTGCGCAAAATTGCGGGCCATTTCCAGGTGCTGCCCCTGGTCTTTACCTACCGGCACCTTTACCGCACGCTGGATCAAAATATCCACGCTCATAAGCACCGGGTAAGTCAGCAATCCTGCATTGACATTCTGCGGCTGTAACCGCACTTTATCCTTGAAAGTAGGTACTCTTTCAAGCTCTCCAACGTAAGCCTGCATATTCATCAGCAGGTACAGTTCTGAAATCTCCGGAATATCGCTTTGCACATACAGAGATACCTTTTCAGGATCCAGTCCTGATGCAATATTTTCTGCCAGTACCCGCATTACATTACCCGGCAAATCCTTCGGATCAGGATGGGTAGTCAGTGAATGCCAGTCTGCCACGAAAAAATAGCAGTTAAAGTCTTCCTGCATCCGGATATAATTACGGATTGCGCCAAAATAGTTGCCTAAATGCAAATAACCGGTGGGGCGTATGCCGCTTACCACAATTTCTTTTTCTGTAGCCATAACAGGGCGCAATTTAATGAAAAAGCTTAAAGCATAAAGCGGTTATTATACCTCGCTACCCGGCGTTTTGCTTTATGCTTTAAGCTTTCCGCTTTTTCTGGCCGTTTATCCCTAATTTTGCGGCACTATCATATTTACCTTTTATATTTCATTATCTTTTGATTTATTTTGACTATGGAAGTGAACGAAGCACTGGTGCAACAACTGGCAGATCTGGCCAGACTGGAATTTAACGACCAGGAAAAGGTGGAGATACGCGGTGAGCTCCAGCGGATGATTACCTTCGTAGAGAAGTTGAACGAACTGGATACCACTAATGTGAAACCATTACTTCATCTGACAGATGATTATAATGTTTTCCGGGAAGACAGGGTCATACCAGGTATTACCCGTGAAGAAGCCCTGCAGAACGCACCATCAGCTACTGAGGAATACTTTAAAGTGCCCAAAATTATAAAGAAATAACCCACATGCAAAAGTCCGTCATCCATCTGGAAGAAATCAGGAAAAGCTACTTTCTCGGAAAAAATGAACTCCCGGTGCTCAAAGGGGTAACGCTCGACATCTTCAAAAATGAATATGTAGCACTGATGGGGCCCTCCGGTTCCGGTAAATCTACCCTGATGAATATCCTCGGATGCCTGGATACGCCTACCAGCGGCAGGTATATCCTGAGCGGGCACGATGTGAGTAAAATGGAAGATAACGACCTCGCCACCGTTCGTGGTAAGGAAATCGGCTTCGTATTCCAGCAGTTTAACCTGATGCCCCGGCTTTCCGCACTGGAAAATGTGGCCATTCCGCTTATCTACGCAGGTATCAACAAAAAAGAACGGACCGAAAGGGCCATTGCCATGCTGGAAAAGGTAGGCCTGGGCGAACGCTATAAACACAAACCCAACGAGCTTTCCGGCGGCCAGTGCCAGCGTGTGGCCATCGCCCGCGCCTTGGTAAATAACCCCTCCCTCATCCTTGCGGATGAGCCTACCGGTAACCTGGACTCTAAAACTTCCGTGGAAATCATGGAAATTTTTGGTACCATCCACGCCTCCGGCAACACCGTTGTGCTGGTTACACATGAGGAAGATATTGCCGATCACGCCAAACGCGTTATCCGTTTACGTGATGGCGTAATAGAATCCGACCGTGTCAACCAAAAAGTGGCTGTATTCTAATAAAACTATTCATCATACCTGACGGCGTTATAGGAAGGGACCCTCCCTGCTTATAACGCCGTATTTCGTAATTTGCAATAGCACAAAACTGTAATACCCATGTCATTCAAGATATATACTAAAACAGGCGATAAAGGAAAAACTTCCCTTATCGGCGGTACCAAAGTACCAAAGAGTGATGTGCGCATTGATGCCTACGGCACCGTGGACGAGCTCAATTCCTATATAGGCCTGGTCAACGACTATATTGCCGATCCGGGCACCAAACATCTCCTTCGCGAAATACAGGACCGCCTTTTTACCATCGGCGCAGCTTTGGCCTGCGATCCCGACAAAGAAACCAAACTAAAAATACCGGATCTCCATGAAGCAGATATCGCACTGCTGGAAAACAGCATCGACCAGATGAACGAGGAATTGCCGGTAATGAAATCCTTCATCTTACCAGGCGGCCATGTCGCTGTATCTACCTGCCACATAGCACGCTGCGTTTGCCGCCGCACCGAACGCCTCTGCGTAGGCATGCAGGAACACGAAATGTTCATTGAACCACTGGTATTGAAATATATTAACCGTCTCAGCGATTACCTTTTTGTACTGGCACGCTGGGTAGGACACAAGTTGGGCGTGGACGAAATTCCATGGAAACCCCGGGTATAGAAAATTGCTTAAATTCGCTTCATGTTTACAGGAATCATAGAAACACTAGCAGAAGTAGTATCTACCAGGAAGGATGGTGGTAACCTGGTAATAACGATACAAACGCCCCTCGCAGGCGAATTAAAAATAGACCAGAGCGTGGCACACAATGGTGTATGTTTGACCGTTACCAACATACAGGGAAACACCTACGAAACCGTAGCCGTAGCAGAAACCCTTCAAAAAACCAACCTGGGCCAGCTCACCCCGACCCAATTTGTAAACCTCGAAAGAGCCATGGTATTCAACGGCCGCATTGATGGCCACCTGGTACAAGGGCATGTGGACGGCGTAGGAGAATGTATTTCCTGTGAAGAACAGGATGGCAGCTGGTTATACCGCTTCCGCTATCCAAAGGAATTTGCTGCACTTATGGTGGAAAAAGGAAGTATTTGTTTAAATGGTATCAGTCTCACCGTATTCAATGTATCCAACGATGAGTTCTCCGTCGCCATCATTCCATACACCTACGAACATACCAACATTTCTAAAATAAAACCCGGCGCGCTGATCAACCTGGAATTTGATATTCTCGGTAAATATGTAGCCCGGCAAATGGCTGTTAGAAACTAATGGTTTGCATTCCTCACTATATAAAACCAAAGCCTACAACTTCATGCTAAGATCGTTCCTGCTCTGCTTCGTCATCTCCTTCTCCTTATGGGCAAATGCCCAGCAGGCCGGTATCATACGGATCAAAGGCAGTTACGATTCTTCTGCGGTAACGGAGCTGTATAACAGCGCTCCTATTGGCATACAGCTGTTCTACAGCGATAGCTCCACCCAACAAACTACCGGCTACCTGCAGGGCAACTATCGTTGGAATAAGCTGGATATCAGCAGCAGCAATGGCAGTATCCGCAATGGCATACTTTACTTTAACCGACCGCAACTGGTAAAGGATCATTATCGTATAACCCTTACCGTTAATACCGGCAGCAATAAACCGCTGCAAAGCACTATCACCCTGCCCTACCTGACAGGCATCCGCTTTAACCATTACGCCGACAGCATTAAGCGGGACATCCGTTTTTACCTGAATGTGGAAGGAAAATTCAGCAGTGGAAAAGTATTTCCACTGGACACCGCCTCCGTGAAATTTGCGGCTTCAGATGGGGAAATATTAGGGCAGGATTTATTATTACCCAAAAACGATACAATCAAGACCGTGACGGTGGAGGCATGGTATAAACATAACAACCGCATGTACCTGCGCTCAGTTATCCCCGTAAAACAAGCGCCGGACCCTGATTCCCTCATTACAAAACCTTCTCCCGAAGGGAATAAAAGAAAACGGAGACAATAATTATATCAGCATCCGGGATTTCAGCTCAAGGTATTTATTGACTACATTCAAGGTCAACTGTTCCGGTGGGCTTAACAATGACATGATCCCATATTTGGCCAGTTCTTTTACAATCAGTTTCTTATCATACGCAAATTTCTGCGCAATAGTCTGTTTATAAATCCCCTCTACGTCATAAGCCGGCTGCTCGGTCACTTTCTTCAGCTCCGTATTCTCAAAAAACACCACCAGCACCAGGTGATAACGGGCCAAACGCCGCAGAAAAGGAAGCTGTCGCTGCAAACTGGACATCGACTCAAAATTGGTATATAACATCAGCAAAGAGCGCGTAGATACACTGCTCCGAAGCTGTACACTCAATGCCTCATAATCGCTTTCCTGCCAATGTGTTTCCTGCGCATACAAAGTATCCAGGATCTTATTGACCTGTACTTTTTTATTACTGGCGGCCAACACCTCTGCCTTATTTTCCGTAAAGGTGACCAGGCCAGCTTTATCGCCTTTATTAATAGCCACATTGCTAAACACCAACGACGCATTGATCGCATAATCCAGCAAAGACAACCCATTAAAAGGCATCTTCATAGTACGCCCCTTATCAATGATGGAATATACCTGCTGAGATCTTTCTTCTACATAATTATTGACCATCAGGTTACCTGTCCGGGCAGACGCCTTCCAATTCAGCATCCGCACATCATCACCCTTGGTATAAGGCTTGATGTGATCAAATTCCATACTATGCCCGATAACACGGCGCTTATGCACTCCAAGTTCATTTAGCCGGTTCATATAGGAATACAACTCGAAATGCCGCAACTGGTGAAAGCTCGGATATACGCTAATCGACTGTTCAGTATTAAATACAAAACGGCGGGAAATAATTCCCAACGCACTTTTTATAAATACGTTGCTGTAGCCAAACTCATAAACACCTCTCTCTACAGGTCGCAGTACATAGCGAAACATATGCGCTGCGCCCCCGCCTACTTTTGTTTTCAACGAAAAATTCCGCTCCTGGAATTGGAAAGGCAACTCCTCGATCACAGATACAAATACAGGGAAAGGATACCGGTTATGAAAATCAAGCAACACTTCATTATCATCACCATTGCTGAAACGGGCGCTGGTTTTACGTTCCAGCGATACAATATCCGCCGGGCGCAACAACAACAAAATCATATCCAGCAACATAACGCCTGCCAGTACAATAAAAGCGATGATCGCCACATTGTAAAGATGCGGAATAAAAAATGAGATGATGAACAACAGGATATTTACTCCTAGCAGGAGATAAAACCTATTGGTAAAAAAAAGCAGCTGATATAAATTATTCTTTATTGTTGCAGACATAAATCGTATTAGCTTTTTAGCCTTTAGTGGTTAGCTTTTAGTTTTAGTTGCCAGCCTGATTGCCAGTTTTTAGCTGCTAGCTTTCTAGCGGTTAGCTGCATAATGGCAATAACCCAATAGCTAACAGCTATCTCGGTACTTCCACCATCTTAATAATCTGTGCAATCACGTCATCGGTCTTAATACCTTCCATTTCCTTTTCAGGCGTAAGAATAATACGATGGCGCAATACATGCGGAACCATTTCCACTACATCATCAGGAATCACAAAATCCCTGTTTTTCATAGCAGCCAATGCTTTGGCGCAGTTCATAACGGCAATGGACGCACGTGGAGAAGCGCCCAGGTAAAGTGACGAATTCATTCGTGTTTCATTAATGATAGCAGCTATGTAATGAAACAGCTTATCATCTACCACCACTTGTCTTACCTGGTTCTGGTATTCAATAATCTGCGTGGTTGTAACTACCTTGCTGATTATTTTTGTAAGATCCGTTGTTCCGCTGAAATGGTGGATGCTGCGTAACACAGCTACTTCTTCCTGCAGGTCAGGATACTTTACTTCTATCTTAAAAAGAAAACGATCCAGCTGCGCCTCCGGCAAACGATAGGTACCCTCCTGCTCTATCGGGTTCTGCGTCGCAATCACCATAAACGGACGATCCAACGACCAGGTAGTGCCGTCGTTGGTAATCTGTCTTTCTTCCATTACTTCAAACAATGCCGACTGCGTTTTTGCCGGAGCGCGGTTTATTTCATCAATCAGCACCAGGTTACTAAAGATAGGCCCCTTCTTATATTCAAACGCCCTCGTTTGCGGATTAAAAACAGAAGTACCCAATACATCAGCAGGCATCAGATCAGGCGTAAACTGTATACGGCTGAAATCAGCATCCACACACTGTGCCAACAGCTTTGCCGTAAGTGTTTTAGCAACACCGGGAACGCCTTCAATCAGCACATGTCCCTGTGTAAGCAGGCCTGCAATCAGGAGATCCACCATCTGATGCTGCCCTACAATTACTTTTCCTATTTGCTCCCTGATAGCTTCCACGCCTTGATGCAGCGCAGAAAAATCAGTCCGGGGTTGAAATGTATTGGTGTCCATTATTTATTTCGTGTTTAAATAAAATAGTTGAATACGTTTATAAAATTCTTTCAGGTAGTCGTCACTGATATTTTCTTCCAGTTGCACATGGTGCATCATCTGAAGTAATTGTCGTATATCCGTTTCCGGTATAGCCGATTTACGGGACAATGCCGCCACAAATTCTTCGTTCAGAATATTGGTATTAAGGTAATAACGGGTACGTATATACTCCAGCAGGTGAACAATCATTTTATGCGCCAGGTTGTAGTTGTTATGCTGTTGGTAATACAGCTGCCCGATAGCATCTACAAACTCAAGTGAAGTGTTGTTAAATGCAGGTTTATCGGGAATGATCCGCTGACGGCGCTTGCTTTCAAACAACACATACAATAACAGCAATGCTACTCCCAGCCAGAGCGCCCACCGCATAGACGGGTAGCGCATCAGCACCTGCCACTCGCTGAAATCGCCCGACTGTGCGCTATGCTGGCTGTTATAAAAATCATCCCAGTATACATTTCCGGCGCCATATTGAAGGTACGACAACTGCGTTTCCAGGGCCTTTACATTGCGCTGATGCAACACAAAATAGTTTGTGAAAGTGTAGGGATTCAGCAAAAGATAAATATATCCGCGGCTATACGATATGCGTATAAAATTGGACTTGTTTTTATAATTGCTGCCCAACACGGTTGTTGTACTGCTGTCGGTACCTGAAAAATAGTTTCCGCTGATCATACCAGGATAAGAGAAACTGGTATCCACAGGTACGGCTTCATCCTTATAGTACTGCACCAGGCTTTCTTTTTTCTGTTGCAGGTTGCTGCTTTCCACCACAGTAAATTTTAACTGTTTGGCGAGATAAGGATCCGGTGTATTCACCGCAATAAATAACTCATTTCCTACTGCTGCATATTCCAGCATCGCATCCACATCCTTTTCTGTGGTAAACAATTCATCGGCTACGAGGATATAGGTATTGCCGCTATACTTCAGCTGGGATTCTTTTTCGTAGGTGCGTGCAAAGGGTTTGGTGACTACCTGTATAGCCTGGCTATAAAAAAGTTGCGGCAACATTTTAAAAACGGCATAAGCCCCGCCTGCTTTTTTATCCTTGCTGTAAAAGGATGAACGCTGCATGTCGGTGGTTTGCTCTTCCTTGTTAGTGGCAAGATTTCCCCCGGCAATAATCAGCACTATCAACAACAGTGCAACCGATCCGATGATATATATGGGTTTGGTATTCACGAAGCTTTTCCTATTGCGTTATTAAAATCCCTGAACTCCTGGTTTATATGCCTGAAATTATCTTCACTCACTTCAAAGCCGCCATACCAGATATATTCATAATCCAATGTCAGTGCGGCAAATTTTTTATAGTAGGGAGAACTCCGCATATTACGCAGGTAATCGTTGTTGGTTTTCTCTCTTCCCGGTACGATCATTTCGCGGCCGGCCAGTTGAAACAATGTATACAGGTACCACCAACGTATTGCCTGTCTTGTATCTCCGGCAGCTACTGCTGCGTTTATCTTCTCCTGGTATTCATCCGCACTGTGTAATTCTTCTTCCTGTATCTCTTCTAATCCTTCGATCAGCTTAGGTTTACGAAAAAAGCTCATACCGTTTGTTTTCATATACCAGTACACGAGCAGCCCCAGGCCAATCAGCAACAGGATCATGACAATAAAACGGATAGCGGCAATAGACCTGAATAACGCCATCATCAGGCGTTCAAGCCAGGTATTGCGTTTGGGCGGCGCTTTTTCTATATCATAGTATTGCAGCTTTTTATTAGCCTTCAACTCTTTTACCAGCGAGTCCTGAATATGCCGCATTTCATATGTGGCAGCTTCTTCTTCATATTCGGAAGACTCGCTGAGACTGTCCTCTGCTATGCTGACAGCACTATCGGCAGTCCCCTGTAGAACATCCGGATTGTTTTGTTGCCTGATAAACTCCTCTTCATTTATTTTTATACTGTCGTACTGCGCCATACTTTTTAATGGCAGCCAAAGCAGTAACAGCAGGCATATTTTCAACCAAACATATTTTTTCATACTACTGCTTTGACAGGATAAATGGGGTGAGTACTTTCCCTTCCGCACTTAAACGATATCCTTTTTTATGCAGGTAGATGGGATAAAAAACAAAATAGCCCAGTATAAAAGCGAGTGATCCCAGCAAGATGAAAAGACTCAGTGCCACCGGCATTCCGGTGTGACGGGTTACAAAACTTTCCAGGAAAGCGGCGACAATAAATACGGGCACTAAAGTTACCATGATCTTAATGCCGTCTTTAGCAGCCTTTCGCAGGGAATCGATCCGTTTACGGGTACCTGGAAAAAGAATTCCCTTACCCATGATGATACCGGCGCAACCGGCGATAACAATGCTGGAAATTTCCAGCGTACCATGTATCCAGATCACCAATATAGATTTCCAGCCCAGGCCGTGGGTGAAAAACAGGTATTGAAAAACGCCCAGCATTACACCGTTCCGCATCAGCAGGTACAAGGAGCCAATACCCAGGAAAATGCCGCCCACATAGCAATAGAAAGCGACCTGGATGTTGTTGTAGGCAATGCTGAAAAACATGAGCAGTGGGTTCCCGTCTTTGTAAACACCAAAGGGATCATGATTGGCAATATTCCGCTCCGTCATATTTACATATTCATCACCCAGCACGCCGCGCACAAAAGTTTCGTCATGTGCCGAGGAAAAGGCGCCGATAATACAGAAAAGTAAAAAGAATGACAATGTAAATAATAACAGGCGGTGATACCGGCGGAACAACAGCGGCAATTCGTATTTGAAAAACAGCTGGAAGCGGCCTACATCTTCTTTACGGTTCTCGTAAATACCATGGTAGATACCGGCGGCCAGGCCGTTGATATAACGGGTTACTTTACTGAAGCTATAAAAAGTTTTGGCGTAAGACAGATCATCCAGTACAGATACAAATCTTTCCGCCATTTCATCAGGGTCATCTGTGGGCTCCTCCTGGTATTGCTTCCAGCGGGACAAATTTTTCTTGATAAACAGCGATTCTCTCATAGTGAGTTCTTCTTTCCCTTTTAAATACGGATATTACCTACAGTAATGGGTTACTAATGGGGGAATACCGGCAAACATACTAAATCGTTTAACAATATATAAACAAATATGTAAATTTGAGTATGGCAGATATAAAAATACCAACTTCTTTCAATATTGATCTTGAATTCGAGTCGGCAGATATCGTGAAACGCTTTTTAGCCTGGCTGATCGATTTTGCCATACGGCTATGCTATTTCCTGTTATGCTATTCGGTGCTTACCTCGTTCCGGATGGATATGGATGCACACCTGACTATTTATATGCTGCTGGTTTTCCTGCCGATCATATTCTACTTTCCCATTATGGAAATCAGTATGAACGGGCTTACACCGGGGAAAAAGCTGTTGCATATCCGGGTGGTGAGCATGATCGGAAATTCGCCGGGCATCAGTCAGCACCTGATAAGATGGATATTCCGTATTATTGAAACACCGCTGTATTTCATGTTCCTTGTACCGGTGGTAGTACCGCTGGTATCCATTGTACGTACGCCATACAACCAGCGTTTGGGCGATGTAATTGCGGGTACCCTGGTGATCAGTACCAAGCGGAAAGGCAGCATTGAGGAAACCATCTTCCGTGATATTTCCGATACAGATTATAAACCTCAGTTTCCACAGATCATGAAATTGTCCGACAGGGACATGAACAAGGTAAAAGAATTGCTGGACCGCGCACTGAAAGCCAGGGACGAAGAGCTGGCTTCAAAGGTAGCTTATCGCGTAAAAGACGTGCTGCATATTGAATCGGATCTGCCACATACGCATTTCCTGGAAACGGTGCTGAACGATTACAACTACTATACTACCAGGAATTAAAAAAGGCGGCCTTCAGCGGGCCGCCTTTTTAATGATTTATTTTATCCGCTTATCAGATAGTTTTACCTATCGAATTTAAATCATCGTTTACATTGTTAAAACGGGCTGGATCACCGGCTGGGCCTTTATACACAATAGTGCGGTCAAATGCCAGGATCGGGTAAAACACGAAACTCAGCAATATCAACCCCACTGTAAAGCCTTCAGATTTACCAAAACTCTTACTGAGCAGGTTGGTAGCCCAGATGCCCCAGATAATTCCGATGTAGGGAATGCACATCAGGAGCATCCACCACCATGGTTTACCAATGATCTGTGTGTAAACATAGAGGTTGTAGATGGGGATAATTGCCTTCCAGCCTTCTTGTCCGGCCTTCTCAAATATTTTCCACATGCATACTGCAAAGAAAACGATGATGACCAGGCAGAAAATAAGAAATACGCCACTGAATAAGGCACCAAAGGCGCTGCTACCTTCATACGTAGTTGTTTCCATAAAAGAGGTTTAAGTTGTTTGAGTACAGTTTATAATTAACAATCTCGGGGGGTATAACCCAATATATCCAAATATATATATTTTCCCGCTATATACATAGCCTATACATTATTAACATTAAAAGAATGCGTATAAATACGGTTTGAAAAATAATTTCAACTTTTTCCAAGCTAATATTTGGAGATTCAACTCATTATATTACCTTTGCAACCGGCAAGTCTTATACGACCAGCTCCTACTGAACTCCCCCAGGACAGGAATGTAGCAAGGGTAGGTGGTTGTAGCGGTGCGATATAAGTAACTTGCCTTTTTTTTCTTTTTTTATTGTCATTAGTTGCTTGTCAATAGTATCTGGTTGCTATTTTCTCCACCTCTTTCACTAATGACACAGCACTTCCACAAACGGTTCATTTCCTGACAACTAATTTAATATAGCATGAAATTCTTTATTGATACAGCTAATCTGGCGCAAATACAGGAAGCTCACGACCTCGGCGTTCTCGATGGTGTAACCACTAATCCATCCCTGATGGCTAAAGAAGGTATTAAAGGTGAAGCCGCTATCATCAAACATTACGAAGACATCTGCGAAATAGTAGACGGTGATGTAAGTGCTGAAGTACTCTCCACAGATTTCAAATCTATCATTGAAGAGGGTAAGAAACTGGCTGCTATACACCCAAATATTGTGGTGAAAGTGCCGATGATAAAAGACGGTGTAAAAGCCATCAAATGGTTTACTGACAACGGTATCAGGACAAACTGCACCCTGGTATTTTCGGCTGGTCAGGCTATCCTGGCAGCTAAAGCCGGCGCAGCTTATGTTTCTCCGTTTATCGGCCGTATTGACGATACTAACTGGGATGGTGTGGAACTGATCGCCCAGATTGCACAGATCTATAGCTTACAGGGTTACAAAACTGAAATCCTCGCAGCTTCTATCCGTAGCGCACTCCACATTGTAAAATGTGCAGAAGTAGGTGCCGACGTATGTACCTGCCCGTTAGAGTCTATCCTGGGACTGTTAAAACATCCGTTAACTGATATCGGTTTGGCCAAGTTCCTCGAAGATGCCAAAAAAATGTAGTTTTTAAGATATTTTTTAGATGGTGTATCCCCGGTGCAGTAATTGCATCGGGGATTTTTTTGCGGTAACCGGTACTGATATTTTGCTGTTGGGGAGATGATCACGTTTTGTTGGATAATTTAATTAAATTCAAAGATAATATCCACGATACCCGAACACGCAATAAACAGAGAACCTGATGGGAAAATATATCCTCTCGCTGGACCAGGGCACCACCAGCTCCCGCGCGATTATCTTCGATCATGATGGCAGCATCAAAGCAGTTGCCCAGAAAGAATTCAAACAAATATTTCCACAACCCGGATGGGTGGAACACGATGCCATGGAAATATGGACTTCCCAGGCCAGCGTGGCAGCAGAAGTAATACTCAAAGCAAGGATCACCGGTCAGGACATCGCCGCCATCGGTATTACCAATCAACGGGAAACCACTATTGTATGGGATAAAAAAACGGGTAAGCCTATTCATAACGCCATCGTATGGCAAGATCGCCGGACTGCTTCCTATTGCGATGAACTGATCAAACAGGGAAAAGAACAACTTATCAAAGATAAAACAGGCCTGCGCCTGGATGCTTACTTCTCCGGCACCAAAATAAAATGGCTGCTGGATAATATTCCCGATGCGCGCAAACGGGCAGAAAACGGCGAACTGGCTTTTGGTACGGTAGACAGCTGGCTGGTATGGAATTTCTCCAACGGCAAACTCCACATTACAGATGTGAGTAATGCCTCCCGCACTTTGTTGTTTAACATCCACAACATGCAATGGGATGAAGAGTTATTATCTCTTTTCGATATTCCTGCCTCCATGCTGCCGGAAGTAAAACAATCCAGTGAAGTATATGGCTACTCCGAAGCAAACCTCACCCCGTATCGCATACCTATTGCAGGTATTGCCGGGGATCAGCAGGCAGCACTGTTTGGACAGCTATGTACACAACCAGGAATGATCAAAAATACCTACGGCACCGGTTGTTTTATGGTGCTGAATACGGGCGATAAACCCATTCCTTCCAAAAACAACCTGCTCACCACTGTAGCCTGGCAAATCAATGGTAAAACCAGTTATGCACTGGAAGGCAGCATCTTTATCGGTGGCGCCGTAGTGCAATGGCTCCGCGACGGGCTGGGCATTATCCGCCATTCTGCCGATGTGGAAAAATTAGCCGCCACCGTGCCCCATAGCGACGGTGTTTACCTGGTACCTGCCTTTGCCGGCCTGGGCGCCCCTTACTGGAACCAGCATGCACGCGGCACTATGGTTGGTCTTACAAGAGGTTCCTCTGCTGCACATATTGCCCGTGCAGCGCTCGACAGCATCGCCTTCCAAACCATGGACGTACTCAAAGCCATGGAAGCGGATGCAGGCATGCCTATCCGCGAAATACGGGTTGACGGTGGCGCTACAAAAAATAACCTGCTCATGCAATTCCAGGCAGATATCACCCATCTTCGTGTAGTGCGCCCCGTTATAACAGAAACCACCGCGTTGGGCGCGGCATACCTTGCCGGACTGGCTGTTGGCTATTGGGATAGCATCGAAACCATTGCAAAGCAATGGCAAATAGATGCCACTTTTGATGCAGAAATGGACCCCGCGGAAAGCAAAAGATTATGCGGCGAATGGAAACGCGCCATCAGGGCGGCACAGGCATGGACAGAAGAAATATAGTATTATCCACGTTTATTAATATCTCGTTTTACTATGTCACCTTATTTAGCAGAAATTATAGGAACGGCATTTCTAATTGTGCTGGGCGATGGTGTGGTAGCGGCCGTGATTCTCAACAAATCAAAAGGTAACCTTGGCGGCTGGATGGTGATTACCATGGGCTGGGCCATGGCCGTGTTTATTGGTGTGTATGCCACCGCCAAATACAGCGGCGCTCACCTGAATCCTGCGGTTACTTTTGCACTGGCCCTGCAAGGGAACTTTCCCTGGGAAAAGGTGCCCGGATATGTGGCCTCTCAAATGGGTGGCGCCATGCTCGGTGCATTGCTGGTATGGCTTTGCTATAAACAGCATTTCGATGAAACGCCCGATCCCAACACCAAGCTGGGCGTATTTTGCACCATTCCTGCCATCCGCAACAGCAAATACAATTTTCTCACAGAGTTCATTGCCACCATCGTGTTTATACTGGCCATCCTCTTCATTACCGGTCCTGCATCCAGTCTGGGTTCACTCGACGCCTTGCCGGTGGCCCTTGTAGTACTGGCAATCGGGCTCTCCCTCGGCGGGCCCACCGGCTATGCCATCAATCCGGCCAGGGACCTGGGACCCAGGCTCATGCACTACCTGCTGCCTATTCCCGGCAAACGCGACAGCGACTGGGGTTACGCCTGGGTACCGATACTTGGACCACTGGCGGGTGCTGCAGCAGCTGCATTTCTTTATAAATATCTTTTGCAGTAATTTTTTTGTCTTGCCCAGGATTAGACTGATTTTGATGATTTAGATGATTTAGATGATTTTTTTGATTAAAGAGATTAGGGGAGATAGCAGCGAATTCGCTGACATCTCCCCTAATCTTTTCAAATCTTCCAAAAATCAAGAAAAAATCATCTAAATCATCAAAATCAGTCTAATCCTGAGTAAGACAAAACTTTCATTTTTTTCTGAAAGTTTCGTAACTTTGAGAATCTTTAGTACTGGTATACGGTTTGTCGGACAATACCGGAATCACCTGGTAAAAGATAGGATTACCATATCATCGTAATTGCTGCAAAATATAAAAAGACGAATTATGATTCAGCCCAACATCCCGGAAACGAAACAACCGCGAATCGTTATTGTAGGCGGTGGATTCGGCGGCGTAAACCTGGCCAAACAGCTTAAACATGTACCCGTTCAGGTAGTACTACTCGACAGAAACAACTATCACCTTTTTCAACCCCTGCTATACCAGGTATCTACTGCAGGCCTGGAGCCGGATAGTATTGCTTTTCCTTTACGTGGTATATTCAAAAAACAAAAGAACATGGTATTCCGCATGGCGGAAGTAACCGGATTGCGCTCAGAAGAAAATATCCTGGAAACAGGCATCGGTGAAATTCATTACGACTACCTGGTGTTTGCCACCGGTAGTAACACCAATTTCTTTGGCAATAAAAATATAGAAGAAAATGCCATTGGCATGAAATCCCTGATAGAAGCAGTGCAGATCAGGAACTATGTAGTGAAACAATTTGAAGAAAGTTTGCTGCTGCAAAACCCGGAAGAAATTAAACCCAAACTCAACTTCGTCATGGTGGGCGGCGGCCCCACGGGAGTGGAGCTGGCAGGCGCTTTCGCCGAATTACGCAAGTATATCATGCCAAAGGATTATCCCACCTTACCACAGTCGCTGATGAATGTTTACCTCATTGAAGCAGGGCCTAAATTACTCGCTTCCTTCAGTGAAAAAACATCACAAAAAACATTACAGGCCCTGCAGGATATTGGCGTACGTGTACTCACCAATACCGGTGTAAAAGAATACGACGGGAAAACAGTAACCCTCAGCACAGGAGAGCAAATACAAACACAATCGCTCCTGTGGTCTGCCGGTGTAAAAGGCATTCCTGTAACGGGTATCCCCGCCGATATTATACTCCCCAATGGTCGCATCCTGGTAAATGAACTAAACCAGGTGAAAGGCTTTACCAATATATATGCAATCGGCGATATTGCACAAATGACCAACGATCCGCGTTTCCCTAAAGGCTATCCTATGGTTGCACAGGTAGCCATACAACAAGGAAAAAATGTGGCAAATAATATCCGTCTTTCACTGGATAACAAACCTATGAAAGGCTTTAATTACAAAGACCTTGGCAGCATGGCCACTATTGGCCGCAACAGGGCCGTAGCCGAAATTGCCGGTATGCGCCTGAGCGGCTACCTCGCCTGGATGGTATGGATGGTCGTCCATCTTATGAGCCTGCTGGGATTCAGAAATAAACTGGTGGTTTTTATTAACTGGTTTTACCGCTACTTCACCTACGAACGCGGTACCCGCATTATCATTAAACGCGGTGCCGCCAACATCGTAAAACTACGACAGAGCATCAACGGATAACATAAATAGAAAGAGAGGCGGAAATCGCCTCTCTTTCTATTTATTCAAGTCGCTTAATTATCACAGCCTTATTTGCGATTCAGAATAGAGTTCAATGTAATGGACGATACCAATTCATCTGATCTTCCTCCCAATGGCCGGTAATACAATAAAATAGTGTAGTTATTTTCTGTTTCCCAATAATCGCCTTCCGTCAGATCTGTTTGGAATTTTGCATTAGGTACTGTTTTATCCACCAATCCATAAATGTAATTATAGTAGCCCTGCTTCAGGAACAGCGTTCCCTCATATGCGCGACTGGCGCCATTATATGTCAGCTTACTTTTATTGTTGCATTCGTAATCAGTCAGCTCTCCGAATACATACATATCGTACCCTGCATATGGCTCCGGTGCTGCAAATGAGAAATGTACCGATGCATAATCTCCTTC
>Ga0207426_1000998_pt1 | contig 27598 bp, 24 predicted proteins | sample AraplaMF_Cvi_mMS_FD_184265 | JGI IMG/M metagenome (GOLD analysis project Ga0207426, IMG submission 184265) | Arabidopsis root microbial communities from the University of North Carolina, USA - plate scrape MF_Cvi_mMS (SPAdes) (version 2) | ecosystem: Host-associated > Plants > Roots > Endosphere... | reverse complement strand
TCCTTGCGCGAGGTCGAGGCGAACAGCAAATTGCGCCGGCGCGGCGTCTCCGGTGCTTCAGCTGGCGTCGGCGCTTCCGGCTCAGGCGCGGGCGGCGGCTCGACCCGTGCTCGGTCCCGCACCGGGGCCTCGCCATGCCACGGCGGCGCGGCGGGCGGAGCCATCGGCTCAGCCCGCATCGCCGGAGCAGGCGCCGGCTCGGGCGCAGCAGCTGCAGACGCCGCGAGACCCAGCAGCACGGGCCGGACCCGAACCTCGGACGGCGCGCCGGCCAGCCGGCGGGCGATGGCCTTCAGCTCGAGCAGCACGAGATGCAGCCCGACCAGTAACAGTCCGGAGCAGACGCCAATGGTGCCGGAGATTATGAGGGTGCTGCCGAGGCTGAATTCCCTGACGGTAAAGCCAAAAGCGACCGCAAGGAGGCCCGCCACGGCGGCGACGATGCCCGCGATCAACAATGCCAACGTCATCGAACTCACCCCAGGCCGCGCATCCACGCGCGGCATCCTCTACGCCACGATACCGTCATACCGTGTTCCTCGCCAACGGCCAATTGTGGGCGGCGTTCCTAAAGGGAAGGAAATCAGGGACTTATTCACATTCCCTTCAGCTACGGATCGCTATTGCTGGCCTGCTCCCAGTTGCAAGGATTTGCTGCGTCGCATCAGGAATTTAGCCATAATGCCCAATTACTTGGTAATGGAACTGCGCTATAGGGATTCCGGGGAAGTGGCCCGCGCGCACCAGCAGGGCCAAGAGGGGATTCCGGGTCACCAATAGCCATGACATCCATCACGACGTCGGCGATCGACACGCCGCTGCGGCGCTCGGTCGAACGGACTTGCGACGATCTCGCCATGCTGGTGCTGGCCGCGGTCGCCGTCATCGCAGGCTTGACCTTCCGCGACTACGGACTTGGCTGGGACGACTACACCCACGCTGAATATGCCGACCTGCTGCTGCGCATGTACGGCTCCGGCTTCCGCGACACGGCCGCACTCTCGTTCGCCAATCTCTACATGTATGGCGGCGGCTTCGACATGGTCGCAGCCCTGCTGCATAAGATCATTCCGCTCGAACTGTTCGAGACGCGACGCCTGCTCGGCGCGATCGTCGGTGTGATCGGGCTTGCCGTGACGTGGCGGCTCGGCCGCCGCGTCGGCGGGCCGCTTGCCGGCCTCGCCTCGCTGCTGCTGCTCGCGCTGTGCCCGATCTTCTACGGACACATGTTCATGAACCCGAAGGATGCGCCCTTCGCGGTGGCGATGATCATCCTGATGCTCGGGCTCGTCCGGCTTGCCGAGGAATATCCGCAGCCCTCGCCGCGCACGATCCTGATCGTCGGCCTCGGCGCCGGCCTTTCGCTCGGCTGCCGCGTTCTCGGCGGACTTGCATTGGTCTACGCCATGCTCGGCTTCACGCCGCTGTTCCTGGAGGAACTGCGCACCGAGGGCGTCCGCGAAGCAGCGCGCCGCTTCGCCCATGTCGTGTACGTGCTGCTGCCCGGCCTCGTGTTCGGCTATCTCGTGATGGGCCTGATCTGGCCGTGGTCGATCATGGAGCCCGGCAATCCCTTCGAGGCGCTGACCTACTTCTCGCACTTCTTCGAAAAGCCCTGGAAGGAAATGTTCGACGGCGCGATCGTCTCCGTGCCCGACATGCCCTGGTCCTACCTGCCGACGCTGTTCGCACTGCAGCTGCCCGAGGTGATGCTGGTGCTGATGGGCGGCGCCGTGTTCAGCACCTTCGCCATGCTGCCGCGCAGCGAGGTCCCGGCACGCCGCAAGACCATCATGCTGATGCTCACGCTTGCAGCCACCCTGCCGCTCGCGATCGCGATGGTGAAGCGGCCGGCGCTGTACAACGGCATCCGCCACTTCGTGTTCGTGATCCCGCCGATGGCGGTGCTCGGCGGCGTCGCCTTCGCCTGGGTCATGGAGCGCCTGCGCGCCAATCACCGTACCTGGCAGCCGGTCATGCTCGCGACCTTCTGCTTCGGTCTTGCGCTCTCGCTCGCCGAGATGATCCGCCTGCACCCCTATCAGTACACGCATTTCAACCACATCGCCGGCACCGTGCGCGGCGCCGACGACCGCTTCATGCTGGACTATTGGGGTCTCGCGCTGAAGCAGGCCTCCGACGAGTTGCGCGAGCAGCTGGTCGAGCGCCAGGAAGTGCCGCCCGCCAACCGCAAGTGGAAGGTCGCCGTGTGTGGTCCGCAGCGCCCGGCGCAGGTCGCGCTCGGCCCCGACTTCACCATCGGCTGGGATTCCAACGCGGCCGATTTCGCCATGACGCTCGGCGAGTTCTACTGCAAGGGCCTCACCGCCCCCGTGATGGTCGAGATCAAGCGCGACGACGTCGTGTTCGCCCGCGTCTACGACATCCGCGGCCGCAGCATTTCCAGCCTGCTGTCGATCCCGGCACCGTAACATTCTTCTCATCCACCGGGCGGCGCGTTGCGCCGACCCGTTGGCTCCATGCAGGCTACGCTGAACTGCCGCGCTTTCGGCACCTTGCCGCCGCTCCCAACCGAGACTAGGCTCCCTCTCCGCAACAACGATGTTTCGGAGAGATCACCATGTCGCCAGCTGAAGCGCGCCTGAAGGAAGTGCCGTCGAACATGACGGAGGCCGAGTGGCAGCAACGGGTCAATCTCGCCGCATGCTACCGCCTCGTCGCCCTGTACGGCTGGGACGATCTGGTCGACACCCACATCTCGGCCCGCGTGCCCGGCCCCGATCATCACTTCCTGATCAACCCCTACGGGCTGATGTTCGACGAGATCACGGCCTCCAGCCTGGTCAAGGTCGACCTGCACGGCAACCAGCTCACCGAGAGCGACTACAGCATCAACCCGGCCGGCTTCACCATCCATTCGGCGATCCACGAGGTGCGGGAGGACGCGATCTGCGTGCTGCATCTCCACACCCTCGACGGCACCGCTGTGTCGAGCAGCGCCGAGGGGCTGTTGCCGCTGAACCAGACCGCGCAGCTCGTCACCCACGACCTTGCCTATCACGACTACGAGGGCATCGCGCTCGATCATGACGAACGGCCGCGGCTGCAGAAGGACCTCGGCGACCATAACCACATGCTGCTGCGTAACCACGGCACGCTGACGGTGGGACGTTCGGTCGCCTCCGCCTTCGAGCGCATGTACCATCTCGAGCGTGCCTGCTCGATGCAGGTCCGCACCCGTGCACTGGGCACGCCGATCTATCCGGTGGACGACGTCGCGATCGACAAGAACACCGAGCTGCTGTCGAACCGCGACCGCGCCGAGCTGCGCGCCACCAACCTGGTGTGGCCGCCGCTGCTGCGCAAGCTCGACCGCGAGCTGCCGGGCTACCGGTCTTGAGATGTTCATGAATTCGAGGTAGTTTTTGCGTCGAACTACCTCTGCACGTTCTGGAATGAAACGCCGCCCAATTCCGGGCGGCGTTTTTGTTTGGGATGACGTTCGCCGTCGCCCACAGGTCTCGTAGGATGGATTAGCGCAGCGTAATCCACCATGCTTCCGAGAATGCCGGGCGAAGTTGGTGGATTACGCCTTCGGCTAATCCACCCTACGGCACCTCGCCTCTACTTCACCTCCGCCAGCGCGGCGAGAATGCGGGCCCAGGACCGAATACCCTTCTGGAAGCTGCGCAGGTCGTACTTCTCGTTCGGCGAGTGGATGTTGTCATCGTCGAGGCCGAAGCCGACCAGCAGCGAGTCCAGCCCCAGCGTGCGCTTGAAGTCGGCGACGATCGGGATCGAGGCGCCGGAGCCCATCAGTACGGTCTCCTTGCCCCATTCCTCGGTCAGCGCCTTGCTGGCGGCGGCGAGCGGCTTCATGTTCCAGTCGAGCGCGACGGCGGGCGCTGCGGAGTGATCGCCGAACTCGACTTTGCAGTCGCCCGGCAGCCGCGCCGTGACGTAGTCGCGGAAGGCTTTGCGGATCTTCTGCGGGTCCTGGCCTTCGACGAGGCGGAACGAGACCTTGGCCGAGGCGTGCGAAGGGATCACCGTCTTGGAGCCTTCACCGATATAGCCGCCCCAGATGCCGTTGACGTCGCAGGTCGGACGCGACGAGGCTTGCTCGATCAGCAGGCGGCCCTTCTCGCCGGCCGGGATCGACAGGCCGATCGGTTTCAGGAACATCTCCGGCGTCAAATTGAGCTTCTTCCACTGCTCCAGGATATCCGGCGGCAAATCCTTCACGCCGTCATAGAAGCCGGGAATGGTGATGCGGTTGTCGTCGTCAAACAGGCCGCCGAGGATTTTGGTCAGCACCCGGATCGGGTTCATCGCGCTGCCGCCGAACACGCCGGAATGCAGGTCGCGGTTGGCGGCGGTGATTTTCAGCTCTTCATAGAGCAGGCCGCGGAGCGATGTCGTGATCGCCGGCGTGTTGCGGTCCCACATGCCGGTGTCACAGACCAGAACGTAGTCGGCCTTGAACTCGTTCTTGTTCGCCTCGATGAAGGGCACGAAATTCTTCGAGCCGACCTCCTCCTCGCCCTCGATCAGGAAGGTGATGTCGATCGGCAGCGAGCCCGTCACCTTCTTCCAGGCGCGGCAGGCTTCGACGAAGGTCATGACTTGGCCCTTGTCGTCCTCGGCGCCGCGCGCGACGATGATCTTGCGGCCGTCCGCGTGGTCGGTGACGACGGGCTCGAACGGCGGGCGGTGCCAGAGGTCGAGCGGATCGACCGGCTGCACGTCGTAATGGCCGTAGAAGATCACGTGCGGCCGTCCCCCCGCGCCGGTCTTGCCGACGATGGCGGGATGGCCCGCGGTCGGGCGCACTTCGGTGGCAACGCCGATGCTCGCAATGTCCTTGGCCAGATGCTCGGCTGCCGCCTTGCAATCGCCGGCAAAGGCCGGATCCGCCGAGATCGACTTGATCCGCAACAGCGAGAACAGGCGCTCCAGGCTGTTGTCGAAATCCTTGTCGATGTGATCGAGCACGGATTGAAGCTGCGGATTAACCATGGTCGGATTCCCTGAATTCGAGTCTTAGGAGGTCCCGGGTTTTAGCTCCATCGCAGGCTCGGAGCCAGCCGCAACCGGCGGATGCCGGATGTGCCATGCCAGCGCAACGGCAAGAACGGCCGTGGCCATCAGGTTATTGCCCCAGGCCTGGATGGCGTTGGGAAACCACGGCAGCGCCAGCAGCATGAGAATGCCGACTGCGCCGAGCGCGAGCCAGGTTCCCAGCCGCACATTCGGTCGCAGATCGAAGGCGGCGCGATGCATCAGCACCGTCATCGGGAAGAACAGCCACATGAAGTAATATTGCCGCGCCAGAGGCGAGGCCACGGTCATCAGGCAGAACAGGATGCCGAGCTCCTCGGCGTCCGACCGCACGGTTCGCCGCGATTGCCGCGGCATCACCGCGAGGAAGCCGAGCCCGAGCAGCGCGGAGACAGCCAGCACGATCCAGTTCGCCGTCTTGTAGTCGACGTCGATGATGTTCATCGTGCGCGGCGGCTTGTTGGGATCTTCCTGATTGTAGTTGATCGGCCGGACCAGACGGTGCGTCACGGCAATGATGGACTGGTTGACCCAGGACCAGTTCTGCTCGTCACGCTGGCCGAAGCCCTTCTCCGAGCTCGAGCCGACCATGCCCCGGTACCACGTCGAAATCTCGGCGGCGTTGCGCTCGAAGCCCCGGATCGGTGCCGGCGCGATGTAGAGGAGGATACCGGTGAAGGCGACCGTGGCGGCAACGGCCGCCCATTTCCGTCGCCAGACGAGATAGGGCAACACGGCGATCGGAAAGACCTTGATGGCGGTCGCGAGCGCGAACATGAAGCCCGCAAACCAGGGCCGCTGGTGCTGCAACAGCCAGAAGCCCCACAGCATCATGGCGAGCAGAACCAGGTTCGGCTGGCCGAGATCGAACATGTCGAACACCGAGGTCACCGTGACGATGGCCGGGAGCGCCTCCAGCCAGGGACCGGCCTTGCGGCCAGAGCCCGTCATCGCGTTCGACAAGGTCCCTGTGTACCACCACGCGAGCGCATTGAGGATCGACAGCAGGGTGTAGAGCACCACCTTGCCGAACCAGCTCGGGATCGCGAGCAGGATCGCCGGCAGCGGCGGGTACAGGAATTCGAACTGGTGATTGAGCTCGGTGGGATAAAGCGAACCGCCATGCAGCACCTGCTGTCCGGCCCAGTACCACAGCGCGTAGTCCTTGGTCTTGCCGCGACCGAAGATCTCCGGACCGAGCACGTCGATGGTCAGGATGAGGCAGCAGATCAGGAAGACAATATCCAGCGGTGCTCGCAGCGACAGGCGGCGCGGCAGATCAGGCTTGGGCAAGGGGTCGGTCAAGGTCACGGTGAGTCCAGTCCAGCGATGGCAGAGGGCGTAGCAGAACCAGCGCGGCTTGGAGACCCCCCTCACCCGAAATTGTGACGGTGGTGATGGGCGGTTTCCCCACGCCATGCTTCGAGAAACCAGCCAATTGCGGCGGTTCCGGACAAGGCGTCGCATCGCCGGGGCCGAACAGACAGGCCCAGGTCGAGCAAGCCGACTCAAATTGCTCCGGAAGCGTGCTCGCTGCCTATCGGCGGAGCAACCCGCCAAGTGCGCCGCGAACCAGCGTGCGGCCGATCGAGCCGCCGAGCTGGCCTCCGACCGACTTGCCGATGTTGGCCGCCATGCCGCCGATCACCTGGTTGGTCACCGAGCGCGTCACGTCGCGCGCGATGACCTGCCCCGCGGAGAGGCGGCCGCGTTTGACGTTGGTCCCGAAGATGGTGCCGACGATCGAGCCGATCTGGCCGAGGATGCCGCCGTCTCCGCCGCTTGCGGGTGCATCCGCCGTCGCCGCCGTACCGGCGATGCGCTTCTGGATCATCTCGTAGGCTGACTCTGCGTCGACCGCAGTGTCGTATTTACCCTTGACCGGGCTTGCATCCATGATCGCCTTGCGCTCTTCCGGCGTGATCGGTCCGATGCGGGCTGAGGGCGGCCGGATCATGACCCGCTCGACCATCGTCGGTGTGCCGTTGCCCTCGAGGAACGACACCAGCGCCTCGCCCTTGCCAAGCTCCATGATCACCTTGGCCGTGTCGAGCTTGGGATTGGGCCTGAAGGTTTCGGCCGCCGCGGCGACCGCCTTCTGATCGCGCGGCGTAAAGGCGCGCAGCGCGTGCTGCACCCTGTTGCCCAGCTGCCCGAGCACGCGGTCCGGCACGTCGATCGGATTCTGCGTCACGAAGTAGACGCCGACGCCCTTGGAGCGGATCAGGCGCACCACTTGCTCGATCTTGTCCATCAGCGCTTTCGGCGCGTCGTTGAACAGCAGATGCGCCTCGTCGAAGAAGAACACCAGCTTCGGCTTCGGCAGGTCGCCGGCCTCGGGCAGCTCCTCGAACAGCTCCGACAGCATCCACAGCAGGAATGTCGCGTAAAGCCGTGGACTCTGCAGCAGCTTGTCGGCGACAAGGATGTTGACCATGCCGCGACCGTCGCGGTCGGTCTTCATGAAGTCCTTCAGTGTCAGCGCGGGCTCGCCGAAGAATTTGGTGGCGCCCTGGTTCTCCAGCACGAGCAATTGACGCTGGATGGTGCCGACGGTGGCCTTGGTGACGTTGCCAAAGCCCTGCGCGGCCTTCTTGATGTCGGCGAGCGGGCTCTCCTCGGTATCCGTGCCCTTCTTGGCTGCATCCGGCACGATGGCATCGAGCAGCGCGCGCAGATCCTTCATGTCGATCAGCGTCAGGCCCGCATCGTCTGCGACACGGAAGGCGACGTTGAGCACGCCTTCCTGCACGTCGTTCAGATCGAGCATGCGCGCAAGCAGAAGCGGCCCCATCTCCGTGACGGTCGCCCGCACCGGATGGCCCTGTTCGCCGAAAACGTCCCAAAATACCGTCGAAAACTGATCGGCCTGAAATTTCAGCCCCATCTCGGTGGCGCGCTTGACGATGAAATCCTTGGCTTCGCCGACCTCGGAGATGCCGGAGAGGTCGCCCTTGATGTCCGCCGCGAACACAGGAACACCGGCGCGCGCAAATCCCTCCGCCATGACTTGCAGCGATACGGTCTTACCGGTTCCGGTTGCACCGGTGACGAGACCATGCCGATTGGCGAGCGCCAGTGTCAGCCATGCCTGCTCGTCTCCCTTGCCGACGAAGATCTTGTCGTCGGTATCGCCGAGCTTGCTGTCCTGTACGGTCATTATTCTCTCTGATCTCGTTGCGGTGTTTCGCGTATTGAAACTCAAATGCACCTGTTCCGTACTTTAGCGCATGTCGCATCGCGATTAAAACCATTCAACGGACCTCACGCATGCGACATTGCCGGAAACGCGCACACGACATCAGCCGAAAGTAGGAAGAACGCGCTCGCACCGCGGCAATTTTTCGCTGTTTCCATCTCCGCTCTTGCATGGCTGCAACACTTTTCGCGTCTTCGCGAGTGAATCGGAACGTTGGCCGCGTTCATCGCTTGTATTTCACATCGCACCGGCTCAAGATCGCTTTTCGTAGAAATACTCCGGCATGCAAACCGGCTGAGGGGCGGGCCTTATGGACGAGCTGATCGGGAGGCTGGCGACAAACGCCAGCATAGATGGTGCTGTCGCTGAAAAGACTGTCGGCATCATCCTGGGCTTCCTCCGCAGCGAAGGTCCTTCCGAGAACGTCGAAGCGCTGATCGATCAGATTCCCGGTGCAGAAGCGGCAATCGAGGCGTCCCGCAGCGGCGGCGGACTGTCGCGTCTGATGGGCGGCGGGCTGATGGCCGTCGGCACGCGCCTGATGGGCCTCGGCCTTGGCATGTCCGAAATTCAAAACATTGCCCGTGAACTTTTCCGCTACGGCCGAGACAAAATCGGAGCGGATCAAATGGGCAAGATCATCGCGGGGACGCCGGGCCTCAGCCAGTTCGCCTGAGCGACGCTTTTCATACCGAGTATCATGACATATCCGATCTCCGAGATTGAGGGCCTGCCGGCCTTTGCCGCCAACAAGTTGAAGGCGCAGGGAATCCGCACGACCGACGCGTTGCTCGAGGCGGCCTCGACCGTGAAGGGCCGCAAGGCGCTTTCCGCCAAGACCGGCATCAGCGAGCAGCAACTGCTCGAATGGGCCAATGTGTCCGACTACATGCGCATCCCCGGCATGGGCCGCGCCAAGGTCGGTCTCGTCCGCGCCGCCGGCGTCACCACCGTGCGCGAGCTCGCCTATCGGAATCCGGCAAGGCTGGCGCAGAGCATGCGCGAAGCCAACGAGAAGAAGAAACTGGTGCGCATCCTGCCGTCGGAGAAGTCGGTCGGCGACATCATCGCCAAGGCGAAGAAGCTGTCGCCGAAGATTACGTATTAGGGCTTTCGCCGAACGAAGGCGGGGACTAAAGGCGCGACCAGCTCAACATCGTCATTGGGCATTACGGACCCCCAATCCCGCCTTGAATCCCCCCTCCTCGCCCGCTAAAGCGGGCCGCATGAATGCCTCGCCCTCCCCATCCGTCCCGCCGGCCGGCTCGGCCGGGATCGATGCGCTGCGGACGCTGCTGGAGCGGCCGATCCCGGCGGTGATGGGCGTGCTCAACATCACCCCGGACTCGTTTTCCGACGGTGGCGAATTCATCGCGCCGGAGCTGGCCCTTCGGCGGGCCCGGGCAATGATCGACGCCGGCGTCGACATCATCGATATCGGTGCCGAATCCACCCGGCCCTACACCGGCGCCAAGGCCGTCACGGCGGCAGACGAGCTCGCCCGACTGAAGCCGGTGCTGTCAGGCGTCGTCGCGCTCGGCGTGCCCGTGTCGATCGACAGCATGAAGGCGGAGGTCGTGGCCTTCGCACTCGACCAGGGCGTGGCGATCGCCAACGACGTCTGGGGCTTGCAGCGTGATCCCGATATGGCGCCGCTGATCGCCGCGCGCGGTGTCCCTGTCATCGTCATGCACAACCGCGACAGCGCCGATTCCGCCATCGACATCATCGCGGACATGAAGGCGTTCTTCCTGCGCTCGCTCGACATCGCCGGGAAGGCCGGCATCGCACGCGACAGGATCGTGCTCGATCCCGGCATCGGCTTCGGCAAGACCGCCGAGCAGAGCATGATGGCGCTGGCGCGATTGCACGAGTTCGACATGTTCGGCCTGCCGGTGCTGGTCGGCGCCTCGCGCAAGCGCTTCATTGCCTCGGTGTCGCCGTCGGAGCCGAAGGAACGGCTCGCCGGCTCGATCGCCGCGCATCTGATCGCAGCCCAGAAGGGCGCGAAGATCATCCGGACCCATGACGTCGCCGAGACCTTGCAGGCCCTGCGGGTCGCCAACGCAATCGAGAGCAAACAATGACCGACACGATCTTCGTAAGCGGCCTGTCGATCCACGCCCGTCACGGCGTGATGGATCACGAGACCGCGGTCGGCCAGCGTTTCGTCATCGACCTCGAACTCTACACCGATTTGTCGGAGCCCTCGCGCAGCGACCGCCTCGCCGACACCGTCTCCTATGCCGACGTGGTCGCGACCACGACGGCGGCCTTCAAGAACACCAATTACAAGCTGCTGGAGCGTGCGGCCGGCGCGGTCGCCGATGCGATCCTGGCGAATTTCCCGCGCATCCGCGCCGTGAAGATCACCGTGCACAAGCCGCATGCGCCGATCGCGGCGATCTTCGACGACGTCGGCATCATGCTGACGCGCTCGCGGCACCCCTGAGATGGCGAGCGTGCTGATCGCACTCGGCGGCAATGTCGGTGATGTCCGCGCGACATTCCGCAAGGCGATCTCTCATATCTGCGGCATGGCGCAGGCCGCCATGATCGCGCATTCGTCGGATTACACGACACCGCCCTGGGGTGACGAGAACCAGGATCCCTTCGTCAATGCCTGTGTCGAGATCGAGACCGACCTCGATCCGCATGCGCTGCTGTTTGTCATGCAGAAGGTCGAGCAGAAATTCGGTCGCACGCGGGAGAAGGACCGGCGCTGGGGACCACGCACGCTCGATCTCGACATGATCGCCTACGACGATGTCTCCCTGCAGAAGCCCGACCTGACCCTGCCGCATCCGCGCCTGTTCGAGCGCGCTTTCGTGCTGGTGCCGCTGGCCGAAATCGCGCCGGATCGCGTGATCTCAGGCATTCGTGTGCGTGACGGGCTCGCCAGCGTCTCGACGCAAGGCATTGAGCGGCTTCCGGATACCGGTTAACCAAAAACGACCGTTTGCAGGGACGGTCCGCCGTGGCAAAATTCGCCTGCGAACAACAAGATTTCTGGGAGCCCTTGGCCGTATGACCTCCGTGACTGACGACCTGCCGCTGGCGGCCGATTTTCCCAAGGCGACCGTCGAAGACTGGCGCAAGCTCGTCGACGGCGTGCTGAAGGGCGCGCCGTTCGAGAAGCTGGTCGGCAAGACCTATGACGGCATCAAGATCGACCCGCTCTATCCGCGCGCCAAGGGCGTTGCGCCGGTGGCCGGACGGGCCGCGGCGGCGCCGTGGCAAATCATGCAGCGGATCGAACATCCCGATGCGGCCCAGGCGAACGCGCAGGCGCTGACCGATCTGGAGAATGGCGCGACGGGGCTCTCGCTGGTGTTCGCCGGCGCCAGCGGCGCGCGCGGTTTCGGCCTGGAACCTTCGGCCGATGCGATCGCAAGAGTGTTCAAGGACATTCATCTTGACGCCGGGATTGGCATCGAGATCGAGATCGGCCCGCAATCGCGGATGGCCGCGATCCATGTCGCGGAATATGTGAAGAGCAACGGCCTCGATCCCGCCGCATGCAACATACGCTTCGGCCTCGATCCGCTCGCGGCCGGCGCGGTGTGGGGCCATAGTCCCTACACTTGGGACGAGATCGTTCCCGCCGTCACCGGCGCGATCAAGGGACTTGCCGGGCTCGGCTTCAAGGGACCGTTCGCCTCCGCGGATGGGCGCGTGATCCACGATGCCGGCGGCTCCGAGGTGCAGGAGCTTGCCTTCGTGCTCGCCTGTGGCGTCGCCTATCTGCGCGCGATCGAAAGCGCCGGCATTCCGCTCGAGCAGGCACAGGGCATGGTCTATGCGCGGCTTGCCGCCGACGCCGACCAGTTTTTGACGATGGCCAAATTCCGCGCGCTGCGGCTGCTGTGGGCGCGCATCGAGACGGCGTGCGGACTGACGCCGAAGCCGCTGTTCATCGCCGCCGACACCGCATGGCGCATGCTGACGCAGCGCGACCCTTACGTGAACATGCTGCGCGCGACCATCGCGACATTCGCGGCCGGCCTTGCCGGCGCCAATGCGATCACGGTGCTGCCGCATACGCTGGCGCTCGGCCTGCCCGATCCGTTCGCGCGGCGCGCGGCGCGCAACACGCAGCTCCTGCTGCTGGAAGAAAGCAACCTCGGCAAGGTCAGCGATCCCGCGGCCGGCGCCGGCGGCGTCGAGACTTTGACCGCGCAACTCTGCGACGCCGCCTGGGCGCTGTTCCAGGAGAGCGAGAAAGCCGGCGGCGCCTTCGCCGCGCTTCAGCAGGGCCTGTTCCAGAGCAAGGTCGCGGCCGCACGAAGGGCGCGCGATGCCAACATCGCCAAGCGCCGCGACGTGCTGACCGGCGCCAGCGAGTTTCCGAACCTGCACGAGCGCGAGACGGCGGTGCTGAAGGCAACGCCTGTGACGCTCGCGCCTTACGGCGAGCAGAAATACAAGTTCGATCCGCTGCCGCCGATCCGGCTCGCGGAACCTTTCGAGGCGCTACGCGACAAATCCGATGCGGCCCTGAAGGCCCGCGGCGCGCGGCCAAAGGTGTTCCTGGCCAATCTCGGCACGCCCGCCGATTTCACCTCGCGCGCGACGTTTGCGAAGAGCTTCTTCGAGGCCGGCGGCATTCAGGCGCTGGATAGCGAGGGCTTCGCCGATCCGGCCAAGCTCGCTGCCGCCTTCAAGTCCTCCGGCGCCGAACTCGCCTGCCTTTGTTCCAGCGACAAGGTTTATGCGGAACACGCGGAAACCGCGGCGAAGGCCCTGCAAAGCGCCGGCTGCCGGCATATCTATCTGGCAGGCCGCCCCGCCGAGGCCGAGGCGGCGCTGCGCGCGGCCGGTGTCACGGGCTTCGTCTTCGCCGGTGGCGATGCGCTTGCGACGCTGCAGGACGCCTACGCTCGCATGGAGCAGGCATGACCGAAGCCAGCAAACCCGTTCTCACCGGCGGCTGCCAATGCGGTGCGGTGCGCTTTGCGCTGAGCGCCGCGCCGAACCGGGTTTCGATCTGCCATTGCCGGATGTGCCAGAAGGCGAGCGGCGCGCCGTTCGCCTCCTTCGCGGACATCAACCGGACCGACTTCGCCTGGACCAAGGGCGAGCCCTCGTTCTTCCGCTCTTCCACGATCGCCGATCGCGGCTATTGCGCGGCATGCGGCACGCCGCTGAGCTTCGGCCGCATCGACGGCGAGCGGATCGAGATCATGACCGGCGCCTTCGACCGCCCCGACCGGCTGGTGCCGACGCGTCAATACGGAACTGAATCCCGCCTCGGTTGGGTGGTCGGCATCTCCAACCTGCCGAGCCAGACTACGCAGCAGAATTACGGACCGGAGAAGATGGCGACCATCGTCAGCCATCAGCATCCGGACCATGATTGAAGCGCCCAATGCGCCACCCCATGATATGGTTGAAACCATGAGCCGCATTCCAAACTTCGCAAATGTCGCCTTCGAGCGCACTGCCACCGCAGCACCGTTGGGCAGCGCCGAGCCCTGGCTGACGCCGGAAGGCATTCTCGTCAAGCCCGCCTATGGCGAGGCTGATCTGGCCGCGCTCGATTTCCTCGAGACCTATCCGGGCATCGCGCCCTATCTACGCGGCCCCTACCCGACCATGTATGTGAACCAGCCCTGGACCGTCCGGCAATATGCCGGCTTCTCCACGGCGGAGGATTCCAACGCCTTCTACCGCCGCAACCTCGCGGCGGGACAGAAGGGCCTCTCGGTCGCCTTCGACCTCGCCACCCATCGCGGCTATGACAGCGATCATCCGCGCGTCGGCGGCGACGTCGGCATGGCCGGCGTGGCGATCGACTCCATCTACGACATGCGCACGCTGTTTGCGGGCATTCCGCTCGACCAGATGAGCGTGTCCATGACCATGAACGGCGCGGTGCTGCCGATCCTCGCGCTTTACGTCGCTGCTGCCGGCGAACAGGGCGTGGCGCCGGAGAAGCTGTCGGGCACCATTCAGAACGACATTCTGAAAGAGTTCATGGTGCGCAACACCTACATCTATCCGCCGGCGCCCTCGATGCGGATCATCTCGGACATCTTCGCCTACACCTCGCAGAAGATGCCGAAATACAATTCGATCTCGATCTCCGGCTATCACATGCAGGAGGCCGGCGCGACGCAGGACCTCGAGCTCGCCTATACGCTTGCCGACGGCGTCGAATATCTGCGCGCCGGCATTGCCGCAGGCCTCGACGTCGATCGCTTCGCACCGCGGCTGTCGTTCTTCTGGGCGATCGGCATGAACTTCTTCATGGAGGTCGCCAAGCTGCGCGCGGCGCGGCTGCTCTGGGCGAAGCTGCTCAAGCCATTTAACCCGAAGGATCCGCGTTCGTTGTCGCTGCGCACGCACAGCCAGACCTCCGGCTGGTCGCTGACCGCGCAGGACGTCTTCAACAACGTGATGCGCACGACCGTCGAAGCCATGGCGGCGACGCAGGGCCACACCCAGTCGCTGCACACCAACGCGCTCGACGAGGCGCTGGCGCTGCCGACCGATTTCTCGGCGCGCATCGCACGCAACACCCAGCTGTTCCTGCAGCAGGAGAGCGGCACCACCCGTATCATCGATCCCTGGGGCGGCTCTTATTACGTGGAGCGGCTGACGCGCGATCTCGCCGCAAAGGCCTGGGGTCACATCCAGGAGGTCGAGGAGCTCGGCGGCATGGCGAAGGCCATCGAAGCCGGCGTGCCGAAGCTGCGCATCGAGGAGGCCTCGGCCAAGACGCAGGCGCGCATCGATGCCGGCAAGCAGGCGGTGATCGGCGTCAACAAGTACAAGCCGTCGGACGAGACGCCGATCGACATCCTCAAGGTCGACAACACCAATGTCCGTCGCCTGCAGATCGACAAGCTGAGCCGGCTGAAGTCCGAGCGCAGCCAGAAGGACGTCGATGCCTCGCTCGCCGCGCTGACGCGCTCCGCCGGCGAAGGCAACGGCAATCTGCTCGCGCTCGCCATCGATGCCGCGCGCGCCAAGGCGACCGTCGGCGAAATCTCCGACGCGATGGAGAAAGTGTTCGGCCGCCACCGCGCCGAAATCAGATCCATCACCGGCGTCTACAAGCGGGAAGCGTCCAGCATGGGCAACCAGGTCGAGAAGGTTCAAACGCTGATCGATGCCTTCGAGGAGGCGGAAGGCCGCCGCCCGCGCATCCTCGTCGCCAAGATCGGCCAGGACGGCCATGACCGCGGCCAGAAGGTGATCGCGTCCGCATTTGCCGATATCGGCTTCGACGTCGACATCGGGCCGCTGTTCGCCACCGCCGACGAGGCTGCGCGGCAGGCGGTCGAGAACGACGTGCACATCCTCGGCGTCTCCTCGCTCGCCGCCGCGCATCTGACCGCCGTGCCGGAGCTGAAGGCCGCGCTGAAGAAGCAGGGCCGCGACGACATCATGATCATCGTCGGCGGCGTGGTGCCGCCGCAGGATTACGATGCGCTCTATGCCGCCGGCGCCGAGGCGATCTTCCCGCCCGGCACCGTGATCGCGGAAGCCGCCGAGGAGCTGATCCGCAAGCTGAATGCGCGGCTCGGGCATAGCGAGGCGGCGGAGTAATCGTCGCCGTCGACCTCCCCACATTCAGGAGTTTGCGTGATGTTTTTCGCGCCGACGTTCAAGCCTATGCTCGCTGCGGCCGCGATCTGCGCGATGTTGTTCACTCCAGCTCGCGCCGCCGATCACAAGCCCGACGCGACCGTCAAGACCAGGAGCATCGACGCGCGGGTCTTCGTCGACGACAAGATCAAGGCAGATTCCGCGCTGGCCGCCAATTGCCTCGCCGAAGGCAAGACGTGGCTCGACAAGAACGCGGCTGAAGCAGCGGCCTCGCGCAAGGCGGACCCGCAGTTCTTCAAGGACGGCGGCTGGGATTTCGAGCGCAAGTACACGGTCCGCTCGGTCGTCGCCGATCGCTATGTCAGCGTGCTGCGCGACGACTACATGGACACGCACGGCGCCCATCCCAATTCGAACGTCGACACGATCCTATGGGACAAGGCCGAGAACAAGCGCATCTCGATCCGCCCGTTCTTCACCGAGACGGCTGCCAAGGGCCCCACCATGAAGTCCATGGTGCAAGCTGTGATCGCCTCGCTCAAGGCCGAGAAGAAGAAGCGCGACACCAGCGAGACCGCGACCGAGGAATGGTTCAAGGGCATCGAACCCAACCTGCTCAAGATCGGCGCTGTGACGCTCGCGCCTTCAACCGAGACGGGCAAGAGCTCCGGCCTCACCTTTCATTATCCGCCCTACGCCGTCGGTCCCTACGCCGAGGGCGAATATGTCGCCTTCGTGCCGTGGGAAGCGTTGAAGCCGTATCTCACTGCGGAAGGCACGCGCATCTTCGGCGGCGCGCGGCCGAAGGGCGACGCTGACGAGCCGCAATGATGATGTTTTGAGCAGCGACACATTGCTCACAGCGCCGTGGTAGCGCTACCTTGCAGCCGCGCCGCAAAGCCGACTACAATGCCTTCATTGACAAGAGCGCCCGGTGTCACGGGCGCCGTGGGGAGGCATTGATGTCCAAGATCTCGCGCCGCAAATTTGCGGCCTCGACCGCCGCTGTCGCGGCTTCCGCCGCATTCGGCTTCAAGCCGGCACTTGCGCAGGCCTATCCGGCCCGGCCGGTCACCGTGATCGTGCCCTGGGGCGCGGGCGGCGGCACGGATGCGACCGCGCGCATCGTCGCGGCGCTGCTGGAAAAGGACCTCGGCCAGCCCTTCAACGTCGTCAACCGTACCGGCGGCTCCGGCGTCGTCGGCCACACCGCCATCGCGACCGCGCAGCCGGACGGCTACACCATCGGCATGCTCACCGTCGAAATCTCGATGATGCATTGGCAGGGCCTCACCGACCTGACGCCGAAAAGCTACACGCCGCTCGGGCTGATGAACGAAGACCCGCCGGGCATCCAGGTCTCGTCCTCCTCGCCCTACAAGACGGTCAAGGAACTCGCCGACGCGATCAAGGCGGCACCTCCCGGCAAGTTCAAGGCATCGGGCACCGGCCAGGGCGGCATCTGGCATCTCGCGCTGGTTGGATGGATGCAAGCGATGGGCCTGCCCGCCAACCAGGTCGCCTGGGTACCGTCGAACGGCGCCGCACCTGCCATGCAGGATCTCGCCGCCGGCGGTCTCGACCTCACGACCTGCTCGGTGCCGGAAGCGCGCGCCATCATCGAGGCCGGCAAGGCCAAAAGCCTCGCCATCATGGCGCCGGCGCGCAACCCTGTTTTCCCCGATGTGCCGACGCTGAAGGAGGCGATGGGCATCGACTACGCGACCGGCGCCTGGCGCGGCATCGGCGCGCCCAAGAACATGCCGCCCGAGATCAGCGCAAAGATCACCGCGGCTTTGAAGAAGGTCTACGACTCCGCCGAGTTCAAGGACTTCATGAAGAACCGCGGCTTCGGCACGGTGTGGGGCGACGGCGCCGAGTTCGGCAGCTTCATGGACAAGGGCGATGCCCAGATGGGCACCGCGATGAAGGCGGCAGGTCTGTCGAAAGCCTGATCGTTCACCTCTCCCCGCTTGCGGGGAGAGGTCGGATCGTAACGCAGATGCGATCCGGGTGAGAGGCGCTCTCCACGAGTCCATCTCTCACCGTCCCCGCAGAAACTCCCCCTCACCCCACCCTCTCCCCGCAAGCGGGGCGAGGGAGAAGGACACTCACAGGACTGTTCCCATGCGTCTTCCCGACTCCGTCACGGGATCGTTTCTCGTCGTGCTCGGCGCGGCTTCCGCCTATGGCGGCTACATCCTGCCGCCTGTGCCGGGGCAGCCGGTCGGCCCCAACGTGTTTCCGCTCGTGATCGGCATCGGCCTCGCACTGTGCGGGCTCGCGATCGTGTTCGGCATCGGCCACTCCTTCGAGGAGGAGGAAGAACTGGTCCCGCTCGAGGACGGTCAGGCGGCGGTCGCCCCGCCCCCGCAGGGAAAGCTCTACGGCCTGCGTGCGCTGCTGCCGCCGGCGCTGTTGCTGTTCTACGTCGTTGCCGCCGACCGGCTCGGCTTCATCATCACCGCGGCGATCATGGTCTACGTCACCTCGACCGCGCTGGGCGCAAAGTGGAAGCTGGCGCTGCCGCTCGCCGCGCTGTCTCCCTTCGCCATCCACCTCATCTTCGGCAAGCTGCTGCGCGTGCCGCTGCCTGCCGGCCTGCTACCGACGCCCTGGTAATCCCATGCTCAAGACCCTGATTGAAGCGTTTGCCCTGATCTCCACCTGGGAGGTCATCATCGCGATGTTCGCAGCCTCCGTGTACGGGCTGGTGATCGGCTCGCTGCCGGGCCTGTCGGCGACGATGGCGACCGCTCTGCTCGTTCCCGTCACCTTCTATCTGTCGCCGATCGCGGCGATCGCGACCATCGTCGCGGCGTCCTCGATGGCGATCTTCTCCGGCGACATTCCCGGCGCACTGCTGCGCATTCCCGGCACGCCGGCGTCGGCGGCTTACGCGGACGAAGCCTATGCGATGACGCGCAAGGGCCAGGCCGAACTCGCGCTCGGCGCCGGCGTCTGGTTCTCCGCTGTTGGCGGCATCGCCGGCGTGCTGTCGCTGATGATCCTGGCGCCGCCGCTCGCCGAGATCGCGCTGTCGTTCTCGACCTTCGAATATTTCTGGCTGGCGCTGCTCGGCCTGATGTGCGCGACGCTGGTCGCGCGCTCCTCGCCGGTCAAGGCGATCGCCGGCATGTTCATCGGCCTGCTGGTCTCCTGCATCGGCATCGAGAACCCCGGCGGCGTGCCGCGCTTCACCTTCGGCCTCACCGATTTGTTCGGCGGCATCGAGCCGATCCCGGCGCTCGTCGGCGTCTTCGCGGTGGCACAGGTGATGCGCGCGATGCTGACGCCCGAGCCGCCGCCGCTGCCGCGGCGCAAGTTCGGAAGCATCATGGCCGGCCAGTGGAAGCTCACGAAGCTCTATCACTGGCAGATGACGCGCGGAAACATCGTCGGCATCATCATCGGCGTGCTGCCGGGCGCCGGCGCCGACATGGCCGCCTGGGTCTCCTACGCGATGTCGAAGCGCTTCTCGAAGGAGCCTGAAAAATTCGGCACCGGCCATGTCGAGGGCCTGGTCGAGGCCGGCGCGAGCAACAACGCCAGCATCGCCTCGGGCTGGGTGCCCTCGCTGCTGTTCGGTATTCCTGGCGATACCATCGCCGCGATTGCGATCGGCGTGCTCTACATGAAGGGTCTCAACCCTGGACCGACGCTGTTCACCGAGAAGGCGTCGAGCATGTACGCGATCTATCTGATGTTCATCATCGCGAACATCCTGATGATCCCGCTGGGCATCGCCATGATCCGGATCGCCGCCTACATCCTGCTGGCGCCGCGCTCTACCGTAATGCCGATCATCATGCTGTGCTGCGCGGTCGGCTCGTTCGCGATCGGCAACAACATGTTCGGCGTCGTCACCGTCGCCGCCTTCGGCATCATCGGCTATGTCATGGAAGCCAACGGCTATCCGGTGGCCGCGATGGTGCTCGGCATCGTCATGGGCACCATGGTGGAACAGGCCTTCGTGACCTCGCTGATCAAGTCCGACGGCAGCATCCTGCCGTTCTTCGAGCGGCCGGTCGCCGCGATCCTCGCCGCCATGGCCATCGGTGCGCTGCTGTGGCCGGTGATGGTGTGGGTCTGGCGCAAGGTGAAACCGCCCCATACGACGGCGGCAACGACCCGGTGATATCGGGCGGGCGGGCCTCGCCTGCCCCGCCGGGGCGTTGTAAAGCAGGGCATGACTGAGAAGGCCTCGCCCGACATCAAGACCCTCGCCCGAGAGCTTCGCGCCGGCAGCCGCGCGGCGCTGGCGCGGGCCATTACGCTCGTCGAAAGCCGGCGCGGTGACCATCAGGCACTTGCGCGCGAATTGGTGCAGATGCTGCTGCCCGACACCGGCACGGCGTTTCGGGTCGGCATCACCGGCTCGCCCGGCGTTGGCAAATCCACCACCATCGACGCGCTCGGCACCTACCTGATCGAGCAGGGCAACAAGGTCGCCGTGCTCGCGGTCGATCCGTCCTCGGCGCGCAGCGGCGGGTCGATCCTCGGCGACAAGACGCGGATGGCGCAGCTGTCGGCTTCCGACCAGGCCTTCATCCGCCCCTCACCGTCCTCGGGCACGCTCGGCGGCGTCGCGGCCAAGACGCGCGAGGCGATGCTGTTGTGCGAGGCCGCCGGCTTCGACGTCGTGCTGGTCGAGACCGTCGGCATCGGCCAGTCCGAGACCGCGGTCTGCGACATGACCGATTTCTTTCTCGCGCTGATGCTGCCTGGCGGCGGCGACGAACTGCAGGGCATCAAGAAGGGCCTGGTCGAACTCGCCGACATGATCGCAATCAACAAGGCCGACGGCGACAACCTCAAGCGCGCCAACGTCACCGCCGCCGACTATCGCGGCGCGCTGCATATCCTGGCGCCGCGCTCCGAGCACTGGCATCCGCCCGTCCTCACCTATTCCGCGCTGGCCGGCACCGGCATTGCCGAGCTCTGGCAGAAAGTTCTGGATCACCGCAAGGCGATGAACGCGTCCGGCGATTTCGCGGCGCGGCGGCGCGACCAGCAGGTGAAGTGGATGTGGTCGATGCTGGAGCAGCGCATGCTGGCGCGACTGCGCAGCGAGGCATCGGTGCGGACGAAGGTCCGGAAGATCGAGACCGAAGTCGCCGACGGCCATCTCACGCCTGCGCTCGCCGCCGAGCAGATCCTGGAGTTGCTGCAATGAGCGACAAGCTGCGCATTCTCCTCACCGGCTTCGGATCGTTTCCCGGCGCGCCCTACAATCCGACGCAGCCGCTGGTGGCGCGGCTGACGCAACTGCGCCGTCCGGCGCTCGATGACGTCGCGCTATCGAGCCACATCTTTCCGGTCACTTACGCCGCAGTCGACCGGCAATTGCCCGAGGTGCTGACGAAGGTGAAGCCGGACGCGATGCTGATGTTCGGCCTCGCCGCCCGCACGTCCTATTTGCGGGTCGAGACCCGTGCGCGCAACGCCGTTACCATGCTCTGGCCCGATGCCGCCAACACGCGCTCGAGCAAGCGCGGCATTGCCGGCCATGCGGACGCGATGATGTTCGGTCCGCACATGGCACGGCTGCTGCGCGCCGCGCGTCTCACCGGCATCGATGCGCGCTCCTCGCGCGATGCCGGCGCCTATCTCTGCAACTATCTGAGCTGGCGTGCGATCGAGAACGTGAGGGACGGCGGGCCGCAGCTTGCGGCGTTCATCCACATTCCCCTGCTCGCGCGCAGCGGCGCCGTCAGGCGCAAGGGCTCGCCGCGGATCACGCTGGAGGAACTGGTGGATGCCGGCGAGGCGATGCTGATGGAACTGGCGAACCTGACGCGGAAGCGGCGGAACATATCGGTCTCGTAGGCTGGGGCAAAGGCGCACTTGCGCCGTGCGATCTCGATCCGCCTGCATCAAAATCGTGGGCACGCTTGCGCTTTGCCCACCTACTGCACCTCGGCTGCGGTAAACATTTAACCCTACCGCGAACAATCCCCGCGCCCCCCACGGCCCTGCGCTACCTAATCCTCGCGGACCCCCGCGTCCGCCGGAGGATGCGTCATGGACCTCAATCGCCGTCATCTCATCGGAGCTTCGACCGCGGGCATCGCGGGCGCGCTCGCCGGGCCGGCCGATGCCGCGCTTGCGGCGCCGCTGACGTCCCTGCTCGGCCGTGATGCCACGCAATACGGCGTGCGGCCCAACAGCGCCGAGGACCAGACCCGTGCGCTTCAGCGCGCGGTCGACGAGGCTGCGCGCATGCAGATGCCGCTGGCGTTGCCGCCGGGCGTGTACCGCACCGGGCTGTTGCGGCTGCCGAACGGCGCGCAACTGATCGGCGTGCGCGGCGCGAGCAAGTTCGTTTTCACCGGCGGGGCCTCGATGGTCCAGAGCGACGGCTCGGATTCGATCGGGCTGACCGGTATCACCTTCGACGGCGGCAGCATTGCATTGCCGACGCGGCGCGGCCTGGTCCACGTGCTCGGCGGGCGCGATGTCCGCATCACCGACTGCGAGATCACCGGCTCCGGTGGCAGCGGCATCTGGCTCGAGCAGGTCGCGGGCGAGATCTCCGGCAACATTTTTACGAACATTGCCGTGACGGCAGTGGTGTCGTTCGACGCCAAAGGCCTCAGCGTCTCCCGCAACACCATCATCGGCACCAACGACAACGGCATCGAGATCCTGCGCACCGCGATCGGCGATGACGGCACGCTGGTTGCCGACAACCGCATCGAGGACATCAAGGCCGGTCCCGGCGGCTCCGGCCAGTACGGCAACGCCATCAACGCTTTCCGCGCCGGCAATGTGATCGTGCGCGGCAACCGCATCAGGAATTGCGACTACTCCGCGGTGCGCGGCAACTCGGCCTCGAACATCCACATCACGGGCAACAGCGTCAGCGACGTCCGCGAGGTCGCGCTCTATTCGGAGTTCGCGTTCGAAGCCGCGGTGATCGCCAACAACACCGTGGACGGCGCCGCCGTCGGCGTCTCCGTCTGCAATTTCAACGAAGGCGGCCGCATCGCGGTGGTCCAAGGCAACATCATCCGCAACCTGATCCCGAAGCGGCCGATCGGCACCGCGCCGGATGACGATGCCGGCGTCGGCATCTACATCGAGGCTGACACGTCTGTGACCGGCAACGTGATCGAGAACGCGCCGTCCTACGGCATCGTCGCCGGCTGGGGGAAATATCTGCGCGACATCGCGATCACGGGCAATGTAATCCGCAAGGCGCTCGCCGGTGTCGGCGTCTCCGTGGTGCCGGGCGCCGGCACCGCGCTCGTCAACAACAACATGATCTCGGAAACCCCGCGCGGCGCCGTGGTCGGCCTCGATCATGCCCGCGCGGTGACGTCAGACCTGTCAGCCGACGGCGCGCAGCGGTTTGCGCAAGTGGTGATCGGCGGCAACGCCGTAAGGCGGTAAGTGTGCGGCTGGCGGCGAGGCCGTGCATCCTTCGAGGCTCCCCATGGGACGCGTTGCGTCCCATGCCTCGCACCTCTGGATGACGGGCCTGAGATTGTCGCGTCAAACTTGACAACCAAAACTCCGCCGTCATCCTGAGGTGCGAGACACGTGGCGCAGCGCGCCGCGTGGGGAGCCTCGAAGGATGATGTTGTGGGCATCTACGTCTATATGCTGCGCTGCGCGGATGGCTCGTTCTGCATCGGAAGCGCGACGGGAGACGACACGTCCAGGCGGGTCGATGAGCACAACGCCGGCGCACATCCCGGGTATACCTATTCGCGGCGCCCGGTGGCCCTCGTGTGGTCGGAGCATTTCGATCGGATCACCGACGGCATTGCGGCCGAGCGGCAGCTTAAGGGCTGGAGCCGCGCGAAGAAGGAAGCGCTCATTCGTTCGGATTGGAAGTCGGTGAGCCTGCTTGCACAGCGGCGCGCGGGAGCGCCGAGACCTAAGACTTGAGTATCGACGCGGCTGGCAGCTGGGCCATTCATCCTTCGAGGCTCCCGGCGCGATGCCTTGCATCGCGCCACTCGCACCTCAGGATGACGGAGAGAGGGTGTGATTGTCTTCTCGAATGCTCGCCCTAGAACGCGTTGCGCAGCAGCGGGTACTTTGCTTCGAGGCCGTCGAGGCTGAAGGTGAATTCGACGACGCGCTCGGGGGCGGCGACGATTTCGGCGGCGGGCCGGGTGAACTGCGGCAAGAGCGCTGCGATTGCGGCCGGCGCGGCGACCGGCGGCTTCACGGCGGGGGCAGCGATCGGCGCTTCGGCAGCAGGGATATCGAGCGGCGACCTCACAACGGGCGCCGTGAACGGCAGGATCGCCGCAGGCGCGGCGACCGGCGACCTCACGGCGGGGGCAGCGACGGACGCCTTCGCGGCCGGGGCTCTCAGCGGCGGCATCTCGGCAGGCGCAATGAACGATGGCACCGCGGCGGACGGTGCAAGCCTGGTGGGCTCGGGGACCGGCGCGAGCGGCGCTTCGGTGACCTCAGCAAGCACATCCGGCTTGGGATCGAGCCTGAGCGGGACGGCGGTCTCGGACGCGATGTGCACGGCCTTCGGCTGCAGGGTCTGGCCTTGCTGCTCGCGCGGAAACATCCGGGGCATGGTCGCCGGCGACCAGCCGAATGCGGGCGAGACGCTCGCGGCCGCCTCGGCGACGTCGCCGCCGGTCGCCAGCGCGCGCCAGGTCTGGACCGCGCGCTTGGCTTCCTGGATGTTTTCAAGGAATGCGATTTCGGAGTGATAGCGCCGCCAGCGTCCGGTCTCGAACATTTCCGAGAGATGCTCCAGCCGCTGCTCGGCGAGAGCGCACCAGCGCGCCGCAACGTCGCGGCCAACGGCCACAGCACGAACAGACTGCTGGCCGGCAGATTCTTGGCGAAGTGTCATGAAACAGCCCGTCGGGAGAAAAGTACGGACGCGACGCAACGCACACGAATCAATTTAGAAGCGACGTGATTATTTTGTGGAAAAGTTTTGTCTTGTCCAGCAACGACAGGCCGTTCGTCACGAAACACCGTAGTCGTGCGGAGAATTGCTGTGTTTTCGAGTCAAGCTTCGCACAAGCATAACGGAATTGCCCGGCTCGAACCGGTGCCGATGACCGATCCGCACGCGATCTCTCAACCGCAAGCTGAACTGACGCAAAGCTTCAAAGAAACAGACGCCCCAAAAGAAAAGACCCGTCCGGGGGGACAACCGGACGGGTCGAGCCATATGGGCGCTTGGGGTGGATGGGCGCTCGCGCCTGATATGACTGATGGGGAGGGATGACCGCTCCCACATAGATTGGTCGTGGCAGCAGGCTGAACGTTCAAAGCGGCGGTCTGGAATTTCAGCTTTCGGCCGGCCCGCAATGTTGTCGCAGCCGCTATCGCGTCGCCGGCCTATCCGCCTGAGAAACCGTGGATTTATCGCTCGCGCTGGACAGCGAGGGCTGCTCGATGGCGCGGATGCCGGGCTCGTTGCGCGGCTTGTCGGCATCTTCACGTTTAGTTGTACCGGACGCAGCAGCGACCGGCGTCGCGCTGTCGGCGGGAATGGACATCACCGCGGCGAAGGCATCGGCCTGGCCGTCGCCGAACAGATCGTCGCGGCCGGGTGAGCCGAGGTCATGCGCGGTCTTCGCCAGCGTCATGCGCAGCGCCTCCGGCTTGAGCATGTAGTTGCGCTCGAGCAGCAGCGCGGCGACGCCGGAGACATAGGCGGCCGAGAACGAGGTGCCTGACGTGATCTGGTACTTGCCGTCCGGCGCCGGCAAGAAGATGTCGACGCCGGGCGCGGCCAGCGCGATGTAGTTGCCACGGTTGGACGCCGAGAACAGCCTGTCCTGCTGATCGGTCGCGCTGACTGCAATCACGTTGGGATTGGCGGCGGGATAAAGCGGCGGCGATTTTGCGCCGGCATTGCCGGCTGCCGCAACCAGCACGAGGCCGCGCGCAGCGGTCGCCGCGATGGCACGCTCGATCACTGCGTCCTTGGGGCCGGCAAAGCTCATATTGACGATCTGCGCGCCGTGCTCGGCGGCGTAATTGAGCGAACGCAGGATGATATAGGACGAGCTCTGCGCCCCGCCGGTGGTGCCGCCGAACGCCCGGATGGCGATGATGCGCGCCTGGGGGGCGCTGCCCATCAGCTTGGCGTGCGCCACGATGGCGCCGGCGATGCCGGTGCCGTGGATGTGCGGCCCTTCGGTGCTGCCGAGCGCATCGAAATTGTCGGAGACGGAATGGGCCAGTTCAGGATGGCTGGCGTCGATGCCGGAGTCGATCACGGCGATCGTGACGTTGGCGCCGTGCGCCAGCGTATGCGCCTGCGGCAGGCGCAATTTCGCCAGTGCATATTGCGCGGGATCACCCTCGGTCGGCACCGAGGATTTCTGGTCCTGAAGCACGTAGCGGAAGTTCGGCTGGACCGAACGCACACTGCCGTCGGCGGCGAACTCGCGGCGCACCGTCTCGGACGGGCGGCCGTCGGTGATGCGGAACAGGCCGAACGTGGCCCCGACCAGCGGGAAGTTCTCGGAGGACACGCGCATCAGGCCATGGCGGCGCGCGAGTTCGTCGGTCTCGGTCGCGGACAGCGCGCCGTCAATCTCGGCGACGAATTCATTGGCGTAGATGCGCAAATTGGCTGCGGCTGTAGAGGTGTTGCTGCCCCGCCCCTTCCCGGCGGTCTTCTTGCCGGACTTGCCGTTGCCGTCACCGCCGGCGCCGGGCTGCGCCAGGCATTCGCCACCCTCATCGCGATAGGGCGCCGTGCAGGCCGGATAGAGGTTCGGCGAGTAGCGCGCATAGGGCAGCACCGGCGTCGGCCCCATCCGTCCGATGGTGGTCGTATGCGGGATCGCCGGGATCGCGCGCGGACCAGGGGCGACCGTCGCCGCCCGTGCGCCGACACTTGGGCGCGCGGCAATGCTGGGAGAAATGGTCGGCGTGCGCGTGGGGACGCTGATGGTCGGCGTGCGCATGATCGCCTGCGCCTGTGCGACCTCGACGCCGAGGCCGGCGGCGATCAGAAGTGCGACGCCCACCGACGAAGCACGGACCCCGATCTTTGCCCCAGTCTCGGTTTTACGCGGCATCGGTGCAGCGGCGCCTTACGGCGCCGCGACGGCGAGGTTGACGACCTTCTCGCGCGACATCCTGGCAAGCAGCGAGGTGAGTTCGTCCTGGCTCATCGCCTTGTCGAACTGGAGACGGAACATGCCGCCCTTGGCATCGCCGATGATCGAGGCCTGGTAGCTGTCGAGCAGCGCGGTGATGTCGGCGACGCGCGCCTCCGGCGTGAAGCGCACGAGCGCCCGCGAAGGAGCCGCGGCACCAAGCTCGCGGGTGATCGGCGCGCCGACCGAGAGCGAAGCGGTCTGGAAGGTCGCGGTCTGGGTCTTCATCAGCACGGCGCCGATGACGCCGGCCTGCAGCAGCAGCGCGATGGCGCCGAGGCTCGCCGACCAGGCCAGCGTGCGCGGCGACAGGCTGGAGAAGAAGGTCGCGATGCGTGCCGAGAGCGGCAGCGAGCCGACCGGCCGCGCCGGCTCGGCATCGATCGCGGCGAACAGCTTTTGCATCGCGCGCGCCGAGGGAGCACCCAGGCTCTCGTTGAGGTGTATGGTCTCTTCGTACTCGCCACGGATGGCGGCGTACTGCTTGGCGAGCTCGGGATCGCGTGCCAGCGCCTCCTCGACGCGGCGGGCGTCGCGCGCGTTCAGCGTGCCGGCGGCGTGCCAGGGCAGCAGCAGTTCAATTTCACTGGGCTCTTGCTCCAGCATCTTCTTGCTCAATGCCATCATGGCCAGCCTCGCTCAACGCCGGCTGCCTTCAGCAGTTCGGCCAGTTTCTTGCGCGCATAGAACAGGCGCGTCTTCACAGTGTTCTCGT
>Ga0207426_1000996_pt1 | contig 27634 bp, 28 predicted proteins | sample AraplaMF_Cvi_mMS_FD_184265 | JGI IMG/M metagenome (GOLD analysis project Ga0207426, IMG submission 184265) | Arabidopsis root microbial communities from the University of North Carolina, USA - plate scrape MF_Cvi_mMS (SPAdes) (version 2) | ecosystem: Host-associated > Plants > Roots > Endosphere... | reverse complement strand
TACGCGCCGAGCTCCTGCTGCCGTGGGTAGAAGGGGCTGGTGCGCAGCGGCCGCGGCTGCTCCATGGGCTGCAGCGGGTGGATGACGTCGTAGACCTCGATGAAGCTCTGGGCGCCGCGGTCGGCGATGTAGGCGGGCGAGCGCTGGGCGTCCTCGAAGCGGTAGAGATCGCATTCGTGGATGTCGACGGCGGGCCGGCCGTCGGTCATCCACTCGGCGACGGCCTTGGCGACGCCCGCGGAGTGGGTGACCCAGACCGCCTCGGCGAGCCAGAATCCGCGCAGTTCGCGGGATTCCCCGAGGACCGGCATCCCGTCGGGGGTGAAGGAGAAGACGCCGTTGAAGCCCTCGGCCACCCGCGAGGCGCCGAGCGCGGGCAGCAGTCCGACGCTGTCCCGCCAGCTCGGGGCGAAGTCGTCCTCGGTGAAGGGCAGCGAGGACGGCATCACGGGCGTCTCGTCGAACGCGGGGACGGCGAAGGGGTCGACGGGCATCGGGCGGTGGGCGTAGGAGCCGATGCCGAGGCGGTCCCTGTGCTCGCGGAAGTAGAGGTCGCGGTCCTGGAAGCGCAGGATCGGCTTGCTCGCCCCGGTACGAGGGTCGTTGACGCCGCCGAGCTCGGGCAGCGGCTCGGTGGTGGCGTACTGGTGGGCCAGGGGCAGCAGCGGTACGTCCACCCCGGCCATCGCGCCGATCACCGGGCCCCAGAAGCCGGCGGCGGAGACGACGTGGTCGGCGGGGAAGGTGCCGCGGTCGGTGACGACGCCGGTGACGTGGCCGTCCGCCCGCTCGATGCCGGTGACGGTGTGCCGCTCCAGGAAGCGGGCGCCGCGGCTCTCGGCCCGGGCGATCTGGGCGCGGCAGGCGGGCACCGCGAGGGCCAGGCCGTCGTCGGGGGTGTGGAAACCGCCGTACAGCACGGTCTCGTCGAGCATCGGCCACAGCTCCTTGCACTGCCGCGGGGAGAGCAGTGCACCGCGTACGCCCCAGGAGGCGGCGAGCCCGGCCTTGCGGTGCAGGTCGGCCCAGCGGGCCTCGGTGGTGGCGATCTCCAGGCCGCCGACCGGGTTGAAGCAGGGCAGCCCGTCCACCTCCAGGGCGCCGAACTTCTCGACGGTGTAGGCGGCGAACTCGGTCATGGTCTTGGACGGCCCGGTCCGGAAGACCAGGCCGGGTGCGTGCGAGGTGGAACCGCCGGGGGCCGGCAGCGGGCCCTGTTCGAGGACGGTGACCTCGGTCCAGCCACGGGCGGTCAGCTCGTCGGCGAGCGAGCAGCCGACGATGCCGGCACCGATGACCACTACACGGGAACGGTGTGCGGGCGTACGGGACATGACCCTCCTCCTGCTGGTCGGGGTGATCGGCGAGGGACGGGACGCCGTCAGATGACCACGACGGAGCGCAGTACCCGGCCGTCGCGCATCTTGTCGAAGGCGGACTCCACCTCGTCCAGGGCGATCGTCTCCGTGACGAATCCGTCGAGGTCGAGGCGTCCGCCGAGGTAGCGGTCGATGAGCACGGGAAAGTCGCGGCTGGGCAGGCAGTCGCCGTACCAGGAGGACTTCAGGGCGCCGCCGCGCGAGAAGAGGTCGATCAGCGGCAGCTCGATGCGCATGTCCGGGTCGGGGACGCCGACCTGGACCAGGGTTCCGGCCAGGTCGCGCATGAAGAAGCCCTGGGTCCAGGTCTCGGGCCGGCCGACCGCGTCGATCACCACGTCCGCGCCGTGGCCGCCGGTGAGTTGGCGGACCGCCTCGACGGGGTCCGTGCCACGGGAGTTGACGGTGTGGGTGGCGCCGAAGCGGGTGGCGCCGTCGAGCTTGCGGTCGTCGATGTCGACCGCGATGACCCGGCGGGCTCCGGCGATGGACGCACCGGCGATGGCCGCGCTGCCCACCCCGCCGCAGCCGATGACGGCGACGGTGTCCCCGCTGCCCACGGCGCCGGTGTGCACGGCTGCGCCGTACCCCGCCATCACGCCGCAGCCGATGAGACCGGCGGCCTCGGGGCGGGCGTGCGGGTCGACCTTGACCGCCTGTCCGGCGGCGACCAGGGTCTTCTCGGCGAACGCGCCGATGCCGAGCGCGGGGGTGAGCGGGGTGCCTGCCCCGGACGTGGTCCGGGAGGTGCCGTCCCGCAGGGTCATCGGCTGGGTGGCGTTGGCGGAGTCGAAGCAGTACCAGGGCCGTCCGCGGCGGCAGGACCGGCAGGCGCCGCAGGGCGCCCGCCAGGCGAGGACGACGAAGTCGCCGGGGGCGAGCCCGGTGACGCCCGGGCCGACCTCCTCGATGACGCCGGCCGCCTCATGGCCGAGCAGGAAGGGGAACGCGTCGTCGATCGCGCCGTCCCGGTAGTGCAGATCGGTGTGGCAGACGCCGCAGGCCTGCACGGCGACGAGCACTTCTCCCGGCCCGGGATCCGGTACCAGGATGGTCTGCAGCTCGACGGGTGCGCCTTGTTTCGCCGCGACGACGGCATGGACTTCGTGTGGCATGCCCTACCCCTCAAGTGTTGCGCACTGCACGACTGGTTGCGCGATGAGAGACATAGTGGGAACGCCGACTCGGCAGCGTCAAGAGGTACGGGCCGGCTCTCGGCAGCGGACTTGCGACGTCCCTGCGCACGGCCGGGACGACCGAACTCGGCGTCCCGGCCCTCGTTCCGGCAATTCCCCACAGCGCTTGACGCATCCGCGCACCATCGGGATTCTGTTGCGCATAGCGCTTCATCGTGCGCTCCACGAAACTCGATGATTCCGAATGCACCAGGGGGGTCCTGTGATTCCTGTCTGCCCTCTCGCCGACCTGCCGGCAGGCGAGTCCGTACGCATCGACACCGCACCGCCGATCGCCGTCTTCCACACCGACGGGCAGCTGTACGCGATCGACGACACCTGCACCCACCAGGACGCCTCACTGGCGGACGGCTGGCTGGAAGGGTGCCTGGTCGAATGCCCGCTGCACGCCGCCTCCTTCGACCTCCGCACCGGAGCGGCGACCTGCCTGCCCGCCCGCCGGGCCGTGCGCACCCACCCCGTGACCGTCCAGGACGGCATGATCTACGTCCACTACGCCGCCGAGGAGGGCACCGCCGCATGAACTCGGTCGCAGTCATCGGGGCCTCGCTGGCGGGCCTGTACGCCGCGCGGGCCCTGCGTGCCCAGGGGTTCGACGGCCGCCTGGTGATCGTCGGGGACGAGTGCCACGGCCCCTACGACCGGCCCCCGCTGTCCAAGGACTTCCTCACCGGCAGCACCGACCCGGGTCAACTCGCCCTGGCCGACGCCGAGGAGATCGCCGAACTCGACGCCGAATGGCTGCTGGGCACCCGGGCCACCGGGCTCGACACCGCGGGACGCACGGTGCTGCTCGACGGCGGCCGGTCGCTGACCACCGACGGCGTGGTCCTCGCCACCGGCGCCGCCCCGCGCCTCCTCCCCGGCCCGGTGCCCGCCGGGACGCACACCCTGCGCACCCTCGACGACGCCCAGGCGCTCCGTGCGGATCTGGCGTCGGGGCCGGTCCGGGTCGTGGTGATCGGCGGCGGCTTCATCGGCGCCGAGGTCGCCTCGTCCTGCGCCGCCCTCGGCCATGACGTCACCGTCGTCGAGGCCGCCCCGCTCCCCCTCGTCCCGCAACTCGGCGGCGCCATGGCCGAGATCTGCGCCGACCTGCACGCGGACCACGGCGTCACCCTGCTCACCGGAACCGGCGTCGCCCGGCTGCACAGCGGCGGCACCGGCCGGCGCGTCACCGGGGTCGAGCTGGCCGACGGCCGGCTGCTCCCCGCCGACGTGGTCGTCCTCGGCATCGGGGTGCGCCCCCGCACCGCCTGGCTCGCGGACTCCGGCCTGCCGCTCGACGACGGTGTGCGCTGCGACGCGGGTTGTGTCACCCCGCTGCCCGCCGTCGTGGCCGTCGGCGATGTCGCCAGGGTCGACGGCGTCCGTGCCGAGCACTGGACCAGCGCCACCGAACAGGCCGCCGTGGCGGCACGGAACCTGCTGGCGGGCGCCACGGTGGCGACCCACCGGAGCCTGCCGTACTTCTGGTCCGACCAGTACGGCGTCCGCATCCAGTTCGCGGGCCACCGGCTGCCCACCGACACCCCGCGCATCCTGGAGGGCTCCCCCGACGACCGCAGCTTCCTCGCCTGCTACGAACGGGACGGACGCACCACCGCGGTGCTCGCCCTCAACCGCCCGCGCCCCTTCCTGCGGCTCCGCCGCGAACTCGCCCGCACCGCCCAGCCGGCCACCACCTGACCTCCGGCCTGCGCCCCGGCACCCCCGGGTCCGGCACCCGCGGCGTCACGGCCGCGGAGGCGCCGGCGCCCGCTCGCGCAGGACGGCCTCCACGGCCGCGGCGTCGTCCGGCGTGAGGACCGGGCGCACGAAACGGCCCAGATCGAGGATCAGCGCGTCCCGCTTCGAGAACCGCCCCGGGTCCAGGCTCGCCCAGTAGCGCGGGTGGGCGGTGCCCCAGATCCGGGCCCGACCGCTGAAGGCCCCGATCTCCACCCGCCGGACCGCGCGCACCGAGGCGTAGCGGACGGTCTTCGTCCCCCACGGGAAGTAGTAGCCGCGAATGCGCAGGGCCTCGGAGGTGCACTCGATCCAGCGGTCCCGGTAAAGGATCTCCGCCATCGTCCGCCTCAGCCGTCCGCGCCGTCGCGGGCCTCGATGCGGAAGGAGAACGCGGCGCCGCCGGGGTCGAGCGCCGTGACCCCGCCGTCGACCGTGAGCACCGCGCCGTTGACGAAGGAAGCGGCCGGCGAGAGCAGCCAGCCGACCGCCTCCGCGACCTCCCGCGGCTCTCCGGGGCGGCCCGCGGGCAGCAGCCGGGTGGCCTCCTCGTACCCGGCGTCCGCCCCGCCGGCCGCCTGCCCGGTCTCCTCGGCGAAGCGCGTCATCCGCCGGTCGGCCATCTCCGTGCGCACCCAGCTGGGGCAGACGATGTTGGCGCGCAGCCCGGCCCGCCCGTAGTCGACGGCGAGCGACCGGCAGAGCTGGAGCAGGGCGGCCTTGGACGTCGCATAGGCGGCGTTGCCATGGCCGTTGCGCAGGGCGGAGACCGAGGCCACCGCGACGACCGCGCCGCGGCTCGCCAACAGGTGCGGCAGTGCGGCGCGTTGGAGCAGGAACGGCCCGGTGACGTTGGTGGCCATCACGGCCTCCCAGTCCTCGAGGGACAGGTCTCCGACGGCCCCGCTGCGGGCGATCCCGGCGTTGAGGACCAGCCCGTCGAGCCGCCCGTACGCGGACACGGTGGCGTCGACGAGCTCCTGCACCGCGGCGGGATCGGCGGCATCCGAGGGATGCGCCAGCGCTCCGGTCTCCTCGGCGAGCCGCCGCAGCGGTTCGGCCCGGCGTCCGGAGATCACCACCTGGTGCCCGGCGGCCCGCAGCAGCCGCGCGGTGGCGGCACCGATGCCCGTCCCGCCACCCGTCACAAGCACAACGCGCTGTTCCGCCATGGTCGTTCACGCCTCCGAAGATCGTCGCCTGCCGCCCTCGCGATCATACGGACGAACGCCACGGACCGGGCACGGACGTCCGGAGCCTGACGCGATCCTGGCGATGACTCACCCACCCCCTTGTCCCGGAGCGGAGAGCGGCGGGGTGGGGGACGTGGTGGCTTCCCATTGGCTGAGGATGCCGTCCCAGTCGTGTTGGGCGGCGGTGATGGCGTTGGCGTCCCAGGCGGCGTGGGAGGCCTGTTGGTACTGCTGGTGCTGTGGGTGATGCAGGTATTGCTGGTGGTGTGGTTGCTGCTGTTGGGGGTGCTGGTGCTGTAGATGCTCGTCGTAGGCGCGGTAGTCCTGGTAGTCCTGCTGGTCCGGGTAGTTCTGGTACGGCTGCTGCTTCCAGGGCTCCTGGTCGTAGGGCTCGCGCAGGTGCTGCGATGGTCGTTCGCGCCAGGCCGGATGGGAGTTCTCCGGCTGCGGGGACGGCGGGAGGTTGGCCATCCTGCGGTGCCGGCCGGTGCGGTCCGGTGACGAGGTCGGGGAGGGCCGGCTCTCCGCGGAGAGCTGTTGTGCGCGTGCCACAAGGAGCCGGACGTCGAGTCCGAGTTCGGTGGCGAGGGCGGTGAGGTCGACTCCGTTGTGCCAGCTGCTCATCAGGACCGCGTCCAGGGCCGGCGCCCAGGCCGGCTCGTTGGACAGGGGGCCGGCGGGGACGGGGGTGGCGGCCGGCGCCGGCGCCGCCGGGCTCACGGAGTGCGCGGCGGCCGGCGGCGACGTGTGCGAGGCGGGCGGCGGCGCGGGGTGCGACGCGGGAGGGGGCGTGGGATGGCTCGCGGGGGGCGTCGTGGCGGGAGCCGCGGGGGACGTGGTGGTCTGCTGGGCGGGGGGCTGCTCGCGCGTGGTCTGGGCAAGCAGGCTCTTGGCGACCGCGCGGGCGTCGTCCTTGCCCACCGTGCGGCGGGCCAGGCGCACTTCGCGCTCGTCCAGGCCCAGCAGCTCGGCCACCACCGCGTCGCTGCCCACGGTCACGGCGAAGGCGGCCAGGGTCCGCGAACGGCGGGCCTCGGCCTCGTCGAGGAGTCCCTGTGTACGGCGGACCTCGTCATCGCTGCTGCAAAACGCCTGTGCGAGTACGGCATGGCGCTCCCACAACTCCCTCGGTTCCATGACTGCGACAACGTTTCTTCGTCCGGATTGGTCCGCTTCCCGGCTATAGATCACTGCATAAGGTGATATTCGAGAGAGATACGCCCAGGCCGCCACGGTGGAAGTAGGGAACGCTGCAAAAATACGCAGTGACCCCAGGGCGGAAGAATCGTTTCTACGGCCATGAGCGACCCCTCTTCCGGCACCGTCGCAGGCCACGGACAGACCCCGATCCCCCGCCCCGGGCGCATGCCGCGGTGGATCACCTCGGACATCCTCCGGCAGACACCGGTGTACGCCGGGCTCGTGAAGCAGTGGACGGACCGCGCCGCCACCGTTCCCGGAGTCGCCGACCCGGAGTGGCAGCGGCTGGTCTCCTACCGCGCGCTGATGGAGGAGACCGAGACCGCCCTCACGGCCCTGCGTCCCCACCGCGCGCCCGATGTGCTGCCGCCGAGGAAGCAGGTCCCCGCGGCCCGTACGGCCCGCCTGGACGCCTGAACCCGCTGCGCGCCGGGGCCCCATGGCGCCGGCCTGATGCGGCGGCCGGGCCGGAGTACCGTTGAATTGTCGAGGATGTCCCGCTGCCAGGATTCCGCCCGGCAGCGGCTTTGACCAGCGACGGAGCCCGGGTGAGCGCGACGGATGACACGGACTTCAGCCCGATCGGGGTGATCGGGCGGGTCACCGTCTCGATCCCGACCGACGGACCCGGTGAGGTGCTGCTGCCCGTACGCGGCGGCACCGAGGCCTTCGCCGCCTGGTCCCGCGAGCCCATCGCCCGCCATACCCAGGTCATCGTGGTGGAGCACACCTCGGCGCGGTCGGTGATCGTCGCGCCGCTGCCCGCCTGACCGGGCCGTCCTGCAAGACCGCGCCCGGCCACCCGGGCGCCGCCCTTCCCGCGGCCGTCCCCGTCCACCGGCCCGGGGCCGGTCGCAACGGACCAGGAGCCTTCCGATGTTGTTCTGGCATGTTCCTGCGCCGAACGAGGCGCTGTTGATCTCCGGCTCGAAGCGCCGGACCGGGGACGCCCAATTCCGTATCGTCACGGGCCATGGCTGCTGGGTCATGCCCGTCAAGCAGAAGGCGAGCGTGCTGGCGCTGTCGCTGCGGGAGGCGGAGATCTCCGAGGACTGCGTCACCCAGCAGGGCATCCGGATCGGGGTCCGGGCGGTCGCCGTCTTCAAGGTCGGGGACGACCAGACCTCGATCGCCAACGCCGCGCGCCGCTTCCTGGACGAGCAGGCCACCATGGAGGAGCTGGTGGGCCGGATCTTCGCCGGTCACCTGCGCTCGATCGTCGGCGGACTGACCGTCGAGCAGATCATCCGGGAGCGGGACCGGGTCGCCCAGGAGGTCAAGGACGGCAGTCACTCCGAGATGGAGAAGCTCGGCATCGTCGTCGACGCCCTGCAGATCCAGGAGATCGCCGACACCTCCGGCTACATCACCAATCTCGCCGCTCCGCACGCCGCCGCGGTCGCCAGCGCGGCCCGGATCGCGCAGGCCAAGGCCGACCAGGAAGCGACCGAGCGGGAACAGCAGGCGGCGGCGCTCAAGGCGGAGTACGAGCGGGACACCGCGATCAAGCGGGCGGGATTCCTCGCCGAGACCGAGCAGTCCAACGCCCGCGCCGCGCAGGCCGGGCCGCTGTCGCAGGCCAGGGCCTCGCAGGAGGTCATCGAGGAGCAGACCGCGCTGGCCCAGCGGCAGGCCTCGCTGGCCGCGCAGCGGCTGGAGGCCGAGGTGCGCAGGCCCGCGGACGCCGAGGCCTACCGGCTGCGCACGCTGGCCGAGGCCCAGCGGGACCAGGTCCGCTTCGAGGCGGACGCCCGCGCCTACAGCGAGCGGGCCGTCGCCCAGGCCCGGGCCGATGCCAACACGGCCCTCGCGGGCTCGTTGCGGGACGGCAACCAGGAGCTGATCGCCGCCAACCGCACCATCGAGAACCTCCCCGCCCTCACCAAGGCGGCGGCCGAGGGCCTCGCCCATTCCCGGCTGACCGTCCTCAACGGCACCGACGGGATCAATGAGATCGTCTCCGGCATCGTCGGCGAGGGGCTGGCCATTCTGGACAGCCTCAAGAACGGGACCGGTACATCCGGTTCCGCACCCCCGCTCGCCGATGGCACGGGGCCGCTGCCGCAGAAGGTGACGAACCTGAAGCGGGACGGCGCCGGGTCCGGCTCGTCCTGACCGGTCCCCTGCCCTGCTGTGCCGCGCTCGCGGCACAGCAGCACAGGCGGCGCGGGGCCGCCGGACACGGCGGGTGTCCGGCGGCCCCACGGCGCCCGGACCGCCCTTCGCCCGCTCGCGGGCGGGCGAAGGGCGGTCAGGCGGCGGGCTTCTCGGACGCGGCGCGCCGGCGGGTCAGGACGAGGTGGGCGACGACGCCGAAGAGCAGTCCCCAGAAGGCCGATCCGATGCCGAAGAGGGTGACGCCGGAGGCGGTGGCGAGGAAGGTGATCAGGGCCGCCTCGCGGTCCTTCTCCTCCTTCACCGCACCGGTCAGGCCGCCTGCCAGGGCACCGAGCAGCGCGACGCCGGCGACCGCCGCCACCAGCTCCTTGGGCAGCCCCGCGAAGAGCACCACCAGCGTCGAGCCGAACGCCCCGATGAGGAGGTAGAACGCGCCGCAGGAGACCCCGGCCACGTAGCGGCGCCGGGGGTCGCGGTGGGACTCCGGGCCGGTGCAGATCGCGGCCGTGATCGCCGCGAGGTTGACGGCATGCGAGCCGAACGGCGCGAGCAGGGTGGAGACCAGGCCCGTCGAACCGATCAGCAGGCGGTCCTCGGGCTGGTAGCCCGACGCGGTGAGCACCGCCATGCCCGGTGCGTTCTGCGAGGCGAGCGTCGCCAGGATCATGGGCACCGCGATGCCGATGAGGGAGGCGAGCGAGAAGTCCGGGGTCGTCAGGACCGGCTTGGCCAACTCGATCCGGTCCAGGTGGATGTCCAGCCGGGAGCTCGCCGCGCTGGCGAGGACGCCCGCCGCCAGCGCGACGAGGACGGCGTACCGGGGCAGCCAGCGCTTGGCCAGGAGGTAGGCGACCAGCACCGAACCGGCAATGAGCGGTGCGGTTTTGAGGGAGGTGAAGACCCCGGTGCCGAACGAGAACAGGATGCCGGCGAGCATGGCGGAGACGACGGCGGTGGGCACCTGCCGCATCAGCCACCCGAACACCCCGGTCAGACCGACCAGCGTGATCACCAGCCCGGTGATGAGGAAGGCCCCGATGGCCTCCGCGTAGGAGTACGCCCCCAGGCTCGTCACCAGCAGGGCGGCGCCCGGTGTCGACCATGCGGTGATCACCGGCATCTTGGTGCGCAGGCTCAGCCCGATGCAGGTCAGGCCGCTGCCGATGGAGATGGCCCATACCCAGGAACTGGTCTGGGCGGTGTCGAGGTGTCCGGCGGACGCCGCGGCGAGCACGATGACGAGCGGGCCCGAGTAGGACACGACGACGGCGACGAAGCCCGCCAGCACGGCGGACAGGGAGGCGTCGCGCACGAGGCCGGGCCGGCGCCCCGGCTCCGAGGCCGGGGGCGCACCGGCGCCTTCCGGGGCCGCGGCGCCCGCCGGCGGGACGGGGTCCGGCGGCGCGGCGTCGGGGTGGGGGGTGGGTGTCTGGGAACTCAACGGTTGTCCTTAGCGGCCTTTTCAAGGGCCTGTTCGAGGTCGGCGACGAGGTCTGCGGGGCTTTCCAGACCGATGGACAGGCGCAGCATGTCCTTCGGCGAGGTACTACCCGGCCCTTCGAAGGTGTAGCGGTGTTCGACCAGGCTCTCCACGCCGCCCAACGATGTGGCGCGGATGAAGAGTCGGCAGTGGTTCGCGGTGCGCAGGGACTGCTGCCACGGGCCGTCGACGTGCAGGGAGAGCATGCCGCTGAATCCCCCGGTCATCTGGCGGGCGGAGATCTCGTGTCCGGGGTCGGTGGGCAGCCCGGGATAGGCGACGCGGCGGATGAGGGGGTGGTCGGCGAAGTGCTCGGCCACGGTCTGCGCGGTGGCCGAGATCTGCCGCATCCGCGGGAAGAGCGTACGGATGCCGCGCAGGAGGAGGTAGGTCTCCAGCGGGCCGAGTATCGGGCCGGTCAGCCGGCGGTGCAGCCGCAGCCGCTCCCAGATCGCGTCCCGGGCCGCCGTGCTCTCCGGCGCCCTGACGAGCAGTCCGGCGACGACGTCGGTGTGGCCGTTGAGGTACTTGGTGCCGGAGTGCATGATCAGGTCGGCGCCGAGGGTGAACGGCCGGGAGTGCACCGGGGTGGCGACGGTGTTGTCGACGCCGAACAGGGCACCGGCCCGGTGGGCGATCTCGGCGCACCCGGCGAGGTCGGTCACCGTCCAGGTGGGGTTCGCCGGGGACTCCGCCCACACCAGCGCGGTCGGCGCGGCGTCCACGGCGGCCGCCACCGCATCCAGGTCGTTCATGGGCGCCTGGACGACCTCCAGTCCGCGCGCGGCGCCGAACTCCCGCAGCCACGTGGTGAGTCCGAAGTACATGGTCTGCGGGACCACGACCCGTGCCCCGGCGGGCAGCACCTGGAAGACGGCGGTGGCGGCGGCCATCCCGGACGAGAAGACGAGCGCGTCCGAGCCGCCCTCCAGACCCGCCACGACCTGCTCGACCTGCTCGTACCCCGGCGCCCCCTGGTCCCGGAGGTAGGCCAGCCCGGCGGGCGAGCGGTACTGGTCGTCGCGCGCGTAGGTCGCCCCCAGCCCGATCGGGGGCGGTACGGCGCCGGTGGTCGGGCAGCGCCAGCCGTCGCCCTGCGCGGCGCGCGTCTCGGGCCGGTACTCCTGGGTCCACGGGGTGTACGTCTCGCTGTTGTTCATCGCTTCCTCGTCGTCAGTTCCGGCAGAGCAGTGCCCAGGGCGAGTTCCGCGTCGCGCAGCGCGCGGGAGGGCACGCCGGGCGAGGGAACGTAGTGGTTGTAGTAGCTCGATCCCTCGGTGTGCGGGCCGAGGAGGTACAGGCGCGGCTGCGCGGTACCCGTACGGTCGACGCCCCGGCCCTGCCGGGTGACGTCGAGTCCGTGCACCGTTCCGCCGCGGTGGGCGAGGGTGCGCAGGCGGCCCGCGGCGACGAGCGTGCCGAGCAGCGAGCCGGGCAGCCGGTCGGCGGCGGGCTCGGCCACATGTGCCTGCACCACATGGTCGGCCTCCATCCGCAACGGCTCCGCCAGGCAGGTGGATTCCAGCCGCCACGGGCCCGCTCCGGCGGGTGCGACGAGCTTCGGGCGCGGGCCGGGGCCGAGTCGGACGATCCCCGCGTCGATCAGGGCGAGCAGCTCCGCCGACCGGTCCAGCTGCGGGCCGATCACCAGCCGGTTCACCGTCGGGGCGAACTCCCCGAAGAACGCGGCCAACGACGCGTCGTCGACGCCGGGCGGGTCGACGACCGCCCGCAGGACGTCGCGGTGGTCGCGGAGGACCTCCAGGGCCTCCTTCAGCGGGCTCGCGCCGAGGCCTGCCTCGGCCTCGGCCAGATCGGTGGCGACCTCGTCGAGGAACCAGTCGCGGTAGGCGTCGTACCCCGTCCACTGCCGGGCCGCGAGGCCGGCGGACAGGATCCCGGGCACCGGGCCGGGGCCGAAGCGGGCGCGCAGCTCCGCCCGTACGCTCTCGTGCCCCGCCCGGGCGCAGCGCCTGGTGAGTTCCAGGCCCGCGCTCATGGCGTCGCCCGCCTCCCGGGCCAGCAGGGTGCGGTGGTAGGCGAGTTCCATCTCGGCCTCGACCAAGGGCAGGACGTCGTCGGCGAAGTGCAGCCGGCCTTGCGGGCGGTGGGCGCGCAGGGCGCCGAGACGCTCCTGGGTCAGCACCAGCGGCGCGAAGCGCACCCGTCCCGGAGGGAGGCGGGGGCGGCTGCGCGAGGGCATCCCGGAGCGGTTGGTGAGCACGATCGACGGCTCCCTCCCGCTGGGGAGATAGCGCATGCCGTCCGCGCCCGTCGTGTGCCTGCCGCCGCGTCCGAGCGTCAGCGTGGCGATGACGTCCATGGCGGTCAGCCCCGTGCCGAGGACGGCCACGCGTTCGCCGGGGCCGATGCCGTCGAGCGCCTCGGGCAACGGGTAGGGGCGGGTGACCAGCCGCGGGTCGGAGGCGGGCGCCGGGGGTTCGTAGAACGTGTGGTGCCCGACGGTGACGAAGACGGCGTCGGCGTCGAGACGGCTGCCGTCGGCGAGGACCACCGTCTCGGTGTCCGCCGCTCCGGGGACGATGTCGACGGCGGTCGTACGGTGCCGGACCAGCGCGAAGGACGCGGGCGCCGCGGCGGTGATCTCCTCCGCCGCCCAGGCGAGGTAGGCGCTCAGGAGCCTGCGCGGCAGGAAGTCGTTCGGCCGGATCTCCCGGCCCTCTCCCGTGCGCACCGTGTAGCCGTCCTCCGCGAGCCGCAGGTCCCGCTGCCGGCACCAGGTGTGCAGCGAGGGGCCGGACACCGGGACGGGGCCGTCCACCATCTCCGCGTCGGCAAAGGCCGTCAGCTGGGCGCAGACGGTGTTGAGCAGGAGGTGGTCGGGCTGCTCCGGGAGGTGGAATCCGGGGCCGAAGGGCTGCGGGTCGATGAGGTGGACGGTGAGCGGGGCGGGCCGGTCGAGGCAGTGCGCGACCAGCCGTTCGACGAGACCGAGCCCGCGCGATCCGGCGCCCACGATCGCGACGGAGCGGGGTATGTGGTTCACCACCGGCGGGTCTCCCCGAAGAAGTGGGGCACCTCGATCGCGGTGCCGTCCTTGCGGGCCTCGCCCAGGACGAACGCGCCCACCGCCAGGTCCAGTACGCCCAGTCCGAACGGCGAGAAGACCACCGGGCGGTCCGGGGAGAGCGTCACCTCGCCGTTCAGCACGCCGGCGAGGGTGCCGTTGACGAAATCGCGGGACCCGGAGCGCTGCTCGGCCAGGTGGGGCGAGGTCTGGGCCTTGAGGCAGTGGTCGATGTCGTCGAGGACGTTGTCCGCCGCGAGGATCACCTCGGGGGCGAGGTCGCGCAGGGAGACGTGGAGCACGAGCTGTCCGGGCTTGAACGGCGTGCTGACGTAGGGCTCCAGCGCGGTCGTGGCGAAGACGACGGTGTCGGCCTGCAGCGCGGCGCCGAGGTCGGCGGTGAAGTCGGCCGGACAGTGCTGGGTGCTGCGCACATGGGCGGCCAGGGCCTGTCCTGACGCCTCGTCGAGGTCGTGGACGAGGTACGAGTCCGGTACGCAGCCCGCGACGGACAGGTAGTCGCAGATGTTGCGGGCGATGACGCCCCCGCCCACGACGGCGGTCCGGGTGCCGGCGTAGCCGTCCGGGCGCAGCGCGGTGGCGGCGACGGCCGCGGAGGCGGCGGTGCGCGCCGAGCTGATGCCGGCGGCTTCCAGGCAGGCGATCGGGTAGCCGGTCTCGTAGTCGTTCAGCAGGAGGACGGCCGAGGCACGCGGGGCCCCGATGTGGGTGTTGCCCGGGAAGCTCGCGATCCATTTGATGCCGGCGAGCTGGACGTCGGCGCCCAGGAACGCGGGCAGCGCGATGATCCGGGAATCCGGCTTGTCCGGGAAGCGGAGGAAGTAGCTGTCCGGATTGATGGAATCTCCGGACTCGTGCGCCAGATAGGCGCTGCGGACAATACCGAGAACCTCTCCCCGCTTGCCGTCGAGGACCTGACGGACCGTTTCCCCGGCCACGATCTCGAAGTCGAACATACAGCTTCCCCCCACTCAGGCCGGTGCCTGAGATATCTTGTGGCCGGATATGGCAGGCCAGCGTTCGGCCACCCATGCGTCGTTGTAGACGGTCTCCAGATAGCGATCGCCGAAGTCCGGTGAGATCGCCGCCACGACACTGCCGTCCGGAATGTTCTTGGCCGCGTCCTGGACGGCGCACAGGACCGTGCCGGTCGACCCTCCCAGGAGCAGTCCGCGCTCTTCGGCCAGCATCCGGCACATGCCGACGGAATCCGCTTCGGGAATGAGCACGACGTCGTCGATGTTCCGCGTGTCCAGTATTTCCGGGCGCCTGCTGGTCCCCAGGCCGGGAAGGTGGCGCCGGGCGGCCGGCCCGCCGAAGGTCACGGAGCCCGCGGCGTCCACCGCGATGATCCGGGTGACGGGGCTGTGCCGGCGGAGGTACTCCGCGCAGCCCATCAGCGTCCCCGTCGTGCCGGCCCCGATGAAGGCGTAGTCGATGTGGCCGATCTCCCGCAGGAGCGCACGGCCGGTGCGGTCCCGGTGCGCCCGCGGCCCGGCCGGGTTGGCGTACTGGTTCAGCCAGTGGAGGCCGGGATCACGGTGCAGGCGCTCGCCGATGTAGTCGATACGTGATTGCAGATAGCCGCCCTGGGCGTCCGGGACGTCGATGACGACCACTTCGGCGCCGAGCACCTCCATCAGGCGCCGCGACTGGCGGGTGGCGTTGGGGTCGGTGACACAGGTCAGCGCATAGCCCTTTGCCGCACACACCATGGCCAGAGCGACGCCGAGATTTCCCGACGTCGACTCGATCAGCCGGGTCCGCGGAAAGCAGTGCCCGGAATCCTCGGCCGCCTCCACGAGTGCGACAGCGGTCTTGAGCTTTACCGAACCAGCAGGATTGAGACCTTCCAGTTTAAGGAAAACGGAACTCCCCGGCACCAGTTGGTCGAGCCGGATGAAGAGATCATCCAGCACGAGATCATAAACTTCTTCCGCTATCACCAGAATCCAAACCGTTAAATTGGGCGGCGCAAAACAAGCGCGCTCGCAGAAGCGAGGTGCCCATGGGCTTGTTGGTCGGCGCACGGGTCAGGTGCGCTACGCAGAAGGGACCGTTCCCCCGTCCCCGTTGGTCGCACTTCCCCCATTCGCGATGCGACAGGACAATCCTGCCACTCCGCAAGCCCCCTGACAACGATTCAACGGAAAACGAGAAACGTTGAAAGGCGAATCGTGGGGCGGCCATGGCGGAATGAATTCTTCCCGTTATCGGGCGGCCACTCCCGCGCGGGACCGCCGGCGACACGTCCCCCTTCGCCCCGGGGGATTCAGTGGAATCCGCATGCGGCACGGCATGCAGCGGGCCCGGGATCACGATCCCGGGCCCACCGCATGACGTGCCGTCAGGTCCTAGAGGAGGCCGAGCAGCCCCAGGCCGAGCAGCCCGTCCTTGCCCAGGGCGCCGTCGCGGCCCAGCCCGTCGCGGCCCACCCCGTCGCGTCCGAAGCCGTCGCGCTCGTAGCCGCTGTCCCGGCCGAAGCCGTCGTTGCGACTGTCGCGGCCGACGCCGTCGTAGCCGTCGTGGCCACCGTGCCCGAAGCGGCCGTGATGGCGGCCGTGGTGGCGGTTGTGGTGTCGGTTGTGATGCCGGTCGCCGTAGCGGCCCCTGTCGCAGTGGTGGTGCGAGAAGCACTTGGGGCTCTGTGCGGCCTGGGGGACCGGAGTTGCGGCGGTGGCGGCGCCTGCCGTCGGCACCACCAGGGCAGCCGCGGCCAGGCCGGCCACTGCAAGGCCGCGAGGGATCGAACGGAGCATGTTTCCACCTTCACTCGACTGTGCAGAAAAAGAATATTCTCTGCAAAAGTGACAATAAGCGGACTTCTGCCCACCGACCCGCGCCCCGCCGCAGAGTCACTGGAACGCAGCACACACGGCGACAGGCCGTGCCGCGCCCCGCCAGGTCACCCCCGAGCCGGGCCGTCCCGCCCGTCGGCTCCCCCGCCGTCACCGGCCTCCCCGGCCTGCGGCAGTCCCTCCAACAGCCCGCCCAGTGCGCCCACGACGAGCCGGCACACCGTGTCGGGGTCGGCGCTTACCAGGGGCTCCTTGCCGACCACCACACGCATCAGGCCAATTCCGAGCAGCCAGGAGAGCGCCAGATCGCCCCGCAGCGTGCCGGTATCGGACTCGGAGAGCGTGGCGAGCACCGCCGCGTACTCCTCCCCCAGCCCCCGGAGCGCACCCGCGATCTCGTCGCTGCCGCCGATGGAGCGCAGGCACACCTCCAGCGAACGGTCGGCGCCCTCCCTGCCGCCGGCCAGCATGCCGCGCAGCGCGACCTCGAACAGCCGCTCGGCGGGGGTGGTGCGCAGCTGTTCATGGCCGCCACGTGCCATCACCTCCCCGAACAGCGCCTTCTTCGATCCGAAGTAGCGGAACAGCAGGGCCTGGTTGACCCCGGCGCGGTCCGCGATGTCGCGCACCGTCGCCCGTTCGTAGCCACGCTCCGCGAACAGCCCCGACGCGGCATCGAGCAACCGCAGCCGGGTGCCCTGTGCGTCCCGGCGGGTCGTGCTCGCCGCGCCGTGCTGCGGGGTCTTGGCCATCGCCACGCTCCTCTCCGTTGGCCCGTCAGGATGACGGCCACAATGCATCGTTGACCGCCCCGAGGAGGGCGGCCTACCTTTTGTAAGCAGGTGCTTACACAAGGGAGGTCACCATGACCACAGCCGACACAGCACCCCTCTCCTACCCCTTCAATGTCGCCGAGAGCCTCGAGCTCTCCGAAGAGTACGAACACGCCCGCAATCGCCCCGGGCTGCTGAAGGTGCGGATGACGTACGGCGAGCCGGCCTGGCTCGTGACCCGGTACGCCGAGGCCCGGTTCGTCCTGGGCGATCAGCGCTTCAGCCGTGCCGAGGGCGTACGGCACGACGAGCCCCGGCAGTCCGAAGGGCGCCGCGACAGCGGCATCCTGGGCATGGACCCGCCCGACCACACCCGGCTGCGCACGCTGGTGGCGAAGGCCTTCACCGTCCGTCAGGTCGAGAAGCTCAGGCCCCAGGTCAAAGAGCTGGCGCACGAGATGCTCGACGAGCTGGAGGCGGCCGGGCCGCCCGCCGACCTGGTGGACCGCTACGCGCTGCCGATCCCCGTCGCGGTGATCTGCCGGCTGCTGGGGGTGCCCACCGAGGACCGGCCGCGGTTCCGGGTATGGAGCGACGCCGCGCTGTCGACGAGCTCCCTCACCGCGGCGGAGTTCGACGCCAATCAGGAGGAACTGCGCTCCTATATGCGGCAGTTGATCGAGGAGCACCGGCGCGCGCCGCAGGACGACCTGATGACGGCGCTGATCGACGCCCGGGATGTCAACGACCGGCTGACCGAACTCGAACTCGTCGACCTGTGCGTCGGGATCCTGGTCGCCGGGCACGAGACCACCGCCACCCAGATCCCGAACTTCGTTCTCGCACTGCTGGACCACCCGGGCCAGCTCGCCCTGCTGCGCGAGCGGCCGGAGCTGATCGGCGGGGCCGTGGAGGAACTGCTGCGGTTCGTCCCGCTCGGCAGTGGCGCGAGCCAGCCGCGCTATGCGACGGAGGACGTCGAGGTCGGCGGGACCCTGGTCCGGGCCGGCACCCCCGTCCTGGTGGCGGTGGGCGCGGCCAACCGGGACGCGCTGCGCTTCGAGGGACCGGGGACGCTGGACATCTCCCGGACCGGGAACCAGCACCTCGGGTTCGGCCACGGGGTGCACCACTGCCTGGGCGCGCCGCTGGCCCGGCTGGAGCTCCAGGAGGCGCTCCTCGCCCTGATCACCCGCTTCCCCGAACTGCGGCTGGCCGGCGATGTGGAGTGGAAGAGCCAGATGCTGGTGCGCGGGCCGCGGGTCATGCCGGTGGGGTGGTGAAGCGATGACCTGGCACGTGGAGATCGATCCCCTGCGGTGCATGGCCTCGGGATCCTGCGCCGCCGTCGCGCCGGACCTCTTCACCCTGGACGGCACGCACGCCCGCCCGTTGCGCGAGCGGATCGACGAGGACGAGCGGGCGTTGGACGCCGCCGATGTCTGCCCGGCCGTCGCCATCACGGTCCGGGACGGCGAGAAGGTCATCGGGCCCCGGCCCTAGACGCGGCGGCAACGGCACCACCACGGTACGGGAGAGCACGGAGCATCTGACGGGGCGCGGCGTCGGGCCGCGCCCCTGTCCCGTGTCCGGTTCCCCGCCCCGCACTCCGCCCGTGGCCTGCCGGCACCGGCCCCTGCGTGGCAGGTGGGGCCCCTCCCGCTCCGGCTCCGGGGCCGGGGTGCGACGATGGGCCTGTCATGGTTGCGGGGCAGGTTCTCAGAGGGCTACGCGCCGCGGTGTTCGCGGCGGTGTGCGTGCTGCTCGCCGCGCTGGGGCACATGGCGATGTCGGATGCCGTGGTGCCCGCGTGGATACTGCTCACCGCATGGGCGGGGACCGCGGCCGTCGGCTGGTGCTGTGCGGGCCGGGAACGCGGGCCGCTGTGGGTGGGATTGCTGACCGTCGGCACCCAGGCCGCCCTGCACAGTGCCTTCTCGTTCGGCCAGGCGGTCGCCGCCGGCGGCGAGCGCTCGCTCGCGCGCCAGTGGGCGGACAGCTTGCTGTGCGGGGCGGAGGGCACACCGCTCTCCGGTCCCGACGGCGCACGGCTGATGCAGCTGATGCGTCAGCAGATGGCGGCCATGTCCTCGACGGGGCGTCCGCACGACGTGCAGGACATGGGCTCCATGGAGTCCATGCCGCACATGGGCTCCATGGGCGGTATGGACCACGCCGCCCAGATGCCGGGGATGCACGGCAGCGCCACCGGCATGCTCGCGGCCCACCTGCTGGTCGCGTTGCTCGGCGCGGCGTGGCTGTGGGGCGGCGAACGGGCGGCGTTCCGGCTCGTTCGGACCGTGTCGGCCCGGCTGTTCGCCCCGCTGGTGCTCGTCCTGCGGATCCTGCTGCCCGATCCGCGGCCCGCCGTCCGCGCCGCCCGTCAGGAGCCGCGGCGTGCGGTGCGGCAGTTGCTGCTCGCGTATGCGAGGTCGTTGCGGGGTCCGCCGCATGAGCCGGCTGTCTGCTGACAGCAGGTCGTGATCCCGAGCCGGTGGACGGGCGGGTGCCGAGCGCACCCGCCGGCGTCCCGGCTCCGACGTCACCGGTCCCCGCCGCGCGCGGCGACCGGATCATGCGAAGGACTCCAGATGATGATCGATGTCCGGATGCCGGTGGCGCTGCTGCCCGCGTCCGTTCCCGGCGCACCGGCCGACGGCGGCGGGTGTCCGCCGGCCACCGCGTCAACCGGCCCGTTTGCCGCCCGGGTCGGCACCTGTCGCCCCCGGTCCGGCGGCGGCCGACCGCAGCCGCGCGAGCAGCGCATCGGCGGCGGCCGGGTCGTCCCCGGGGTGCGCGACGCGGTCGAGGCCGGCCGCGAGGGCCCGTGCCTGCGCATCCCACTGTCGGCAGTCCCGGCAGCCGGCCAGGTGGTCGTCGAGCCGGCCGGGGGTGAGTCCGGGGGGCAGTTCCTCCCCGTCGAGGCGGGCGGAGAGTGCCGTACGGATGCGCGAGCAGTGCATGCGCCCATCCTCCCCGACGCACGGCCGCGCGGCGAGGGGCGGTCGCGGTATGCGCGATGACGAGGCGGTGACGGGCTGGGCACTGGCCGCCCGTACCGGGGACGAGCGCGCCGTCGAGCAGTTCGTGCGGGCCACCCAGCTCGATGTGCGGCGCTATGTGACACATCTCAGCGGTGATCCGCAGGCGACCGACGACCTGGTGCAGGACACCTATGTGCGGGCGCTGCGCAGCCTGCCGCGGTTCGAGGGCCGGTCGTCGGCGCGTACCTGGCTGCTGACCATCGCCCGGCGGGTGGTCGCGGACCGCATCCGGTCCCTCGCGGCGCGGCCCCGGCTGGCGGCGACGGACGACTGGCAGACGGCCGCCGAGCGGGTGCAGCCGCGGGGCGTGCCGGGTTCGACGAGGGCGTCGCGCTGGCCGAACTGCTGGCGGCGCTGGCGCCGCAGCGGCGGGAGGCGTTCGTGCTCACGCAGTTGCTGGGGCTGCCGTACGCGGCGGCGGCCGGGGTGATGGGCTGCCCCGTGGGGACCGTGCGGTCCCGGGTGGCACGTGCCCGCGAGACGCTGGTCGCGCTGCTGACCGAGGCGGAGTGCCCGGAACCGGCCGAGGCGCCGCGCGTCTATGCGGAAGCCGTGGCCTGACCGGGCGCGGCCCGCGGGAGTGACGACGGGGCTCATGGACGGGCGAGGGCCGGTCCATGAGCCCCGTGGCATCCGGTGGCCGGCAGGCTCACCGGCCGGGGCGTACCGCCCGGGCGCGTACGGTCCGCGGCGGGCTGTCGCGGAAGTGCAGCGTGAAGGTGAGCCGGTCGCCGGGCGCGAGCCGCGGCGGTGGGCTGACCATCACGTCCAGGGTCGTCGGCGTCATGGTCAGGGTGCCGCCCGCCGGGACGGTGGCGGCGCGGACCATCGCCATGCTCCGGGCGTTGCGCCCGATGTCGACGGTGCGGCTGAGCATCGCGCGGTGGCCGGCGGGTCCGGTGACACCCGTCAGGACGTCGTCGGCGCCGCCGGTGTTGCGCAGGGTGAAGAACGCGGCGGTGGCCTCGGCCCCCGAGGGGATCAGCACCCGCCCCTCGGGGATGCTCAGCTCCGCCGGCCGGCCGGCGTTCCCGGCGGCGGTCCAGGCGGTGAGCATGCCGAGGGTCACCAGGGCGGTGAGCAGCGGGACGAGGACGGACGGGACGGACGGCCGGGTCATGAGGACTCCCCACGGGGTCGGGTGCGGCGGCCGTGGGGGCGGCGGTCCCGGCTGCCGGGTCCGCCCGGCCGCCAGGCGCGCAGCCGGAGGCTGTTGCCCACGACGAGCAGTGAGCTGGCGGACATGGCGGCGGCCGCCGGCATCGGGCTGAGCAGGCCGACGGCGGCGAGCGGCAGGGTGACGAGGTTGTAGCCGAAGGCCCACACGAGGTTGCCGCGGATGGTGCCCAGGGTGCGCCGGGCCAGGCGGCCCGCGTCGGGGATCGCCTGGAGGTCCTCGCGTACGAGGGTGACATCGGCGGCGCCGATCGCGGCGTCGGTGCCGCTGCCCATGGCGATTCCGAGGTCGGCGAGGGCGAGGGCGGCCGCGTCGTTGACGCCGTCGCCGACGACGGCGACCCGGGCGCCCTGCTCCTTGAGGGTGGTGACGAGGGCGGCCTTGTCCTCGGGGCTCGCCCCGGCGTGGACTTCGGTGATGGCGAGGTGGCCGGCGACCGCGCGGGCGGTGGCGTCCCGGTCGCCGGTGGCCAGGACCGGCCGCAGCCCCAGGCGGCGCAGATGGTCGACGGCGCGGTAGCCGTCGGGGCGGAGGGTGTCGCCGACCGCGAGGACGGCCTGCGGGGTGCCGTCGACGGTGACGAGGACGGCGGTGTGACCGGCGCTCTCGGCGGTGCGCACCGCCTCCGGCAGCGGGGCGGGCAGGCCGGTGAGGTCGCCGGGCCGGGCGACCTCCACCCGGTGCCCGTCGGCCGTGCCCCGGACGCCGTATCCGGGGGTGGCGGCGAAGTCCCGTACGGGCGGCAGCGGTCGGTCCGGCAGCCGCGCGGCGGCGTCGGCGCCGATCGCCCGGGCCAGCGGGTGTTCGGAGCCCTGCTCGACGACGGCGGCCAGCCGCAGCGCCTCCGTGGCGTCGAGTCCGCCGGTGCGTGCGGTGAGGGCGGTGACGCTCATCCGGCCCGTGGTGAGGGTGCCGGTCTTGTCGAGGACGACGGTGTCGATCCGGCGCAGCCGCTCCAGCGCCTCCGGCCCGCGCACCAGGATGCCGAGCTGGGCGCCCCGGCCGGTGGCGGCCAGCAGCGCGGTGGGGGTGGCCAGCCCCAGCGCGCAGGGGCAGGCGACGACGAGGACGGCCACCGCCGCGGTGATCGCGGACTGCGGGTCGGCCCCGGCGCCGAGCCAGAAGCCCAGGACGGTGACGGAGACGGTGAGGACGGCGGGGACGAAGACGGCCGCGACCGCGTCGGCGAGCCGCTGGACCTTGGTCTTGCCGGTCTGGGCGTCCTCGACGAGCCGGGTGATGCGCGCGAGTTGGGTGCCGGCGCCCACCGCGTCGGCCCGTACCTCCAGCAGGCCACCGGAGTTGAGCGCGCCGCCGACGACCGCGTCGCCCGGACCGACCTCCACGGGGCGGCTCTCCCCGCTGATCAGGGACAGGTCCAGGGCGGAGCCGCCTTCGACGACGGTGCCGTCGGTGGCGACGCGTTCGCCGGGCCGGACCAGGAAGCGGTCACCGGCCCGCAGCCGGTCCACCGGGATGCGCCTCCCCCGCTTTTGGCCCTGTTCGCCGGGGGGAAGCTCGCTGTCGTCGTCGGGGCGCACCTCGACGTCCTTGGCGGCGAGTTCGGCCAGGGCGCGGAGCGCGGCGCCGGTGCCGCGCCGGGCCCTGGCCTCCATCCGCCGCCCGGCCAGCACGAACAGCGGGACGCCGACGGCGGCTTCCAGGTAGAGGTGCGCGGTCCCGTCGCCGGCGGCGGGCAGCAGGCTGAACGGCATGGTCATGCCGGGCGCCCCGGCCCCGCCGAGGAAGAGCGCAGAGGCGGACCAGGTGAAGGAGGCGACGACGCCGAGGGAGACCAGGGTGTCCATGGTGGCCGCGCCGTGCCGCAGGCCGCGCAGCGCACGGGCGTGGAAGGGCGCGGCGCCCCACACGGCGACGGGCGCGGCGAGCACGAAGCACAGCCACTGCCAGTTGCGGAACTGCCAGCCGGGCACCATCGACAGGACCAGCACGGGCAGCGAGAGCGCCGCGGTCACCAGCAGCCGGTGCCGCTCGGCGCGGGCGGCGTCGTCCCCGTCGTCCGGACGGTCGGCGGGCGACGGCCGGTCGGCAGCCGGCGGCCGGTCCTCCGCGTCCGGCACCGGGGCGGGGTCGTGGGGCCGGGCGGTGAATCCGGCCGCCTCGACGGTGGTGACCAGGTCGGTGACGGACACCGTCGCGGGATGGCTGACCGTCGCCCGGCCGGTGGCGAGGTTCACCGTGGCGGCGACGCCGTCCAGCCGGCCGAGCTTCTTCTCGACCCGGCCCACACAGGCGGCGCAGGTCATCCCGCCGACCGTGAGGGTGGTGGTACGGGCCGGGGCCGGTGTCTCGGAAGGGGCCGCCGACGGGGCGTCGGAGCGGGACGACGACGTCATCGCGGCCCGCCCCCCGTCACCGGCCGGGGAGCCCCGGCGCCCATGCCGTGCATCCCGCCCATGTCCCCGTCGTGGGCGGGCGCGTCGCCTCCCGTGCGGGTGCCGCCCGCCGGGTGCAGATCGGGAGCCACCGGGCCGGCGGCGGCGCCGGCCGCGTACGACAGGGCGCCGAGCAGCGCCAGCAGCACGAGGAAGCCGAGCACCGACCGTGCGGGCAGCAGCCGGGGGACGGCCTGCCGGAGAGAGCGCCGACTGCGGTCGGCCGAAGAGCGGGACATCGCGTCATCGTGGCAGGTGGAGGCGGCCCCGAGCGGGCGATCCGGGGCCCGTCGGGGGGTGAGGTTCCTCCCGTTCCCGCGCCGGAACTCCCCGCCCCGCGGGCCCGACTAACTGGGTTTGGACACCGGCGCATCCGCGGAACACCCGGGCGAATTCCCCGATTCCGGCGGGAACTCGACGCGCCCCGCGCACGACCTCTCCAACGCCGCGCCGCCCGGGCGCGGTTCGCCAGCACCGGCGCCCGTTGAGGAGGACACCGTGTCCACACCCCCTGATCCCATCGACCTGTACGGGACGGAGTACACCCGCGATCCCTATCCCCTGTACGCCGAGCTGCGCGAGCGCGGCCCGGTCCACCGCGTGCGGTTCCCCAGCGGGGTCCGTGCCTGGCTGGTGACCGGCTACGAGGCCGCGCATCGGGCGCTGACCGACACCCGGCTGGGCAAGCACCATGCGCGGGGCAACGCCGCCTGGCGGGCCCGTGCCTCGATCATGCCCGAGCCCCAGCACTCCCAGCTCCAGGTGCATCTGCTCCACCAGGACCCGCCGCGGCACACCGTACTGCGCCGGCTGATCACCGACGCCTTCGCCCCGCAGCGCGTCGAGGGGCTCCGCCCCCGGTTCCAGGCCATGGCCGACGCCCTGCTCGACGGCCTCCCGGACGCCGGCGAGGCCGATCTGGTCGAGGTCTTCGCCGGGCGTTTCCCGTTTCAGGTGCTGGCCCATGTCATCGGGCTGCCCGGGGAGTTCGAGGAGCGCTTCGACCGGGACTGGGGCAAGGTCGTCCAGCCCGTGGGGCCGTCGGACCCGGGCCGCCCCGCGTACGAGGCGCGGCTGCGCGGACTGCAGCAGTACATCGCCGATCTCGTCGTCCACAAGCGCGGTGAGCGGGGCGAGGATCTGCTCTCCCGGCTGGTGGCCGCCCGCGACGACGGCCGGATCGGCCGGGAGGAGCTGGATTCGATGATCTTCCAGCTGCTGGTCGCCGGGCAGGAGCCGGTGACGAATCAGATCAGCACCGCCCTGGTCACCCTGCTGCGCCACCCGGACCACCTGGCGACGCTGGCCGCCCGGCCGGAGCTGCTGCCCCGCGCCGTCGAGGAACTCCTGCGGTACGACAGCGCGTTCGAGCTGACGACCTGGCGGTTCTTCGCCGAGGACGCCGATCTGCACGGGACGCGGGTCCCGGCGGGCGACTCCGTCATCGTGTCGCTGTGTGCGGCCAATCGCGATGCCCGGCAGTTCCCCGACGCCGACGCCCTGCACTTCGACCGCACCCCCAACCCGCATCTCGCCTTCGGGCACGGCACCCACTTCTGCCCCGGCGCCGCCCTCGCCCGGATCGAGCTCCAGATCGCCCTGGGCACCCTGCTGAGACGGCTGCCGGGCCTGCGGCCCGCCGTCCCGGACGGCGAACTGCGCTGGATCCCGGCGGTACTGGCGCGCGGGGTGGACCGGCTGCCGGTGACGTACGGCGCGCCGGCCGGGTGTCCGGTCGCGGACGGGCCGGATGCCGCGTGCTGACCAGCCCGCCCCGGCCGCTTCCCGCACCGGCCGCCGGCCACCCGGACGGCCCCGGGCCGGTGCTCGCCGAGCTGCTGCCCCACCGCCGTACCCTGGACACCTGCCACGATGACACCCCGGACGCCTTCCCCGCCCAACTGCGGCAGCTCGCGTCGCCGGTGGCCGCGGGCGAGCCGGTCGTCCTCACCCTCCCGGGCTTCCCCTGCAAGTCGCCGAACCCGGCCAAGGTGCTCGGTCACCTGCCCGACGAGGGCGAACGGCTGGCGCTGCGCTTCCTGGACGCCCTGTGCGCCCGGATCGAGGCCGTCCACCCGCCCGGGGCGCGGGTGGTCATCTGCTCGGACGGACATGTCTTCAGCGATCTCATCCGGGTGCCCGACCGCGACATCGACGCCTACGCCGACGCCCTGCGCGCCATGGTCCACGACGAGGGCCTGACCCACTTGGACGTCTTCGACCTGCGCGACGTCTACGGGCAGCGGCTGTCGCACGACGCCCGACGGGCCCTGGTCCACGAGCACTACGCGCCGGATCTGGAGACGCTGCGGTCCCTGACGCGCAGCGACGAACCGACGCGCCGCCTGTACCAGGGCATCACCCGCTTCCTCTTCGAGGACTCCGTCGCGTTCCCGGGCACCCGCTCGGCGCTGCAGCGCGACTGCCGCCGCCGCGCCTACGCGGTGATGCAGCGCAGCCGGGCCTGGGGCGACCTGGTCGGCGCGCACCACCCGGGCGCCTTCCGGCTCTCCATCCATCCGCAGCCCCGGGACTCGGCCAAGTTCGGCATCCGGCTGCTCGACGCGCCCGATGTGTGGACGACGCCGTGGCACTCGTGTGTGCTCGAACACCGCAATGGACGGCGGGAGTTGCTGCACCGCGCGAAGGCCGAGCGGCTCGGTCGGCTGGTGTGCCGCCGGGGGCGGCCGAGCCACTTCGTCGCCGTGTGAGGGCGGGTTGGCTGCTGCGTGCTGCCGCCCGGGCCGGGGGGCGGGGTGGTGCCGGGCTCCCGTCGCCGGCGGGGCCGTGGCCGCCCCGCCCCCCGGGCGCGCCGGCCCCCATCAGGGCGCGCCCGGCGCGCTTCCCGGCGCGGCGCCCGGTCAGCCGGCCCCGGCCCCGGCCCCGGCCCCGGCCCCGGCCCCGGCCCCGGCCCCGGCGGGCAACGCCTCCCGGTGGTCGAAGGCGATCAACGGGTCGCCGGTGAGCGGATGTTCGGTCACCGCGGCCCGCACCCCGAAGACCTCGGCCAGCAACGGTGGCGTCAGCACCTCGCGGGGCGTGCCGGAGGCCACCACCCGCCCGGCGTGCAGCACATGCAGCCGGTCGCACAGGGACGCGGCCGCATTCAGGTCGTGCAGCGAGATCAGCGTCGTACGGCGCTGCGCCCGCAGCAGCGCGAGCAGCTCCACCTGGTGCCGTACATCGAGGTGATTGGTGGGCTCGTCCAGCACCAGCACCCGGGGTTCCTGGGCGAAGGCCCGTGCCAGCAGGGCCCGTTGGCGCTCGCCCCCGGACAGGGCGGAGAACCGGCGGGCGCCCTGCCCGGCGAGCCCGACGGCGGCCAGGGCGCGGGCCACGCTCTCCCGGTCGGTGCCGTCGTCGCCCGCGAAGGCCCGCTTGAAGGGCGTACGGCCCATCGTCACCACCTCGCGCACGGTCAGCTCGAAGTCGCTGCCGCGCTCCTGCGGCAGCGCGGCGACCCGGCGTGCGGTCTGCGCCGGGGTGAGTGTGCGCAGGTCGGCACCGTCCAGCAGCACCCGGCCCGCGGTGGGCCGCAGATGCCGGTAGACGGTCCGCAACACGGTCGACTTGCCGCTGCCGTTGGGGCCGACCAGCCCGGCGATCTCGCCGTCCGCCGCCATCAGCCGCACTCCGGCCACGACGTCGCGGCCCGCATAGGCGACCTGCAGATCCTCGATCGCGATGTTCACCGGCCCGCCTCCATCCGCCGGTCCAGGACGAACAGCAGGGCGGGCGCCCCGATCATCGCGGTGACGACCCCCACCGGCAGTTCCTGGGAGTCCAGCGCCGTACGGCACACGATGTCCACCACGACCAGCAGCAGCGCCCCGGTCAGCGCGGACAGCGGCAGCAGCCTGCGGTGGTCGCCGCCGATGACCAGCCGGCACAGGTGCGGCACCATCAGGCCCACGAAGCCGACGGCTCCGGAGACCGCGACCAGTACACCGGTCAGCAGGCTGGTGACCACGAACAGCTCCCGGCGCAGCCGGGTGACGTCCACGCCCACCCCGGCCGCGGTCTCGTCGCCCATGAGCAGCGCGTTCATGGCGCGGGCCCGCGCCTGGAGGGCCACCAGCCCGGCGGCGACCGCGAGCACCGGC
>Ga0207426_1000995_pt1 | contig 27642 bp, 19 predicted proteins | sample AraplaMF_Cvi_mMS_FD_184265 | JGI IMG/M metagenome (GOLD analysis project Ga0207426, IMG submission 184265) | Arabidopsis root microbial communities from the University of North Carolina, USA - plate scrape MF_Cvi_mMS (SPAdes) (version 2) | ecosystem: Host-associated > Plants > Roots > Endosphere... | reverse complement strand
GTTGCCTAGGGTGAAGGGGACCTGCGCAAGGGGAGGGATGCATGACACAGCGGCAGTTACCGCAGTTACCGACGTACCGGACGGATGCGGTGACCAGACGGCTGTGCGCTGCGGTCCATCTCGACGGGTCGTTCGCCCAATCGGTGCACGAGGAGTTCACGGCGGACCGGATGACGGCGATCGGGCTGCCGCTCGGCATCCATCTGGTGGCGCTGGTGCGGCACGCCCGCGCCGCAGTGGCCCGTCGGGCGGCCCGTGACCGGCAACTGGCCTGGCTGTTCATGGCTCTGGGGGTCGCTGTGATCCTGCTCGTCTACGGGCTCGGCAGTGGTGCGTCCGTGCCGCGGGCGTCCGGCGGCTTCGGCCTCGTAGGTGTCCTCGCATCCGCATGGTGGGTCGTGCACCGGGCGGAGAGCCAGGCCCGGGCCGCGGCGCTCGATGTCTTCCGGGGCTTCGCGGATCCCAAGGGCCTCGTTCCGCCTGCCTCGTCCGAAGTGGAGACCCGGCTCAAGGAACTCCGGCGACCGAATGTGATGCCGTATTCGGCAGCCGCCGAACGCACCCATCCGTTTGTGGGCAGTGGCCGGAAGGTCAGGGAAGCGGTCTGGCAGCCCATCGACATCAGCCGGCCCGCCACCGATCCCAGCGGGGGCAAGCTGACCATCAAACCGTTCGACGCGGTCGATCTGCACACCTATGTCGCGCAGGAGATGGCGAACATCGCGGGTCTGGAGGGACTGCGGGCCCAGAACCGGTTGTATGTGCGCGGCGACCATGTCCGGATGCTCGGCTCCGAAGTGCTTCCGGACCCGCTCGGCCGCCCGCGCGCGCAGATCCCCAAGCCATTGGTGAAGGCCGGCCTGCTCCGACCCGGAGCCGGGATGCGCACCTATCTGAGCCTGGAACGGGTGGGCGAGGGCGGACGCGTCATCGTGTCCATGCATCTGCGGGCCCGGCTGCAGCCACCCAGCCTGTCGTGGGAAGTCGCCGCGTATGCGATTCCCCCGCTCCACAGGCGGTACTACGGCGTTGACCAGCTGCCGCTGGACGGCCTCGAGCGATGGTGGAGTCTGGTCCGTTTCGCCACACGGCACACCTGGCCGGCTCTCCGTGGTGCCGTCGGCCGTATGCACCGACGCACCTCGGGACAGGCACGCGCGGCGCGCAGCCTCGACAGGACACGCCGTGACATCAGCAAGAGGCACGCAAATTTCGACTACGGGGCCGTGGACAGCCTGCGCGAAAGGGTCGCCTCCTGGGACGAGTTGGGACACTCGGAGCGTACGGATTCCCAGGATTTCCTGCACCGCCTTCAGCAAGGCGTACTCATCGCCACGGAACGGTTCCTGAAGAGTCACCATGTCGATACCAGCTCCTTCGACCGGGCCCAGCAGGTCATCAACACACAGACGTACAACTTCTCCGGGGACATCAGCGGGCCGAGCAATTTCGGCAACAACGGGCAGATCGCCTACGGGCCGGGGCACCAGCCGTCCGGTGCGCCCGGTGCCCCGGCTGCCGGACAGCCCTGACGACAGGAGCACATGATGAGCACCTTCAACTTCCACGGCGAGGTCTCCGGGCCGAGCAACTTCGGTGACGGCGGAAAGATCGAGATACACCACCACGGTGCGAGCCCTGCCGAGGCGCTGCGCCTGGCCGGCGAGCTCGTACGCCGGCTGCAGGCTGAGCAGCAGCCGGCGCTCGCCGCGCAGGCGGACGTGCTGCGGGGTGAACTGGCGCAGGCCGGGCAGGAGGGCCGACCTGCCGACCAGGGGCGGGTCCGGCAGGCGCTGGAGACGATCTCCATGGGGCTGGCGGCCGGCAGCGGAGGTCTGGCCCTGGCCCAGGAGCTGGGACGTGCCCTCGGCCTGTGACGCGGAGGGCGGGCGCTGTGAGACGCCCGCAGGCGGGGCCCCGGGAGTGGGGCCCCGCCCGTGTCACTTTGCCTGTACGACCGCCTGGGCGCCACGGAGGCCGAGTTCGAGTCCGGCGCGCAGTGGGACGGTCTGGCCCGGTTCGATCTGCTGGCTCGTGCCGTCGGAGCGGGTGCCCGACCAGGCGCTGTCCGAGCGGTTGGCGAGCCCGAACCTTCCCGGCTTCTGCGGGTGTTCGGTGAGTTCAGCGACGAGCGTGGCGTCGCTGTAGTCGTGCCGAGAGGGTTCCGCCACCAGGTGGTGGGTGTGCACCCGGGCGGTGCGGCGCAGCCGGATGTGCCGTTCCGTGCGCGGTGAGGGAGTGGTGATGACCAGCCGGGGTGGCAGGGCCAGAGCGGTGCGGCAGTCCCAGCCCCAGCAGGTGCCCGCGGTGACCGCCGTCGGCTCGGTCATGTTCTGCCGACCACAGGCGGGACAGTCGACCACTGCGTCGAGCACCGCCCGCAGCGCATCACGCCATTGCGATTCACGGACCCGGGCTGCCGGCTCGCGCAGCCCCTCGGTGAAGTTGTGGGTGAAGAGGTCCTGCAGTTCCTCGGCGGCCGCAGCCCAGGTCGCCAGGACCGTGGCGTGTTCGGAGGGGTCGGGCTCGTTCGCGTGGTCCACCGGGTCGAAGACGAACAGGGGCTGCTTGCCGTACAGCCGTTTCTCCGCGGCCTCGTCGAGACAGTGAATACGCAATTCCTGTTTGCCCTTGAGCGGATGGTGATTCATCAGGAGCATGAAGAGCAGCACGGACAGCGAGTGCAGATCGGTCTGGGTACCCGGGCGGGCGCCGGGGTCGCCGCGCACCAGCTCGGGAGCCATGAACTCCATCGTTCCGGAGATGCCGCTGCTGTCCCCCTCCACCACGGCATTGTCGTTGTCGCAGACCAGGACGTCGCCGGTGACGGGATCGAAGAAGATGTTGCCCCAGGAGATGTCGCGGTAGGCGATTCCGCGTGAGTGCAGTGCCTGGTACGCCTCCACGGTGTAGAGGCAGGCGGTCAGCAGCGCCCTGGGGGTGGTGGTCAGCTTTCGCCGGAAGAGATCCGGCAGTCCCTTGAAGCGGTCCGGCCGGATGCCCATGAGGTAGCCGAACGCGTCCTGACCGTCCGCAACATGGGCCGTCGGCCACAGAAAGCGGTCGTCGTCGAACTCCCGGTCCACCAACTCACGCACGATCGCCTGCTGTTCACGGGTGGCGCACTGCGGGAAGTACCACTTGAGGGCCTTGTCGCCATCCTTGGTCCGCACTCGGTACACCTCGCCCTGACCACCGGCCCCGAGCATCTCGCTGACCTGGATCTCTTCGCCGTTGTCAGCGGTGAGGCGAGTCCCGCTGTCGAGCATGCCGGTCATGGTTGTCTCCGTCATCTGTCTGTTCCGCTGCGGTGGTTCGGCCGGCGGCCCGCCGCCAGGGTGGTGTCGTCGCCGGAGTGCTGCGCGGCCCGCGCCAGCCACTCGGGCAGCACGCTGCTGACGGCCTCCGTGCCCTCGTCATCGAGCCGCTGGTCCAGGCCGGTCATGAACTGGGTGAACCCCTCGTCGGAGGCGAAACTCTTGGACAGGCCGTCGGTGGACAGGGCGATGAGACGGGGGGTGCGCGCCGGGTCCACGATCGGAGCCCAGTGCACCCGTACGAGCCGCCATGCGGCACGGGTGCACAGCGACTCCGTCTCGTCCCCGAGCTCGGCCTCCACCGGCGCGAGGGGAAGGACAGCCGTTCCGTCCTCACCGATCACCGTCAGTTCACCGTCGCCGAGCTGCCAGGCGGCGAACAGCTGCGGAGTGAGCACGGCGCCGAGGAGTGTGGTGCCGTACAGCAGCACCTTCTCCTCGTCGGACAGAGCCGGTTCGCCCTCCTCGGGCTGCCGGGACCAGTGCCGGAGCACCTCCTCGCGCCACGTGGCGCTGAGCCGGCGGGGAAGGGTGTGCTGGGCGTAGTGCATCAGCCACGACAGACTCGGCGGGTCGTCCGTGCCGCGCGGCCGGGCGAGCTGGGTGAACTGGGTGGCGCAGGCCGTGAACACATCGACCGCGATGCGCGCGCCGACGTGACTGCGGGCGTGTGCCGCGGAGCCGTGCCCGTCCGCGGCGGCGAGGATCAGCGGCTCCTCGGTGGTGCCGCGGCCTTCCGCCGCGGACCAGTCCTGATTGCGCTGCTTGTTGACGCCCTGGACGCTCACCGAGAGCGTCTCCCAGGGCGATGCGTTCGGGCCGCTCACCACACGTCGTCGTCATCGTCGTCGTCCAGCACCGGCGGCGCGTAGGGCTGCTTCGTCAGAGCGTCGGACGAGCCCGCGAGCGGCTGTGAGGCGGCCTTGACCGCGGCGGTCGAGGCCCAGCGGATGGCCGCTGCCAGCTTCTTCGGGCTGTTGGCGTCCAGCGGCTGGAGCTCGGGGTTGCCGAGGAACTCCTGGAGCACGTCCCGGTCGGCGTCCGCACCGATCGCGATCGCGACCCGGACCGCCTTCTTGCCCCACGGCGTGGCGTCGAGAGCCGCCAGACCGGACTTCCAGTCGTCGGTGGGCACACCGTCCGAGACCAGTGCCAGCACCGGCTTCAGCGCACGCTGCGGCATCGGCGGCGTCTGGAGCTCACGCGCGACGAGCTGCAGCGCCTCGCCCAGATTCGTCATGCCGTCGACCTGGATGTCCTCCCAGGTGAAGTCGTCGACCGGCACCGGGACCTTGTGGTGCCACTGTGCGGTGCTGGAGAAGGTGAGCGTGCGCAGCAGCAGCTGGGCCGCGGGATTGTCGTGGGCGACCGACCGCATTTCCGGGACGGCCTCCCTGATCGCATAGTTGAGCTGGCCCATCTTCTCGCCCTGCATGGAGTACGAGCGGTCGATCAGCCAGATGAAGTGGACGGGCCGGTTCGCCATCGGCCCGCCGGGGATGTCGCTCACTGAGTGTCCTCCGTTTCCTTGTCGGTTCTCTTCGGGTACTGCCACGGCTACGGCGTGTCAGCCGCTGAACGTGACCAGGCCGTACACGGCCAGTGCTCCCAGGGAGCAGATGGTGCCCACCACTGCCGCGGCGAACAGGCCCACGGCCAGGCGTCGTCCCCGGGCGATAGGTGGTGTCACAACCGTCATTGCGCTCCACAACCTTCCGTCATGTGCTTACTCGGGCGTCGCATGGCCTGCGCCGCCGCTCCACTGCGCCCTCAGCCCCGCGACCGGTCCGCGACGGTCCCGCCGCGAGGCCCGGGCACACCGACGGGTGGTGCTTCCGCGTTCAGCGAGCCCGTGCGCAGACCTGTCCGGGCCAGCACCCACAGCACTGGTTCGGCCGCCCGCCGTTGTTCGCTGTCGAGTGCGCCGGCTCCGGTGGCGGCATGGGCGCTCACCGCCCAGTAGCGGGTGGCGCCGAAGTCGTGCGTCAGCCCACGGACCAGCGCGCCGAGGCCCACGGCCGTCAGCCAGGTATCGATCCTGGCGCCCGGCACCGGAAGCGTCGTGATCTGGTCCAGCACATCCCGCTTGGTGACCACCGTGGCCACCGGGATACGACCGCGCCGGCCCGTCAGCGCCGCCAGTTCGCCGGTCAGCCGCTGGTAGGTCTCCATCGGGCCCTGGTCTGAGGGGCGGGCAGAGGTCACCCGCGCGGTGTCCGTGTCGTCCAGAGCGCGCTGTACTTGCGGCTCGGCGAGGACATCCGCCACCAGGATCACCCCGTCGGCGTGGGCCAGGTACTGCTGCTCGCGGACGGTCCCCGCTTCACGCAGCGATTCGCCCATCGGGTCGTAGAGGTAGAGCAACCGGCGCCGCCTGCCGTGCCCCACGCACAGCATGAAGGCCCGCGGCTGGCCGCCTTGGGTCTTGAGTGCCCACCCCGCGGTGTTCAGCTGCTGATGGAGCGATCCGGCATCCTGCTGGTCGGTGGCGGAGGCGTACTCCACGGTGAGCGCGCCGCGCCGGGACCATGACTGCAGGCCCGCCGTCATCGCGGCCAGCAGCATGGTCTTGCCCGACGACGTGCCGCCGACCAACGGCAGATGGACCACCCGGGTGGTTCCCACCGCCGCGGGGAGCTGCCGGTCACAGTGCGGACAGCGGGTGGCGTACCGGCCGCTGCCGGACGGCGCGGTGGTGACCAGCCGCTTTCCACAGGTGCAGACGTGCCACAGCACCCCGAGCCGGCCGGGCCGCAGAGCGCGGTGGGCCGCGCCGCAGTCCGGGCAGCGGTGGACGGCCAGCGGGAAGGGCCGGTAGCAGCTGGGGTACGGGCACTTCATACGGATACCGCGGACGAGCTTCCGCAGGCCCTCTGCGCCCCGCAGCGTCACCACGGCGCCCCCGCACACCAGCCACCAGCCGCCCAACAGCAGCCCGAACCAGGCCAGCACCAGGCAGCTGAACACCGCGGCGAGCAGGGCACCCGCAACGGCTCCCGCGGCCGTCCCGGGCGCGGCGAGGATCAACATCAGGCGTCCGATCGGCGGATCGCCCCGGTAGCCGTTCGCGGGCCGCTGCCCGAGGAAGAGCCGTTGGGCCTTGCGCTGCAGCCACTCGGTGTTCAGCTCGTACCAGATGCTGCCCAGGGCGCTCACGGCGACGGACCGGGTGTCCACCCACATCTGCTGTGCCCAGTAGGCACGCTGCGCCGGCTCCCCGGTGACGAGGGGGATCCGGGGGTCGGGGACGCCGGGCTGCCGCGGGCCGAGGACCCGGGTGGCAGCCGACAGGGACAGGCCGATGAACCGCCAGAGCGTGTGGCCCAGGCACAGGGGCAGGCCCACTGCACCGGTGAGAGCCAGGGCAAAGGTGAAGAAGCCGGAAGCAGAACTCACGACGGCCGACCGTCCTTTCGCGGTGGTTCCACGTCACCCCAACGAGGCGCCTCTGCATCGCTTCTGCGTCCCCGGCCGCCGAACCGCCGGCCGAACCGGCCGAAGGCCCCCGGTCGGTTCCAGGACCGGAACTCCGCCACCCACCGGGCCCCCTCCTCCCGCAGGAACCCTTCGAGCGCCGTGATGTCCTCCTCGGGCAGTGCGCGCACGACCGGCCGCAGCACCTTGTCCAGCAGCCCGGTGCGCACCCCCTCCCAGGCGCGGCCGGCACCGGGGTGCGCGGACCAGGCGACATAGCATGCGGCCGCGTACGCCGGCACGACTCGCAGCCGGTCGGCGGTCCGCTTCGACCGGGCGGCCCGGTCGTACGCCGCGAGGAGCTCCGCATCGCCCGACCGCGTCAGCGCGGACAGCTCGTCGGCGGGCACCTCCTCGCCCAGCAGCCGTTCGGCAACAGCGCGGTAGGCCTGTTCCAGCACACCGGCCGGCACCGGTTCGGCGACGGCGCGCAGGGACACCGCCCGGTCTGTCCAGCGCGCTCCGGCCGCCCCTTCGCGCAGGTCCCCGGCGAACTCCAGGAGCAAGAGGGCTCCGCGTTCCCGCGGCGCGAGTTCCTCGGAGAACGACCGCAGCAGGTCGCGGGCGAGCTCGGGCGCGTCCTGGTCGTCCGCGGGGCTTTCGAGGGCAGCCCTGATGAGCTCGCGCCAGGTGCCCGCCGTGCGGTGCGCGTCCGAGCCTGTCTCCCCGAGCAGCAGGCGGCCCTCCGCCGCGGTCGGCGCAGCGCCGTCCCACACCAGCCGGACTGCGGTCCGCAGTACGAGCGGTTCCGCGAACGGTGAGACACCGCAGGCGCGCAGCACGGAGTGCAGGGAGGTGATCCGGTCCTCCGTCCCCAGCCTGTTCGCCTCGTCACACATCCGCAGATGGGGCAGCGGCTGCTCCGCGGTGAAGGGCAGGGCAGCGCGCGCCATCAGCAGGGCGGCGGCCGGCGGGTCCCCGGCGGCCAGCCCGTCGAGCTTGTCGAGCAGCGCGGCTCGCAACTCGAAGCGTTCCTCCACCGCGCGGCGGACGACTGGGGCGCGAGCCAAGTCGGGGTCGGCCAGCACCGCACGGGCCAGCCGCCAGGCGAGTCCCGGCAGCAGGTCCCGGCAGCCCACGCCGAGCAGGTCGGCGACCCGCAGCAGCTCCACGGCGCGCTCGGTGGCAGGCCCGTCGGGCTCGGCCTCGTCACCGGCGATGCCGTCCCGCAGCTGGGGTGCCAGGTCCATCGCGAGCCGGCGCCGTAGGTCACCGGTGAGCGCCGAGGGACGCAGACAGGGCAGCTGCAGGCGGTCGGGGAGACGGACGGCCGTGGTGAGGACGAGCGCGGCGAGCGGGGCGGTCGTGGCAGGTGGTGCGCCGGGTTCGAGCGCCGCGAGCAACCGTGCGAGAGCCGTCGATTCCGCTGCCGGACGGTCCGCCCCGGGTGCGCACAGAGCCTCGGTAAAGCGGAGCAGCCACTCGCCGCCGAGCGTCGTGGCGTGGCGGGCAGCCCAGTCGGCGGCGGCCGTACGGCCTACGGGGCCCAGCTCGATCCCCGCGCACAGCCCGGCGGCCGCCAGCGGCCCGGCATCGAAAGGGTCGCCGCCCGGCAAGGCGGCCGCCTGCTTGAACAACTCCGGCGCCCCGGACAGCCAGACGGAAGCGGCGACCTCGGCCCAGGAATCGGGCACCGGCTCGCCTGCCGGTGGATCTCCGGAGCAGTCGTGCACCCGGTAGCGGTGGCCCTGGCCGAGAACGCCACGGGCATCGTCCGGGAGAACCCCGATGATCTGCTGGCGCGCGAGCTGCGGCCTGCGCGTGTAGGTGGTGAAGGTGATCTGATGCGCCTGTTCCCGCGGAAGCACGGCGCTGGCCAGGGCGATCCACCGGGCCACATCCGCGCTGTCCCGCTCGACCAGGACGATCTGCGGCGCGGCGGGGTCCTCGTGCTGGCGGTGCAGATCGGCGAAGTAGCCCGCGATCCAGGGCGCGCGGGCGGTCGCGAATCTCAGCAGAGTGTCACGCTGGAACCGTCCCGCGGGTACGAGTGCCTCCAGCGGGGCAGGCCGACCGTCCGGCGTACGGTCGGCCCACTGCGCGGCCTCCCACGCCGTGATGGGCAACGCGCCGCCGGGCAGACAGGTGCCCTGCGGCAGATGCACGGCATGGGCGTGGAAGTTCCCCCACCGACCGCTGTAGTCGGCGCCCGTGTACACGGTGCGGGCCAGCAGCCGGCTTCCGTCGGAGAGCAGGCTGTGGCTGAAGGCCCGTGGGAAGGAGTCCAGTTCGGCAGTGGTGGGACGGGGCGGGGCGTCCCGCGGAGGTTCGTAGCCGATGAGTGGCTCCGCCTCGCGCAGGAGCGACTGCGACACGCCGGGCGTGACCGCGGTGAACCGGAACCCCGAGCCGTCCGGTCCCGGCGGAGCGGAGGTGTAGTGCACCTGGGACAGCGTCATGCGCCGGCTCCCTTCGCCGTGGTCCTGCCGGGCTTTCGGACCGGCAGCAGCCCGCGCCGGCCGAGCAGCCAGAGCAGAGGATCCTCGATACGCAGCGGCTGCGGCCCCGATTTCGGTGCGTCAGCCGGGGCGCCGGCGGGCGGGGGAGCTCCCAGCGCGGAGAGCCCGAAGAGCGACATATCGGCGAAGTCGCGTTCGAGCTGGCGATACAGCGCGCCGGAATCCCAGCCCTCCAGCAGTGACCGCACCTCCTCGTGTACGGCCTGCCGGTCCGCCTCGTCCAGCAGCCCTCCACGGTGTGTGGCATTGCGCAGCAGCGGCGTGTGCGGGGTGACCAGCGACCGCAGCATGTCGGTCTTGGTGAGTGCCACGGCCATCGGGGTGCCTACCCGACCGCGGGCCCCGCCCCGTCCATGCGCGCGAAGTTGCGCCGCGAGGTCCGCCGCGATCTGCTGCGGCGGGGTCTCCACGACGGGCAGCGGAGGGCCGTCGTCGGGTGGCAGTTGATCGCGCACGGAACCCAGCTGCAGCGGATCGACGAGCAGGATGATGCCGTCGGCGGCGCTCAGGTACTGGGTGTAGCGGTCCATCGCTTCCGCACTCTTGAGGTCTTCACCCGCCGCATCGAAGAACACGAGGGTGGTGTGCCGGCTGCCGTGACCGAACCGGCTGCGGCTGGGCAGGCTCAGCCGGTACAGCAGTGGGTCGTTGAAGCCCATCGCGGCAGGACGGGTGGCATCCGGGAGCCGCAGCCGGTCGTACAGGTCCTCGGCCATCTCCTGGTCGCGGCGCTGGGTCTCGCTGCCCATCGCCGCCAGTGAAGCGTCGTAGGCGACCCCCACCCGGTGGCGCAGCTCATTGACGAGAACCGAGACGTAGGTGCTCTTGCCGGATGCTTTGGCGCCGACCAGCGCGATGATCCGGCTGTCGTGATCGCAGTACTCGCTGGGGAAGTCGCTGTGGCAGCGGCGGCAGACTCGCACCGGTGTGGACACCCCGCAGTCGGGACAGTCCGCCCGCGAACCGGTCACGCGCCGCCCGTGAACCCGCCGCGGCGGCGCGAACACCGGCCCGCGCATGCGCAGCGCCGGCGGCACGGTCGGGCCCATGAACTCGGCCCAGGTGTCATCGCGTTCGGCCTGGCAGGCGGTGCTGCCGCGGACCCCCGTCGTCAGCATCAGGCAGCGGTAGGGGAGCCGCGCGGCCGGTGCGCGGTCGAAACAGTAAGGGCAAATGACGGTCGTCATGTCAGCGCATCACCAGAGTCGTCGGAGAGAGCTCTTGCAGCCGCACGGCGGCGGCCCGGCCGCCGAGCAGAAACCCGCGCAGGGTGTACGGGGGACGGCAGGCGTCGGGAGCGATGTGGCACAGGACCCTGCCGGAGCGACGCAACTGGGTGCCGCTGAGCCGCAGCACAGTGGTTCCGTCGGCCGGGTCCCGCGGCCGGTGCCCCGCACCCGCGGGCGCGGGGCGCGCGACCAGTACGAACTCCGGGAGGTCGAGTCCCTCCTCCTCCGTGGGTAAGGAGAGCGTGACCTCGACCGTCGCGGGTTTTCTGCGCAGCGGACGACGCTGCCCCGGGACGACCCGGTAGGCGATGGCGATGTCCGGCGGCAGCGCGTACGAGGCCACGGGGGGCGGGATCACGACGCCTGTCGTGGTGGGGAGGGCGGGGCCGGCCTCCAGGCGGGCGGCGGAGGAGGCCACGGGGAGGTACAGCCCTTCGCGCAGAAACCGGCTGCGCACCACATGCTGCTCATGCCGTTGCCCGTCCTGTGTCCGCACCACGGTCACCCCACTCGCGTCCGCGGGCCAGTCGAACGTCACCCGTGTGTGACCGTCCGCCGTACGCTCGGCGCGCAGTGCGGTGACCGGATGCGGGACGGTGATGCGGACCGACGGCCCGGTCAGGGCGCGGTCGCCGCGGACTGCGACGGCAGTGACGTCGGCGACGGTGCCGTGCGACGGCAGCAACTCGCGTGTCCGCACGGGGGACTGCGGGGCGGTGGCCGCCGGCGCCCAGGGCAGTTCCGGCGGCAGCGGCGCAGCCGGCAGGAACATCTCGGTACCGGACGGGGGCGCCTGCCCGGGGAATGCCACCAACCGGACCTCCGCGTCCTCGGCGCCACTCCAGGCGAACCGCACGCTGCCCTCCGCCGCCCCCGGCGCGGCGGTGAAAGTGCCGACCGCTCCGGGCCACCGGTGGACGGTGCGGGCGGCTTCGATCCCCGGTGAGGCGATGTCCCGGTCCCCGGTGCGGTAGTGACAGCTGATCCGGAAACGGTGTTCCCCCGGCCCGAGGCCTCGGAGGGCGAACCCGTCTTCCTGCGGAGGGAGGGAGACGCACCGGCCGTCGGGACCTGTATGGCGCACGCTGACGTAGGCCGCGCCATCGGGACGCTGCCAGTTCCCTGCCACGCGCTCGCGCCCGTCGGACAGCCGGAGCCCTGTCACCTCCGGGGCGACCAGCAGTGCTGGTGACACCCGAACGGGCCCGTCGGGCACTCCGTCCCGCAAGGGCACGACGGCATAGCGGACCTCGCTGCCCAACGGGGCCCGCCGGTCCTCCGCCCTCGGTGCTGCCACGGACCCGGCGACCTCCGCCACAGCACCGCTCGTCTCCGCGGCACCCGTCAGCCGGTGCACCCGCCAGGCTGTTGCTCCCGAGTCGTCGTCCCAACTCAACTCGACCGCATCCGGCGTCGGTTCGGCCCGTACGCTCCCGTCGGCGGAGGTATGGGTGCGTACCAGACCGTGCAGCGCACGGGCCTGATCACGGACGAGACGGAGGGCCCGCAGGTAGTGGGCGGCCGCGGCCGTAAGGTCGCCTCGTTCCTCGTGGACGCCGGCGGCGGCCGTCTCACGGTCGGCGGTACGGCTGGCCGCAGCGATCTCCTTCAGCCGGCGAGCCAGTCCGGGGTCCTGGCGGGCCCCGGGAGGCAGCTCACCGGCCAGTCGTCCCGCCAGGCATAACCGCTTCTCCAGCCAGGCATCCTCCAGCCCATCGGCGGCGGCACGCTGCTGCACGGTGGCTGCCGGCTGCCTCTGGGCCGCATGTGCCAGCGCGGCGGCCTCGGCGGCATCGACGCCGAGCGTGACCGCGTCACCGGCGCGGGCCTCGCCCTCCCGCAGCAGTCCGAGCAGCTGGTAGAGGAGTATTCGGCGCAGGGCGGTCGGATCACCGCCGTTGATCTCGGCCAGCCGTCCGGCCAGTGCCGTCGCCTGGCCGACATGTTCCAGTCGGCGCAGCACGGCTGTGTCGACCCGCCGCCAGGCCCGCCCCTGCCCCGGTATGAACAGTCCGTCGAGCACCCGGAACGTCCGGCCTTCCTGGAGGAAGACCTCTCCCACGTGCCGGTAGCCGACCGCCTGCTGGAGTGAGACCAGCTCTCCGTACCGGGCCACGAGGGGAGCCGCGGGCAGCCCTCTAAGAGCGTCGGACAACCCCAGATGGTGACCGAAGTGCAGCCCCAACTATTCCCCCGTGACCGTGCGTTCTCTCCCACCTCACATCCCAACAGATCTTTGTCCGGCGCGGAGGGGTTTTTCCAATGTAGCCGCGCCGACGGGCGCTCGTCCGGTCGCGGTGCCCGTCGCCGGTTGCCGGGCCGCAGCGGCCCTTACCTCCTCACCACGACCGCCGTCACCACCAGCCCCGACCCGACGAGCCACCGCCCGGTGAACTCGGTCAGCTCCGTGCCGTCGATCACCGGGCCGGGGACGAGGAGTTGGGCGGTGAAGGTGGCGTCGGACGGGTCGAGGGTGAGGCGGGCCTCCTCGAAGTCGAGCCAGCGGTGGGTGAGGGGGAACCAGGCCTTGTAGACGGACTCCTTGGCGCTGAAGATCAGGCGGTCCCAGCAGATGTCGGGCTGTGCGGCGGCCAGGCGGCGCAGTTGGGCGCGTTCCTCGGGGAGGGTGATGAGGTCGACGACCCCGGGGTCGTCCACGGGGAGGTGGGGTTCGGCGTCCAGGCCGACGGTCCGTACGTCCGTCGCGCGGGCCACGGCGGCGGCGCGGTAGCCGGTGCAGTGCGTCATGGCGCCGACGATGCCCGGGGGCCATCGCGGTTCCCGGTTCGGGCCGGGGAGCAGGGGGGCGGGGGCGATGCCGAGTTCGGCCAGCGCGCGGCGGGCGCAGCCGCGTACGGTGCCGAACTCGTTCTGCCGCAGGGGCACGGCGCCGGAGACCAGCGCCCACTCCTCGGGGAACATCTCGGAGACCGGGGCGTCGTGGAAGGCCTCGGCGGTCACGATCGGGGCGGGCAGCAGCTTGTCGATCATGCGCGGGTCCCGGTGGCTCCGGCGGGGGCGGTGGCCGGCGCGGGCAGGATCCGTACCGGGCGGCCGGGGGCGGCGGAGCGGCGCCGCCACTCGCGCGGGTAGCCGAGGGACACCTCCTGGTGGGGCACGCCGTCGCAGATCAGCAGGCGTGGGATGTGGAGGTGGCCGTAGACCACGGTGGCGGCGCGGAACCGGCGCGGCCAGTCGGCGGTCGCCTCCGTGCCGCACCACAGCGCGAAGTCCGGGTACCACAGGGGCCGGGTGGGCTCGCGCACCACCGGCCAGTGGTTGACGAGGACCGTGGGCAGGTCCTCCGGCAGGGCGGCGAGCCGGGCCTCGGTGGCGGCGACCCGCGCCCGGCACCAGTCCTCCCGCGTGGGGTAGGGGTCGGGGTGCAGGAAGTACTCGTCGGTGCACACCACTCCGGCCTCCTCGGCCTGCGCGAGCGCCGCTTCCTTGGACGTCGCGCCGGGCTGCCGGAAGGAGTAGTCGTAGAGGAGGAAGAGCGGCGCGATGACGGCCGGACCGCCGACGCCCTCCCACAGCGGATAGGGGTCCTCGGGGGTGAGGACGCCCAACTCCCGGCAGATTCCGACCAGGTGCTCGTAGCGCGCGACGCCGCGCAGCTGCACCGGGTCGTGCTCCGGCGTCCACAGCTCGTGGTTGCCGGGCACCCACACCACCTTGGCGAACCGTTCGCCGAGCCGGGTGAGCGCCCAGCGGATGTCGGAGACGCATTCGCCGACGTCCCCGGCGACCAGCAGCCAGTCGTCGTCGGACTCCGGTCTCAAGTCCTCGACGATGTCGCGGTTCTCCTGGTAGCGGACGTGCAGATCGCTGACGGCCACGAGGGTGCCGCCGTGGCCGCCGCCTCGCGGCGAGACGGGAGCGGGCGTGGGGGAGGGGCCGGTGGCGTCGGGCGGGAGGGTGCGGATCTCGTAGGTCACCCCTCGAAGTAAAGACGGTGCGGGCAGGAGAGTGAAGGGCGGGCGGGGTGGCGCGGCCCCGCGTCACCGGCCTGGCGGTGGGGGCGCCGGCCGGCCGCCGGGCCCGGTGGCGCCGCCGCGGCGGATGCGGGTGGCCAGCCAGAGGTCGAAGCGGTCGTCGGGGTCGTCGAGGCGGCGGCCGGTGAGGTCCATCGCCCTGTCGAGGCGGTTGCGCACGGTGTGCCGGTGGACGCCGAGCCGCCGGCTGGTGGCGTCCCAGGCGCCGCCGGTCTCCAGCCAGGCCGCCAGGGTGGCGATCAGCTCCTCGCCGTGGTCGGCGAGGTCGAGCGGGCCGAGCACGCTGTCGGCGTAGCCGTGCAGCGTGGTGCCGTCGCCCAGGTCGAGCAGCAGCCGGCTGGCCTGGCTCTGCCGGGCCTCCGCGGGCTCGCCGGCCGCCCGGCTGACGGCGAGCAGTCCGGCCGCCTGCCGCAGCGACACCCGTACCGCCTCGGGGGCGGTGGCCGGGCCGATACCGGCCGGGCAGCGCGGGGCGAAGCGGGCGAGCACCTCGCGGATGTCCAGCTCCTCGCCCACCACCGCCTCGACGACCGGGCCCGGCGCCCCGTCCACGACCCTGACCAGGCCGCCGGGCACCGCCAGCGCCAGATCCGCGGCCATCTCCTGCGCGGCGCCGTCCACGGCCCCGCCCGCCGGCCCGGTGCCGGTGGCCGCCCCGGCCCCGTTCGCCGTACGTCCCCCAGGGGCGCCCGCGGCCTCCACCACGACCCCCCGCACCCGCTCGGCCGTCAGTCCCACCGAGCGCAGCATGTCCCGGGCCCGGTCGGCGGACGGGTCCTCGTCGGCCAGCAGTTCCGAGAGCAGCGCCGAGCGGCGGCGGCGCTCCGGCTCGTCGCTCAGGTGGCGGCGCTCCAGCTCCAGGGAGAGCAGGGAGACCAGGCCCGGCACGACCGAACGGGCGGCGTTGTCCGGCCGGCCGGTGAGCAGCAGCAGCCCGCGCAGCCGCCGCGCGCCGAGCGGCTGCACCTCCAGCTGCTGCCCCGCGGCGGTGCTGGACGCGCTGCCGCGCAGCCCGCGCGCGGCCACCCGGTCGAGCAGCTCCTGCGCCTGCGCCGGCAGGGGCCGCCGCTCGGGCCCGCTGGTGGCGAGCAGCCGCCCGAGCGGGTCGAGTACCGCCGCGTCCACGCCGGTGGCGGCCGTCCACTCCGCCAGCATCGGCAGCAGCCCGTCGCCGGTCGCCGCGGCGGTCAGCCGGCGCTGGGTCGCGAACGCCCGGTGCAGCAGCTCGCGCTGTTCGTCGGCCCGGGCATCGAAGACCGCTTTGGTGACGGCGATGAAGGGCACCTCGTCGGGCACCGTCAGCAGCGGCAGGCCGGCCTCCTCGGCCGCCCTCACCAGCGGCTCCGGCGCCTCCTGGAACGGCAGCCCCTGCCCCAGCCCGAGCGCCAGGCAGGCCGCCCCGCCCTCGGCCGCGTCCCGGACGTACGCCCGGCAGGCGGCCGGCTCCATCGGCAGCAACAGGCCGATCGTCATGAGGAGTTCGCCGCCCTGCAGCCACTTGCCCGGCGTCGGCAGGTCCGAGACCGTGGCCGCTTCGATGGTGCGGGCCAGCTGCTCGGGCGGCACGTCGTAGGTGACCGCCAGGCGGAGGTCGGTCCTGGCCAGCAGATCGGAGAGGTGCAGGGGCATGGACACAGTGTCCATCACCTGGCGGTGGAGTGGACGATCGGGCGAGCGTGGGCCGGGTAGGTGCCGGACGCCGGCGGTGGGCCCGTCGGCGGCCGCTGGAGCCCGTCGGGGGCGGCCTGCGGGGGCTCCGTCCGGCCCGGTCCGCGGGGCCGCCTGCTGCGGATGAGTGAAGGCGCTTCGCCCCGTTATGGTCGAGAGGTGTGGGAGCGGGGCCGTTCCCCGCTCCTCGACCCGACGAAGGGACGTGAGCGCAGTATGCAGGCGGCGTTTCTGGTGGCCACCGAGGGCACCGAGCAGGTCGAGCTGACCCGGCCGTGGCAGGCGGTGACCGACGCGAGCGGCGGCCCGACGCTGGTCTCCACCCGCGCGGGCAAGGTGCAGGCCTTCCACCACCTCGACAAGGCGGACACCTTCCCCGTCGACCTGACGGTGGACGAGGCGACCGCGGCGGACTTCGACGGGCTGGTGCTGCCCGGCGGGGTCGCCAACCCGGACACCCTGCGTCTGGACGAGCGGGCGGTGGCGTTCATCAAGTCGTTCTTCGACGCCGGGAAGCCGGTGGCCGCCATCTGCCATGCGCCGTGGACGCTCATCGAGGCCGATGTGGTGCGCGGCCGCACCCTGACCTCCTGGCCGAGTCTGCGCACGGACATCCGCAACGCGGGCGGCACCTGGGTCGACGAGCAGGTCAGCATCTGCACCAGCGGGCCGAACACCCTGATCACCAGCCGGAAGCCGGCCGACCTGGAGGCCTTCTGCGCGGCGTTCGTCGCGGAGTTCTCGCACTGAGGCCCGGGGACGCGCTGTGAACCACGCGGGCGGACACCCCTACGGCCCGAGCACCACCGCCGACTCCGGGGGGAGCCGCAGCACACCGTCCGCCCCGGGGAGCCGGGCGCCGGGCCAGCCCGCCAGCGCCTGCAGCCCGGCTCCGCTGCCCCAGCCGTCCGTGCCGCCTCCGCCAGGACCGGGCCCGCCCGCGCCGTCTTCGGCGACCGGGACGGCGGCCGTGGTGTCCCGCGAGAGATTGACCGCGACCCGGAGCGGGCCGCGCCGCAGCAGGAGCCAGCGGGCCCGTTCGTCGTAGCGGACCGCGGTGTGGCGTGGATCGGGGTCGGTCAGCGGCGGCAGCTCGTGGCGCAGCGCCAGCAGCGTACGGTGCCAGGCCAGCAGGGCGGTGTGCGGCTCCACGGCGGGCTCGCTCCAGTCCAGGACGCAGCGGTCGCGGGTCGCCGGGTCCTGCGGGTCGGGCCAGTCGTCGGCGTGCCCGGCCCACTCGTGCGCGGCGAACTCGCGGCGCCGCCCGGCGCGTACCGCCTCCGCCAGCTCCGGAGCCGTGTGATCGGTGAAGTACTGCCAGGGGGTGGTCGCCCCCCACTCCTCGCCCATGAACAGCATCGTGGTGAACGGCGCGCACAGCACCAGCGCGGCGGCGCACGCGAGCAGCCCCGGGGAGAGCCCGGCCGCGAGCCGGTCACCGAGGGCACGGTTGCCGATCTGATCGTGCGTCTGGGCGTAGGCCAGCAGCCGGTACGCGGGCGTCACCCGCAGGTCGAGGGGCGCGCCGTGGGTTTGGCCGCGGAAGCTGGAGTACGTCCCGTCGTGGAAGAAGCCGCCGGTCAGGGTCTTGGCGAGGGCGGCGAGCGGGGCCCGTGCGAAGTCGGCGTAATAGCCCTGGGATTCGCCGGTGAGGGCGGTGTGCAGGGCGTGGTGGAAGTCGTCGTTCCACTGGGCGTGCAGGCCCTGCCCGCCGTCCGCCCGCGGAGCGGTGGTGCGCGGATCGTTGAGATCGGACTCGGCGACGAGGAACAGCGGCCGCCGCAGCTCCTCGGCCAGCGCGTCCACGGCGGCGGACAGTTCGGCCAGGAAGTGCGGGCTGCCGTCGTCGTGCAGCGCGTGGACGGCGTCCAACCGCAGCCCGTCGAGCCGGTAGTCGCGCAGCCAGGAGAGCGCGCAGCCGAGGAGGTAGCCGCGCACCTCGTCGCTGCCGGGGGCGTCGAGATTGACCGCGGCGCCCCACGGCGTGTGATGGGTCTCGGTGAAGTACGGCCCGAACCGGGGGAGATGGTTGCCGGACGGGCCGAGGTGGTTGTGCACCACGTCGAGCACGACCCCCAGCCCGTGGCCGTGCGCCGCGTCCACGAACCGCTTGAGGCCGTCCGGCCCGCCGTACGGCTCGTGCACCGCCCAGGGTGCGACCCCGTCGTAGCCCCACCCGTGGTTGCCGGGGAACGGGCAGACCGGCATCAGGGAGACATGGGTGATCCCCAGGTCGGCGAGGTGGCGCAGCCGCGCGGCGGCCGCGTCGAAGGTGCCCTCGGGGGTGTACGTCCCGATGTGCAGCTCGTAGAGGGCCGCGCCGGGCAGCGGACGGCCGGGCCACGGGTGGCGCCACCCGAACCGGTCGTGCTCGACGACCGCGGCGGGGCCGCCGGGGCCCTCCGGCAGCCGTGCGGCCCGCGGATCGGGCAGCGGCGGCCCGCCGTCGAGCCGGAAGCCGTAGCGGTCCCCGTCACGGGCCGGTGCCTCGGTACGCCACCAGCCCGCGCGTCCCGCGGCGCGTTCCATCGGCACGTCCGGTTCACCGGCCCGCTCACCCGCCCACTGGAGAGCGACCCGCCCGGCCTTCGGCGCCCACACCTCGAACAGCACGGCCGTCCTCCTTCGTTCGGTCCCGGTCCCTGACGAAGAAAGCATGCGGACCGGCCGTCCGACAGCCCGGCGCGGCGGCACGGGCCGACATCGCGCCATTCCACCGGGCCCCTTCGGCGAGCGGCGCGCTCACCTGCACCGTCCGGCGAACCGCGCCCCCACCTGCACCGTCCCGCGCGGCCACCTTGCCTGGACAGCGGCTCACGGTGGCCCGAGAATCACGGTATGACTTCGCTCGAGTTCCCTGCGCGCCCCGCGCGCCCGTCGGACGCCGACCGGGAACGCGCCCTCGACCTGCTGCGCGACGGTGCCGCGCAGGGACGGCTGTCCCAGGACACGTTCCTCCGGCGTCTGGAACTTGTCCTCACCGCCGAGCAGCAGTCCGAACTCGACCTGGTCACCGCCGACTTGGCAGCCCGCGGCAAGGTCCAGGGCATGATGCTGCGGATGGTGGGCCGGGCGTCGGCGTTCCACCTCCGGGTGCGCCGCGCCTGGCGCCTGGAACGGCTGCCGAAGCTGCTGCTGCCGGAGCCCGGCCCGCTCCCGCTGCTCATAGGGCGGGCGCCCGGCGTGGGCCTGCGCCTCAACCACGACACGGTCTCCCGCGCCCACGCCGAACTCCGCAGCGAGGGCAAGGGGTGGGTGCTGCGCGACCTCGGCTCCACCAACGGGACCTGCGTCAACGGCCGCCGGGTGGTGGGCGAGGTGCCGGTCGGCCCCGGCGACCACATCACCTTCGGCCGGGTGGACTACGTCCTGACGGAGCGGTGAGGGCGCGGGGGTTCCGCGGGCCCGTTCCGTGGTTCTGAGGGCCCGCCCCGTCCTCATCCGGAACCGTCCCGTCCGCCGATGGGCCCGCCTTCTGCCCGCGCCGCTTCGCCCTCCCGTACCGGCCGGTCCCCCGACGGATACGAGGTCCACACCCCTTCCCCGTGCGTCAGGCCGGGCAACAGCACCTGGAACTCCTGCACATGACGGGCCGGGAGGTGCCCGCCGACCAGCCAGGACTGCCGCCCGCCGGTGGTCTCCGCGAAGGTCGCGCCCAGTGCCGCGAGGCGGGCGGTCACCGGCGCCAGCGCGGTGAGGGGGACGTCGGCCTCGAAGGCGTGGTACGGCTCGTGGACCCGGGTGCCGGCCCGGCGCAGGGCCCGCCGCAGCACGACGGGGGTGACCGTGCGGAAGTCCCCGGCGGTGCTGAGCGGGCCGACGAAGCCGGAGCGGGTCAGCACCACCCGGCAGTCCGTCACCGCCAGGCCGTGCAGCCCGTGCCGCAAGGTGGCCAATGCGGTCTCCTCGACGGCCTGGTGGAAGCCGTGCGGCAGGGCGCCCAGTTCGGTCTCGTAGGCGAAGACCGGGCCGGAGCCGCGGGGGCCCGGCTCGACGCGGAGGCCGACCGTGGCCCAGGGGCCGGTGTGGCCGCGCTTGGCGATCTCCTCCCAGGCCTCGCCGACGCCGCACGGCCGCTCGACGCACACCACCCGGCTGGGTGCGAACGCGGCCTCGATGCCGTGCTCCTGACGCAGGGTGGCCGCGACGATCTCCTTCTGCACCTCGCCGTGCAACAGCACCGAGGTCGCGCCGTCCGCCGCGGGGCGGGCCCGCAGCAGCGGGTCCTGGTCGGCGAGCGCCAGCAGCGCGGCGCGCAGCGCGGCGGCCTGCGCCGGACGGCGGGCCCGCACCAGGGTCTCCAGGGTGGGGGAGGGGAACAGGGTGCTTCCGGCGGGGTCCTCGGGGGCCGGACCGAGACGGTCCCCGGTCCGGACGCCGGGCAGCCCGCGGAGCACCCCGATGTTCCCCGCGGTGAGCGGGGCGGCGTCGCCGGGCGGCCGGCCGACGACCTGAAGAGAGGTGATCCGTCCGGTCAGGGAACCGCCGGCGTCGTCCGCCCCGGGCCGGTGCAGGGTGATCTGCTGCCGTGGCCGCAACTCTCCCTCGTAGAGCCGGATATGGGCGGTCCGTTCGCCGTGCGGCGGCTGATGGACGGCGAAGACGGTGCCCCGGGGCGTGGCGCCCGCGCGGGGCGGCGCCGGCGGGATCAACCCGGCCATGCCCTCGACGAGCGCGCCGACACCCTGGCCGCCGAGCGCGGAGCCGAAGTACACCGGGTGCAGCGAACCGTCCGCGGTACGGGCGGCGAGCGCCGCGCGGACCCGGTCCGCGCTCAGCCCCTGCCCGCCCGGCGTCGTGCCGCCCGGCCCCGGGTCCGCCCCGGAGGCGGGGCCCACCAGCTCGGCCAGGACCGCGTCGTCCACCTCGGCCAGCGTTTCGGCGACCCGCTCGCGGAACCGGGGGTCCTCCAGGGCGTACGGCACCACCTCGGCCTGCGGGGTGCCGAGGCCGGTGACGGACGTCATCGGGACGGCGGCCGGCGCCAGCAGCCGGCGGACGTCCGCGAGCAGCGCCTCGTCCCGGGCGCCGGCCCGGTCGATCTTGTTGAGGAACAGCAGGGTGGGCAGCCGCAGCCGCCGCAGCGTCCTCATCAGCACCCGGGTCCTGGCCTGCACGCCCTCCACCGCGGACAGCAGCAGTACGGCGCCGTCGAGCACCCCCAGGGCGCGTTCGACCTCGGCGATGAAGTCGGCGTGTCCGGGGGTGTCGAGCAGGTTGACCTGGGTGTCGCCGACGGTGAAGGAGGCGACGGCGGAGCGGATCGTGATGCCGCGCTGCCGCTCCAGCTCGCCGGTGTCCGTCGTGGTGTCACCGCGGTCGACGCTGCCGAGCCGGCCGATGGCACCGGTGTGGAACAGCAGTCGCTCGGTGAGGCTGGTCTTACCCGCGTCGACGTGGGCGAGAATCCCGATGTTCAGGGTGCGCGAAGGGAGCATGGAAAGGCGATTCCTCGAGAACTGTCGTCCGGCCGGGGCACTGAGTAGTTCCGAGGAATCCGCGCATGCTGTGCTCCTGAGGTGGGGGAATCGGGCGTACCGGGCCATGGTTCGCCGGTCGTGTGCGGCACGGCAACCGAATTACGGGCCGTGCGTCCGTGCGGTCCACGACACGTGCCGCACCCACGGCATGCGTCGCCCGGCCGCGCCGCACGCCCCCCTCGCCCCGCACGCGCCGTCGCCCGCCCCCTCACCCCGCCGCGAACAACGCCACCGGCGACGGTGCCAGCAGTTCGCTGAGTGCCACCGCCGTGCCGCCCGGCAGCTCGCGGCCGGTCAGCAGTTCGCGCCAGGGGCCGCCCGGCGGCATCCGCAGCAGGGTGTCCCACCAGCCGCCGGTCTCCACCAGGCGCAGCGACAGGCGGGTCACCACCGTCAGCACCCGGCCGCTGCGGCAGAACGCCACGCAGTGCTCGGCGGCCGGGCCCTCCGCGTACACCGGCTCGTACGACGCGGTGGCGCCGAACCACTGCGGATGGTCGCGCCGCAGCCGCAGCGCCGCTGCGGTCAGCCGGAGTTTTTCGGCGGACAGGTCGCGCGGCACGCTGCCGCCGTCCAGCTCGGCGAGCAGCTCCGGACAAAAGCGGGCCGGCCCCCTGTTGTCCGGGTCGACCAGTGCGGCATAGGCGCGTTCGGTGCCCTGGTAGAGGTCGGGGACGCCCGGCATGGTGAGGTGCAGCAGCGCCGCGCCCAGCACATTGGCGCGGACGAAGGGGGCGAGTTCCTCCTCCAGCGCGGCGAGCGGGGCGGCCGTGGGACCGCAGGGGCCCTTGCGGACGAACTCCGCGACCGCCTCCTCGTAGCCCGCGTTCCGCTCCGTCCACGAGGTGCGCAGCCCGGCCTCCCGCACGGCCTTGAGGACCGCGGGCGTCACCCGCTCCGCCGCGGCCGGGTCGCCGGGCGCCCCCAGGCCGAACACGGTCTGCCAGGCCAGCCACGACACCATCGGATCCGCCGGACCGGCGCCGTCCACCCCACTGGCGCCGAGGTCGCACACCGCGTCCTCGGCCATCGCGCCCAGGGCGTCCCGCCACCGGTCCGGGCACTCCGACAGCACCGCGATCCGGGCCCGCACATCGGCGCTGCGCTTGGTGTCGTGCGTGGAGAGGACCGTGCCGGCCGTCGGACGGTCCCGCTGCATCCGCGCGCAGTACGCGTGGAACGCCTCCGGGGGGAGCGCCGGGTCGCCGGGGGCGCCGCCGACCTCACAGGCCGACAGCAGCACCGGATAGCGGTAGAAGGCGGTGTCCTCCACGGACTTGGCGTGCAGCGCGGACGCGGTCTGGGCGAACCGCGCGGCGAAGTCGGCGCGGTCCGCGCCCTCGCCCTCCGCGCCCTCGGGGTCCGGGGCGTCGTGGCCCGGTCCGCCCGTCATCCGCCCGAGCGCCAGGTCGTGGATCAGGTCCACCGCCCGCGCCTCCTCGGGCACCCGGAAGGCGGTGCGCGCGCCCGCCGCTGCCGTGCCGAGCATCGCCGCGTCCGCCTCGGCCTGCCCCGCGTCCCCGGCGTACGGACGGTAGACCGGCAGCCGCACCATCAGCTCACGGACGGCGTGCCGGAGCGCCCACGACGCGTGGTCGCCGGGCGCGGGGACGCGTGCGCTGATCCGGGCCGCGGTGCGCACCAGCCGGTCGACCTCCGCGGCCAGGTCGTGCGTGATGACCTCGTACGCGGCCCGGCGCACCGTCTCCTCCCAGTCGCCGCCCTCGTCGGCCAGCGGGGTGACGAAGTCCCGGTAGTGGGAGAACAGCCGCCCGGCGCCCTGCGGGCAGACGAACAGGCCGTCGATGCGGCGCAGGGCGTCATAGCCCGTGGTGCCCGCGCAGGCCCAGCTCGCCGGCAGGCGTTCGTCGCCGGTGAGGATCTTCTCGACCACCGTCCAGCGGCCGCCGGTCCCCTCCCGCAGCCGTTCCAGGTAGCCGGCCGGGTCCGCCAGGCCGTCCGGATGGTCGATGCGCAAACCGTCGATGACGCCCTCGCGGACCAGCCGCAGCAGCGTCCCATGGGTCGCCTCGAAGACCGCGGGCTCCTCGGCGCGGATGGCGATCAGCTCCGAAATGGTGAAGAACCGCCGGTAGTTGAGCTCACTGCGGGCCAGCCGCCACCAGGCGAGGCGGTACCACTGGGCCTCCAGGAGGCGCATCAGCGACAGCCCCTCCGTACCGGGGCGCAGCGGGAAGGCCTGCTCGTGATAGCGCAGCACCCCGCCCTCGACGCGGAGGTGGCGCGCCTCCTCGCCGAGCCGGCCGCCGAGCACCGGCAGCAGCAGCCGACCGCCGTGTCCGGCGTCCCAGTCGATGTCGAACCACCGCGCGTACGGGGACGCCGGGCCGTCGCGCAGCACCTGCCACAGCGGTTCGTTCAGCGACACCGGCGCGGGCACGGACATATGGTTCGGCACGACGTCGACGACCAGCCCGAGGCCGTGGTGCCGGGTCGTCGCCGCCAGCGCCCGCAGTCCCCGCTCACCGCCCAGCTCGGCGCGTACCGCCGTGTGGTCGACCACGTCGTAGCCGTGGGTGGACCCCGGCACCGCTTCCAGCACGGGCGAGAGGTGCAGATGGGAGACGCCCAGCGCGGCCAGATGCGGGACGGCCCGCTCGGCGGCGGCGAACGGGAAGTCCGGCTGGAGCTGCAGCCGGTAGGTGGCGGTCGGCGACGGACTCGGTGGCTGCGTCATGGGAACACCCGTACCCCGCTGACGGCCCGTTGTGTCCTCCTCGCCCGGCATTGGTGTCGTTCCTTCCTCCAACGGGCCGGGTGTGCCGGTCGTGGATCTTTGTACGTCCGGTGTGTGGGGTGCGCGGGCCGGGCCCGGTTAGCGTCGGCCGATGACCGTTGCCATGGCCACCTATCGCCGGGTGCTCGCGCTGACCGGGCCGTTGCTGCCCGCCGTCTCCTTCCTCGGCCGGCTCCCCACGGCCATGTGCCAGCTCGGCAGCCTGCTGCTGGTGGCGCGGACGAGCGGCTCGCTGGCCACCGCGGGGCTGGTGGCGGGCGCGCTGGCGGCGGGTCAGACGGTGGGCGGGCCGCTGCTCGGCCGGCTCGCCGACCGGCACGGACAGCGGACGGTGGTGCTGGCGGCCTGCTGGTTCGACGCGCTCGCGGTGGCGGCGCTGGTGGCCGCCGCCCTCGCCCGGACCGGGACGCCGCTGCTCGTCCTGGCCGGTTTGCTCGCCGGCGCCGGTGTCCCGCAGATCGGCCCGCTGGCCCGCACCAGGCTCGTGGCGCTCGCCCGGCGCGCACGGGCGGACGACCGCCTGATCAACACCGCGCTGTCCTTCGAAGGCACCCTGGACGAGATGTCGTTCGTGCTCGGCCCGGCGCTGGTCGGGCTGTCCGCCACGGTCGCCCACCCGGCCGTGGCACTCTTTCTGGCCGTGCTGCTGCTCGCGGTCTGCGGCTCGGCCTTCGCGCTGCACCCGACGGCCGCGGTGCTGCCTCCGTCCGCCGCCGCGCCCTCGCCCACCCCCGCCGACGCGCGAAGCGCGGGCCCCTCGGACGCGCCGGCCGCACCCGCGCCGCCCGCACCCGCTTCGGCCGGACACCGCGGCCCGGCACGCGGCGCCCGGCCCGCCCGTGCCCGGATGCCCCGCGCGGTGCACGGCCTGCGCGTCTCGATGGCGCTGCAGGGCGTCCTCTTCGGCGCCTGCCAGGCCGGCATCACCGCGCTCACCGCACGCCTCCACCAGCCCGCCCAGGCCGGACTCGTCTATGCCGCGATGGGGGTGATGAGCGCGGTCGCCGGTGTCCTGCTGGCGCTCGTCCCCGCCCGGATCACGCTGCCCGCACGGTGGCGGGCGGCCGGGGCCGCGCTGGTCGTGCTGTCCGTGCCGCTGTTGTGGGTACGGTCCCTGGGCGCGCTGTATCTGGTCGTCGTGGTGCTCGGGGTGGCCTTCGCCCCGCATCTGATCACGGTCTTCGGCCTCACCGAACGGCTGGTGCCGGCCGGCCGGCTGGCCGAGTCGATGGCGTTCTTGACCAGTGCGGTGCTCGGCGGCCAGGCGCTGTCCCTGGCCGCCTCCGGCCGGCTCGCCGAGGCCCACGGCCCCGCGGCCGCCTTCGCCGTCGCCGTCGGGGCCGCCGTCCTGATCTGCGCGCTCGCCGCCGGCTCCCGCGCCGGGACGTCCGCCGTCCCTATGCCGGCCGCTGCAGCACCAGCAGGCTCCGGCCGATGAGCGTCAGCCGGTCGCCGGCCTTCACCTTGGCGCCGCCGCCGTCCGCCACCGCCTGCGGCCGGTCGGTGTCCACCACGATCTGCCACTGCCGGCCGAGGAGCTCGGGGACCATGAACTCCTTCTCCTGGTCGTGGGCGTTGAACATCAGCAGGAACGAGTCGTCGGTGATCGGTTCGCCCCGGGGGCCCGGCTCGGAGATCGAGCTGCCGTTGAGGAACACCGTCAGCGCCTTGGCATGCACCGACTGCCAGTCGCGCGGCCCCATCTCCTCGCCGCCCGCCGTGAACCACGCGATGTCGGACAGCTCGTCGTGGGCGCCCTCCATCGGGTGCCCCTGGAAGAAGCGCCGGCGGCGGAACACCGGATGGTCGCGCCGCAGCCACACCATCTGCCGGACGAACGCCAGCAGCGCCAACTGCTCCTCGTCCCCCTCCGGCGCCTCGTCCGCCTCGTCCGCCGCACCGGACCCGTCGGCCGGGTCCTCGTCCCCGCCCGGTGCCCGCTGCGGCCAGTACACCCACGACAGCTCGTTGTCCTGGCAGTACGCGTTGTTGTTGCCGCCCTGGCTGCGTCCGAACTCGTCCCCGTGGCTGAGCATCGGCACGCCCTGCGAGAGCATCAGCGTGGCCAGGAAGTTGCGCATCTGCCGGGCCCGCAGCCGCCGCACCCCGGGATCGCCGGACGGCCCCTCGGCACCGCAGTTCCAGGACCGGTTGAAGCGCTCACCGTCCCGGTTGTCCTCGCCGTTGGCCTCGTTGTGCTTCTCGTTGTACGCCACCAGGTCGTGCAGCGTGAAGCCGTCGTGGCAGGTCACGAAGTTCACCGAGGCCAGCGGCCGCCGCCCGTCCTCCTGGTAGAGGTCCGACGAGCCCGTCAGCCGCGATCCGAACTCCGCGAGGGTGCGCGGTTCGCCCCGCCACAGGTCCCGCACGGTGTCGCGGTACTTCCCGTTCCACTCGGTCCACAGCGGCGGGAAGTTCCCCACCTGGTAGCCGCCCTCGCCGACGTCCCACGGTTCGGCGATCAGCTTCACCTGGCTGACGACCGGGTCCTGGTGGACCAGGTCGAAGAACGACGACAGCCGGTCCACCTCGTGGAACTGCCGGGCCAGCGTCGCCGCCAGATCGAAGCGGAAGCCGTCCACCCGCATCTCCTGCACCCAGTAGCGCAGCGAGTCCATCACCAGCTGCAGCACGTGCGGGCTGCGCATCAGCAGCGAGTTCCCGGTGCCCGTGGTGTCCATGTAGTACTGCTTGTCGTCCGACAGGCGGTAGTACGAGGCGTTGTCCAGCCCGCGGAACGACAGCGTCGGGCCCAGGTGGCTGCCCTCGGCGGTGTGGTTGTAGACCACATCGAGGATCACCTCGATCCCGGCCTGGTGCAGCGCCCGCACCGCCGTCTTGAACTCCAGCACCTGCTGGCCGCGGTCGCCCCAGGAGGCGTAGGTGTTGTGCGGGGCGAAGAAACCGATGGTGTTGTAGCCCCAGTAGTTCGTCAGCCCCGCGTCCACCAGCCGGTGGTCCTGGACGAACTGATGCACCGGCATCAGTTCCAGCGCGGTCACCCCGAGCTTGGTGAGGTGGTCGATGACCGCCGGATGCGCCAGCGCGGCGTAGGTGCCGCGCAGCTCCTCGGGGAGCTCCGGATGGCGCATCGTCAGGCCCTTCACATGGGCCTCGTAGAGCACCGTCTCGTGGTACGCGGTGCGCGGCGGACGGTCGTCGCCCCAGTCGAAGTACGGGTTGACCACGACCGACGCCATGGTGTGCGGCGTCGAGTCCAGGTCGTTGCGCACCTCGGGACGCCCGAAGTGGTAGCCGTAGA
>Ga0207426_1000992_pt1 | contig 27820 bp, 24 predicted proteins | sample AraplaMF_Cvi_mMS_FD_184265 | JGI IMG/M metagenome (GOLD analysis project Ga0207426, IMG submission 184265) | Arabidopsis root microbial communities from the University of North Carolina, USA - plate scrape MF_Cvi_mMS (SPAdes) (version 2) | ecosystem: Host-associated > Plants > Roots > Endosphere... | reverse complement strand
GGCGCTTCGCTCGCGCTGATGGATGCCGGCGTGCCGTTGAAGCGGCCGACCGCGGGCATCGCGATGGGCCTGATCCTCGAAGACAAGCGCTACGCGGTTCTCTCGGACATCCTCGGTGACGAGGACCATCTCGGCGACATGGACTTCAAGGTCGCCGGCACGGAGCAGGGCATCACCTCGCTCCAGATGGACATCAAGATCGAGGGCATCACCGAAGAGATCATGAAGGTGGCGCTCGCCCAGGCCAAGGATGGTCGTATCCACATCCTCGGCGAGATGGCCAAGGCGCTCACCAACGCCCGCGCCGAGCTCGGCGAATATGCGCCGCGCATCGAGACCTTCAAGATCGCCACCGACAAGATCCGCGAAGTGATCGGCACCGGCGGCAAGGTGATCCGTGAGATCGTCGAGAAGACCGGCGCCAAGGTCAACATCGAGGACGACGGCACCGTGAAGGTCGCATCCAGCGACGGCGAGGCGATGAAGGCCGCGATCAAGTGGATCAAGTCGATCGCGTCCGATCCGGAAGTCGGCCAGATCTATGACGGCACCGTCGTCAAGGTCATGGAGTTCGGCGCTTTCGTGAACTTCTTCGGCTCCAAGGACGGCCTCGTCCACATCAGCCAGCTCGCCTCGGCGCGCGTGCAGAAGACCTCCGACGTCGTCAAGGAAGGCGACAAGGTCAAGGTCAAGCTGCTCGGCTTCGACGATCGCGGCAAGACCCGCCTGTCGATGAAGGTGGTGGACCAGACCACCGGCGAAGACCTCGAAGGCAAGGACAAGGGCGGCGAGGGCGAGAAGGCCCCGCGCGAAGCCGCCGGCGAGTAAGTCTGGCGACATCCCAAAAAACGAAGGGCGGCCGAAAGGCCGCCCTTTTGTTTGTGCTCTTCTGCAAGCGCGCTGCACTCCCTCTCCCGCGTGCGGGAGAGGGAGTGGCAACATCACGCAACGATGTCGAACCGGTCGAGGTTCATCACCTTGGTCCAGGCCTTGGCGAAGTCCTTGACGAACTTCTCCTTGGAATCCGAGGTGGCATAGACCTCGGCGAAGGCGCGGAGCTGCGAGTGCGCGCCGAAGATCAGATCGGCACGCGTGCCGGTCCACTTCACCGCGTTGGTCTTGCGGTCGCGAGCCTCGTAGCTGCCGTCGGCCACCGGCGTCCACTGCGCGCTCATGTCGAGCAGGTTGACGAAGAAGTCGTTGCTCAGCGTTCCCACCTTGGCGGTGAATGCGCCGTGCTTCGAGCCCGCATTGGCGCCGAGCACACGCAGGCCGCCGACCAGGACGGTCAGCTCGGGGCCGGTGAGCTTCAGCAGCTGGGCGCGATCGACCAGAGCTTCTTCCTCCTGCAGGAACTGCTGCCGCTTGGAGACATAGTTGCGGAAGCCATCGGCGCGCGGCTCGAGCGGCGCGAACGAGGCGACATCCGTCTGCTCCTGCGAGGCATCCATGCGGCCCGGCGTGAACGCGACCTTGACGTCGACGCCGGCATCCTTGGCGGCCTTCTCGACCGCGGCGGTGCCGCCGAGCACGATGAGGTCCGCAAGCGAGACCTTCTTCGCGCCGGCCGAAGCGTTGAAGTCCTTCTGGATCGCTTCGAGCTTGCCGAGCACCTTGGAGAGCTGGGCCGGCTGGTTCACCTCCCAGTCCTTCTGCGGAGCAAGGCGGATGCGCGCGCCGTTGGCGCCGCCGCGCTTGTCCGAGCCGCGGAACGTCGAGGCCGACGCCCAGGCGGTCGAGACCAGTTCGGAGACCGAGAGACCCGAAGCCAGGATCTTGCTCTTCAGCGAGGCGATGTCCTGCTCGCTGGCCAGCTCGTGGTTCACGGCCGGAATCGGATCCTGCCAGATCAGCGTCTCCTTCGGCACCAGCGGGCCGAGATAGCGCTGGATCGGGCCCATGTCGCGATGGGTGAGCTTGTACCAGGCGCGGGCGAAGGCGTCCGCGAACTGATCCGGATGCTCCAGGAAGCGGCGCGAGATCTTCTCGTAGGCGGGATCGAAGCGCAGCGACAGGTCCGTCGTCAGCATGGTCGGCCGATGCTTCTTCGACTTGTCGAAGGCGTCAGGGATGACGGCGTCGGCGCCCTTGGCGGTCCACTGGTTCGCACCGCCCGGGCTCTTCGTCAGCTCCCATTCGTAGTTGAACAGGTTCTCGAAGAAGTAGTTGCTCCACTTCGTCGGGGTCTGCGTCCATGTCACCTCGAGACCGCTGGTGATGGAATCGCCCGCGAGGCCCGATGCGTGCTTGCTCTTCCAGCCGAGGCCCTGCTCTTCCAGCGCGCCCGCTTCCGGCTCGGGTCCCACCAGCGACGGATCGCCCGCGCCATGGGTCTTGCCGAAGGTGTGGCCGCCGGCGATCAGCGCGACGGTTTCCTCGTCGTTCATCGCCATGCGGAAGAAGGTCTCGCGGATGTCCTTGGCCGCGGCGACCGGATCCGGCTTGCCGTTCGGGCCTTCCGGGTTGACGTAGATGAGGCCCATCTGCACGGCGCCGAGCGGCTCGGCGAGCTGACGCTCACCGCTGTAGCGCTCATCGCCCAGCCAGGTGCCTTCCGGACCCCAATAGAGCTCTTCCGGCTCCCAGACGTCGGCGCGGCCGCCGGCGAAACCGAAGGTCTTGAAGCCCATCGATTCCAGCGCGACGTTGCCGGCGAGCACCATCAGATCGGCCCAGGAAATCTTGCGGCCGTATTTCTGCTTGATCGGCCAGAGCAGACGGCGCGCCTTGTCGAGATTGGCGTTGTCGGGCCAGCTGTTGAGCGGCGCGAAACGCTGCTGACCGGCACCGGCGCCACCGCGCCCGTCGGTGATGCGATAGGTGCCCGCGCTGTGCCAGGCCATGCGGATCATGAGACCGCCATAGTGACCGAAGTCGGCCGGCCACCATTCCTGCGAATCCGTCATCACGGCGGTCAGGTCCTTGACGACCGCGTTCAGGTCGAGCGTCTTGAATTCCTTGGCGTAGTCGAAATCCTTGTCCATCGGGTCGGACAGAGCGGAATTCTTGTGCAGCATCTCGATGCTGAGCTGGGTGGGCCACCAGTCGCGGTTCGCGCGCGTGGGTTTTCCGCCCGAAAACGGGCACTTCGAAGTGTCGTCCATGATTACCTCCTCTGGTGGCGTCCGACGGCGCCTTTGACCAGGTAGAACCACTCTAAGCGCCCCCTCCTATCAGGTGAAGTTGACTTTAGTGATCGCTGCGATAGGATTTTCTTATGATCAATCTGACGCTGCGCCAGCTCCGATATTTCGATGCGCTGGCGCGTCACGGCCATTTCGGCCGCGCGGCTGAATCCTGTTCCATCTCGCAGCCGGCCCTGTCGATGCAGATCAAGGAACTGGAGGAGACCCTCGGCGGCCTCCTGCTGGAGCGCAGCGCGCGGCAGGTCGCGCTGACCCGGTTCGGCGAGGAGCTCGCCCAGCGCGTCCGCGATATCCTGCGCTCGGTCGACGAGCTCGGCGATTTCGCCCGGGCCTCGCAGGACCGCTTCGCCGGGCGCCTGCGCATCGGCATGATTCCGACGATCGCGCCGTATCTGCTGCCCAAGATCACCAAGAACCTCACCCGCATGCATCCGGAACTCGACATCCGCGTGCGCGAAACGATGACGCCGCGGCTGATCCAGGAGCTGGTCGAAGGACGGCTCGACACCGCCATCGTCGCGTTGCCGGTGTCGGAGCCCTCGCTCACCGAGGTCGCCCTGTTCGAGGAGAAGTTCCTGCTGGTGCGGCCGGGCGCGGACGAGGGAACGCCGGCCCCCTCGCGCGAGATGATGCGGGAGATGCGGCTGCTGCTGCTCGAGGAGGGGCACTGCTTCCGCGATCAGGCGCTGTCGTTCTGCAACATGCAGTCAGCGCCGCCGCGCGAGATGCTGGACGCCAATTCGCTGTCGACACTGGTGCAGATGGTCAGCGCCGGCATCGGCGTGACCCTGATTCCGGAGATGGCGGTACCGGTCGAGACGCGATCGGCCACGGTCTCGCTGACGCGCTTCCGCGATCCCGAGCCCTCGCGCACCATCGGCATGGTCTGGCGCAAGACCAGCCCGCTGGCGCGGCAGCTACTGCAGATTTCCGAGGTCGTGTGCCTGTCGGCCGGCAAAGCGCGCCCGAAGCAAGCCTCGCGCAGCCAGCGGGCCTGACGTCCGATGCCGCATCCCGTCATCCGCCCTGCCCTGTCGAACGAATACGACGAGATCGGCCGCGTCTGGATGGAGAGCTGGGTCTCGACCGGGCTTGCCGAAGCCAGCAACTTCCTGCTCGCGAATCTGCGTGCGCGCATCAGGCGCGAGATCGACGACGGCTGGACCCTGTTCGTCGCCGACGACAACGGTACCATCGTCGCCATGCTGGCGCTGCATCTGCCAAAGCTGTATCTCGACCAGCTCTTCGTCGCACCCGGCTATCAGGGCCGGTCGCTCGGCCGGCAATTGCTCGCCTTCACCCGCACGCAAATGCCGGATGAGATCTACCTGCGCTGCGTGCGCGAGAACGAAAAGGCCTGGCGCTGGTACGAGCGCGAAGGTTTTGCGTTCGAGAAGGAAGAAGTCGCGACGGCAACGGGCTTCATGATGAAGTGCTATCGGTGGAAGCGGTCCGTCGGGTAGGCACCGAACTCCGGTCGCAGCTTGCGGTTGTCACGATCCCACCCTAGTGTGGCGGGACCGATGACCTCCTGTCTCTGATCTTCCGGAATCCATGCTTCGCATTGCTGTCTCGCTGATTGCGCTCCTGTCCATTTTGACCTCGGCAGTCGCGCAAACTCCTCCAACACCTGCCGCGCCTTCCGCTCAGACTGCGGCGCCGGCCAAGCCGGCAGTCAAGAAGGCGGCGCCGAAGGCCAAACCGGCCGCACAACAGCCGGTCGCGGCGGAGAGCGGCCCCTGTCAGATCGGCGTCATTTCCGCGATCGGAGACCAGTTCTCGGTGCAACATGTCGGCCTCACGATGTTCGGCAACGAGTACATGGAGGCGCCGATCGGGACGTGGGGTATCGATGATCTGTTCGTTGCGAGGGTTCGCGCCGCGGCTCCCGGCATGGCTGTCCGAAAGATCGCTTACGCAAGCGGAGCCTTCAAGTCGTACTATCATCCGGAAGCAAAACTGTTCCGCAATGACCGCGACGACCTGACGGCCCTGGTGCGGCAGATCGCCGGAACTGCAAATTGCGAGCGCTACGTCGTAGCCACGAAAGCCCGCGTTTCGGTTGATGGCACCAATCAGTCAATCGAGGGCCTCGGGGTCTACAAGAATTGGGCGAGCCCTTCCGGGCGCGGCGTCGTGGTTGCCTATTTCTATATCAAGGTTTTTGACGGACGAACTTTCGACATCCATCGAGCGCCTACCCGGAGCTTCGGAGATGTGATTGCTTCGAGTTTTTCCAACAAGAACGACAATACGCAGATCCTCAACAATCTCGAGTTTCCCAAGACTCCTGAACAGGTGACCAACAGTGCATTGCTGCGTGACAGCACACGCAGCCTGCTCACGGCCCAGCTGGACAAGTATCTACCCGCGTACATCAAGGACGAGTAGGCGCATTTGCCGACGGGACGCGACAAATACTACCGCTCGTCCGCTTTCAGCGGCTGGACTGCGTTTAACCTTACGGCCCGGCTGGTGGTCGTTGCGGCTGTCCTGTCGTACTTTTCGATATCTGCCTGGGCGCAGGCCAAATCAGGACCACCAGGGACGGAGACGGCAGCACCAGCCGTCAAGCAAGCCAACAGCAAGGCGACTACGCGGACGGCCAAGCCTACTTCCGTGGTCGGCGGCCCGTGCGACTTCGGTGTCGTCGTCACCGCCGGCGACGAGTTCACCGTGCTGACGACCGGCCTGACGATATTTCAGTACAAGACGACGGTGGTCCCGATCCCAGGCTGGGGACTCCAAGATCTGATCTTCGCGCGGACTCGCGCCGCGATCCCCGCCGGCGTGTCCGTCCTGAGAATCCTCTACAACCCGGCGAAATTTCCTCCCCGGGATGATTCCAAAGACACATTTAAGGATAGGCTGTTCCGCGATCTCAACGCGGAGCTGGCCGCATACATGCGCGAGGTCGTGAAGGGAACGAATTGCCGGCACTACATCCAGATCCTCAATTCAGTCAGCCCTATCGGGTCATCCAAATACACGGTCCGCGGCTTCGGCCTCCTCAACCAGGATGTGGTGCTCGGGCGCCGCATCTTTCTCTACGCCCTGGCGTTTATCCGCATCTTTGACGGGCGCGATTTCTCCGTTGTCAGACAGAGCTCTGCGCTGATCAACATGGATCATTCCCTGGCGGTGCAAAGGCTTCTGGGCAAGCAATTCGGCGGCCCTTATCGCGAATTACCCGCAGAATCGTTTCCAACGCGCCCTGAAGATGCCGCCGCCAATCCCGCACTACGCGACGGCGTACGCGCCATGCTGACGGAAAGCCTCGATAAGACGCTGCCGCTCTTGCTTGGGCGTCGACCAGCGGTACGCCAAAGCGACACCGGAGAACGTTGACCCACATGTCGCCCGCGCCGCTTGGCTTCTGCCTAGGCATAGTGCGTTGCGGATGCGCGGCAAACCCGGCATGAATTGCGCGCTGTTGGCCTTCCGCCGATGAAAGGTTCCCGCCATGATCAAGCTCTATTGGTCGCCCCGCTCGCGCTCGTTCACGACGCTCTGGTTGATGGAAGAAAGCGGCCTGCCCTATGAGCGCGTGCTGACCGACATCTCGACCGGCGCGCAGAAGGCGCCGGATTATCTGAAGATCAATCCGATGGGCAAGGTGCCGGCACTCTCCGACGGCGATGCCGCGCTCGGCGAAGCCGCCGCGATCTGCGCCTACATCGCGGACCGCTATCCCGAGACGAAGCTTGCGCCTGCCGTGACCGATCCGCGCCGTGCGCGCTACCTGCAATGGCTGTTCTTCTCGCCGGGCTGCATCGAGCCCGCCATCATCCAGATCTTCACCAAGATCGAGATCCCGACCTCGACCGCGGCCTGGGGCAGCGCGACGCAGGTGTTTGATGTGCTCGAGGCCGCGCTGACCGAGGGGCCGTGGATTCTCGGCGATGAGTTCTCCGCCGCCGACCTCACGGTCGGCTCGGGTCTGAACTTCGCGGTGCGCCAGTTCAAGATGGTGCCGTCGCGCCCGGCCTTCGATGCTTATCTGGCGCGCTGCATGGCACGGCCGGCATTCCAGCGCGCCGAGAAGATCGCGGCGGGCTGAAGCAGCTCGCTTACAGCCTGATCTTGAGCACGGCGAGCCCGGACTGCTGGAGCAGTCCGGAGGATGTCGCCGAGAGGCCGTAGCGGAGGCCGAGATCGGAGCGGCCGTTGTCGGCCGCCACGAGCCCGAGCGCGGTCGAGTAGATCCATGGCGACAGCGCAAGACCGTTTGTGACGAAGGTGTCGCCGCCGCCGGCAAACGCCGACTTGATCTGGAGTCCCTGGTTCAGCGCGTTGTAGCCGACACCGACCTCGCCGGTGAGGTAGAGCTGCTTCGCGATCCCATAGGCGCCCTTCAACCCGGCCGTCAGCGTCAGCTCGCGATAGGTCTGCGAATCCACGTTGAGGTTGAAGCCACCTGCACCGCCCTCCTGATAGGCAGGCGAGCGAACCTGTCCATAGTCGAGCCGCAGCGACGGCACGATCGCAAATCCCGGCTCGATCGGGATCAGCTTGCGGACGCCAACACCGGCGTGGCCGCTGTAGGAGCGGTAGCCGGCCGCGGCCGTGCTGGTGATGAAGCCGAGCGAGCGGCTCTCGCCATTGTCATTCAACGCGCCGTCGAGCTGGCCGTCGAGCTGAAAGCCGTTGCCGAGCGCGTAGGCGCCGTAGAAGCCCGCTTGATAGGAATCGATCCCGAGCCGGTTCGGCACGGCATCGTCACTTCCAGTGATGGTGTGATGGGAGTAAGCAAACACGCCGCCGAGCATCGCGCGCGGCCAGATGGTCGTGTCCGCGCCGATCGCAATGCCACCACCGGAGGCATGATATCCGGCAACGCCGTCGACACTGCCCTGCCGCACGCTGCCGCCGAGCGGCTTCATCCAGACGTTGCGCTCGGGCGCGATGCTGCCATTGAGACCGAGCACGTCGTCGAGGCGCCCCGTCATCGCCTGTTGAAACACGCGCTGCGTGGCGTAGGTCGCCTGCGACGCGGCGCCCGTCAGAACAGGCAAGGTCTGGTTGACGGCATTGGTGAGGCTCGGTCCGCTCAGATTGTCGAGCGCGACGAAGCCGGGCGCCATGGAGCCGCTCCAGCCGAGCGATGTCGCGGACAGGCGATACAGCATCTCGGCCGCACCGAGCCCCGCGCGGCTGTTCTGCGCCTGCAGCGTCTCGGCATAGGGCCGCACCAAGGAGAGATAAGCGCCGCCGCCGGTCGGATTGCCCGAGAGATCATAGGTGCTGACGAGCATCTGCGCGCCCGATGCATCGCCGCTGGCGGCGCCATAGAGGCTGCTGAGCGTGCCCTTCGAGAGCGTGTTGAAGAGGACGTTGCCCTCCGGCGTCACGGAGCACAGCAACGTGAAGTTCGCAGCTCCGCTTCCCCCGGGCGCGATGCCGGCGCCCCAGAAATATCCGTTCTGGTAGTTCGTGATGACGAAGCGGCCGGGCGTGGAGGTGCCGAACAGCGTGGAGCTGACGATCCGCCACGGCGTTCCCGATGTCCACGCCCATTGCGGGACGGAGTTCGCGGGGACGGCCTGCGAGGCAGGCGGCGCAAACGTCGCGGGATCGTAGGGCAGCATATAGGCCCAATGGGTCACGAGCAGATTGTCGCCCGTGATCATCTGCATTTCCATCCCGGTCACGCCGCCAACGGTTCGCATATGGCCGAGACCGACGGTGACCGCGCCGCCCGCGGTCGGCGTGAACAGCATCGTGATCTGGCCCGCGGTCGTGACGAAGCCCTGGATGGTCGAGGTGTCCGTCAGAAGCGTGGGCCCAAGCTTGAGCTGGGCCACGCTGGTCCCCGTGAACGAGCCGTTGGTCGCGACCGCCAGCGACCACAGCGTCTGGTCGCCGATCGGGATCGGATTGGAGAAGCCGGTCTTCGGCGCGGCGTAGGCCAGCAACTGCGCCGTCGGCACGTACCAGTTCGTGTTGGAGAGGGTCGTGTCCCAGATCGCCGACTGGGCCAGGGCATGCGTACCGCTGCCGAGCAGCATGGCGCCGGCGACAGACGCCAGCGCCGCCGCGCGACATGTCGCATGCACCCTCGGCAAGATCATTCCTCCCGGACCGCGGGATACGACCCTGCGGCGCCACCGGGGTGCAGCAAACATGCTTCTAGTGCAGAGTCAGCCCCATGATCGTGGGGTGGGCGGCTCGGGAGCTACGGACGAAGGTCCAGTAGGGTGGGCAAAGCGTAGCGTGCCCACGCCGTCTATCTATCGCGATCACAAAGAGATCGTGGGCACGTCGCTTGCGCTCCTTTGCCCACCCTACGGAGTTCTACTCCGGCGTCTTCAAATCGTCCGGACGTGGCATCAACACGATGTTGTAGCCGGAATCGACGTAATGGATTTCGCCGGTGACGCCGCCGGAGAGGTCCGACAGCAGGTACAGCGCCGAGCCACCGAGCTCGTCGAGCGTGACGCCGCGGCGGAGCGGCGAGTGCTTCTGCATGAAGGCGAACATCGCGCGCGCCTCGCCGATGCCGGAGCCGGCGAGCGTGCGGATGGGCCCAGCCGAGATCGCGTTGACGCGGATGCCGCGCGGCCCGAAATCGGAAGCGAGGTAGCGCACCGAAGCTTCCAGCGCCGCCTTGGCAACGCCCATCACGTTGTAGTTCGGCATCGATCGCTCGGAGGCGCCGAAGGTCAGCGTGATCATGCTGCCGCCCTCGGTCATCAGCTCGGCGGCGCGCTTTGCCACTTCCGTGAACGAGAAGCAGGAGATCACCATGGTGCGCGAAAAGTTCTCGCGGCTGGTGTCGGCGTAGCGGCCCTTCAGCTCGTTCTTGTCGGCGAAGCCGATCGCGTGAATCACGAAGTCGAGCTTGCCCCACTTTTCGCGCAAGGCATCGAACGTGGCGTCGACGCTGGCGATGTCCTCGACGTCGCAAGGAAGCACCAGATCGACGCCGAGCTGCTCCGCCAGCGGCTTGACGCGCTTGCCGAGGGCTTCGCCCTGGAAGGTGAAGGCAAGCTCGGCGCCATGGGCATGAAGCGTCCGCGCCATGCCCCACGCGATCGAATGATCATTGGCGATGCCCATGATCAGACCGCGCTTGCCTTTCATCAAACCTTCCATTGCCTACTGGCTCCCATTATTTCGGCGTCATCGCCCGCGCAGGCGGGCGATCCAGTATTCCAGAGACCGTCGTGATAAATAGAGAAGCCGCGGCGTACTGGATGCCCCGCTTTCGCGGGGCATGACAAAGTCAAATTCACACATCCAGCCGGCTGAACACCAGCGTGGCGTTGGTGCCGCCGAAGCCGAACGAGTTCGACAGCACGGTGCCGACCTTCACGTTGTCGATGCGCTTGCGCACGATCGGCATGTCCGCGAACACCGGATCGAGCTCCTGGATGTGCGCGCTCTCGCAGATGAAGCCATTGTTCATCATCAGCAGCGAGTAAATCGCCTCTTGCACGCCGGTCGCGCCGAGCGAGTGGCCGGTGAGAGCCTTGGTCGCCGAGATCGGCGGACACTTCTCGCCGCTGCCAAACACGCGGCGAAGCGCGTCGATCTCCGGCGGATCGCCGGCCGGGGTCGAGGTCGCGTGCGGATTGATGTAGTCGACCTTGGTCTTCACCGTCGACAGCGCCATGCGCATGCAGCGCTCGGCGCCTTCACCCGACGGGGCGACCATGTCGTAGCCGTCCGACGTCGCGCCATAGCCGACGATCTCGCCGTAGATGCGCGCGCCGCGGGCCTTGGCATGTTCGAGTTCTTCCAGCACCAGCACACCGGCGCCGCCGGCAATGACGAAGCCGTCGCGGTTGACGTCATAGGGACGCGAGGCGGTCGCGGGCGTGTCGTTGTACTTCGAAGACATCGCGCCCATGGCGTCGAACAGCACCGAGAGCGACCAGTCCAGCTCCTCGCAGCCGCCGGCGAAGACGACGTCCTGCTTGCCGATCTGGATCGTCTCATAGGCATTGCCGACGCAGTGGTTCGAGGTCGCGCAGGCCGAGGAGATCGAATAGTTCACGCCCTTGATCTTGAACCAGGTCGCGAGCGTCGCCGAAGCGGTGGAGGACATCGCCTTCGGCACTGCAAACGGTCCGACGCGCTTCGGGCCCTTGGTGCGGGTGATGTCGGCGGATTCGACGATGGTGCGGGCGGACGGTCCGCCGGAACCCATGATGATGCCGGTGCGGATGTTGGAGACTTCTTCGGGCGACAGACCGGAGTCCTGGATCGCCTGCTCCATCGCGACGTGATTCCATGCCGCGCCCTGACCGAGGAAACGCATGGCGCGGCGGTCGACCACCGTCGAGGGATCCAGCGTCGGCGCACCCTGGACCTGCGAACGGAAGCCGAGCTCGGCATATTTCTCAGCCCGCGAAATGCCCGACTTCGCCTCGTGAAGGCTCGCAAGCACTTCCTGGGTGTTGTTTCCGATGGACGAGACGATGCCCATCCCGGTGACCACAACCCGCCTCATGACAGCCTCGCCTAAATCGTTGTCTTTCTTGGTGATGCGCTTCAGCCCAGGCTCGTGCCCTGCTTGAACAGGCCGACCTTCAGATCCTTCGCGCGATAGATAATCTGGTCATCGACCGAAAGCCACCCGTCGGCGATACCGAGCACGAGCTTTGACCGCATCACGCGCTTGATATCGACGTTGTACACAACCTTACGGGCCTCGGGCAGCACCTGGCCGCTGAACTTCAGCTCGTTGAGACCGAGCGCGCGACCGCGGCCTTCGCCACCGATCCAGCCCAGATAAAAGCCGACCATTTGCCACAGCGCATCGAGGCCAAGGCAGCCGGGCATCACGGGGTCGTTCTTGAAATGGCAGCCGAAGAACCAGAGGTCGGGCTTCACGTCGAGCTCGGCGCGCACCACCCCCTTGCCGTACTCGCCACCATTGTCGTTGATGTCAGTGATGCGGTCGAACATCAGCATCGGCGGCAGCGGCAGCTGGGCATTGCCCGGGCCGAACATCTCGCCGCGCGCGCATGCCAGCAAATCCTCGTATTCGTAACCGTTGCGCCTGTTCAGCATGCACGAGCCTCTGTTCAAATGCCGGTTGAGCGGCGTTCTTTGGCGAAAAATGGGCCCCGTCTCGGTCGGAGAGCAACGCCAATTGCCGACATCGGGCGCAACTCCCGCAAGCTCCGGATGGACTGCGGACCGGGCCATCTGCCCGGTTGCGCCAAAATCGGCTAAACGGAACCGCGGGCTCTCTAACACAGGCTATTTCGGTGGCAAAGCGCTGTCATGAAGGTAAAATGACGGCCGTCTCGCCCGGTTCCAAGCCTGATTAGAACCTCTCTAGTTGCGAGAAACTTGCATCTGCATCTTTCTATTCTTATATTGCAGGGAGTTATTGTTCACGCGTGCCCGAAATCTGGAAATGAGCGAGAATACCGCGCCCCATCACGACGACGAGGCCCATGCCGCGGCCCTCATGTCCGGCCGCCAGCCGGCCCTGACCGGTTGCCCCTGGCACGACGTCAATGAAATGCTTCAGTCCGCCGGGCTCCGTCCGACGCGCCAGCGCATGGCGCTGGGCTGGCTCCTGTTCGGCAAGGGTGCGCGCCACCTCACGGCTGAAATGCTGTACGAGGAAGCGACGCTGGCCAAGGTTCCGGTGTCGCTGGCGACCGTCTACAACACGCTGAACCAGCTCACCGATGCCGGCCTGCTCCGCCAGGTCAGCGTCGACGGCACCAAGACCTATTTCGACACCAACGTCACCACCCACCATCATTATTACCTCGAGAACAGCCATGAGCTGGTCGACATCGAGGACCCGCATCTGGCGCTGTCCAAGATGCCGGAGGTGCCGGAGGGTTACGAGATCGCGCGCATCGACATGGTCGTGCGCCTGCGCAAGAAGCGCTGAGATCGTCCTACATCGCTGATTTGATGTCATGGCCGGGCTTGTCCCGGCCATTGTCGTTTCAGGCCGTCATTCCGGGATGGTGCGCTAGCACCAGACCTCAGGTGCGCAATTGCGCACCGGGGAATCTCGATATCCCGGGTCTGGTGCTTCGCACCATCCCGGGATGACCCTTCGGGTCAATTCACCTGTTCGTCCGAATAGACGCCCCAGAGGCGTTCCTGCTGGATCCAGCCGTCGAAGCCGTTGCCGATAACGCGGCACCAGTTTGCAGTGCACTTCTTCACCTGCGTGACGACGCCGGCCTGGAGCCTGGCGGCGACCGCGCTGTCGGGATCGGCCCGGTCGTAGATCGGCGCGAGGTCGTCCTTGTGCTTCATGGTGACGACCGCAGTGCGGCGGCCCGACAGCAGCGAGTGATAGACCCAGCCCTCGGACCCCTCGGAATCGCGCACCCGGCGCCAGTTCTCGAACTCAGCGGTGATTTCGACCGGCAGGCCGGCGCGGGTATAGACCCAGGCCACGTCGTTGTCCTTGGTCGGGCCGGCGCGAACGTTGACGTGATCCGACTTGAGGCTGACATAGCGCGGCACCGGCAAGCCGCTGGCGGTCTGCGGGGTAGCATCCTTCGCCGAATGCGAGGGGCCGACCGAGGCGCTCAACCAGGTGCAAACGAGCGCCATCACCGAACAAACACGCCCCAACGCCATCAACCCGTCTCCTGTCGGGGACCCGGCCAGGCCGCATCCCCACCCCAAAACCACAATGCCTGCCGCGCCGGTCCCCGACCCGCCCCACGCGGGTGTTCCGCCAAGCCTGGACCCGTGGTTCTTGTCTTGGCCCGGCCTTCTGCTAGAGAGGACGAGCACTTGAACAACCAGTTTGCCCCGATTTTCCGGCCTGGAAATGTCGGGAGAGCTTGAAGGAAACGCCGGGGACGACACGGCAAGGGCAGTGTCGAACAACCGGGTTAATGAGGCCTGAACAGCCGTCCTTTGGCGACAGAGGCGGCCTCTCGCGCCTCATGAGAGCAGGACATGTCGGTGAAGAAAAAGCCCCTCGTCGTCGTGACGCGCAAGCTGCCGGATTCGATCGAGACGCGGATGCGCGAGCTGTTCGACGCGCGGATCAATCTCGATGACACGCCGCTGTCGCCCGACCAGCTCGCCGAAGCCGCGCGCACCGCCGACGTGCTGGTCCCGACCGTCACCGACCACATCACCGCCGACATCGTCAATCAGGCGGACTGCAAGCTGAAGCTGATCGCCAATTTCGGCAACGGCGTCGACAATATCGACGTCGAGGCCGCGCATGCCCGCGGCATCACCGTCACCAACACGCCGAAGGTCCTGACCGAGGACACCGCCGACATGACCATGGCGCTGATCCTGGCCGTGCCGCGCCGGATGATCGAAGGCGCCTCGATCCTGACCGAAGGAAAAGCCTGGCCGGGCTGGTCGCCGACCTGGATGCTCGGCCACCGCATCGGCGGCAAGCGGCTCGGCATCATCGGCATGGGCCGGATCGGCCAGGCGGTCGCGCGCCGCGCCCGCGCCTTCGGCCTCCAGATCCACTATCACAACCGCCGTCCCGTCGCCCCGAAGATCGCCGAGGAGCTGGGCGCGACCTATTGGGAAAGCCTCGACCAGATGCTGGCGCGGATGGACATCATCTCGGTGAACTGTCCACATACGCCGGCAACCTATCACCTGCTGTCGGCACGGCGGCTGAAGCTGATCCGCAAGGACGCCTACATCGTCAACACCGCGCGCGGCGAGGTGACCGATGAGGACACGCTGATCAAGCTGATCGAAGGCGGCGAGATCGGCGGCGCCGGCCTCGACGTCTACGAGCACGAGCCCGCGGTGAACCCGAAGCTGGTGCGGCTCGCCAAGGCCGGCAAGGTGGCGCTGCTGCCGCATATGGGCTCGGCCACGATCGAGGGCCGCGTCGAGATGGGCGAGAAGGTGATCATCAACATCCGCACCTTCCTCGACGCCCACAAGCCGCCGGACCGCGTGCTGCCGAGCATGCTCTGAGTTTCCATCGACTGCATAACGAGCCCTCCGCCCTCATCCTGAGGAGACCGCGTAGCGGTCGTCTCGAAGGATGGCTGCGGGCGAGAAACGGGCCTTCATGGTTCGAGACGGCGCTTCGCGCCTCCTCACCATGAGGGTCTAAGACCTCGACGCGTTTCGCTTGCGCCAGTCCGCGACAAAATCAATGAACGCGCGCAGCGCCGGCGGCGTCTGGCGCCGGCTCGGATAGTACAGGAACGGGCCGGGAAACGGCTCGCACCAATCCTCCATCAGGCTGACCAGCGCGCCGGACTTCAGGGCATCGCCGACATAGCCGTCGATCGTCGCCCAGACGCCGGCGCCGTCGAGCGCGGCGCGCATCGCAAGGTTCATATTGGTCGAGATCAGCTTTGCCGGCGGATCGACCTTCACGACCTGCCCGGCCTTCTCGAACTCCAGATCGTGCATGACGCCGCTCGAGTAGCGCGCACGGATGCAATCGTGCTCGAGCAGATCCTTCGGATGAAGCGGCCTGCCGCGCCGGGCGATGTAATCGGGCGCGGCGACCACGACATAGCGCTGCGGGCCGCTCAGCGGGATCGCCACCATGTCCTGCGCGAGATGCTCGCCGTAACGGACGCCGGCGTCGTAACCGCCGCTGACGATGTCGACGAAGCCGCTCTCGGAGACGATGTCGAGATCGACCTGCGGATGCAAGCTAAGGAACGGGCCTGCCATCGGCGCCAGCACGAGATCCACCGCCGGCGGCGGCGCGTTGATGCGCAGCCGGCCCGAGGCGACCTCGCGCAGGCCCCGCACCTGGTCCAGGGCATCGCCGACATCGCGCAGCGCAGGCGCCACACGCGACAGCAACAGCTCGCCGGCTTCCGTCAGCGCGACGCTGCGGGTGGTGCGGTTCATCAGGCGGACGCCGAGGCGCTCCTCGAGATCCCGCAGCCGCTGGCTCAGGCTCGACACGGAGACGCGCATCTCAACCGCCGCGCGCCGGAAATTGCGGGTGCGGGCGACCGCCACGAAGGCATCGAGATCGCGCAGGTCGGCCATTGTTCGATATAATGAACAAGCTATTCCGCATTGTCCAGCTTATCGCGGCAATGGGGCAGGCGCATATCAGCCCTCGTCAGGCGGGCCCCATCGGCCGCCGCTTTCGAGGAGAGCCATCATGGAACAGCGCAAACTCGGTTCGACCGGCCCCAATGTGTCCGCCCTTGGCCTCGGCTGCATGGGCATGTCGGAGGTCTACGGTCCCGCCGATCGCGGCGAAGCCATCGCCACGGTCCACGCCGCGCTCGATGCAGGGATCACGCTGCTCGACACCGGCGATTTCTACGCCATGGGTCACAACGAGATGCTTTTGCGCGAAGCGCTCGCGAATGCCCCGCGCGAAAAGTTACAGCTCAGCGTCAAGTACGGTGCGCTACGCGGCCCCGCCGGCGAATTCGCCGGAATGGATACAAGGCCGGCCGCGACCAAAAACTTCCTCGCCTACTCGCTGCAGCGGCTCGGCACCGACTACATCGACGTCTACCGCCCGGCGCGGCTCGATCCCAACGTTCCCATCGAGGAGACGATCGGTGGCATCGCCGAACTCGTGAAGGCCGGCTATGTCAGGCATATCGGCCTCTCCGAGGTCGGCTCCGACACCATCCGCCGCGCCCATGCGGTGCATCCGATCGCAGATCTCCAGATCGAATATTCGCTGATCGAGCGCGGCATCGAGCGCGACATCCTGAAGACCTGCCGCGAGCTCGGCATCGCCATCACCGCGTACGGCGTGCTGGCGCGCGGCCTGATCAGCGGCCACTGGTCGAAGGATTCAGGCAAGGCCGGCCGCGACTACCGGCTGATGACGCCGCGCTTCCAGGGCGCGAATCTCGATGCCAATCTCGCGCTGGCGGACCAGCTGCGCGCCATCGCCGGCGAGATCGGTGCCACGCCGGCGCAGGTCGCGATCGCCTGGGTCGGAGCGCAAGGCAAGGAGATCGTGCCGCTGGTCGGCGCGCGCACCCGCAATCGCCTCACCGAGGCACTCGGCGCAACGAAGGTGACGCTGACGCAAGCGCATCTTGCGACGCTGGCCAAGGCGTTTCCGCCTGACGTCGCCGCCGGCACGCGCTATGCGGCCGAGCAGATGGCGCATCTCGACAGCGAGAAGCCGGCCACAGCGTAACGCGGTCAATCAGGTGCGATGGGCGCTGAGATCGGTGATCACGGGCCCGTCGCCATTGAGCGGATTGGCGGGATCACGCCCGTAGCGCAGCGTCTCGAAGCGCATCGCGCGCGCATCGATCATCAGGAGGCGGCCAACGAGGCCGTCGCCGAAACCGACGATCTCGCGGATCGCTTCCAGCGCCATCATCGAGCCGAGCACGCCGGCAAGCGCACCCATGACGCCGGCCTCGGCGCAGGCCGGCACCGTGCCGGGCGGCGGCGCCTCCGGGAACAGGCAGCGATATGTCGGATTGAACTCGCCCTGCTCGTTGGTCTCATGCGCGCGGATGGTGGTGAGCGAGCCGTCGAAGGTGCCGAGCGCCGCCGTGATCAGCGGCCGCTTCGCGAAGAAGCAGGCGTCCGAGACCAGATAGCGCGTCGAGAAATTGTCGGAGCCGTCGAGCACGAGGTCGTAGTCGCCGATCAGGCTGAGCGCATTGTCCGCATTGAGCCAGGTGGCGTGGCCGACGAAGCGCACATGCGGATTGAGCGCCGAGATCCGCTCGGCGGCGCTCTCGACCTTGTGCCGGCCGATGTCGGGCGTGGTGTGAATGACCTGGCGCTGCAAATTGGACAGCGAGACCACGTCGTCATCGACCACGCCGAGCGTGCCGACGCCGGCGGCGGCCAGATACATCAGAGCGGGCGCACCGAGCCCGCCAGCGCCGATCACCAGCACGGAGGCTTTCTTCAGCGCGGCCTGGCCGGGACCACCGACATCGCGCAGCACGATGTGGCGGGCATAACGTTCGAGTTCGTCCGGGCTCAGCATCGTCTTACGTTCCTCTCAACCCTCATGGTGAGGAGGCGCAACGCGCCGTCTCGAACCACGGAGGCCCCGCAGCGGCAGCTCGGCCTGCATCCTTCGAGACGCCGCTTCGCGGCTCCTCAGGATGAGGGGCACCAGCTGAACCACCCGAACATTGTTCGCGACCAACGAGATGTGCTTCAATGGCACTGCGTTCAATGGGCTGGCTGGATTTGTCATGAGATCGATGCTTGCGGCAACACTGATGTTGGCCTCTGCCACAGGCGCGAACGCCCAGATGACGGCGCCGCAGGTCCCCGGCACCAAGCCCAAAACGGTCCAGACCGTCCCGATCCGCCCGCCCGCAGTCCAGACGCCCTCGGAAACCGCCGACGCCATGGCGCAGGCCGAGCGGCTGTCGCTGCAGTCCGACCTCGCCTGGGTCGGGCAATATAACGGCGCCATCACCGGCGACGTCAGCGAGCGCATGGTCAACGCCATCAAGGAATACCAGAAGGCCAAGGGCGGCAAGCCGACTGGCGTGCTCAATCCGCAGGAGCGCGCGGCGCTCGCCGAGACCGCAAGGCGGAAGCAGGACAGCGTCGGCTGGAAGATCGTGATGGAGCCGACCAGCGGGGCGCGGCTCGGCATTCCCGCAAAGCTGGTGCCGCAGCAGGCGAGCGATGCCAACGGCTCGAAATGGACCTCGCCGACCGGAACCGTGCAGGTGCTGCTCAGCCGACGCAAGGAGGCAGGCCCGACGACCGCGAAACTCGCGGACGCCGAGAAGAAGGAGCCCAATCGCAAGGTCGACTACACCGTGGTGAAGCCCGACTTCTTCGTGCTGTCGGGTTTGCAGGGCCTGAAGAAGTTTTACGTGCGCGGCACCTTCAGGGGCGACGAGGTCCGCATCATGACGATCCTCTACGACCAGGCGATGGAGAATACGGTCGAGCCGGTCGTGATCGCGATGTCGAGCGCGTTCAACGCGTTTCCGTCCACCCCGATGGCCGGACCGCCGCCGCGCAAGAACGTCGAATACGGCACCGGCCTCGTCGTCAGCGACGACGGCGCCATCCTGACCGACCGCCTCGTCACCGACAGCTGCCTTGCGATCACCATCGCCGGCTTCGGCAGCGCCGATCGCCTTGCCGAGGACAAGGAGCACGATCTCGCGCTGCTGCACATCTATGGCGCGCGCGGCCTGAAGCCGCTCAGCCTCGCCAGTGGCGCGGCGAAGACGAGTGTCGACGTCATCGGCATCGCCGATCCGCAAAGCCAGGGCGGCGCGGCCGGCGTGTCGAGCGCCAAGGGCGCGCTCGCGCCGGTTACATCGAGCGATTCCGCACTGTCGCCGCCGCCGGCGGTGGGCTTCTCCGGCGGTCCTGCGATCGACGGCGACGGCAAGTTCGCCGGCATTGCGCTGTTGAAGCCGGCGATGGTCGCCGGACCCGCAACATCGGTGCCGTCCTCGCAGGCGGTGATGGTCTCGGCGGACACGGTGCGCGATTTCCTCAAGGCGAACGGTGTCGGCGCGAACGGCACGTCCACCGACGCCAAGGCCGCCGTCGTGCGCGTGATCTGCGTGCGGAAGTAGACGAGCAACAAACACAGCTCTCGTGTCCCGGACGCGCCGCAGCGTGCAACGCTGCTGCGCAGAGCCGGGACCCATGCATCCACAAGTTCTATGCACGAAGTTTCTGGGCCCCGGCTCTGCAGCGCACTACCATAGCGCGTCGAAGACGCGCGTAAACGCGCTTATGGCGATGCGCAGCGTCCGGGGCACGAGACCTAGCTTAGCCTGAACCTGATCCCGGCCTTCGCGAGCCCGCCCGAAATTCCGACCGGTGTGCCGTCCGCACGCCAGCAGGCGGCACCGGTCATGGTGCCGTCGTCGTGGAAGGCGATTCCATTCATGCCGCCGGCGACCGTTGCGACCGGCTGCACCTTGTGGCCGAGCGCCGCGAGCTTCAAACGCACGCTCTCCGGCACTGCCTGTTCGACCTCAAGCGCGTTGCCCTCGGTCCAGACGCGCGGCGCCTCGACCGCTTCCTGCAGGCTCATGCCGTGGTCGATCAGATTGACCAGCGCCTGCATCGCGCTCGGGAAGATGCGTTTTCCCCCCGGCAGGCCAAGCGCGTAGCGCAGCTTGCCGTCGCATAGCGCCATCATCGGCGACATCGAGGTCGTGACGCGCTTGCCCGGCGCCAGTGACAGCGCATGGCCCGGACGCGGATCGAACAGGTTCATGTAATTGTTGGCGATGGCCCCGAGGCCCGGGATCATGATCTTGGCGCCGAACAGATTGTTGATGGTCTGCGTGGTCGCGACCACGTTTCCAAAAGCGTCAGCCGCCGTCATGTGCGTGGTGTGCGCGCCTTCGAGCTGCGTCACGCCGGCACCGAAAGCCTGCGCGCGGGCGGGATCGATGGCGCGGCGGCGCTCCTCGGCATAGGCCTTCGAGGTCAGCTGCTCCACGGGCACGCCGACATAATCAGGATCGCCGCTGGCGGCGGCGCGATCGGCGAAGGCGATCTTCAGCACCTCGGCGAGATAGTGGATCGTCTCCGATGTGCCGAAGCCGAGCCCGCCGATGTCATAGCCTTCCAGGATGTTCAGCATCTGTGCGATATGCACGCCGGAGGCGGCCGGCGGCGGTGGCCCGAGAATGGTCCAGCCGCGGTAGTCGGCGCGGATCGGCTGCCGCTCGACCGTCTTGTAAGCCGTGAGGTCGTTGCGACGGATGAAGCCGCCGGCCTTCTCCATGTAGTCGGCGAGGATATTGCCGAGCGGTCCCTCATAGAGCGCGGTCGCGCCGTGGTCGGCGATATAGCGCAAGGTTTCGGCATATTCGGCCTGCACCACGCGCTCGCCGACCTTGAGGGGCTCACCATTCGGGAGAAAGATCGCCGCGATCGGCTTGTCCTTGCGCATCTCGGCGGCGCTCTCGCTGATGCATTCGTGCAGGTATGGCGTCGCCGCATAGCCGCGCGCGGCATGCTTGATCGCAGGCTGCATGACGTCGGCAAGGCTCATGGTGCCGAACCTTTGCAGCGTCTCGCACCAGGCCTTGAGCGAGCCCGGCACCGCGACGGCTTTCGGGCCGTTGAGGTTCTCGTTGCCGACGGTGTCGAACACGTCGTGGGCCGAGCCAGGCTTCGATGTATAGGTGGTGTCGCGCACCGCCGCCGGCACCGTGCTCTGGCCGTCGATGAAGCGGTGGCTGCCGTCGGCGAGGCGGATGTGGGCCATGCCGCCGCCGATGATGCCGACCATCATCGGCTCGACCACGGTCAGCGTGAACAGGGTGGCGATCGCGGCATCGATGGCGTTGCCGCCGGCGGCCAGCATCTCGGCGCCGGCGCTGCTGGCGAGCGGATGGTTGCTGACCACCATGCCGCGGCTCGAGACCGCCGGCATCTTCTGGCAGTCAAAGATCGTTGCCGTCCGGTCGCGCCAATTTCCACTCATGCCGCTCGTCCCTATTGTTCACGGCGGCGAGCACATCATAGGCACAATTACGGGTCCAGTATTGGTACGGATTAGCTGGCATTCCCGATTCTGCCATCATCTTTAGCGTTGATTCGGACATCCGCGGTCTCCCTTTGGACCGGGCAGGGCACGTCCTGAGCAAGAAGAGCTCAGCATCGAGAAGCGATGCACGTTCGCGTGTGGCGTTACCCCAAAGCCCCAGACATTCCAAAGGATTCAACTTCCAATGCATACGATCGTACTGGCCACCCAAAAGGGTGGCAGTGGCAAGAGCACGCTCGCCATCGGCCTCGCGCTGGCCGCCAAGCAGGCCGGCTTCACCGTCCGCCTGATCGAGACCGACCCGCAGGGCACCCTCTCCAACTGGCAGCGCCGCCGCAACAATGACGACATTGTCGTCGAGCCGATCTATCACGCCGCCGATATCGGGCCGCGCCTGAAGATGCTGGCCGACAGCGGCCTCCAGCTCGCGATCGTCGACACCGCAGCCGGCCTGTCCGCCGCGACCACCGCCGCGATCCGCCATTCCGATCTCTGCCTGATCCCGGCCCGCCCGAGCGTCGCCGACATCGAGGCGACGGTCTCGACGCTGAGCGTCGCGCGCGCCTGGAAGCGGCCCTACAGCTTCGTGCTGAACCAGACCCCGATCCGCGGCCAGCGCATCGACAACGCCGCGGGCGCGCTTGCCGAGGAAGCCGCACTCGATCTCGCCGAAGTGCTCGCGCGCCCGCTGATCGTGATGCGCAACGACCATCAGGACTCGCTCGCCAGCGGCCTCGCCGTCAGCGAGTTCGCGCCGAACGGCAAATCGGCCGACGAGATCCGCGGCCTCTGGCGCTGGGTCGAGACCCGGCTCGAGCTCGAGGCCACGACCAATGTCCTGATCGACCAGGTCATCTCGGCCGCCGACGGCATGCTGCACATCGCCGACCTCGCGACCGACGAGACCACGACCCTGGCGTCCTGAGCGGGCGATCGCCCGGACGACAGCCGGCCCTTCTCCATCCGGAAGGGCCCCAGCGACGGAGCAATCCGGCCACCAGCCCGGCCGAATTGCTTCGCATCGTGGTTTGGGGTCTATCCACCCGTCATTGCGAGCGCAGCGAAGCAATCCAGAATCTCTCCGCGGAGGCAGTCTGGATTGCTTCGTCGCAAGGGCTCCTCGCAATGACGGTGTCTGTTGCCGCAGTCCGGCACTCAAGCCGAGAATTCGCTTTCGTAGCCCGGATGGAGCGCAGCGCAATCCGGGACGCCTGCATCCGTTGCGCGAAGACCCCGGATTACGCTGCGCTCCATCCGGGCTACGAGACCTGCCCCGCGGCTGCTAGCCTCATCCTCACTTCTGACATTTCGGGCACCAGAAGGTCGAGCGGCCGTTCTGGGTGAAGCGCTTGACCGTGCCGCCGCAGCGCGGCGTCGTGCATGTCTCGCCCTCGCGATCGTAGACCTTGAAGGAGTGCTGGAAATAGCCGAGCTCGCCGGTGGTCTGGCGGTGGTCGCGCAGTGACGATCCACCGGCCTTGATGGCATCGTTCAGCACGGTGTGGATCGCGCCGACCAATCGCTTCGCATGATCGGTCGGCTCACCCTTCTTCGTCGACAACGTCGCGGCAATGCGCCGCGGCGACAGTTGCGAGCGGTGCAGCGCCTCGCAGACATAGATGTTGCCAAGCCCTGCCACGACGCGCTGGTCGAGCAGCGCGGCTTTCAGGCTGGTGGTCTTGCCTTCGCAGGAGTGCGCCAGCATCGCGGCGTCGAATTCGTTGCCGAGCGGCTCGGGACCGAGCCCGCGCAGCAGCGGCTCGTCCTCGAGCGCATCGCGCGCGATCACTTTCATGTAACCGAAGCGACGCGGATCGTTGAAGACGATGTCGGCGCCCGAGGACATCCGAAACAGCACGTGGTCGTGCGCGGAATCCTTGGCCTTCGGATAGTGAAACTCGCCGGGCTGAGCCTCGTTGTCCGGCTTGATGACGCGGAACGAGCCCGACATGCCCAGATGCATCAGCAGCACGTCGCCGGAGCCGAGATCGGCCATGAGATATTTTGCACGGCGACCGAGGCCCGTGACGACCTGCCCCTGGAGCCGGGCCACGAAGTCGGGCTGGAAGGGGAAGCGCAGGTCCGGCCGGCGGGCCTCCGCAACCACGATTTTCGCACCCTCCATGACAGGCTGAAGGCCGCGGCGGACGGTCTCGACTTCGGGCAATTCAGGCATGGTCAGGCATTCACCTTATGAGGGCGGTGTGATAGCGCCATTGCGGCGGGCAGGCTATGGTCCGCCCTGTGGAGTAGAGTAATGGATCGGCCGGGCGAAACCACGCATTTTGGCTTCAAAGACGTTCCCCTGGGGGACAAGCAGACGCTGGTGAACGATGTGTTTCACAGCGTGGCGTCGCGCTATGACCTGATGAACGACCTGATGTCCGGTGGCCTGCACCGGGTCTGGAAGGACATCATGATCACCGCGCTCGACCCGCCCAGGAGCGACCGGCCGTTCGCCCTGCTCGACGTCGCCGGCGGTACCGGCGACATTTCGTTCCGCGCCGCCAAGGCGGCAGGCCCAGGCTTCCATGCCACGGTCTGCGACATCAATTCCGACATGCTGGCGGTGGGCCGCGAGCGTGCCGCCAAGCGGCATCTCGAGACCCAGGTCGATTTCGTCGAGGGCAACGCCGAATCGCTCGGCTTCGCCGACCGCAGCTTCGACGCATATACGATCGCTTTCGGCATTCGCAACGTGCCGCGGATCGACCTTGCGCTGAGCGAGGCCTATCGCGTGCTGAGGCCCGGCAGCCGCTTCCTGTGCCTGGAATTCTCGACCGTCGAGATGCCCGGCCTCGACAAGATCTATGATCTGTTCTCGTTCAAGGTGATCCCGCCGCTCGGCCGCATGGTGACGGGCGACGCCGAATCCTACCAATATCTCGTCGAATCGATCCGCAAGTTTCCGAAGCCCGCCGCCTTCGCCGACATGATCCGCGACGCCGGCTTCTCCCGCGTGAGCTGGCAGACATTGTCCGGCGGCATCGTCGCACTGCATTCGGGCTGGCGTTTGTGATCTCTGCCATCACTCACATTGCGCGCCTGATCCGCGCCGCGTTCGTGTTTGCCCGCGAGGGCGTGTTCGGCTCGGTCGATCCAAGCCTGGTGCCGCCGCCCGGACAGCTCGCGCTGAAGCTTGCGCGCATCGTCGAGCGCCGCGGCGTCAAGCAGGGACCCCGAATCTCGCGCGCGCTGACGCGGATGGGCCCGGCCTATCTCAAGCTCGGCCAGTTCCTGGCTACGCGCCCCGACGTGGTCGGCTTCATCATGGCGCGCGACCTCGAAAGCCTCCAGGACCGACTGCCGCCGTTCCCGCAAGCAGAAGCGGAAGCCGCCATCGCGACCTCGCTGGAGCGGCCGCTGAAGGATGTCTTCGTGACCTTCGGCCCGCCGGTGGCGGCGGCCTCGATCGCCCAGGTGCATCGTGGCGAAGTGCTGCATGACGGCATTCGCAAGCCCGTCGCGGTCAAGGTGCTCAGGCCGAACGTGGCCGCGCGTTTCCGCCGCGACCTCTCGGATTTCTTCTTCGTCGCGCACAAGGCCGAGGCCTATTCGTCCGAAGCGCGGCGGCTGCGCCTGATCGAGGTCATCAACACCATGTCGCGCTCGGTCGCGATAGAGATGGACCTGCGGCTGGAAGCAGCGGCGCTGTCGGAGATGGCGGAGAACACGCAGGACGATCCTGACTTCCGCGTGCCCACCGTCGACTGGGACCGCACCACGCACAACGTGCTGACGATGGAGTGGATCGACGGCATCGCGCTGAACGATCACAAGCGCCTCGCGGAGGCGCAGGTCGATCTGCCCGATCTCGGCCGCAAGGTGATCCAGAGCTTCCTGCGCCACGCGCTGCGCGACGGCTTCTTCCACGCCGACATGCATCCGGGCAATCTGTTCCTCGATGACGCCGGCCGCCTCGTCGCGGTCGATTTCGGCATCATGGGCCGGCTCGGCATGAAGGAGCGGCGCTTCCTCGCCGAGATCCTGCTCGGCTTCATCACCCGCGATTACCGCCGCGTGGCGGAAGTGCATTTCGAGGCGGGCTATGTGCCCGCGCACCATTCGGTCGAGAATTTCGCGCAGGCCATCCGCGCCATCGGCGAGCCCATTCACAACCGTACCGCCGAGGAGATCTCGATGGCGCGGCTCTTGACGCTGCTGCTCGAGGTCACCGGCCTGTTCGACATGACGACGCGGCCCGAGCTGATCCTGCTGCAGAAGACCATGGTGGTGGTCGAGGGCGTCGCCCGCGGCTTCGATCCCAGGCTCGACATCTGGAAGGTCGCCGACCCCGTGGTGCGCGAATGGATCGAGCGCAATCTCGGCCCGATCGGCCGGGTGCAGGGCGCGATTGCCGGCGGCGGCGACCTCGCCCGTGTCCTGTTGCGCCTGCCCGACATCGCGCAGCGTTCGGTCGCGGTGCTGGAGCAGCTCGAGACCATGACCCGGGAAGGCATCCGCCTGTCGCCGGAGAGCATCGCGGCCATGGGCCGCAGCGAGGGCCGCAAGAACCGCTGGCGCACCGTGGCGCTCTGGATCATCGCGGCCACCTTCATCGGCATCCTGATCGCCGTCCGGAATCTGTGATTGCACTGCAATCACAGCGGTGATAGCATCGCTATCATTCCGTGCTGGAGGGCGTCATGGCAAGCCTGACCATCCGCAAGCTCGACGAGGGCGTCAAAACCTATTTGCGCCTCCGCTCGGCCAGAAACCGCCGATCGGTCGAGGAAGAGGTCCGCATCATCCTGGGCGAGCTGATCCAGGGCCATGAGGAGCCGCTGACGCCGATGGCCGCTCCGCCGGACCACGCGCCGGCGCCTGTCTCCCCGCGCACCGGCGCCGTCCCCGAGGCCAGTGTCACCCTGATCATCGGCGGCGGCATCGCGGCCTACAAGTCGCTCGACCTGATCCGCAGGCTGAAGGAGCGCCGCGTCGAGGTCCGCTGTGTGCTGACCCAGGCCGCGCAGCAATTCGTCACCCCGCTGGCGGTCAGCGCGCTCTCGCATGAGCGCGTCTACACCGACCTGTTCGACCCCCAGAGCGAGTTCGACGCCGGCCATATCCGTCTGGCGCGCGACTGCGATCTGATCGTGGTGGCGCCCGCGACCGCGGATCTGATGGCGAAGATGGCGAACGGCCACGCCGACGACCTCGCCAGCGCCATCCTGCTCGCCACCAACCGGAAGATCCTGCTGGCGCCGGCGATGAATCCGCTGATGTGGAACAACGCTGCGACCCGCCGCAACGTCACGCAGCTTCAGCGCGATGGCGTGGTGCTGATCGGACCCAATTCCGGCGAGATGGCGGAAGCGGGCGAGGCCGGTGTCGGCCGCATGTCGGAGGCGATCGAGATCGCCACCGCGGCCGAGCGTCTGCTGCGGCCGCCGGTGCCGAAGCCGCTCGCCGGCAAGCGCGTGCTGATCACCGCAGGCCCGACGCACGAGCCGATCGACCCCGTGCGCTATATCGCCAACCGCTCCTCCGGCAAGCAGGGCTTTGCCATCGCCGCCGCCGCGCAGGCCGCAGGCGCCGAGGTGATTCTGGTCAGCGGCCCGGTCGATCTCGACGATCCCACTGGGGTCACCGTCAAGCACGTGGAATCGGCGCGGCAGATGCTGGAGCAGGTTCAGGCCGCGCTGCCCGCCGACATCGCGATCTTCGCCGCCGCCGTGGCCGACTGGCGGGTCGCCAACGAAGGCGAACAGAAGCTGAAGAAGACATCGGCCGGCATGCCGCCGCTGCAACTGGTCGAGAACCCCGATATCCTCGCCACGATCTCGAAGCTCGCTGAGAAGCGCCCGCCGCTGGTGATCGGCTTTGCCGCCGAGACCGAGCATCTCATCGACAACGCCAAGTCCAAGCTCGCCCGCAAGGGCTGCGACTGGATCGTCGCCAACGACGTCTCGCCGGCCACCGGCGTGATGGGCGGCGACCGCAACACGGTCCACCTCATCAGCCGCAAGAATGGTGAGAAGGACGGCGAGATCGCAGTTGATTCCTGGCCCGTGATGACCAAGGAACAGGTCGCCATCGAACTGGTCGCGCATGTCGCAAAAAGCGTGACCGGCAAATCCCTGGAGCCCGCATCTTGAGCACGAAGGTCACCGTCGAACTGCAACGCCTCGCCCATGCCGAAGGCCTGCCGCTGCCGGCCTATCAGACCGCGGACGCCGCCGGCCTCGACCTGATGGCGGCGGTGCCGGACGCCGAACCGATGACGCTCGCCCCCGGGCAATACGCGCTGGTGCCGACCGGCCTTGCGATCGCACTGCCGCCC